>Ga0209445_1000935_pt1 | contig 16098 bp, 16 predicted proteins | sample MarorgKNORR_S2LV_4_FD_188223 | JGI IMG/M metagenome (GOLD analysis project Ga0209445, IMG submission 188223) | Marine microbial communities from the Southern Atlantic Ocean, analyzing organic carbon cycling - NADW_A/KNORR_S2/LV (SPAdes) (version 2) | ecosystem: Environmental > Aquatic > Marine >...
GATTCTGAACGGAAATTACATCATTCCGCCCATGCCTCCCATTCCGCCCATTCCGCCCATGTCAGGAGGAGCACCACCCGGCATTCCACCGGCTGCTTTCTCTTCAGGGGCATCATGAATACCAGCTTCAGTAGTCAAAAGCAATCCGGCTATAGATGCTGCATTCTCCAGGGCAGTTCGAACGACTTTAGTCGGATCAATGATTCCGGCTGAAATCATGTCAACATAAGTTTCCTCTGCCGCATCAAAACCTTGGTTTGTGCTGCTGGCTTTTACTTTATCGACAATCAACGCACCTTCGAGTCCTGCATTAGCTACAATCTGACGCAAAGGAGTTTCAAGTGCCTTAAGTACAATTTCAGCACCAACTTTCTGGTCATGCTGTTTTATGCCTTTTACAGTCTTTTCGACAGTTTCAATAGCACGCAGCAAAGCAACTCCGCCTCCAGGAACAATTCCTTCTTCAACAGCGGCACGTGTTGCATGCAGAGCATCCTCTACTCGAGCCTTCTTCTCTTTCATTTCGATTTCAGTTGCAGCTCCAACGTTAATCACAGCTACACCTCCAGCCAATTTAGCAAGACGCTCCTGCAACTTTTCACGATCATAATCAGAAGATGTATCTTCGATCTGAGCACGAATTTGATTGATGCGGGACTTGATGCTGGCTTTATCACCACCACCGTCAATAACAGTAGTGTTGTCTTTGTCAACGACCACAGACTTGGCTTTCCCAAGTTTAGCAAGTGTCAGGTCTTCGAGTTTCATTCCCATATCTTCGGAAACTACGTCTCCTCCTGTAAGGATCGCGAGATCTTCCAACATTGCTTTGCGACGATCACCGAAACCTGGAGCTTTAACAGCTGCACATTTCAGGGTGCCACGAAGTTTGTTGACAACGAGTGTTGCTAATGCTTCACCTTCAATGTCTTCTGCAACAATCAGGAAAGGATTACCTGTCTTGGCGATTTGCTCAATTGCAGGAAGAATATCCTTCATGTTGCTGACCTTCTTTTCCACCAGAATAATATAAGGTTCATCCAGGACCACTTCCATCCGTTCTGAATCTGTAACAAAGTACGGAGAAAGATAGCCGCGGTCAAACTGCATTCCTTCCACAACTTCCAAACTTGTTTCTGCCGTCTTTGCTTCTTCAATGGTTATCACACCGTCCTTACCTACTTTTTCCATGGATTCAGCAATAATGTCGCCAATTGTGGAATCATTGTTTGCTGATACATTACCCACTTGAGCGATTTCCTTGGAATCGGAAACCGACTTGGACATTTTGTGCAACTGCTCAGTTGCAGCAGCAACTGCTTGTTCAATCCCACGCTTGAGATCCATTGGATTCGCTCCTGCTGCCAGGTTACGATGACCTTCGGTCACAATCGATTGTGCTAACACAGTAGCAGTGGTGGTCCCGTCACCGGCAACATCAGAAGTTTTTGAAGCAACCTCTTTGACCATCTGCGCACCCATATTTTCCAGCTTGTCTTCCAGCTCAATTTCTTTAGCAACGGTTACACCGTCTTTGGTAACAAGTGGAGCCCCAAAAGATTTATCTATTAAAACATTCCGGCCTTTAGGACCCAATGTTACTTTGACTGCATTTGTCAAGGCATTTACGCCTCTAAGCAGTTTTTCGCGGTTTTCCGCCGCAAAAATAACTTGTTTTGCCATACCTTTTCTCTATTTAAATTAATGTTATAGGTTTATCAGTAATCTGTAATTAAGCCATAACGCCAAGGATATCATCCTCACGCATGATTATATAATCTTCGCCATCGACTTTTACCTCGGTGCCGCCATACTTACTGAATAAAATTTTATCACCTTTTTTTACTCCCATCTCTTGAATGGAACCATTGTCAAGGCGTTTGCCAGGCCCAACTGCGACCACTTTACCTTCTGAAGGCTTTTCTTTAGCTGTATCCGGAATGATAATACCGGAAGCTGTCATGTCTTCTGCATCGACGCGCTGTACGAGCACGCGGTCCTGTAAGGGACGAATCATAGTTCTCCTTTTAGGATTATAATTAATTAAATAAATTGAGCTTCAACAACAATAAGCGTATGCTAAGCCGTTTAAGTGAATCTTAAAATTTCGAAAATTATTCAAATCTTGATTCAATTTAATAATTCTAGCGTAATTATTAATTCAACGCAAGTAAAAAATAGCACTCAACAATGAGTAGTGCTAATTTTTTAATTTTTCGATGTTAAAAGTTGGAGCGGTCTTTTCCTTTAACCACATAGCACCATTCTCTCAATATATTAATATTATTAAGTAAAAAAGCTTATAAACAGAAAAATTTTATAGATGGAACAACAAGCAGATCAACAACAAATCCGGCTTGGTAAGCTGAATAAAATTCGTGATTTGGGTACAGAACCTTACCCATATTCATTCCAAAGAAGCCATACAATTCCGGATATTATCGAACAGGCAGAAGAACTGCTGAAAAAGCAGGAGCAAATAACCATTGCAGGCCGCCTGCTTGCGGTACGCGGCAAGGGCAAGGCCAGTTTTGGCAACATTCAAGCCCAGCACACGCGTATACAAATATATGTACGTCAGGATGAAATCGGAGATTCAGAATTCGAAATGTTTAAGCTGTGTGACATCGGTGATCATCTTGGTCTTTCAGGAACACTGATGCACACTAAAACCGGAGAACTGACTTTGAGGGCGAGCACTGTCACTTTACTCTCAAAATCAATTCGGCCAATTCCGATGCCAAAGGTAGAGGAAAAGGATGGAGAGCGCATTGTTCACGATGAAGTTACAGACAAAGAATTCCGCTATCGTCAGCGATATGTTGACTTAATACTGAATCCACAGGTAGCAGAAGTTTTCCAAAAGCGTACCCTGATATACCAGACTATTCGTGACTATTTACGGGAAGAAGGTTTTTTGGAAGTAGAAACACCGACACTCCAACCGGTATACGGCGGTGCCAATGCTACTCCTTTTGTTACACATCACAAGGCACTGGATCAAAAATTTTATTTGCGGATTTCAAATGAGTTGTACTTGAAACGTCTCATTGCAGGAGGCTTTGATGCAGTTTTTGAATTTGTCAAAGATTTCCGGAACGAGGGTATCGACAGGACCCACAATCCGGAATTTTCTGCACTGGAATTTTATCAGGCCTATGTTGATTACAACGAAATAATGCGTCATACAGAAAATATTTGTGAACGCTGCGCGCTTGCGGTCAACGGCAGAACTGAATTTGAATATGAAGGGCATACTATAGATGTGAAAGCGCCGTGGCCGCGTTTAAGCATGCTTGATGCAATTGAAAAATTGGGTGGGATTTCGTTCTCAAAAATGAGTGACGCAGAAGTCCAAAATTTACTTAAAGAAAACGGATGGGAGCTTGATGGTGATTATAATCGGGGATTGGCAACTCAGCTTGTGTTTGAAGAAACTTGTGAAACTCAGCTTATTCAGCCGATTTTTATCACCGATCATCCAAAAGAAACCAGCCCGCTTTGTAAACAAAATCGTGAAAATCCGGAGCTGCTTGAGCGGTTTGAAGCCTTCATCTACGGCTGGGAAATTGCTAATGCGTATTCGGAACTGAATGACCCCGTGATTCAGCGCCGTTTGATGGAGGAACAAGTCGAGCGGGGACGCGGTGGTGAAAAAGAAACTCAACCCCTGGACGAAGATTTCCTACGGGCAATGGAATATGGAATGCCGCCGATGGGTGGAGTTGGTTTTGGAATTGACCGGATAGTAATGCTGCTTACCGGACAATTGACAATTCGCGATGTTATCTTCTTTCCAACCATGCGTCCTGAATCGTGAGGAGACATAATGTCAAAAAATATGTCCGAAAAGCTAAAAACTCCTGAAGCCAAACTGTCTCCTGCAGATTTAGATTTTGAAAAATTGAACGGGCTGCTTCCTGTGATTGCACAAGATGAAAGTTCCGGAGCAGTTTTGATGCTGGCTTACGCCAACCGGGAAGCAGTGCAAAAAACGCAGGAAACTGGTTATGCACACTACTGGTCACGATCACGTGATGTGCTTTGGAAAAAAGGTGAGAGTTCTGGTCATTTGCAGAAAATTGTGGAAGTGCTGGTGGATTGTGATAATGATACTCTGCTTTACAAAGTCCATCAATCCGGACCTGCGTGTCATACAGGTGCGCCGAACTGCTTTTTCCGGGAATTGAAAAACGAAACGACAGTTAAATCAAAATGAACTGGGATATTCAACTTAATGAAGAAGTAGATCTGCTGCGGGAAACAGTCCGGCAATTTGCTGAAAAACGCATTGCACCGATTGCTGATGAAATAGACCGCAACAATGAATTCCCTCAGCATTTGTGGAAGGAGCTTGGCGAACTGGGACTCCTGGGTATTACTGTTCCGGAAGAGTATGGAGGCTCCGGAATGTCTTATTTAGCTCATTTGGTTGCAGTTGAGGAAATCTCAAGAGCATCTGCTTCGGTCGGCTTGTCCTATGGAGCACACTCGAATTTGTGTGTAAATCAACTTAAACTGAACGGCAGTGACGCGCAAAAGAAAAAATATCTACCAAAACTTTGCACCGGTGAAAATGTCGGTGCGCTGGCCATGTCTGAATCCGGAGCAGGTTCGGATGTAGTAGGTTCAATGGCTTGTCATGCAGAAAAGCATGGTAACTACTGGATCGCCAATGGTTCAAAAATGTGGATCACCAATGGTCCTGACGCCAATGTGCTGATTGTTTACATGCGCACTGCTCCTAAAGATCAGGGATCAAAAGCAATGACCGCTTTCATCGTTGAAAAAGAAATGAAAGGTTTTTCAACGGCTCAGAAATTGGACAAACTCGGTATGCGCGGTTCCAATACATGTGAACTTGTTTTTGAAGATTGTGAAATTCCAAACGAAAACATAATCCATGGGGTCAATCATGGAGTAAAGGTACTGATGAGTGGACTAAATTTAGAAAGGATTGTGCTTTCCGGAGGACCACTTGGAATCATGCAGGCAGCAATGGATTTGGTGTTGCCTTACGTCCATGAACGCTGGCAGTTTGATCGGCCGATTGGCACTTTTGAACTTATGCAGGGAAAGCTTGCGGATATGTATACTTCACTGCAATCTGCCAGAGCTTTTTGTTATCGCATTGCAGAAAATTGCGCAAATAACCAGGTTTCACGCAGAGATACCGCTTCCTGCTTATTATTCGCATCAGAAAATGCAGTAAAAGTTTCACTGGAAGCAATTCAGGCTTTAGGGGGAAACGGCTACATAAATGATTATCCGGCTGGACGACTGCTGCGTGATGCTAAACTTTATGATATTGGAGCAGGTACCAACGAAATTCGGCGGATGCTGATTGGGCGGGAACTTTTTGATGAGACTGCTACCTGATGCCGTCCTGACCACTCTATCGGCCAAGGTGCTCTCTCGCCTCCTTTTCACTGTCAGCACAGGATTCTCTGATGGTATCCAACTGGCTATCGTATTCAACAAGACAGAAATAAAACTGCTCGTTTTTGCTCAGCCGATATTTAACCACCTGAACTTCTCGTTTCAGGTTCTGGTAAGGTTTCAGTCCCGGACGGGATTCCACACGGCTTTGTTTTTCGATGACTTCCCATCCCTGCCGTTTAAGTTCCAATACATTTTGAATTTCTTTGGAATCGTTTGCAAAAATTTGATGCATCCCAGTCCAGTTAAAAACCAGCAAGAAAACGGTGGCACTCAGGAAAAGATTTTTCATTTTACCACTTTTCTATGGAGGTACGAAGATCGAGTTCAAATGTCCATGCTCCCGTTGATTGACGATAAAGATGAACATAGCTTTCAACAATACCTTCGAGATTTATCATACCGTCTTCTCCTAGTTTTTTAGCAAGTTCAGGCAGATGACGCATAATCTTGTCTCCGGCTATGGCACCGTCAATTACAACATGCCCTACATGAATTCCCTTCGGACCATATTCCTTGGCCATCGCCTGAGCAAGTGTGCGCAATCCTGCCTTTGCTGAATTAAAGGCACCGAAATTGGCGCGTCCACGCAGTGAAGCGCTTGCACCAGTGAATAGCAGAGTCCCCCTACCGGACTTGACCATGTGACGGACAGCCTCCCGGCCAAAAAGAAAACCTCCAAAGCAGCATGATTTCCAGCTCTTCTTGAAATATTCTGCATCCATATCGATGATTTGACCTGGATAATTGTTGCCGGTATTATAGATTGCCAAGTCCAGCCCGCTGCCTGCTTTTTCAAAAAGCTTAATCACTTGCTCTTCGTTGGTTGCATCCGCGCAAACAGCAGTTGCCTTACCTCCTGCTTGTTCAATTTCAACTGTCAGCGCATCAAGTCTGGACTGAGTTCTGCTGGCAACAAAAACATGAAGTCCTTCCGAGGCAAAACGTTTAGCCAGTTGAGCTCCAAGTCCCTGTTCTGTTCCAACTCCGATGATGACTGCTTTTTTCACATAACCTCTTTTTATCTACTCAGATTCTACTGACATTAATTAAAAACTTTTTCTGTTTAAACCGTAAAATAATAATGCCGCATTTGTTTGTCTTTTCAGGTTTTTAAACAAACATTCTACAATCATTGATTTTTATTGCGGCCTGATTCTCAGGATTTTTCCGCTGTCAGTTGACAGATAAAGCCAACCTTCCGGACTTTCGGCTAAAGCACGTATGCGTTCTCTGAGCCCCACCAGAAGTCGTTCTTCGGTAATTGCCCTTCCGGTGTTATCAATTTCCACACGATTCAGATGTGTCAACTTTAAGGCACCTGCAAACAAATTTCCCTTCCAGTCCGGAAAGGCTTTCCCGGAATAAACAAGCAAACTTCCGGGGGCAATGGATGGAACATAGAATTTGACCGGCTGTTCCATGCCTTCTTTTTCAGTTCCTTCTCCTACTGGAAAAGGGTTCCAGTATTCCTTTCCATAGGAAATTATCGGCCAGCCGTAGTTTAATCCCGGCAGGATTAGATTGATTTCATCTCCTCCGCGGGGACCGTGCTCAATTGACCAGAGACGCTGCTGATTTTTGTCATAGAACATTCCCTGTGGATTGCGGTGTCCATAACTCCAGATTTCCGGCAATGCGCCCGTTTGATGCACAAATGGATTGTCTTCAGGCACATTGCCGTTCAAGTCCAAACGCAGAATTGAACCGGCATGTGTGGACAAATTCTGAGCATTGGGACGTACACCTCGGTCACCAACTGAAAAAAATAGATGCCCTGCTCCATCAAATGCTATGCGGCTCCCGAAATGTCTTCCGGTGCTGCTTGCAGAACGAGTAACGAGTAGGTCCTCTAATGCTACAAGACGGTTGCCTTTTCTTCTGGCTCGTGCCAGTGCGGTAACTCCCTTGCCTTTCTGTTCTTTGCTGTAGGTAAAATAAATCCAGTCTCCCGACGTATAATCAGGAGGAACGGCTACATCCAGCAGGCCACCCTGTCCTGTACGCATTACTTTCGGTCCGCCGCTAATACGGATTATTTTTCCGCTTGCAGGAGCAAGAATTCCAATCTTCCCGTTACGTTCGGTAAATAAGATTTGATCCGGACTGATAAAGACCATGCCCCACGGAACTCCGAGTCCTTTTGCGATTGTCTTTATCTGGAATGTTACGCCACCTCTGCTTGTCTGCAAAATTGTTTCACCGGATGCCGTTTGAATCATCCAGAAGAATGCAAAAAACAGCCACAGAATCTTTTTCGCCAAACGAAGAAATTTGTTATTTTCCATATCAGGCGTACTTATGCAGGAGCTTTTCCGGCTATTTTTTTGGAATACGTCCCAGGAGGTAAAACTCATCATTTGCCCGCATGTTTGTTAAATCTGCCATTCGATTGGATAAGGAAAAAAAAGCTGAAATTGCACCCGTGTCCCAAATGTCATCATCAGAAAAACCGTGTTGACGCATTTCCTCAAAATCAGATTCGTCCAGATCACTTGACTCTATTGAAACTTTGACTGCAAAATCAAGCATTGCTTTTTGCCTTGGAGTGATGTCAGCCTTGCGGTAATTAGTTGCAATCTGGTCTGCTAGATGCGGGTTTTTCTCTCGAATTCTTAAAATTGCACCGTGTGCTACGACACAGTAAATACATTGATTGACACCAGAAGTTGCAACAACAATCATTTCGCGCTCGCCCTTCGTCAGTCCTCCCTCTTTTTCCATCAAGGCATCATGATATGCAAAAAAAGCTCTGAACTCATCCGGACGATGAGCAAGTACCAGAAAAACATTTGGAACAAATCCGGACTTTTCCTGTACTGCCAGGATCCTTTCCCGGATGTCTTCCGGCAATTCTTTAAGTTCGGGAACCGGGAAGCGGCTGATTGTTTTAGCTGACATTATGGTGCCTTTCTTTTTATAGTTTGTTGTTGATCGTTTTTTTTGGATTACATCAGAGATTTTAAATCGTTTCCTTAAAATTCTTCCTCGCATTTATCTGGTTGAAGTTATATATTATTGGTTCATCTTGTCAAGAAGTAAATTGATTTTCGATGCAGCCGGTGATTTCGTTTAACTGCATCCTGACCAAAATAATAAATGAACCTGATCGGAGACATCCAGGGGAATTACCGGACTCTGCTGGCACTGCTGAAGCAGATGCCGGACGATGATCCTGTTTCGGTGGGAGACATGATTGACCGCGGGCCGCGCTCCATGGAAGTGCTTGAGTTTTTCCGGAATCACGGGAAGGCGTTGCTGGGAAATCACGAGCATATGATGCTCGATTATTTCTGTGACAGCGGAAATTACATGCCTGGTCTCTGGCTGATGAACAGCGGAGATGCAACCCTGAATTCTTTGGGACTGGAGCGCTCGGGTTCCCTGCCTGAAATACTGCAGGATTTCCTCGAATCACTCCCCTTGTTGCTGATCCGAGACGGACTGCTTGTGACTCATGCACCTGTTCACAAACGCTGGAGCCTGGAGGATATTGCTTCTGAAGACCACCTTGAACTAAGTCCTCTTGATCAGAGTGTGATATGGAACAGGGAAGACCCTGTTCCCCGTGACGGATATTTCCAGGTATTCGGTCACAACGGCTACCGTTACGTCCGGGCTCATTTTTTCGATACAAGGTTCATGATCCGGCCTGAATCAGCACATGCGGTTTGCATAGACACTGTTCGGGGTCAGGTTTTGAGCGGACTGCATTGGCCCTCCCGCCGGATATTTGAACAGGAATATGTTGATTAAAAGCATGAAGAAAAACACTTTTAGCAAGAATTGAACAAGCAGGATGCAGACGAGTTATCCATTTCGGCAGAAAATCTGAAAGCATCGATGTATTAGATCCTGCAACAGGAAAAGTGATGTTAACCTTCATAAAAAATTTCAGGATAAAGAGATTATTTGTTTTCTCTGCATTTCTTTCAGTACTCGTTCTTCTCTCGAATTCCGTACAGGCAGTTGATTGGGTGTCCAAACGAACGCAGATGATCGACATGCACCTCACACCGCGGGGAATCTGGAACCCTGCCGTGCTCAAGGCGATGAAACAGGTGCCGCGCCACGAATTCGTACCGCAGCACATTCGCAAACTGGCTTATGCCGACCGTCCCCTGCCGATAGGCGAGGGACAAACCATCAGCCAGCCTTACGTGGTGGCCTGGATGTCTCAACTGCTGGAGCTCGAAAAAGGCATGAAGGTGCTGGAAATCGGAACGGGTTCGGGTTACCAGGCAGCAGTGCTGGCGGCCATGGGAGTGAAAACCTATTCCATGGAAATAATACCGAACCTTGCCCGTGAGGTCAAAATTCGGCTGAAAAAACTTGGTTACAAGGTGGAGGTGCGTCAAGGTGACGGTTATTACGGCTGGAATGAGCATGCACCCTTTGACAGAGTCATCATCACCGCGGCTGCCAATCATGTACCGCGTCCATTGCTCGACCAGCTAAAACCCGGCGGTAAGCTGATCCTGCCCCTCGGCAATGTGCGTTACTCTCAAAACATGACTCTGATAGAGAAAGACTCACAGGGCAAAATGCGTACTTCGCAGCACGGACAAGTCCGTTTTGTGCCGATGGTCGGAGCGGCACAGGAATAGCCGTTCCCTCCTTCACCCTCCCCGAATTTCCAGGGTCAACCACGCGGTTCCATAAGCCAACGCACCCAGCAGAAACAGAATTGACTGTCCGGCCAACTGTGCGATCCATACTGCGCCGGCCGCTCCCGCCACTGAAGCGCAGGCGTTGGCACACCAAGCCATGGCCACCCGGATTCTTCTTTCCTCAGTATGCTTTCCAAAGACCGCAAAATGCTTCAGTCCTGCCGGGAAAGGAATACCCATCAGCAGCCCGCTCGCACTAACCACCAACCAGGCCCACAGCAGCCGTATAATCCATTCTTCGCCGGACAATTCCCTGAGCAAGTCCGGGAGGTTTCGGAAGCAGAAGAACAAACCGAACAGCAGCAGCAAAAAATAAAATCGTATTCCGGTTCTCGAGAACCTACTGCTGAGGAAAGAACCGAGTCCTGAAGCCGTTAGCAGTCCACTGAGCACCAGGGCAAAGGAATATACCGGCTGTCCCAGAAATGGGGTAAGTTTTTCCAGCAATGCGATTTCCACCAGCATGAAGGCCAAACCGATACCGGCAAAATAGAATAAAACTGAAATGGTGTTTTCCATCCTGCGCAGGTGGGGCAGAATCGGAATGCCAATCAGCAGCAGCGCACTCAGGCTCACTGCGGCAAACAGCAGGGGAACAAGCAGGCCGGCTTCAACCAGACCTTCCCACTTGCCGCCGAGACTCTTTCGAATATCGTCCAGCCTGTTCCAGTCCAGGAAGAGTTCAAAATATGGCCGGTCATCGGTAACCGGTTGCAGGTCAAATGGAGTCCTTGAATGAAAAGCTGGAGGATCCGCCAGCAGTTCCCGCACTCCTAGTGCATAAACTGGTTCCTGCAGCTGGATTACACTATTCATTTCTGTTTCAGGCATGTCCGGATAATAAACTGGAGCGAATCCTCTGCTGAGGCAGAATTCGTGGAAACGACTGCTTTCTTTAGGTGTCCAGGCTTCCCGTGAAACCAGCACCATCAAGGTACTGAGTGTCCGGAACACTCCCAGCCTCTGGTCCGGTTTCCAACCCTGACGGCGCATTGCAGTGATAACGGTGGCCAGCAGCCGCATCTCACCGCGAGGAGGCGGAAGCAGAAAACGGTGCACAGCCAGCCAACCGCCGGGTGCCAGGCGGTTCAGCAGGGACTGCATACCTTCAAGGCTCATCAACTGATCGGTTTTTAATGGATCCATGCCTGTGCTGCCGACCGGGGCAGAGCTTTCGATTGCAACCAGAATCCTGTCAAAATTCTGCTCCGGCTTTTGACAGGGTTCCGGACAGTCTTCTGCCAGGAGAGAGCGTGCTTCAGTGGCCCGAAATTCAATTTGCGGGAAACGGCTGTCTTCAGCCAGCCTTTCTGTCAGCAACGGATACGGCGTCTGAACCAGAACAGAAGAAGTACCGGCTTCAACTGCAGCTAGCGCCTGCTGCCCCCCAAGTGTTTTCAGTACCAGCACATTTTCCGGTGGTGATTGTTTAAAATACAGTACCCACTCCGGAAGGTGACGCAGATAAGAACCAAGTGAATCAGGAACAAGGGGCGCAACACCGGTAAGACCGTCAGCGTCCAGCGTCAATCCAAGCTGATCCGGAAGCGATCCCCGAAATTCCAGACTCAAGCCGGGTGCAAAGCGGGCCAGCGGAGTTTCCAGCCAGTCAATCCGTACGGAAGCATCGCGCTGTGTTTCCAGCAGTTTGCTGCCGGGATAGCGTAAAGCATGGGGAAGATTCTTGTAGTCGCTGATTCTGAGTTCCAGTTTCCCCAGCCAAAATGAACCGCAGAACAGGGTCAGCAGGGTCACTAACGCGAGTACATTTTGCTTCTTCCCTGAAGCTAAGCAGAGGCTGCTGCATGCTGCCAGAAGCGCGGGTATACCTAGACCTTCAATTTCCGTCAACCACGGGGCCGTCAGGAAAAAACCCGCGCATCCGCATGCTGCGCCGATAAGATCGCTTGTGTAAAGAAAATGCGCGTGTTCGGTGTATGCTTCCAACAGCAGGTTCAGCGTCAGTCCCGCCAGAAAAAAAGGGAACGCCAGCAGCAGGAAAATCAGCAGCAGCCAGACTCCGTGCCGTGGATCCAGCGCCATCAGTGCCGGATCGAATGGCAGGTGACTGCTGAGCAGGAAAAGAGGGATCAGAAGCAGCGAAAAACAGAGGACAGGAAGGAGAGGCGGGATGCGACGGGAGCTGGACAAACGAAAAGCCCCGGCCGCACCGTAGCCCAGCAGAGCTCCGCTGATGATCAGGAATGCATAATGATTCCACAGTTCAATGGCCAGCAGACGCGAAAGACTGATTTCGTACATCAGAGCTGCCGATGAAACCAGAAACATGCCTGCTGGAATACGTACTCTCATCTTCTCTGACAAATGTAGATCTGAACATTTCTGAACCCTCCGCTCATCTCCGGGTTTCTCTTTGCGGCAGCAATTATGCGGGCATTGGAGTTTTCACCCCTAACGGCTCAATCGATTTTCAAAACCTTTGCCCCCCTGATTCTCCTCGTCTTGAGTTCAACCAAAGCCTCGTTTGCATCTTCTAATGCGAATTCCTGAATTTCGGGTTTGATTCGAATTTCGGCCGCCAGTGCCAGAAACTCACTCACGTCTTTTCGACATATGTTGGCAACACTTTTGATTTCCTTTTCCAGCCATAAATGGACGGGATAGTCCAGGCCCAGAAGAGATTCCTTATCCGCCTCTTCTTTGCCAATCGCGTTGATGACCAGTCTCCCTCCTGGTTCAAGCTTTTTCAAAGATTCAATTACAGATAACCATGCCGGTGTGGTGTCTATTATGCAGTCCAGTTTTTCCGGTTAGTCCTCATCAATATCCCCTGACCAAACAGCGCCAAGTTTACCGGAAAACTCTCTCTCCTTCATACTTCTGGCAAAGACAAAAACTTTTGTATTCGGATACTGATGTTTCACCATCTTCAGAACCAGGTGACCGGAAGCCCCAAATCCGGTAAGACCCAGATTCTGTCCGTCCTTGAGACCGGACAATCTCAGGGATCTATAACCAATTGCACCGGCACACAGCAGGGGAGCTGCCTCAGAGTCGTTAAAAAAGTGGGGAATGTGATAGGCAAAGCCTTCTGCTACTTTCATATACTGGGCATATCCTCCATTTGCATCTCTACCGGCAGCTTTGAAATCCGGACATAGATTTTCATTGCCTGCCAGACAGAACTTGCATGTTCCACAGACAGAGAAAATCCAGGCGATACCGACACGATCTCCAATTCTGAAGGTGTTAGCTTCGCTTCCGGTTGCTTCGATCCGGCCAACCACTTGATGTCCCAGTACAATTGGCAAACGCGGCGGGTGTGTTCGCCCCTCAATCTCATCCAACTCGGTATGGCAAACCCCGCAGGCAGAAACCCTGATCAAAATCTCATTCGCTGATGGGATGGGATCTGGCAGTTCTGTCAGTTCCAACGGAGCCTGATTTTCTTCGAGTCCGCAGAGTTCATTCAAGACCATTGCTTTCATTTTTTTCCTGGCTGCGCAGAGCGGTCTGCATAGAAAGGTAACCGGTGAGGATGCCGTCCTCGTAGTTGAAAAGAGCGTCTGTGGATAGTTCCGGAAAATCCTGGGGGTTGCGGATGTCTTCCGGAGTTGCATCCGCTACAAGTTCGCGTGCAACTTTGAGAACTTTGGACCGCTGCTGATCAACCATTTCCTGAATCAGTTGTGCAATTGAGGATGTGTCACTCGGCATTTCTGCATTTCGAATTTTGTTAATTTTCCATCCCGTCTTTGGTCATAATCCGCAGTTTAGCACGCAACTTGAGTATTGTTTTTGAGCGGATTTGTGATACCCTGGACTCTATTACACCCAGAATTTCTCCTATTTCCTTCAAGTTCATTTCTTCTTCATAATACAGAGCCAGCACCATCTGTTCCCGTTCCTCCAGTTGACCAATTGCTTCAGCCAATTTGGTTTTCATCTGCTGCAATGACAGTATGGAAAAGGGATCTTTTTCTCCAGGTTTAGACAGGATTTCCAGTAAACTGACACTGTCTTCCTCATTGGAGTAACCTTTGAATTCTTCAATGGATATTAAAGGGGTGGGGCTGGCCTTGCGGATGAATTCGTAATATTCATCCATACTCATTTTCATCTGCCCTGCCATTTCCTGGTCACTGGGTTCACGGCCAAGTTCAAAAGACAGTTCCCTCCATGCAGAGCTGTGTTTATTGGTGTCGGCACGAACCGAACGCGGCACCCAGTCCATTTTACGCAGTTCATCAAGAATTGCCCCTTTGATGCGGAATTCAGCGTATGTTTTAAACTTAACATCTCTGGTGGGATCGAACTTATCCACTGCATCCAAGAGCCCAATCATACCAACTTGATACAGTTCTTCCTGGTCTACTCCTGGTGGAAAACGGGCGGCCATTCTAGTCACAACTCTTTTGACAAGCGGGGCATGTTTTATGAGTTGATCTTCCCTGCTCTGCTGAGTTTTTTCAGTATAGGGATTTTGCTTGGTGGGCATGATATTTACTCATTCCTCAGGTTCCGGAAATGTTCAGCAGTAAATCTACCATACGTTCCTTTGAGGCCACCTCAATATCTTCTGGAACTTTTTGTCCTACTGTCAAATAGGAGAGCGGTTTTTTGAAACGAATTGCATGGTTGAAGAGCGAACCGTAGGAAGCACTTTCATCAAGTTTTGTAAAAATAATGCTGTCAATTGGCATGCAGCCGAATTTCCTTGTTACTTCACTCATGTCACTGTCTTTGCTTGTTGCACTCAGAACCAGGGCATTATGTATCCGACCGCGTTCGTCAAATATTTCACGCATTTCATACAATTGCTTTTCGTTACGCTGAGAGCAGCCGTCAGTGTCAATAATGATTGAATCATAACTCTCATAGCTGTCAATAATGCGGTTCATTTCAGCTTTATATTTAACAACACTGAACGGTGCCTTGATTTTTTTAGCAAAAGAGCGAATTTGTTCAGCTGCAGAACTATGGTTTGTATCAACAGAAATCAGGGCAACTTTTCGTTTGTATTTCAGCATTTGTTCAGAGGCTATCTTTGCTAAAGTAGTTGTTTTACCAACTCCGGTCGGTCCAAGCAGCGCAACTATTTTTTGCGGTGATTTGAGGCCTTCCATACCTCTGGTAATTTTGATGATTTTCATCAGCATTCGGGCAATGAAAATTTTTACATATGCAAAATTTTCTATATCCTCTGTAGTCATGTTTAGCTGTGCTTCCATAACCAGGCGTCTCGAAAATCTTTCTTCCATGCCGCTGAATTTCATTTGCTGATAAAGCAGCAGCAGATTTTCAGGCAGATCCGGCTCTGTAATGCTGCCTGTATGGGTAGCCAAAATGTGCATCATGTGCCGCATTTCTCCAAGCTCGTGTTTTAATTCACCCATCAAATGCTTGTCTAAACCGTCAGACTGACTGCTCAAATCTCCTAAAGTAATCCTGATTCCCTGAAGTTCTTTTTGAATTGGGAGCATCATCTTCCGTGTTTCATCTGTAACTGAAAGCACAGATTTGTTACGTGGTGTAAGAAAAGTATCGGCCAAAACTGTTTCTGAAGTTTCAGAGCTGCCGCCGTATGTCTCAAGTGCCTTCGTGGCAAGAACTGAGGACCTGTTGTCCTTTTTCTTTTCACTGGCGGAGGCAGTAACTTCCAGCATAGTTTTTCCGAACAATCCAAAAGCACCCGTGTTCTCTTTAACTTGACGGGTTGAAACAATCATCGCGTCAGATCCCAGGTCCCTCTTGATGAATTTCAGAGCCTCTTTGATATTATTTACGCGGTAACGCTTCAGATTCATAAGATTGCCAGATTACAAATTTTGTATTAAATTTAATTTTTTCAGCCCTGAAGACCTGAAACTATGCTTAATTATTCTTGTCCTAACCACTCAACTCTACGACACCAAGAGCTTCTATACGGACATCCTGAGCCACCTCATTATGAGAGAGTACCACAAGATTGGGAATGAAACGTTCCACAAGTTTTTTAACATGAGGGCGTATCAGCGGTGAACAAAGC
>Ga0209445_1000947_pt1 | contig 16020 bp, 17 predicted proteins | sample MarorgKNORR_S2LV_4_FD_188223 | JGI IMG/M metagenome (GOLD analysis project Ga0209445, IMG submission 188223) | Marine microbial communities from the Southern Atlantic Ocean, analyzing organic carbon cycling - NADW_A/KNORR_S2/LV (SPAdes) (version 2) | ecosystem: Environmental > Aquatic > Marine >...
GAAGAAGGCGTGGCCGGCCCCAGGATAGGTTATGAACTTGTAGTCCTTCTGTTGGGCCATCAACTCCGCTTCCAGACTAGGCATTCCGCCGTTGATGCGGGAGTCCTCTCCCGCGTAGATTCCCAGCACCGGCGTCTGCAGGTTTGGCACATCTTCCAGCGCCGGGGCACTGCCGTAGAAGGGAATTGCGGCTGCGAGTTCCGGGTTGCCAACGGCCATCAACCAGACGATGCTGCCGCCGAAACAGAAGCCCGTTGCGCCGACCCGGTCTCGTTGGACGTAAGGCTGATCCTGCAAGAAACTAACTGCGGCGTTGCCATCGCCAACTACTTGGTCGGTGGGGATGTTGCGTAAGGCCGTCAGCATTGCGGCGGAGTCGGCAAAGGCCGCTGCGCCCCCTTCCCTGGAGAGCATGTCCACCGCCAAAGCAACGTAGCCTTCCCGGGCGAACCGCCGAGTGAGGTCTTCAAAGTGAGGGAGCAGACCCCGATTCTCGTGCACCACGACAATTGCCGGATGCGGGCCGGGGAGGGCTGGTCTGGATAGATATCCCAGCAACTTCCCACCGTTGCCGTCAAACTCGACCGGGCCAGATTCGATGGAGTCAGGTGAGCTTGTAGTATTCGTGACACTTGTTGCAGTGGCAGGCAGGGTCGTTGGGCTTGGCGCACTGGTGGGAGTGGGTGCGATGGCAGTGGCATCGGAGCTGCAGGCCAGGGCAGGCTGAACCGCCCGGGATTATCGCCAGCCTGCTGAGAAAGGCGCGTCGAGACAGGTTGCCGCCCAAAATCCTATCTGTTGTGCTCATAGTTATCGTCCCCGCCTACTGCCTTAGAGTTAATTTCGTCTTGGTTTGATACGAGTCAGAGCGGCCAAGTGGATTAGGTTGATCTTTACAAATAGTAAAAGGGCGCATTTGCGCCCCTTTACTATCTTCGATTGCGTAATTGAGTAGCGCTAAATACAGGCGTTGCGGACCGCCTGGGAGACCGCAGCCAACCGGGCGTTGTTGACGTCGCCGCCCTGGAAGCCATTGGTGATGTAGCCGACAGCCAGACCCGAGTCGAAGTCGGCCCATCCAATGGAAGTGCCCGCACCTCCATGGCCAAAGGTCTTCAGTGGGTCTCCAGTAGATTTCCCCATGCGTTCGTCGGCCAGAGCCAGGCCCAACGAGCGTTGGGCAAACGCGCCGGTCGATTTGTCCACTCCCTCCACCTGAAAGGTTGTAGCCTCTTCGATGGTCTCGGTGTTGATGATGGTTACTCCGTCCAGCGATCCTTTGCGTTCTAGCATGGCGTAGAACCGGGCAAAGTTTCCGGCTGTAGCAACTCCGTTTGTGCCGGGGGCGATGGCCTTGATCACCGAGGATTGGCTGTGGATGGCACACCAACCGGTTGAGTCAGTGCCTTCTTCCATCTCGTGCATGGGCGAAACCAGGTCTTCAAGTCCTTGGGGGAGCCCAACGTGGGTGGAATTCATTCCCAGTGGAGCCGCCAGTTCCTCGGCCAAGAACTGGGTGAAGCTTCGGCCGTCAACTCGCCGGACAATCTCGCCAATAACCCAACCGTAGTTGCTGGGGTGGTAGGCCAGGGTCTCTCCGGGGGTGAAGATGGTCGGCGCTTGTTCCATTGCGTTGACGACCTTGGACCAGTCGGGCCAATCGCTTGGGGGTAGGGATTCTGGCGTCTTTGGGAATCCGCCTCGGTGGGTCAGGATGTGTCCAATAGTGACCGTCTCTTTGCCGAACTGCGCGAACTCGGGCCAGTGCTTGGACACCAGATCATCGTAGGAAATCTTGCCCCGTTCTTTCAGCATGTAGAGGCACGACGCGGCCAGCGGCTTGGTGGACGACATCAGCACAAACATTGTCTTGTCGGTAACAGGTTTGCCGTCGCTCATGGTGCCGCCGTGGATGTCCAGCACCAGGTTCCCGTATCGATACACTGCCAGCCCGGCGCCAGGGTGTAGGCCGTCATCAATCTGCTTCTGGAAGAGTTGTTTGACCTGCTCCAGCTTCTGGCTGTCCATTGCAACGGCGTCAGGCTTGGTCAGTGTGGCCATGGTGTCTCCTCTGGAATTAGCGTTGTTTGATTCCCGACTACAATTGTTCGGCTAAAGTCTCTTGACCGCGTCGCCGGGCTTTATCTCGCCGCTTTGTACCACCTTGAGATTGATGCCCCGCAATTGGAGTTCCTCGCCGATTGGCGAGCTGACGAGCTTGAGGGCATCTACGCCGAACCGGGCGGAAAATTTCTTGCAGCCGGTGTGGGGCTGGTCGGTGGCCTCCAGGATGGCCGAGCCTACTGCGATTCGGGTGCCGGGTGGCACATTCTCGGCGCTGAGGTCCAAGTCCGCGAACAACTGGTCGCCGGACAACTGCCAGCGGTCCTTGTCTTGGGCGATCAACGCGGCCACCCGGGAGTTCATCAATGTGATCTGCATGTCGGGGTGGGCATTGCCATCGCCGCTGCGGGCGCTGGGCCGGTCCTGCCAGGTGTCGCCCACTAGCCCGACCTTAACGTCCAGGTCGGCCAGCGTCATCACCTCGCGGGCGTCCTCTTCGGGACGGCTAACGATCAGATCTAGGACCGAATCGGTCTTGGGTGAATTCCGTATCTCATCAAGCCCGGCTTCCAAGTCGGCCGTGGTTAGGTGTTTAACTTCTGCTTGCATGGTTTAACTCCGTGGGGTTGGTTTGAGGTAGTTTAGCATGGGATTTTAATGTCGGTTATATAGATCGCCACAAGGTGGGTTGTTAGCATCTGTCGAATGTTGTCATAATATTCGGACTTTAGGCACTTTGCCGAATCGCTTTTCTTGGGGAAACGTTTGCAAGGGGCAATCCTTCCAAGGTCAGCTTTGGGCCGTAGACATTGAGATCGGAGCCGCGTCCGGCAGCCTGGTCCCAGCGGCAGAGCAGGAAGCAGGGGTAGTTGATGTTGTGGTCGAAGTGGTGGTGGGTGAAGAAAAGGTTGTCCACCTGGGTTGGCTAGAGACCGGCCTTGACCAGCTTGTGGGTGGCGGCCGGGCCGCAGTCGAACATCAAGGCCTCGTCGCCGATGCGCAGGGAGTGGGCGCTGCCAAACCGGAACTCGTTGGGTGTGGGAGTGCCGCCTCCCAGGATAAATACCTCGACCATGATTGGACCTCCGGGCTGATTATGGAGGCCACAGTACAGCTTACCGCCCTAGGCGAATCAGACCATCATGTCCTTATCGAGGGGTATCTGGTAGCCGTTGGCCAGGATGTTCGATTGGGTGGCCACTCCCACTACGGCCAGCAGTTCCCCAAGCATCTCGTCGGACATGCCCTGCTTCCGGGCGGCGTCGGTGTGGCAGCGTAGGCAGTATGCGCAGCCGTTGCTGGCGCTGACCGCCACGAAGACCATCTCCTTAACTAATGAATCCAGAGCCCCCGGCGACATGGCCTCTTTGACGCCCTCCCAGGTGCGCTTGAGAGTTAGCGGGTGGTTAGCAATGTGCATCCAGAAGTTGTTGACATCGTCGACGCCGCGGGTGGCCATGATGTCGTCGTAGACGGCCCGGACTTCGGGGTTGGCGTCGGCATAACGGACGGGGTTGGACTGAGGCATTTTGGCTCCTATCGGACCAGTGGCTCAAAGAATCGCTTGAAGGTCTGATTTAAGTTTGTCTATGGACTCGAAGACTAGGCCATTGATACCAAGATTTTGGGCGGACCGGACGTTTTCCGCACGGTCGTCAATAAAGACGCAGTTGGCTGGCGAGGCCCAGAGTCCGTAAAGGACGTGGTGGAAGTAGGCCGGGTCCGGCTTAATCAGGCCCATCTCGTGGGAAACGAACAACCGGTCAAAGTCGCCCATGACGCTGTAATGCTCCTGTGAATAGGCGAAATGTATGGCGTCGGTATTCGATGCCAAGGCCAGGCTATGGTCGGCAGCCAATTCCTTCACCAGTGACGCCATGTCATCATCGGCGCTAAGGAGCCCGTTCCAGATCTCGATGAATGGGTCGAAGGCCAGGTCGACGTGGATCTTGGCGCAAAGGGCCTCATGGAATTCCTGGGGAGTCAGTTGGCCCAACATGGATGATTCGACGATTGGGCCGTTGTGGAGCTCCGCCATGATGTCCGAATAACTTTGGGCGGAGAGACGGGCCAGGGGCGTGCAGACATTGTCCCAGTCCAGGTGCACCAGGACGCCGCCCAGGTCGAATATGATTGTTTTTGCCATGCGCCACTCCGCCGTGCCGGGCTGGATCGACGGTTAATCTTATCAGCTCAACGTGGTCTTACCGTGTTGGATACCGCCTTGCCGGCTTGAATGAAGGACAGCGGTGTCTCGCATTCGTCGTACTGGAAGCATTCCTCGTTCAACGCCCAATCGAAGTGGGCGCGCAGGTCCTGGATCTGGTCCATTTCATTCTTGAGGCCGATGGATAATCCGCGGGCGTGGGCGGCGCCGGCTAGCCAAATTTTGAAGGCCAGCTGGTCCTCGTAGGTCAGGTCGAACCCGGTGTCGTTCAGGAACCCGTCGATGTTATCGGGCTCGATGCTGTCGAATCCCTTGTCACGGCAGGAGTTCATCCGGGCTTCCATGATCGACGCCAAGATATCGATGCGGCGGACGTACAGCCACCGCTCACTCTCCCAATCGTCCAGATAGTCGCCGATTATTCCAGTAGGGAATTCGCCTGCGTCGGGCCGCCATTCTTCCCACCCGCCCGCGTTCATGCAGCAGACCACTTTGCGTCCCTCGGCATGCAGCGCGGCCACAGTGGCGGCGTCCACCGATCGGTTGATGGGCAGGCACTCGACCTGCCATTGCCAGCTCGTCTTGGGCGAGGGTATCCAGACACTGGCCGCCCGAGATGTTGTTGGGACGCTGGTGGCAATAACCGGGACGTCCGTGGCCGATCCTGATTGGGAGCACGCCAGCAAGAGGACGGCAGCGATGACTAGGAACGTCGAACGTGACGGGAATGACGGTCTGGGGCAATTATAATTGAGGTTTTGCTTGGGCCTGGGCTTTTGTGTAATATCGCCCTGGCCTTAATGGCGAATCCATACCCAGGGAGGAAACATGGCCTATCAGATGTATGTATCGCTGCAAGGCGACAACCGGATCGTCCGGTTCTTGATGGACCCGGAGACCGGCAGCCTTGAGCCCAACGGTGCCGTCGAGATTTCCGGCGGACCCGGGCCCTTGACCTTCGACCCGGACCGCACCGTGCTCTATGCCGGGAGGCGCGATGCGTTCATATTGTCGAGCTACGCCATCGACCAAAAGACGGGCGACCTGACGCCCACGGGGGATGTGGAGTTGGGGGGCGAGCCCTGCTATCTGTCCACCGACTACACAGGCCGGTACGTGCTCTCCGCCTACTACCAGGCCGGCTACTGTGCGGTCCATCCCATCGACGCCAACGGCGCGGTGGGTGCAGCCGCAACCGAGTGGCTTGAAACGGGCTCCGGGGCCCATTGTTTCATGACCGACCCTTCCAACCAGTACGCCTTCCTGCCCCACATCGCCAACGGGTCTGGGGGGATCGCCCGGCTGCCCGTGGACCGGCAGGAAGCGGTGAACGCCATCTACCAGTACCGGTTCGACGTGGCCACCGGCAGGCTAACGGACAACGACCCGCTGGTAGTCCCCCAAGGCGAAGAGGTCGGGCCGCGCCACTACCGCTTCCACCCCAGGATGGACCTGATGTACATGTCCAACGAGCAGGACGGCAGCGTGACCGTCTACGCGATGGACAGCTCCTATGGGACGCTGACCCCGGTCCAGACGATCTCGACGCTGCCGGAGGGTTATGCCGAGCGGAAGTTGTGCTCGCAGATACAGATCCATCCGGAGGGGACCCAACTATACGTGGGCAACCGGGGCCATAACACCATCGCATCGTTCGCCATCGATAGAACGACCGGGATGCTGACTGCCACCGGCTGGACCGATGTCGACCCAGTGCCCCGGGCTTTCAGTCTGGACCCAACGGGGAATTTTCTGTACGTGACCGGCCTGGATACCGGAAATATCATCGGCTTCCGGGTCGACCAGCAATCGGGCGGGCTGACCCGCCTGGAGACCCATGCCGTAGGCAGCCTGCCCATGTGGGTTTTAATCACTGACCTGCCGGGTTAATTCGGGCCTATTGTGCCTGGACCGTGTCCCCGAATTGTTCGAAATGGATGATTTCGTTCATGGCCTTTCGGGGCGTGCCCGGCGGCTTGGGGACGTCGGCCCGGTAGCCGAAGGGCAGCAGGGTGATCAGCTCCATATGCTCGGGGATACCCAAGAGCTCCTTCACCGCCTTGACCTGTCCCTCTTCACGCACGCCCACGAAGCACATGCCCACGCCCTCGGACCAGGCCATCAGTTCCATCTGCTGCAGCGCCCGGCCGGCGTCAAGTTGCGGCCTGGGAGCGTCGTCCATCACGATAGCAATGCACAGCGGCGCCTGTCCGATGAAGGTCCCCTGTTTGGCGACCTCGCCCAGCTTGGCTAGAATCTCCCGGTCCTGGATCACGATAAATGACCACTTCTGCGTATTGCTAGAGCTAGGCGCCCACCGCGCCGCCTGCAAAATCTTCCGAAGCACATCCTCGGGAATCAGGTCCGGCTTGTAGTCCCGCACGGTGCGCCGGGATTTTATTGCTTGGTATACGTCCATGGTTTGCTCCTGGAGGTCGATAAAAGTTGTTTGTGTACACGGATTGCACAAGAGGTTATTCGACTGATCATAACTGTGAGTGTTAAGTCCGCCCAGTACGCGCGGCTAGTCTGAACGCCCTTTCGAATACCCCCGAGGACCCTTTCGTGGGATTGTCGGCATCCCTCAGCGCCACTTCAAGTTGCCGGAAAAACACGCGAGTTGAAGGGCCTTCCCAATGAGCATGATATTCAACCGCTTCTTGCCCCGGAGTACCCGCAACAGAGAAGCTCCAAACATGATCTTGGCACCGGTCATAAAACATCTTAAATTCGATCGGAAATGACATCCCTAATTCATGTAGCCGTGGAAACCTAAGAGAGACAGCAATTGCAATCACAACCATCCGGCGAATCGGATCGTCAGCCAGGTTGAGGAAAGTTTGAGGAGCGAGGCCATTGATTACTTTCCAAGACGCAATAACTTGGGAGTAGAATCTTGGGTTCCCATGAGATGCAACATCCACTATTTTCCAGCAGGGCTCATCGAATTCTTTAACGAGAGGACTGAAGTGTTGTTGCAACTCTTGACGCCTTACCGGCGGTATTACGAATGGCACTTGAATTATTTTGTCGAGGTAATCTCTTCCCATGTGTCCCGGCGCGCTGCCGTAATGAGCCTGAACCGCTTTTTCGATAACAAGTCTGTCTACTCCGATGACAAACACACAAGGAGCTTCGTCCAGAAATAATTTCAACGCCTCCAAGCTTGAAATAACGTTCTCGGGGAGACACCGGTCCAAATCATCGATGAATACAATGAGTTTCCCTCCGACCCAGTCCGATTTGCAACCCGAGAATTCGCTAACCAGGTCTGCAAATGTTTTTGAGAATTCGTCTATCTGGGTCTGAAATGACTCAGCGTCGGTTGTGATTTCGTCTGGGGCCGGGAATCCTACCCTAATATTCAAGCGAGTTCCACGGGCAAAAGCCAGCAACAGTTCGCTGGTGTCCTTTAGTGCATTAGTAATCTTGCCCTTGAGCGCACCGTTGCTCATCCTTCGCATCTCTAGCATGATTCGATTTGTACTCGCTATGCCGAGGTTCTTTGAATATCGCAAAGGTATAGAGCACAAGTTTCGCCATCGAGGCACCTTAAATAATCTCAGTCATAGACCGTCGCGTAGACGGCCGTTTCCGGCCGCGGCCATTATACCCGACGGGACCCGAACTAGGGCTCTCCTCACCAATCCGCTATACTCTCCCTCTACGATGCATCCAATCATGAGATTCCGGCCGGCTTACGGTCTCCAAACCACCACCGCCACTAACGCAGAACGGACACTTCAGAAAATTTCCTGTTTTCGTCGCAGCCGGGGCAGCCTAGACTGATGCAAACCCAAGAGACAAGTCTGCCTGCGTCCGGCCTGAGAGCCTACCGCAGCCGACTGGGCACGGTCTGGCGGCAGAACAATTTCCGTTGGTATTGGCTGAGCAGCTCATTGCAGGGGCTCGGCCAGGGCACCCAGTTCATGGTCATTGGGTGGCTGGTTCTGCAAATCACCGACTCCTCCGCCCAACTGGGCCTGGTCATCTTCCTCTATGGCGCGCCTAACGTATCGCTGCTGCTGGTGGCCGGCGTGCTGGCCGACCGGTTCGACCGCCGCCACATACTGATGGCGACCCAAGCGACGGTGGGCGGAATCATCGCGGCGCTGGCATTCCTGACCATCACCGACATCGTGGCCGTCTGGCACGTCTACACCGCTGCATTCGCCATGGGCGTGGTGCAGGCGCTGAGCATGCCGGCCAGGATGACCATGATCGGCGACCTGGTCGATCAGCGGTCCGTATTGGACGCCGTGGCGATGCAGAACATGGCTGTCCACGTGGGACGCATGGTCGGCCCGCCGGTGGCCGGAGTCATCATTGAGATCTGGAGTGTCGGCGCGAGCCTGTCAGTCATCGCCGGTTGCTATTTGGTGAGCATGGCCATGGTCGCCAAGATCGGGCCCCTTCCCAGGTCTTTGCCATCCGTGACCCAGTCCGTTTTCCGGAACTTCGCCGACGGCGTGGTCTACATCAAGAACAATCCGATGGTCCTCACGGTGATCATCATCACCTGCGCCTTCGGCGGCTTCGGCATGTCCCACATGCAGGTCGTGCCGGCCATGGCCAAAGACGTCCTGGGGGCCGGGGCTGGGGAGATTGGGTTGCTATTCCTGGGCTCGGGCATCGGTTCATTGGCGGGCAGCATGATCCTGCCGGCCATCTCGCGGTCTCACGTCTACCGCGCCTTGCTGCTGAGCCTGTTGGTCTTCACCGCGGTGCTGACGTTGTTCGCCTGGTCCGACTGGTTCTGGGCCACCTTCGTGTTCTTCACGCTGGTGGGCGTGACGGGAGTGGGGATGGTCTGGCCGCTGGCCACCACCATGATTCAGGTGGAGACCTCCGCAGAGGTGCGGGGACGGGTGATGGGGATGCTGCAGTTCACTCCGGGGTTTCACTTCCTGGGCGCGTTCCCGCTAGCATTGGCCGCGGGTCAGTTGGGTTGGGAGGTGGCGATCACAATCGCCGGCGGCCTCAGTCTGGTGACGACCGTCTGGTTCGCTTTCTTGCGCCGTGGCAAGCCCGAGCTGACCCCGGGAGAGGTGGTTGCTACTTGAGAATGAGCGGTCAAGTCCCCGACCAGTAGTGAGGCGGTTGCGTGCACCACATGGAATTTGGTTATTCAATCAACCGATTTCGTAGTATTTTGCTAGAAAATGTTGATCGATCAGCAAATCATGCTGGCTTATACTTTCACTTCAGGGACAATTTAGGCTTTGGGTTGATTTTCCGAGGCTACGCCGATACTGCGTAACAGCAAGGGGCTGCCCGGAGATCGGAGCAGACCAATGGACCCACCAGGATGGGTTGCCCTTGGGCTTGGGCCCGGCTTCGCCTTTGGGATTTTCGCGAACCGGCGAACGATCTTGCGCCCACTCCCTTGAAATTCAGGCGGTTGCCTCCACCGAGGTAACCCGGCTGTCCATGACCAAACGCCAGCCCTAGCCCCCGTCTCCACGATCGAACTGCACTAGGATGCCGTCTGGGTCCAACACGTAGAACGAACTTAGCTCTCCCTGGGAGTTTTTAAAGGCGTTGATGCCACCCGGGATATTGACGCCCTTGGCGGCTAGTTCTTCCGCCAGGCTGGGCAGGTCGTCCACCGTGAACGAGTAGTGGCTGACGCCCACCTGGTCCAACTTGATGGGTTCGCCGTCGGGTTGGTCTCCGGGATGGCAGGTCATCACCAGGTACGGCACTTCGCTTTCGGCCCAGCCCAGGTGGACCACACGGCGGGTGGCGCGCCGGTGTTTGTAGGTCTGCGACCGAGAGCCTCCGGTGGTGTCCTGGATGGCGTCCATGGTCACCGTCATACCCAGGATGTCCCGGTAGAACTCCAGGGACTTGTCCAGGTCCCGCACGCAGACCGCGATGTGAGAGATGGCTTTAGCTTTCATGTTGTTCTCTTCCTCCGTTAGTCATCGGCCAGCCCTACGAACATGACGTTACCCGGCTCAATCACCCGCGATGTGTGGCCTTTGCTATCCATGTCGTCTAGGGGAACCACGTCGCCGCATTCCACCCTCCGGACTTCACCGTCGCTAGCACCGAACTCCCATACTAACGATAAAACAACGAACCACTGCGTTCGTGGAGTCGGATGGAAATCAACAAAAAAGGCGCTGTAGTAGGTGGCGAAGAAAGAATCCGAGCTTGGCTGAGGAGCCGACAGCCCTCCCGGATTGCTACCGGATGTGACCGTCCCTTCCGCGAACTCAATCTCCACATCCTCGAAGTGCGTCTCGCCGTCCGAGTCTGCGTGCAGGCGAACCTATGTGTACCTCCAGCTGATGGGCAACTTTACCATACGTAAGACGTGTGTTGATGCCGCGATTTTTGACGGCAAAAGCAGAAGGCCCCAGCGTCTGAATTCAAAGCTGGGGCCTATGCAATTGCCGTTTTTTCCAATCCGGCGGATTGCTCCGGGACCCTACTTCTTCAGTTCGATCAACAGAGCGTGGGAACCGGTGGTCCCGACATCGTGCGCGGAATGGTCAACCGCGTCCAAGTAAAAGGTCTCACCGGCTTTGACTGGTACTAGGACCGTGGGGCCGTCTGGGCCCGTAAGGTCCCACGTGCAATCGGATATCGCGTAACCAACCATGTTGGGATGGCTGTGCATCTCGGAACTGTCACCGGGTCCAGTGCGGGTGTACAACACCCTCACATGCTCGTTCTCCAGAACAACCTTGTAAACATGGGGTGCGATTTGAACTGCGTCTCCTCCGGCCATTTTCTCGTCGTGCATCTTTGATTCAATTAGAGTTTTCCCGTGCACTCAAACGTGGGTGTTTCTCGCAAGTGTTTGATGCATACACAGTCGGATGGGTTCGTGCCGGGTCCGTTGGCGAGCAGCCAAAACAAAAACCCCCGGTCCTATTCAATAAGACCGGGGGCTTTGGTTTCTCCGCTGAGCCTGTCCGCTGTTTAAACTTGATGTGCCTTGAGGTAATCGCGGACTTGGTTGATGGTCTTGGCCAAAATGTCCGGGTCTTCTTTCCAGGGATAAACCGTTGACTCGGCATTTGGAGCCAATTCAATCACTTCGATGGCAGCCTCGTACGAGTGCGACGGTGTGTTGTCAGGCATGACTAGCATCGGAGTCTGACACGTACGCACGAAGTCGCGGGACACGCTGTAAACGAAGTCGGTTGAATCGACGCGGTAGAGGTTGTTCAGGTAGGCATCGACGGTCTCCATGGTCACGTCGTCCCGGCGGTCGGACAACACAGGCCCCCAAAGATCATGACCGGAGTCGTACATGGAATCAGGGAACTTGGCATTGTGGCCCACCGGCTGGCAGAGCACGCCGGCCACGATTCGCTCAGGCGCCCGTTCCATGAGTTTTAGCGCAAACGGGCCGCCGATGCAGTATCCGATGAACAAGAACTTATCTACGCCCAGGTGGTCCAATAACGCCAGTTGATCGTCGGCGAATGCGCCCCACGGATCGTCGACTGGGACCGGCCCGCTAGACTCGCCGCCGTTGGCGTTGCGCTGGTCCATGGTGATGCAGCGGAAATCGTTCTTGAACTCCTCCATGGCGTCGAACACTTGGCCGGGCCAATTGCTGACTAGGGAGTTCAATCCCCCGCCGGGTGTGGCCAGAAGCGGGAAACCGGACCCTGCTTCTTCGTAGTGGATGCTGACATCGCCATTGGTAAAGATCGGCACGATAGTTACTCCTTGATAAAAAGGTAGGTTTCAACGGACCGTATTGGGTTCATTGTAACTGGTGGCGACAGGATAGCACGGCTTCCAAGCTGAAACGCAATCACCACTCGAATAGAAAAACATCAAGTTTCTATAACGGGTGACTTTTCGGTTATAACTCCGGACATAAGTCCGCCTCCTTCCTTGGGAACGGAAAAGGTGACTAAGGTTACCACGGGACCAGAAAGCAAATCACAACCCTCACGATCTCCTGATAGAGGTCTGGCATTTGTATCGCCAGGTAGATGGTGACACACGTGTCACTCACCCCAACAGAAGGGTCACCGTTCGCGTTGTGCGGTGGCCCTTTCTTTCGTTCATCGATTTTTGTTATCTTCGTTCCATAGTCGAAAAGTATAAAAGAACACAATCGTGGCAATGAGTAGGTGGAGAGGTGCCGAAACCGGAATTTAAAGCCGACCAAGTAGGAAGTCTGTTACGCCCCACAGAACTCCTACAAGCAAGGCAGGCCTACAAAGCCGACATGATAGGTTTAGAACAATTACGTTCGCTAGAAGACGAGGCGATAATTGACGTGTTGGCAATGCAGAAGCAAGTCGGCATCGAAGTGTTTAGTGATGGCGAGATGCGTCGAGATGCGTGGATGTCTGATCTAGCTGACGCAGTAGAGGGCTTCATTGACGATCACAATATCCTCCGATGGCACAATCCAGATGGGAGTATTGTTGACGAACCGAGCCGGTCGAAGATAGCGGCGAGCAAATTGCTCCAGACTCAACGATTAACAGGGCACGAATCATCATTTTTGAAGCGGCATTCCCCTGGCCCTTTCAAAATAACCATGCCCAGTCCTGTTTCTATATCCAGAAGCGGCTACAAAGACGGAGTTACCAGCGAGGCCTACGCTACACGTGAGTTGTTCTTGGCAGAACTGGTGGAGATTGTCCGGAGTGAAATGCTCGCCCTCGTTTCTGATGGAGTTTCCTACATCCAGCTCGACGAGGGATTTACTGATTACATAAGCGCAGATTGGTTAGATCAGCTACGAAGGAATGGGGAAGACCCTGATATGAGATTGGCGGCGGACATTGCGGCCGAAAATGCATGTTACGATTCCGTTTCTAAGGAAAATGTAACTCTAGCCATCCATATCTGTCGTGGTAATTCGAGAAGCCGTTGGGGACGAAGTGGCGGTTACGACTGGCTAGCTGAGCAGGTATTTTCGTCGCTCAATGTAGACAGATTCTTGTTGGAATACGACAGCGACCGAGCAGGGGCGTTCGATCCCCTTAGGTTCGTACCCAGCGGAAAAACGGTGGTATTGGGCTTGATAACGACTAAACATGGTCAGCTGGAAAAACAAGACGATATATTGCACCGCATCGACGAGGCAACAAAATACCTGCCAATTAATCAGTTGGCACTCAGCCCGCAGTGTGGGTTCGCTTCAGTTGCCGAGGGTAATTTGCTTTCTGATGAAGACCAACGCCGGAAGTTGGAACTGGTCGTAGATACCGTACGCAAAGTGTGGGGCTAACTATACCAACCTGCGATTATTCTATGCCCGCAATTGGCCGTTTTCTATTCCTCGATAGACTGTGACATCGATGTCACACATCAGATCCCGACAACAGATATTCACAATTGGATGGGGCACCGATGCCCCCTATGAAGGCCCCATAACAACTATTGCCCGGTAGATGGTGAAACACGTTTCACCACCCGGCCGGCCAATACGCGATGGTGATACCAACTTAAAAAAATTACCCGGTCCACCCTTTTACCACGGCCCGTTGGGTGGAGACCTATTTCCTAAGAGTTCCTGGATCAATCTCCTCTACGTTGTACAACAATGAACGGCAATAAAGAGTTCAATTAGAGAGCACCGGCAGACGATATATAAACAATCCCCATTCAGCTTCTATGGACTCCGGTTAACCGAAATCATAGTTGGTCTTGCCTTTAGTTATAGAATGGTTCGGTTGGACCGGCGGTTAATTTTCTCTTGGCACATCTCCTTCAAGTCCATATTGATTCGAACTTAAGCGAGAAACCCTAATTATGGTCCGTTGGGAAGATATTCATCCAAATGAACAGGCGAGTCTAAAGGAGCGGTTAGGCCGGAGATACTCCCCGCCTTTTGAACAGACTGCCTGGGTAGAAGCCCCGAAGTTGACCGACGCCCGGGTCGCCATCGTAACAACGGCTGCGATCCACCGGTCCGATGACCGGCCATTTTCTGGTCACGAGGGCGATTACCGCATCATACCCGGCGATATCGCCTATAAAGACCTGGCGATGACGCACTCCAGCACGAACTTTGACCGCAGCGCATACCAACAAGATGTGAACGTTTGTTTTCCCCTGGACCACTTGAGGACCTTGGTTGGCTCCAAGGAGATTAGGTCCGTCGCGGACTGGCATTATTCTTTCATGGGATCAACGGCGCCCGAGCGTATGGAACAGGCCGCAACTGAGGTTTCAAAATTCCTTCTCGGAGACCACGTTAATCTGGTGTTGCTCATACCTGTTTGACCCAATTGCACCTACGCCGTGGGCGTACTCTCTCAATACATAGAACGTGCTGTAAGCGAAGGCGGCGCCGGTATTGCGACGGTCCAGGTGAGCCTGATCAGACCAGTTTCAGAAGCAGTGCGGCCGCCTCGGGCATTGTGGGTGCCGTTCCCGTTGGGTCGGCCGTTGGGCCCGCCCAATCGCCCTGATGTCCAGATCGACGTATTACGCCAAACCTTGGGATTGGTGAACCAGCCAGCCGCCCCCGCACTGGTCGACTATCCCGACATAATTGAAGACGATATCCCCGACGAGGAGGGATGGTCTTGCCCTGTGATTTTCCCTACGGCTGAACCACATACCGAGTCCGACTCGTTGAAGGCCCAATTGCGTAGGGAAACTCAACTGCTGCGGCCATGGTTCGATGAAGGACTCCGCAGGCGGGGCCGCACCACCGTCGGAACGAGCGGCAAAGGACCCGACTCCATCGGCGAGATGCTCGGGGTCTTGGTGAACTTCTCAGCGGACGCCGACATGGAAGTTCCGGATGGTTATGCTCATCCGATGCCCCAGTTGCTGCGTTATCTCACCGCCGATATCAGAGCATTTTATTTCGAGGCAGCCACCTCGAAACCTGGTGTGCCGTTCCCCTCGCCAGAGGACCTAGAAGAGTGGTTCTTCTTGGAAACGATGGTAGGCGATGTCTTTTACCAAGTCCGCGAGAGGCTGGTGAGCGCGGACATCCTTGTCCTTTTAGCTAATGGACTAGAAGACGATGAGATCGATAGTCTGTTGGTCCTTATGGCAGGCACCACCGCACAGACGGCTGACGAGGTCGTTCGGAAACCCGGAATAAGTCGAGACCTACTGAAGGTCTCAGTCGAAGATTTTTATGCCGATCTGGTAGGCCGCTTTGCCCGGTCTATCGTCCCTATCGCTATGCGAGACCGGCGCCGCGAGCGGATTAGACAGGCCAAAGTTTCTTAATCTACAACATCTAAGACCCGGCCATCTCGGCCGGGTCTTTTTTGGTTAACGCGAAACATTCGGGCCTATCGGAGTCGGCGCGCAACCTCACTGAATCATGGCAAATGCCGGTAACTTTTTGGGCGGATGCCGGATGAACGACCAGCGTAAAACTGAGAAACAAATGTTGGGAGATTTGGAGCAGAAGAGGGAACTCGTCATTCGTGAACAAGGAATCTCAACGGTGCTTCAAAACGTCTCAAATAAGGTTGCTGAAGCAAAACGTCAGACCGAAAGTCGTCCAGGAACGATTAGGCCACGCAACAATCGCTACAACACTCGATATCTACAGTCATGTCCTTCCAGCTGGCCCGTCACCGGAGGCCCCAGACAAACTCAAGGCCGCGTAACCGGCCTTTTTTGTTGCCCAACAATTTAGTGGCTGATATAGAATAGTGGCGAGCGTGACCGTAGTACGGCAGGCGCCATAAGATCAAAGGAGACAGAGATATATGTTAGGTGACAAATTGGGTCAAATAGTCGGGCCGGCGAAAACCACCGTTTTGCCTGCGAATGGCCCTAATCCGAGGTTCGAGACCTCTATTGAAGGATCAGGGACTCTTGCTGGC
>Ga0209445_1000956_pt1 | contig 15950 bp, 13 predicted proteins | sample MarorgKNORR_S2LV_4_FD_188223 | JGI IMG/M metagenome (GOLD analysis project Ga0209445, IMG submission 188223) | Marine microbial communities from the Southern Atlantic Ocean, analyzing organic carbon cycling - NADW_A/KNORR_S2/LV (SPAdes) (version 2) | ecosystem: Environmental > Aquatic > Marine >...
ACGAGAACGGCCGCATCGGCCTGCTGGAACGGGAGAACGCCGCCGTGCTCAACGCCTGTCTCGGAGATGTCGCGGCGCGCACTATCCTGGGCATCCAGGACGCCATCAAATCCCTGGGCCTCGAAGCTCCTCTGTACATGAGCCAGAACGACGGCACGCTGATGGACGCTGAATTCGCCGCCCGGTTCCCGGTGCTTACCATATCTTCAGGCCCGACCAACAGCATGCGTGGGGCTGCCTTCTTGTCCGGTGTCCGCGACGGCATTGTGGTTGACGTGGGCGGCACCTCCACCGACGTGGGCGCTTTGGTCAAGGGTTTCCCCCGGGAAGCAGCGGTGGCGGTCAGCATAGCCGGCGTGCGCACTAATTTCCGGATGCCGGACGTGCTATCTATTCCCTTGGGCGGGGGCAGCGTTATTCAAGAGAACCCACTGCGCATCGGCCCCGACAGCGTGGGGTATCGTTTAACCGAAGAAGGGATAGTTTTCGGCGGCGGCACATTGACCGGTACCGACGTTGCCGTGGCCGGTGGCCTGGCTCAAGTGGGAGACTCAACTCTGGTGCAAGGACTGGCACACTCCTTCGTGGAGCAGGCTTCGCTAGAGATTCAGCACAGGATGGAAACCGCCATCGACCAGGTCAAGGTCAGCGCTATGGACGTGCCCGTTGTCCTGGTAGGCGGGGGGCGCATCCTGGCGGGCAGCTCCCTAAGCGGAGCTTCCCAGGTTCTGCGTCCAGAACATGGAGACGTGGCCAACGCCATCGGAGCGGCTATCGCCCAGGTCGGCGGTCAGGTGGAACGGGTTTATTCTCTCGAGTCTACCAGTCGTCAAGAGGCCTTGGCCGAAGCCCGCACCGAGGCCATCAACAAAGCGGTAGCCGCCGGCGCCAAACGGGACACGGTGGAAGTGGTGGAGATCGACGAAGTCCCCCTAACCTACCTGCCCAGCAACGCCACCCTAGTCCGGGTGAAGGCCGTGGGAGATTTGGCCCGGCAAGACCCTGGCTAGAACCTGCCTTCCTGGCCGATACCCTGGGACCCGAGGCGCATGAGAAACCAGTTTTGGCCATATCTGGATGAATGGGTAATGCCGCAGCAGCAGACCTAAGCAATCCCCCATGTAAAAATGAGCCTTGCTGACACGAACGACACGAAACCCACATCTTAACCTGTTAATATATTAGGCAATAAGGACAACATTCGGGTTATACAAGCAGACAACAGGCGGCAAATTGTCTATTACAATACACTTTCCAGAACAACCTAGTGTCAAGTATTTCGAAATTGTACGGGATGTTATTCAGGCTAGCGTCACAGCGGTTGCAGGCCAACAAGGGATAACCCAAGAAAACGCATATATCCGGGTATTGCACCATCTTCAAAGTAACTCTCTCCAATGGCGCACACAAACAATACCGATCGTTCCGTATGATGACCCGTTATGCCGCATCGCGTATCTTTACAGTAATGTGCCCGCGAATGCCAACCTAGTGGAGCGGGTCATTCAAGACTCACCCAGCCTTTCGGCGCATTTGGACGCCATTCAGAAAGACAAGGGACAAATCAATGTTACGCGCTAGGGGGAGGTCCGGGCACAGAGTTACTTAGCCTTTCTAAATATATAGAAAAGCGAAAGTTCCACGGACCAACGGCTTTGAATTTTCTGTTGGTTGACCGTATTAATGAGTGGGCCGATACATGGCGAGCTGCGCGGACTCAAATCCAGACTCGATTGCAAAAGCGAGGGAAACCTCCTCTTTTGATATCCGGGGACTTCATCCAAGTCGATGTCAACAGCGCAAGCGACGTACGAAACTTCGGGAATTGGGGCACTGTCTTCACCAAAGACCTCTACATACTCTGTTACTTGATATCCGAGATTTTCGATGATATAGGGAATCTAGAGGAGTTCACCCGATTGGTTGCGCGTCAAGCACCGGTCGGTTCGAAGTTTTTATTCGTGGAACGCAGGGAATCCCAGTGGGAGGATAAAATCAAAGACTTGGCTGCTAATTCTGGCATGGCCTTGGAAGAATTCCGATATTCTCAAGGCAACATGGATGCCGATGAGCAGATGTCTGATCTGGGCGAGATACTTGATGATGTGGGCCGGAAACCTCGGGTAACCTGGGACGCCCTCTATTGTGTGGGCACAAAGCAGTAGACATGATTATTTCCGCCAGTTACAAAACCGACATTCCAACGTTCTACGGTGAGTGGTTCCAGAATCGCCTGGCTGCTGGATACTGCATGATGGTCAATCCTTACAATCGGCGTGCTTACCGGATTAGTCTCGAACCCGACCAAGTGGACGGATTCGTGTTTTGGACCAAAAACCTAGGACCTTTCTTGGACAAGCTGACCATCGTCAGTGACCGTGGCTACCCATTCATGATTGAGTACACAGTTAACGAGTATCCTCGATCTGTGGAATTTTCCGTCGTAGACTCAGAGAGGTCAGTCCAACACATTCGGTTTATCGCCGAGCGTTATGGACCAAGAGCTGTCGTGTGGCGCTATGACCCAATACTCGTGAGTTCAGTCACCCCGATTGACTTTCACAAAAGCAGCTTCGAAAAGCTCGCTGCCGCCCTCGAGGGTGCGACTGACGAAGTTGTCATTTCATTCGCTCAGATATACCGAAAGACACAGCGCAACATGACACAGGCCGCTAAGGATGCTGGCTTTACATGGGAAGACCCACCCGATGAGGTGAAATTTGCCCTTTCTGAAGATCTGGCGAAAATGGCCGCAACTCGCGGCATGCAACTGACTATGTGTTCCCAGGATCAGTTCTTGGCTCCTGGAGTCAAACCGGCACGTTGCGTGGATGCGGCGCGCCTATCTGATATCGCAGGTCACTCCATCCCCGCCGAGCTAAGGGGGAACCGTCCCGAATGCGGATGTTATGCATCAAAGGACATCGGCGAGTACGATACCTGTCCCCACGGGTGCGTCTACTGATACGCCGTGCAAAATCGCGATCTCGCCAAGACTCGTTTTCGTGAACATGACCCGATGAGCGAGTTCCTCTTCCCGCCCAAACAGAAATTGCTGGCTCCAGAAACCGAACCGTCCCCGCAAATCCACCTTCTGTGACACATACTCGGCACACTTTTATTTTTCCCTTTCATCTCCTAAAACCTAGCCTGCTGGCCTATAGTCGTGTAAGTGACCGGGCTGGTCACGGTGAGGCCTGCTTCCACCGGCAGAACTATCCCGGTGATCCAGCGGGCCTCTTCGCTGGCCAGGAAAACCGCGGCCCAACCCACGTCCCAGGCGGTGCCTTCGGTGCCTAGGGGCGCGGCAGATTTGCGTTGCTCGCGTTGCTCCTCATTCATCCGGGGAGCAGTCATCGGCGTGTGCAGCAGGCCCGGAGCGATGCAGTTGACCCGGATGTTGTCCTGTCCGTGATCGGCCGCCATGGAGAAAGTCAAACCGATGACGGCGGTTTTAGTGGTGGTGTAGGGGGTCTGGGAATGAGCCCTGAGCCCGGCGATGGATGAGATATTGATGATGGATCCACCGCCGCTCTCTTTCATATAGGGAATCGCCGCGCCGCTGGCGAAAATCATGCTTTTCACGTTGACCGCGATGATGCGGTCCCAGTCGTCCTCGCTAACGTCCACCACCGTTCCCCGCATGGACATACCAACGTTATTGTCCAGGATATCCAGCCGGCCGTAGCGCTCCATAGCCGCGTCCGCCATCGCCTGGCAATCGCCGCGGTTGGTCATGTCGGCCTGGAACACCGAGGCTTCTCCTCCCTCTTCCCGAATCATCCGCTGAGTTTCTTCGGCCCGTTCCAGGGTGGCGTCCACCAGCAGAACCTTGGCCCCTTCCCGGGCAAACAACAGCGAGGTCGCCTTGCCGTTGCCGATCCCAGGCCCGCTGGATCCGGCCCCGGTGACGATGGCTACTTTACCTTCGAGTCTAGGTCGTTCCGGCATCGGTTTGCTCCTTAGGTTCTTGCCTGCGTTTCTTGGCTAAATGGTACAATCAAGGAAATGCCGGGACTTGTCAAGCCAGGCTCAAGCCGCTAAAACGTCCGGAACTCCCCTCTGCTTCCTTGACTGGTTCCAGCAGGCCGCTTACACTGGGCATTAGACAAATACACACCTGGAATTACTACGAATACGCATATGAACGGACCTATACACTCCGGCGACGACGTAGCCCTTTTTATCGACTGGGAGAACTTTAAGATCAGTTTGGCCGTGGGCCACCGCAACCCCAACGTCTCGGCTTTGAAGGAAGAGGTTTCCAACCACGGCCGCGTGGTTGTAGCCAAAGCCTACGCCGACTGGGTAACTCGCGCCCCCGAACTGCGGGGCGCGAGTCAGTTCATCAACGACCCCCCTGCCCTCTACGCTGCGGGTATCGAGCCCGTCTACGTGCCTACCCGTCTGGCTCTGGGCAGCAACTCTGCTCGCACCACCAGGGTGAAAAACAGCGTCGACGTCAAAATGACCGCTGACTGCATCGAGATCGCCCACTCCTACCCCAACATCGGCACCTACGTTCTGGTGTCTGGCGACTCGGATTTCATCCACGTGATCAACGCCTTGCGGACCATGGGCAAACGGGTGATTATCATCGGCGTTTCCTGGGCCACGTCCCGCCGGTTTGCCGACACGGTCGACGCGCTCATCCTCTACGATCAGGACATCGACACCGTCGTCCAAGCCGAGCCAGTATCGGCCAGTGATGCCCGTGTCCCCCCGGAGCCGGTACCGGCACCGGCCGGCGGTGTGCGCGGTCCCGTCCGGCAGAGCGCCCCCGCCGGCAAACAGGACTTGGCGGCGATCATCTCCGCTATCGAAGATATTATCCGCACCGAGCGCCAAGCCGGGGGCACCCCTCTCTTGACCTCCATCAAGCAGCGGCTGTTGCGCCGGTACCCCGACTTCGACGAGAAAAAAGTCGGATTTTCCGGTTTCAAAAAGCTCATGTCCCGGGTAGCCCAAGAAGGAAACATCCGGCTGATAACAGCTGGACTGGTCGATTGGGCGATTATGGCCGACGAAGAGACTCCCTCGGACGCCGATGGCGCGACATCAGACAGTTCTCAAAGTGCGGCGGATGATAGCGAAGAAGAGCGCCCAGCGGAAGTCAGGCGAAGCCGTTTCCCCTTTGGCCGCCGCAGGAACGCAGACCGGCAGGAACAGGCCACCGCTGAATCTCCGGAAGAACCGGCTGAAGATGTTTCAACCGAACAACCTGCGGATTCGCCCTCATTGGCCGCTGAAAGCGTTGATGAGTTTCCCGACGACGCTCCACAGGACGTTCCGGAAGATGGATCCCCGGAAAGCATCGGCGATTTCGTCAGTCCGGAAGATGGATCCCCGGAAAGCATCGGCGATTTCGTCAGCGATGATGCGGCCGCGGTTCCACAAACCACCCAGGTCAATGGCCTGGCCGCGATACTAGCCGAGACACTGCCCCAACTTAACCTCCCACCAAGCCAGCCGGATGGTTTGGACGGTCGCCGGGTAGCCGACATTATCATCATGGCCGATACCTTGGAACATCAAGAAGAGGTCAGCCACGTGGCCTTCAACTTCCTGGTGGGCGAAGTCTGCCAGGCATTGGACGAAGGGCTGAAAGCGGAGCACCTGGAAATCACTCAGCGTTGGGGTCAAGACTTTTCCCGGACCTACGTTACCAAGATGGTCCGAAGTCTGGGAAACGCCGACCTGTTCACCAAAGGATGGCACACAGCCACAGATAAAGAGTCGGGGCGCAGCAGGCGCTTGCGGACATTCTATCTGAACCGCACCCATCCCCTGGTGGAGAAGGTTTTACAAGACCGTTGGGCCCCTCAGGAATACCAGGTCGAACCTGTTGGCGTCGCATCGGTATCCGATCCCGAGCCTGCCGAACTCCCGGCATATGGGGATAATCCCGACCCTATCGGGACGTCCACATACGAGGAAACTGCTGACTCAACGGAGCCTTCTTTCCTCTCTAGACTCTTTCGCCCTCGGGGATAACTTCGGGCGTGGTTAGATTCCCAAGCCAGCACCCGACGGTATCACATCCAGGTAGTTGGCAGTAACATCCTGAGAACCTCAAGACAACCCAGGACGTTTTCAGGATCAAGCGGATATTTGTCTTTCGGCGCCAGCAGGTTAAGGTATGCCGAAGGCATTTGATTGAATTGTCCATCGTCCTGACGTTCCCATGTCTTATAACAATAGCCGTTCGAAGCTACGATGCACTTACAATTTGGGAATGCCTTCGAGTACCTTTCAACTTGAATTTTCGCATAATGTAGACCTTGGCTAAAGCTCTTGGTCTCGATAATCAGGACACATTCACCGTTCTTTCTAGCATATGGCTTAGAAAAACAGGCAACGTCTGCCCGCCGGCCGGTAATTCAATCTTTATTTGTTGCTCGGCTCAACCTAGAGCTAGAAGCAATGGGATAACCAGGAAAGTGCGCGTTTCGTGTTCCCTGACATCCTCCCAACGGCGGCCACGATAATATCGCGCCAGGCGTCGGATCTGGTTGAATGTCGTAGTCAGATCCTCCGCCGCCCTTGGGCGTAAGCCTTGGATGATTAAGTGCTCGATGATTTCATCGTCGTCGACCGGCTCGGTTTTGCCTGGTCCGGGTTCAATGCTTTCCTGAGGGGGGAAATCTAAGATAACCTTTGCCGCTTTCAATTGAGGTTGTTGCTTATGCACCCTTTGAATCGTGTTGCGATTCAATCCCTCGACGCCCACCGGCTTGGCCGGAATATGCCAATCGACGTAGCAATAGGCGCGCAGGTCCCAGCCGTCAACATCCCGCAGCCACTCCTTGTCACCTTCCTCGCTGTGCTCGCCATCACGATTAACGACCTCTCCAGCAGCCACTAGTTTCGACAAGCCGCTTTTCAAAAGAACTCGGTCGCCAATTTTAACCTCAGACATCAGGTCTGCGTTTTCTTTCCCGCCAACAAATGCCATACCGAATCGGATGAAGTACTCAGAGTAGTCGCGGCCTTGCGAACCAGCAGCAATCTGCCAATAATTCGCCATCTCAATAGCCTCACATATCCAGAATCAGAGTGGACCAGCCGAAGTCCCTGGCCCCCAGTCCTTCGGCGGTGAAAGGCTCGTAGTATTCCCGGAATCCCGATTTCTCGATGCACTCTTGACTCTTGGCCACGATCGTGTCCGCCAAGTCCGCATAGCCATGGCGCCGCAGGGCGTGGGACAAGAACCAGTTGGTATTTATCCATGAAGGCCCACGCCAGATGAACCCCCTGGGGTTACCCGGCATGAACTTGGGGTCCGAAGCGGGCACCGATGGCAGCGGGTAGGGTGTCCAGAAATGCTTGGGATCCGTTACCCACGTGTCCACCAACCTTTCCACGATGGGCCGGGGCAGGTCTTCCATCACCAGCGGCATCAACGAACTGATGGTCACTTCTTTCAGCGGGTTCTCCGCCACTCCGGATAGATCGAAAAAGGCGCCTACTTCCTCGTCCCAACACTTCGTCAGTAAAGCGTCTCGGGTCTTGTCGGCTTCCCGATTGAACTCCGCCGCCTCGGGCGCGTCGCCCAACAGCCTGGCTAAGGACCTTAATCCCATGACGTAGATGGAGTTCACCAAAACGTCTTCCACGTGGAACAGGTCGGCGGCCAGAACCCGGTGGTCGTCGCCACGAAGGGGCTCGTACGCCGCATAGACCTTGCGCAAGGCGGCGATGAATCCCTGGTTGCTCAACTCCTCCAGTCCCAATACCTCATCGTACTTGGGCGAGCAATCGGTGCCCGCCTCCTCCGGCTGAATCACCGCGATCAGACCGTCGTTATCTGGATCGCGCGCCTGGCGCAGCCATCGGTAGAACCCGGTTAACACCGGTAGCGCTGCATCCTTGAAGGCCTCGTCGCCGGTGGCCTGGTAGATTCGCTCCACGGCGTAAGCGATGATGGGCGGCTGCATGGTCGCTGATGTGTTGGGCGTAGTCATCCCAACGATGTTCCGGCTGAGGAACTCGGGCTGCTTCTCCATCTCCCAGAAAATGATGTGGGGGATGAAGCCGTTGGGAAGCGCGCCGCTCATCAACGTGGTCATTTCCCTCTTGGCCTGTTCCTGGTCCAAGTGGATGAGGGCGATCGCGTGGAAACAGGAATCCCAGAACCACTGGAAGGGGTAACCGGTCAGAGAGGGACAAACAAAGCTGTACTCTTTGCCGTTCCAGTCGGCCACGCCCTGCCGAAGATTGGTCAATAGAATTTTCCGGGCACCGGCTTCCAATTCTTGTCTATCCATCCTAAATCCTTATGGAAGAATCATTTTCTCCCTGAAAATCGTGGGAATCAGCTTCTAAGAACCCGCAACCTCATAAACGCCCAAGTATTTTTCGGCAACCGCCGGCCAGGTGAACTCAGACAATGCGTAGTCCCGGGCGTCCTCGGCCAATCGATTTCGGTGGTCGCCGTCGTTCACCAACCGGACCAACTCACCGACGGCTTCATCCTCATCGAACCGCTCTACCACCACCGCGCCCCGAGTCAACAACTCCCGGTTGGCGCCCACGTCGTGGGTAAGTACGGGAGCTCCGTAGGCCATGGCTTCGAAATAAACCAACCCGAAGGCCTCGTATTGAGAAAACAGGACGAAGAGGCCGGCTTTGGCGTACCACTCTGTAAGCTCCTTATCGGAGACTTCCCCCACCATCGCTACCTCATCGCCCAATCCGCAATCCTGGATGATTCCAGCAATCTTCTCTTCATCACCTTCATCTCGCCCTACCAGGACCAACCGTACCGAACGTTGAAATTGACCGCGAGCCCGGCGGTATACCCCCAGCAGCCACTCTTGACCTTTGTGCCGGCCCAACCGTCCAACGCATAACAGAGTGAGAGGTTCACCCGCCCCCACGGGACCGGCGATAAGCGTGGTCTCAGGCAGGGGCGCCCCCCACCCGATGATAGCCAGTTTTTTTTCGGGTACCAGATAGGCCCGGCGCACCAGGTTGGCCTCCTGGCGAGTCAGGGCAATCACGTGGTCCACCACGTTGCAGATGAACGCGTTTATGGGCCGGAGCCACCAGCGGATCAGGGGCAAGGCGTGGTAGGAGGGGGTGAACACGAACCGGGCTTGATTGCGGTACCAGAACCACGACCAGAAGTGTCCCCAGAACCAGCCATCTCCCACGAAGTGGACAACGTTGGGGTTGAATTCTTTGAGGTAACCACGTACCTGCATCGGCGAGAACCATACCAGCGGACAGGAATAAAGCGGGATAGAGTGTTTGGGGAATCCTTTCAGGCGGTAGATGCCGATGCCTTCTTCCGTGGTTTCCCGGTCGGCCCAGTCTGGATGAGGCACCCGGGGGAAAGCGTACTTGGTGGTCAGGACCGCCACCGCCTCAACTTGATGGGACTTCTGAATCTGGAAGGTGAGCTGCTCGATGGCCCGCTCAATCCCGCCCAGGTAAGGGCGAAAATAGGGGGTCAAAAATAGGACCCGGAGAGGGGCGTCGCTCACAACGCCCGCTCCAACCCTTCCCGCCAAGCGCCGCTGATCTCTTGAAGGGGAAGGTCTATCTGGCGATTGACCCTAAACCGGTCCCCGCCGGTGGTCCCAAGCCGGCGTACAGCGACTCCTGACTCGTCCGCCAGCCGCTGCAGCGCCGTCCAGTCGTTTTCAGCTAAGGACACCACTATCCGGGACTGGCGCTCTCCGAACAGAGCCGCATCCCACCTTGGCGGGAGAGAGAACTTTCCCATGAATCCGGCTCCTCCCTGAACGCTGCATTCCGCCAGGGCTACCGCCAGGCCGCCCTCGGCGCAGTCGTGAGCCGAAACCAACATGCCGTCCCGAATAGCTCGGCGGCAGAGGACTTGCAACTTCCGCTCCATATCCAGGTCTATAGCCGGACGGCCTTCGATCTTGCCGTGGAACACTTGTAGATACTCGCTTCCGGCCAGGTCCGAGGACCGGGGCCTGCTCCCAACGTCTCCCAACAAAGCCACCGTCAGCCCATCATCTGGGAACGATGATCGGGCGTAGCGTGTAATGTCCTCCAGCAGGCCCAAGCCCCCCAACACCGGAGTTGGGTGGATAGCCTGACCTCGGGACTCGTTGTACAGGCTGACATTGCCGCTAACCACGGGCACTCCCAGGACACGGCACGCCTGGGCCATGCCACGGATGCACCACTCAAGCTGGTAATAGACCTCCGGTTTCTCTGGGTCGCCAAAATTGAGGCAGTCGGTAAGGGCCATAGGTTCGGCGCCGGAGCAAGACAGATTGCGGCAAACCTCGGCCACGGCTATCTGGCCGCCCCGGAAGGGGTCCAGGTAGCAATAGCGGCCATTGCCGTCAATGCTCAATGCAATCGCCCTGTCCGTGCCCCTGAGGCGCAGCAAGGCGGCATCGCTGCCAGGCCCCACCACCGTATTGGTTTGCACCTGGTGGTCGTATTGGCGATACACCCCTTCCTTGCTGGCGATGTTTGGGGCCTCCAGAAGCCGCAACAGCACCTCTTCCGGACTTACCGAGGGCAATGGCACTTCGGAAAGGGAAAGCCGCTGCCGCCGCGCCTGGTCCGGGGATGGAACCCCTTTGAGCCGGTACTTGGGGGCGTCCGACAGGTGGCGGATGGGTACCTGGGCTACCGTTTTATCCTTTTCGACGATGCGGGCGACGGGATCACCGATCACCTGCCCGATATCACGGCAGGGAATCTCCCACTTATCGAAGATCAGGCGGATCCTTTCCACCTTGGCCGGCGCAACCACCAACAGCATTCTTTCCTGAGACTCGGACAGCATGACATCGTATGGAGTCATACCGTCCTCTCGCCGGTGCACCTGGGATATATCCAGCGTGAACCCCTTGCCAGCCTTGTCCGCCGACTCCACTGTGGAGCTGGTCAGGCCGGCGGCACCCAGGTCTTGGATCGCCACCACGTCGCCGGTTGCCAGGGCTTCGAGGCACGATTCTATCAAGATTTTTTCCAGAAACGGGTTGCCAACCTGGACTGTAGGCCGCAGTTCCTGGTCTTCCTCAAAGGTGCGGGAAGCCAACCCAGAAGCGCCGTGGATCCCATCCCGGCCCGTCCCTGACCCCACCAGCAGCAGGACGTTGCCCTCGTTTCCCGCAGCTGACGTAGCCAGGTCTGCCTTGTTCACCAAACCAACGCACATGGCGTTGACCAGCGGGTTTTGGGAATAGCAACTGTCGAAGTAGATCTCGCCCCCCACGTCGGGGACTCCGATACAGTTGCCGTACCAGGAAATGCCTCCCACCACGCCCTGGAACAGGTGACGGTTGTGGGCGTTATCCAGGGGACCGAAGCGAAGGGAATTAAGCAAAGCGATGGGACGGGCGCCCATAGCCAATATGTCGCGCACGATTCCGCCAACACCGGTAGCCGCGCCCTGAAGGGGCTCCACCGCCGAGGGGTGGTTGTGGGACTCCACTTTGAAGACCGCTACGATTCCATCCCCCAAATCCACCGCGCCGGCGTTCTCCGCACCGGGATTAGACAGCACCCGAGGCGAGCGGCTGGGGAACAACCTCAGCAGAGGGCGGGAATGCTTGTATCCGCAATGTTCGCTCCAAAGAGCCCCGAACATGCCCAGCTCCACCGGGTTGGGCTCCCGGTCCAGCCGGTCCAGGATCAAGTCGTATTCGGCCCTGGAAAGGGCGATCTCATCCAGCTCTTGTTGAGTAACTGTCATAGAGGTTGTAGCGCCTTTCGTTGGGACACATCAGGAGTCATCTAATACGTGCCCACCGGATGGGACCCATCGGGCTGATAGGCTACGGGACAAACCTTCCCTTCGCCCACCCGGAAATAGCTTGCCCCCGGGCCGAAGAAGTCCCGCACCGGCTCCAAGTCGGTGGAGGTGATTAGAACTTGCTGATACTGGGTCACTTGCTCCATCACTCTTAACCGGCGGGAGGAGTCCATCTCCGACAATACGTCGTCCAACAAGATGATGGGAGCCTCCTGCCGCACCGCCGACAGATAGGCGGCTTCAGCCAGCCGTAGCGTCAACGCGATGGTGCGGGCCTGCCCTCGAGACGCGAAAGTGCCCATGTCGATCCCGTCGATCAGTAGAGAGAAGTCATCCCGGTGGGGGCCGGCCGCCGTAACGGCGGTGGCGCGCTCCTTGGTTTGGACCGCCGCCAATGTCTCACGAAAGTTAGTTTCGATGGCGTCAGCGTCTTCGGCTGAGCGAACGCTGGGATGGTATTCCAGCCGGAAATCTTCGTTCAACCCGCTCAGGTCCCGATGGCGCTGGGCGCACCAAGGATACAACGTTTTCATCGCTTCGTGCCGTTTCCAGGTTAGCCACGCCCCTTCACGCACCAATTCCCCATTCCAGAATTCCAACTCGTCCGCCCCGGCACGCCCGTCCCGGACGAGACGAAGTAGCTGGTTGCGCTGCTGCACCACCCGTTGATAACGCTGCAACCCCTTTAGGTACTGATTGTCAGCCTGGGAGATAAGGATGTCCAAGTAGCGCCTGCGGCCGGCCGGAGGACCGAAGACGAGTTGGATATCGTCGGCGGTGAAGAGAACCGAATTGACCATGCCCACCAATTCGGTGGCGGTCCGGCGGACCCGGCTAACCCGGATTTCTTTTCGAACGGTGTAGCCTTTAGTCCCGGTAGCCCTCTCAGTACTTTGAGGATCCGGCCCGTGGGGCACACTCTGGTAACCCACGTAGACCGCCAGCCGCTCCTCGTCCTTTTCGACAATGCCTCCCACCAAGGCTTGACCTCCCTCGGCGGCCGACTGGAAGTTGACCACTTCCCGCTCGTTCTCCGCCCGGTAGGAGCGGGCGATGGCCAAGAGGTAGATGGCCTCCAGCAACGTAGTCTTGCCCTGGGCATTGGCGCCAAAAAACACGGACACGCCCGGGGCGAGGTCCAGTTCCAGTTCCACCAGATTGCGGAAATTAGTCAGGCTGAGGCGTGAGATGTAGGCCACCCGGTCCATTCCCTCCCGGAAGTAGCAACCCCTAGCCATGAGGCGCTTGCCGCGTTTATTGTACCAGCCAGGCAGGGCTTAAACAGTCAGGAACGGTTAGGGGTCATCTCCGGGGGGAATATACTCGTTTGGGGACGGGAAAGTGTGGAGCAGATTATTCCTGGGTTTCCAGGGCACGAATCTCGTCGTCAAGACCTTGAACGGTGGAATAATCGCCGGCGGATAAGCGGAAGCAGCGGTCTAGATAGAGTTGAGCCAACCTGGAACCTTTCTGTGAGGTATCCTTGGCGACCGCCAGCAGGCTTGTGACTTGGAACGTCTCCGGCAGGTGCCGGGCCAGTGTGGTGATCTCTTGGGACATCTCATCAACGGTGCCTGCGTCTCCGCCTTCGACGGCGAACCGCATAGTCCCCAGCAAGCGCGCCAACTCAGCCAATTTGTCGCTTTCGCTCATCAAGCCAAAAAGGACCTCGTTTACCTGATAAGACTGTTCATCGTTGTCATCGGGGGCTGGAGAATCCGAAGCGGTGGCCTCTTCGATGGCCTCAACAGGTCCCAGGCCAGAATCGCCAAGGCACTGAGTCCAAAGGTCGGAGTACGCCTGTACCGCCTCAGTCACCGCTTCCATCATTCGGGGCAGATCGAAGGAAAACATACTGCTGGCGTAAACCAGATCGTCTTGCCTCATCTTGCTGATGCGCTCCAACTCCGTGAAGCTGTCCACGGGTTCCGGTAGCGGAGGCATGGCGAAAGCCGATAGATCGTTCAAGGGCAGCCCACCAAGATGTGTCGCCAGGAATGGCGGGACATACTTGCCCAGGTCCGCCTTGATGGGCAGCGTGACAACGTAGGTGGCGTACACCTTATCCGGCTCCGTGTCCACCCGGAAATACAACACGGCGTGCCCTTTGGGGCGGCGTGGGTCTCCTATGTCGAAGGTTAGGTCCATACTCTTTCGCGCTTCCCTAGGATTGATTATCCGGCCGGATCGGCACGCTCATTATAGGCTATGCCGGGAGCTAAGGCCAAACCCACCTGGGGCGAATCAAGACACCGCCGAGCGGGGCGCTTACATGATAGAATAAGTCAGGCTCGCCGGAGACCCAACATCCAGGAGAAGATTGCACATGGCCGAGCAACCACTGAAAATATTAGACTATGACAAGCTGGAAATCGGTGAGGAGTTGGGCTCCTACGAATACCTCCTCACCCAGGAAATGCTGGACAACTTCCGCGCTTCCATCGACGACCCTGAAGCGTGCTTTCCGACACTGGCCGTCAAGCACGATGCCACCGCTCTGAACATGGTTTACAACGACACCACCGGCGGTGTAAACGCCGGCAACGAGGTTGAGTTTTTCAACCCACCCATCCCCGGCAAGAAGATCTCCGTCAAAGGCCGCATCGCCGACAAGTACCTCCGCCGGGACAAACCATATCTGGTGATCGAGGCCACCGCCACTGATGAGGACGGGCGGTTGTTAGAAAGGCTTAAGACGTATCAAATGAAAAAACCCGATGAGGTAGGAAAGAAATGGAATCCACAAGCATAGAGATTGGCGCTCAGATCCCCTCGGTTACCAAATCCGTGACCACGGAAAGTATTCTCCAGTTCGAGTCCTGTGCGATTCTGGAGCGCGAAAATATCCACAACAACGAAGAACTTGCCAAGCAACGCTTGGGCACCACCTATACGCTGGCCTCCGGCCGTATGTCCATAGCCTTCGCTTCTGAAGCCATGCGCAAGTTCTTCGGCCCCGACGTCTTCCATCACACCGGCAGCGTCAATCTCAAGTTCCTGCGCCCGGTGAAGAACGGGGATACCATTACCATCACCGGAGCGGTCAGCAGCCAGCGGCAGGTTGAGCAGGGGACGGAGATAACGGTGGACCTCCACTGCGAGAACCAGAACCATGACCGGACCGCCGCGGGCATCGGCACGGCCATCGTTTAGCAACGCCGCCGGGGATTAAAGCACCGGGTGTTAGCCCGGTTGCATCCAATATACGGAATCATTACACTGCGAATATATCGGTCCTTAGATTAGGAGGAACATGCCGGATCCAGAGTATGGCAAAGTAGAAATAGAAGTCATCTACTGCTTGGCTTGAGGCTACTATCCCGTCGCCTCGTGGATGGCGACAGAGTTGTGGACCGCCCATGACCCCGGAGATGTGGCGATCAAGCTAACCCCGGTCCATCAAGGCAGGCTTGAAGTCATGCTGAACGGGGAGAAGATTTTCGACCGCAAGGCCGACCCCAACGGGTTCCCCAACCTCACCAAGATTAACGAGCTAAAAATGATGGTCGCCGAGAAGATATTCGAGTTCGATACGGCGGTGGCCAGCAGATAATAGCGTGCCTAGGCTAACTTAGGATATCTTCGTTGGGATGCAGCTCTGGGGTCTTTTCCAGGGCTGCATATTTTGTGAAACACTGATACATGGAGCGTAACGAGTGGCCAACCAAGAGCATTTAGCGGTGGTCAAAGGCGGCCCCAAGTCGATCACAGATTGGCGTGAAGAGAACCCGGGCGTTGCTTTGGACCTGGAAGGCGTAGACCTATCCGGCGCCGAACTAAAAGAGTGCAAGATTAGGAACGCCAACCTGAGCGGCGCCTCTCTTGCCGGAGCATCTCTCTTTCGGGCCAGCTTTGCCGGCGCGGACCTCACCGGCGCTAACCTAGAAGGCGCCGATATGGGCCGGGCTACTCTAACCGGCGCCAACTTGGCAGGCGCCAACTTGACCAACGTGAATCTGTATTGGGCCGACGTTAAGCGGGCTTCGCTACGAGGAGCCAACCTTCGCTGGAGCCGTGTGGTGCGTGCCTGCTTCCTGAGCGCCGACCTCACCGGGGCCGACTTTAGCCTGGCCACCATGTTGGAAGTAGACCTTCGCGGCACGGATCTGACCAACGCTTGCTTTCAGTCGGCCAACATGAACGGGGCGGACATGGACCGGGCGGTGATGACCGGCGCGGACTTTACCAAGGCGATGATACG
>Ga0209445_1000957_pt1 | contig 15946 bp, 11 predicted proteins | sample MarorgKNORR_S2LV_4_FD_188223 | JGI IMG/M metagenome (GOLD analysis project Ga0209445, IMG submission 188223) | Marine microbial communities from the Southern Atlantic Ocean, analyzing organic carbon cycling - NADW_A/KNORR_S2/LV (SPAdes) (version 2) | ecosystem: Environmental > Aquatic > Marine >...
CCCCGCCAGGCGACCGACAGCGGCCACCGCGGGCTCCCGCCGCTCGAGGCCGACGGTGCAGTGGTGCTGCGCTTCGCGCCCGGTCCGAGCGGGCCGCTGCACCTCGGCCATTCGCGCGCGGTGGCGCTGAACCACGCCTACCGCGAGCTGCACGACGGCAAGCTCATCCTGCGGCTGGAGGACACCAACCCGGCGGTGGTTGACCCAGCCGCGTATGACCTGATTGCCGCCGACATGGAGTGGCTCGGCGCGACGCCCGACGAGACCGTCGTCCAGTCGGACCGGCTCGAGATTTACTACGGCGACGCCCGCGAGCTGCTGTCGCGCGGCGCGGCCTACGTCTGCCATTGCGACGCCGAGGAGTGGCGCGAGCTGAAGCGCCAGAGCGTCGCTTGCCCCTGCCGTCCCAGCGAGCCGGCGGCGCAGCTGGCGGAGTTCGAAGCGCTGCTCGCGGGAGGCGACGGCATCGTCGTCGTGAAGACCGACCTCGCTGACCCGAATCCGGCGCTGCGCGACTTCGTCGCCTTGCGGGTTGTTGAAGCGCCGCACCCACGGCAGGGTGACGCGTGGCGGCTCTGGCCGACCTACAACTTCGCGGTCGCGGTCGACGACTACCGGCTCGGCGTGACGCACGTGCTGCGCGGCAAGGACCACCTCAACAACACCCAGCGCCAGCAGTGGGTCTACCGCCACCTTGGTTGGGACGAGCCGCAGTTCATCCACTATGGGCTGGTCTCGATTCCCGACACGCTGCTCAAGACCAGTACCATCCGCGAAGGCCTCATCGCCGGGGAATACTCAGGTTGGGACGACCCCCGGCTCGCGACGCTGGCGGCGCTGCGGCGACGCGGCTACCAGCCGCAGGCGATTATGGATTACTGGGTCGCCGCCGGGGTCAAGGAAGCTGACATCACACTCTCGTGGCAGAACCTGGAGGCGGCCAATCGCACGCTTGTCGAGCCCGAAGCGAAGCGGCTCTTCTGGGTGCCGGAGCCAGTCGAGCTGGTACTCGACGCGCTGCAGCCGCTGGAGAAGCGGGCGCCGTTCCATCCCGACCGTGACGAGATGGGCGAGCGACGCGAAACAGTCGCGCCCGGCGCGACCGTTTCGCTGCCGGCGGCCGACGTGCAGAAATTGGCGGAGGGCGACCTGCTGCGGCTGAAAAACCTGTGCAACTGCCGGCTGTGCGACGGCCGGCTCGAGCACGCCGGCGACAACCCCGTTCGGGGCGTGCCAATCGTTCAGTGGTGCGCAGCCGGTGCGCCGCTGCAGCTGCTGCGACCGGACGGCTCGCTGACCGACGGAATCGCGGAGCCGGCAGCGGCGGAGCTGGAGGGCGAAGTGGTGCAGTTCGAGCGGGTCGGCTTCGTCAGGCTGGAGCGAGGGCAAGCGCTGTTCCTGCATCGCTGATTCGCTGACGACAGATATTTAAACAGACTTCCACCGTCAACAGCATGTTCTTAATACCCTCAGGCACTCCCCCGGCGTGGACTACGGACGGCTGACTGTAGCATACGCTGCAATGGAGCAAACGCGCAGCCGGCTCGAGATTGCGTCGCTGCTGGCGGAGCTGTTCCACGACACGCCGCCGGAAGAGCTGGCGGCGGTGGCACATCTCTGCCTGGGCCAGCTCGGCCCCGCTTATGACTCACGCGAGATTGGGCTTTCCGACAAGAGCGTGCTGCGGACGCTGGCGCTCGCCAGCGGCGCAGCGCTGGCGGAGCTGCAGGTCACCTACGCCGAAGCGGGCGACATCGGCCTCGTCGCCGAAGAAGCGCTCGCAACCAAGGCGCAGCAACCGCTCTTCGAGGCGCCGCTGACCGTCAGCCGGGTGTGGAAGCGGCTGCATACGCTCTCGCGCGAAACTGGCACCGGCTCGCAGGAGCGCAAGTTTCGCGCGCTGGCGGAGCTTCTGCACGACGGCACCCCGCAGGATGCGCGCTACCTCTGCCGTACCGCGGTCGGCAAGCTGCGGCTCGGCTTCAGCCAGATGCTGCTGGTCGACGGGCTCGCAGAGGCGTTCGGCAGCCGCGAGGAACGCGGGATGGTCGAGGCGGCCTACAATCGCCACCCCGATATCGGCTGGCTGGCGCAGCGCGCCGCGGCCGATTTCGGCTCGCTGGACGCGGTGCGGGTCGAGCCGGGAATCCCGCTGCGGCCGATGCTGGGCGAGCGGCTCTCGTCGGCGGAAGCGGTGCTGGAGAAACAGGGCGGTGAGGCCTGTTTCGAGTGGAAATACGACGGCTTGCGCGTGCAGGCACACCTGCTTCCCGGCGGCACGCGGCTATTCTCGCGCAGTCTGGAAGATTTGACGCCGCAGTTCCCCGACGTGGCCGAAGCGCTCGAGCAGGCGCTGCCGGCCGGCGTGATTGTCGAGGGCGAGGCGCTCGCGATTGACGAGGCGGGCAACCTGTTGCCGTTCCAGGTAATCGCGCGCCGGCGCGGGCGCAAGCATGGGCTGGCGGAGAAGCTGAAGGAAATCCCGGTCGGCGTGCGCCTTTTCGATGTGCTCTACGCCGACGGGCAAGAGACGCTCGACACGCCCTTCGTCACGCGGCGTGAACAGCTCGAAGCGCTGTTCACGCCGTCCGACCGCGTCGCCTGCACGACGCTGCTGCGTACCGCGGACGAGGCCGAGGCGGAGCAGTTTCTGCTCGACGCGCTCGAGGGCGGTTGCGAGGGGCTGATGGCCAAGGCACTCGATGGGGGCTACCGCGCCGGCGCGCGCGGCTGGCAGTGGATAAAATACAAGCCTGATTACCGCAGCGACTTGGCCGACACTATCGACGCCGTGGTCGTCGGCGGCTTCCATGGTCGCGGCCGGCGCGGTGGCTTCTGGGGTGCGCTGCTGATGGCGACGTGCACGCCGACCGGCTTCGAGACGGTCTGCAAGCTCGGCTCCGGCTTCAGCGACGAGAATCTGGCCGCGCTCAAGGTCCGGCTTGACCCGCTCAGGCGCTCCGAGCCGCCCGTCGGGCTGGAGTGGAATCTCGAGCCCGACGCCTGGTTCGAGCCGGAACTGGTGCTCGAGCTGCTCGGTGCCGAGATTTCGCGGTCCCCCATCCATACCTGCGGTGGCGGCTACGCCGTGCGCTTCCCGCGCTACAAGCGCCAGCGCGATGATAAAACGCCGGAAACCGCGACGGGGAGCGACGAAGTCGTCGCGATGTTCAAGCAGTGATGGGGCGGGGCCCGGGAGTTGAACCCGGGACGAGGGATCCACAGTCCCCCAGTTTTACCACAACTAGCCTAACCCCGCCACGCTCGCGGCGGACGGCAGGGGGCAGATAAAGCTGGCGACTACGTTGTGGGCTGGTATTCGCCCCACACCGCGCGGAGCATATCGCAAATCTCTCCCAGCGTCGCCTCCGCTTCGACACACGTCAGGATGTGGGGCAGCAAATTATCATCGCCATCGGCTGCCGCGCCGAGTTTCTCAAGCGGGGCGGTGACGTCGCCGCGGCTGGCGCGCAGCTGTTCCAGGGCTTGCATCTGGGCTTCGGCGACCGACGCGTCGATGGTGAGCGGCTCCGCCTCGGGGGCGTCGCCTTCAGTGTGGGCGTTGACACCGACGATGGTGCGCTCGCCGCTCTCGACCTGTTGCTGGTAGGCGAATGCCGCCTCGGCAATCTGTGCCTGCACCCATCCCTGCTCGATGGCGGGCAGCATACCGCCCATGCCATCGATGCGCGCGATGAGCGCCTCCGCTTCCGCCGCCAGCTCATCGGTGCGTGCCTCGACAGTCCATGAGCCGGCTAACGGGTCGACCATGTTGGCTACGCCGGTTTCATGCGCGATAATCTGCTGTGTGCGCAGCGCTAGCTGCGCCGCTTTCTCCGATGGCAGCCCCAGTGCCTCGTCCAGTGCGTTGGTGTGCAGCGACTGCGTCCCACCGAGAACGGCGGCGAGCGCCTGGATGGCAGTGCGCGTGACGTTGTTCCACGGCTGCTGCGCACTCAGACTCGAGCCGGCGGTCTGCGTGTGGAACCGCAGCCGCTGGCTACGCTCGTCACGGGCGCCGAAGCGGTCGCGCATGATACGCGCCCACAACCGTCGCGCAGCGCGGAACTTGGCGACCTCAGTCAGCAGGTCATTATGGCAGTTGAAGAAGAACGCCAGTCGCGGCGCGAAGTCGTCCACCTCCATACCGCGCGCCAGCGCCGCCTCGACGTAGGCGATGCCGTCGGCGAGTGTGAACGCCAGCTCCTGCACTGCGGTCGAGCCGGCCTCGCGGATGTGGTAGCCCGAGATGGAAATCGTGTTCCACTGTGGCACTTCCGTAGCGCACCACGCCATCAGGTCTGTCGTCAGCCGCAGCGACTCGCGCGGCGGCCAGATGTAGGTGCCGCGCGCGATGTATTCCTTCAGGATGTCGTTCTGCACTGTCCCGCGCAGCTTTACCGGCGCGACTCCCTGCTTCCGGGCAACTGCGACGTAGAGTGCCAGCAGCACCGCTGCCGGCGCGTTGATGGTCATGCTGGTGCTGACGCGATCGAGCGGCACCCCGTCGAACAGCGCCGTCATGTCGCGCAGCGAATCGATAGCAACACCCACCCTGCCCACCTCGCCCTGCGCCATGGAGTGGTCGCTGTCGTAGCCAATCTGCGTCGGCAGGTCGAAAGCCACCGAAAGCCCGCTGGTGCCTTGATCGAGCAGGTAGCGGTAGCGCGCGTTGCTCTCGGCAGCGGTCCCGAAGCCGGCGTACTGCCGCATTGTCCAGAGTCGCCCGCGGTACCCGGTTGGATGTATCCCACGTGTGTAGGGGAATTCGCCAGGCCACTCCGCTTCGCCTGCCGGAATATCCTCCGGCACATTCAGCCTCTCCGGGCCCAGGGTCCGCACCTCCTCCCTTTCAGGATTCCTGGAAAGGGAAGGCTTGAGCGTCTCTTTTTCCCACCTATCACGTGCCATGTTCGTCCCTCTCAAAACGACGGATGTAGACCCTCATCTTCCTGCGCAGTTTCTCGGCTGCACTGTATGCCTCACCGGGACCGACCACAACGGGTTCAAGCCAGAAACAGCGTACGGAGGTCCTCACCTTCTCGGAGAAAAAATGGACGATGCTGATGAATATTTTCTTGTTGTCCCTTCCCCAGTCGATCATTGGATTGTTGTAGCAGATTACCACAGGCTGAATAGGGTGTCCCGAATGCTCTGCTGCCTTGAAGACCCCCATCTTGAACTCGCCAATTTCGCCGAAGGGAGTGGTAGTCCCCTCAGGAAAAATCCATATGGGGTCCCTGACAGGATTCCAGGCGTTCAGTTTCTGCATAGCCTCGACCCTCGAATCCCGGTCATCTCTCCTGACCCAGAGCGTGCCCACCTTCTCTACAATTGGCCCTATCAGGAAGTAGTTCTTCACCTCCATTTTGGACACCGAACCTGCCCCCTTCAGGGCCTCGATAACCACGGCATCCGCGTAGCTCGTGTGGTTGGCAGCCAAGAATCCGGGCCGGGGCTCTCCGTGCACGTAGATTTCCAGCTTGTATCGCTTGGCCAGTCCAACCGCCTCGTTCTGGACTGCTCTGCGGAAATTCTCTCGTGAGAGCCACAGGGCTCTGAAACGCAGCCTGACAAGAACCACCAAGAAATGCAGTGCGTCCAGTTGCCACAACACGGCGGCGCAACCCTGCCCGCTATAAAATCAGTCGCGCACTTTCAGCGAGCGCGCCGCGACAGCCAGCGCCAGCAGCGCAAAGAGCAGGTCGAACGCGAACGCCGTCGCCACTTCGGAGTGCTCGAGCCCCCAGCCGCGAATCATGATTGAGCGGAACGCCTCGGCGGTCCAGGTCGACGGCAGCGCCCATGAAATCGGCTGGACCCAACCGGGCAGCGCCTGCACCGGCCACAGGATTCCCGAGAGCAGCATTACGGGAAACATGACTGGCATGTTCAGTTGCATCGCCTGGAATTCGCTGCGCGCCTTGGTCGAGACGAACAGTCCGAAGCACATCGCCGACCAGCCCAGCAGCAGCGCCAGCAGGAACAGCAGCGGCAGCGAGCCGTTAATCGGGATGTCGAAACCATAGACGGCAATCAGGATTACGACGGTCACCTGTCCGATAAGGACAGTCGAGAACGCCGCCAAATGCCCCAGCAGCACCTCGACCGGCAGGGTGCCGGCGGCGAAAACACGGTCGAGCGTCCCGTCGTAGCGCTCGCCGACGAATGCCATGGTGGTCAGGATGAGCGAGAACATGAAGCAGACCATGGTCATGATTCCCGGCGCCAGGAAGTCGATGAAGGCGGGGTCGCGCTCGCCGTAGACTGGCTGCGCCACCACCAGCGGCAGCGCGTCGCCCTGCTCCTCCAGCGCCGCGGTCATCGCGTTGCGCACCTCGACCAGGATAGTGGCGCTGACCTGCTGGTTGGAGTTGTCGAGATGCAGCTCGAGTGTGCCGTCGGGCGTTATATGGAGCGCCGCCCAGATTTCGCCCGCCTCGATTCCGTCCCGCGCTTCCGCCACGGAGTCGTAGTCGGCATGGATCACCAGCGACTCCGAGTCCACGAGATGGTCCGTGATAATCGCGCCCATCCCGGTCGCCCCGTCGTCGATAATTGCGATGTCGAGCCCGGTCGGCACCTGCCCGATGGCGATGCCCATCAGCACAATCTGGATGGCGGGCATAATGACGATAAAACCAAAGGTGCGCTTGTCGCGCCGCAGCGATGCGAACTTGCGCGCGGCGATGGCGCGTATGCGCGCGAAGTTCATGTCTTTGCCCCTTCGCGCCGGCAGAGCAGCAGGAAGGTCTGCTCGAGCGAGACGTGGCCATGCGGCTCCATCAGCGCCTGCGGCGCATCCTCCGCCAGCAGCCTCCCGTTGCGCATCAGCCCGACGGCGTCGGCCTGTGCCGCCTCATCGATGTAGTGCGTCGTGAGAATCACCGTCGTCCCCCCGTCGGCAATCGTGCGCAAATGGTCCCAGAGGCGCGCGCGCAGCTCGGGGTCGACCCCCACGGTTGGTTCGTCGAGCAGCAGCAGCTGCGGCTCGTGCAGCAGCGCCACCGCCAGCGAGACGCGCCGCTTCTGCCCGCCGCTCAGCTTGCCGACGACTCGCTCCGGGTCGGGCAGGTCGAGGAAGTCAAGCAGCCACGCTTCGCGCTGCGCGACCTGCGCAGGCTCCAGCAGCTGCAGCCGTCCGTGGAAGCGCAGTGTCTCGCCGATGCTCAAGTCCTCGTAGAGCGCCAGCTCCTGCGGCGCGTAGCCGACGGCTGGTCCGGGAACCGGCGCGCCGGGCTCGCCCGGCGCGCTTCCGAGCGCCAAGGCAGTCCCGCCCCACGGCACCAGCCTGCCGAGCAGTACCTTCAGTAGTGTCGTCTTGCCGCAGCCCGACGGCCCCAGCAGGCCGTAGATGCTGCCCGTCCCCACTTCCATGTCGAGCCCGCGCAGCACTTCCAGCGAGCCATAGCCGCGCTCCAGCGCGCGGCACTCCACGGCGGCAGTCATCAGCGCGGCAACTGCGCGGGGTTAAGTAAGCTGCCCGGCAGTGCCGGAAGCAGTCGAGCTCTCTCGACGATTAGTATAAAAATCAGACCAGCGGCGCTTCGAAGTCGTCCACGGTCGCCTCGAGGTCTTCGTCCGCGCCCAGGTCGCCGCGCAGCCGCAGCATCTCGCGGGCGAGCAGCCAGTATATCAGCGCCAGTGAGCGGCGCCCCTTGTTGTTGCCCGGGATGACTAGGTCGACGCCATTCGTGAGGTTGTTAGCGTCGCACATTGCGACTACCGGAATCGCGATATTCAGCGCCTCGCGGAACGGCTGCGCGTCGGCAGCAGGGTCGGTGAGCAGGATTGTGCGAGGCTCGATGAAGTTCTGCATCTCGGGGTTGGTCAGCCGTCCCGGTGTGAAGCGGCCGGGGATGCAGGTGACGCCGGTTGTATCGGCGAATTGCCGTGCGGGTTTCCAGCCGTACTGCCGCGCCGAGACCACTAGGATTTCGGCCGGCTCGAAGCCGTTCAGGAACTCCGCGGCGACGCGAATTTGCTGCGAAGTGCAGCTGACGTCGAGGATGCGCAGGCCGTCATCGCGGACGCGATGGATGTAGGGCTGCATGTCCTTGCTCTTCTGCTTGGTGCCAATGTGCACCCCGCAGTTGAGGAAGGTATCCTCGTCGATGAGCAGCGGTTGTTCGGCTACGGCTTCGGTCATCTCAGTTCGCCGGCGATGCGGACCAGTTCATTAAGTTTTGCAATCCGCTCGCCGCCCACTGCGCCGGTCTTGATAGCGTGGCACCCGAAGGCGACCCCGAGGTGCGCGATGGCGGTGTCAGTGGTCTCGCCGCTGCGGTGCGAAATGACGGTCGCTAGTCCCGCCTCGCGGGCGAGCGCGACCGTAGCGATGGTGTCGGTCAGCGTCCCAATCTGGTTGGGCTTGATGAGTATCGCATTCGTCGCTTCCAGCTCAATCCCCTTCGCGAGCCGCGCGACGTTGGTAACGTAGAGGTCGTCGCCGATGACCAGTGCGTCGGTGCGCGCCGTCAGCGCCGCCCACGACTCAAAATCCTCCTGGTCGAGCGGGTCCTCGACCGAGTGGAGGCTATAATCCTCAATCAGCGAGACGACGAAATCGACCTGCTCCTCGGGAGTCAGGCTGCGGTCGCGGTAGTGGTACTCCCCGTCGCGGTAGAACTCGCTGGCGGCGAGGTCGAGCCCCGGCCGGATGTCGACGCCGGTTTCGTCGGCGACGCTCTGCGCCGCTTCGACCACAAGTTCGAGCGCCGCGACGTTCTCGAGCGGCGCGACCCATGCCCCTTCATCGCCCTTGCCGAGCGCCATGTCGGGGAACCGCTCGCGCAGCGCCGCACCGACCGCGCGGTGGACCGCGGTGTTGGCGTCGATTGCGCGCGAAACGTCATCGTCGAAGCTGGTCACGAGGAATTCCTGGATGTCGGTGCCGCCGACCGCGTGCGCGCCGCCACCGAGCACGTTGCCCATCACTGCCGGTAGGACGTAGTCGCCCATCCCGGCGACGTAGCGGAAGAGCGGCACGCCCTGGCTGGCGGCCGCCGCGCGGGCGGTCGCGAGCGAAATCGCGACCGCTAGGTTGCCACCGATGCGACTGAAATTGGCGGTGGAGTCCACTTCGTGCAGCAGTGCGTCGACCTGCGCCTGTTCGTCGGCGCTGACCCCGATGAGCTCCGGCACGACTTCCTGCCGCGCCAGTTCGATGGCGGCAGCGACGCCTTCAGCGGGCCACGCCTGCGCTTCATGCGCGCCGGTGGACGCGCCCGCGGGCGCGGCAGCGCGGCCGAAGCCGGAGGCTGTCGTGATGTCAGCCTCGACGGTCGGGTTGCCCCGCGAGTCGAGGATGCGCCGCAGAGTGATATCCTCGATAATCACTTCTTCTCGCGGTCGACCACGGTGATGGGGATGACCTGCTGGTCATACTCCATCTGGGCGATAAGCACCGGGTCGATAATCTCTTTGGGGACCTTGATATTCACGGGGGCGCCCATCGAAATCTGGAGGGCGCGTGAGCCAATTATACGGGCTTTTTCGAACCTGCTGTGCTTCTCCATTTGTGACCTCTCCCGGCGACGGGACCGCGGCGGTACTCACCCCCATAAAAAAGGTTTCCCTGAATTACCGCGCCGCCAATGAGTGTTACAGCAGGGTGCCCCGCACGGATTGTCAAAACCAATTACCAGCCAAACAGGCGGGGAAATCGAAACCTTTTATAGCGCACCCATAGTCGACGGCGTTACCACGGTCTCCTACGGAGACCCGATAAAGGACGCAAAAAAGGTGAATAAAATGGAAAATATCAAGAATGTTCGGGGCGTACTGGCTATCGCGATGCTGATGCTCGCGGCTGCCTTTGTAGTACCCAACGCAAGCGCCGGCGCAATGCTCATGGTTGATGGTGAGGGCGACGACGACCTAACGTCGTTCGGCCCGGCCGGCGGTGAGGCAATCTTCGTGACCTGGGCTATGAACCTCGGTGACGAAGACTACACCGGAGTCAATCTCTCGGCCTCGTTCGACGACGGCTCATGGACCGCCGACCGGGCATACTTCGAGAGCGGGATGGATGGCGACAGCGGCAACGGCACTGTCGACCTCGGCAGCATGGCGGCGGGGGCCTACGATTACGTCATGGTCTTAGTTTCGATTCCTGAATCGGCCGAGAACGGCGACAGCGTGATCTTCACGGCGACGTTTGACGCCGATGGCGATTCCGCCATGGTGGACTTCACCTTGGTCGTGACTGACTGGGTAGCCTTCTCCGAGGACGAAGCACAGTCCTACGAGGAGGGTGACTCTGAGGAAGACTGCGCTGCCTCGGCCTCGTGCAACATCTACGACATCACCGTTGTCAACCTGAACGAGGCGGATATCAGCAACGAAATCACGATTGGTTTCGCTGGTGCTGACGAGGGCTGGCTCGTCGCTGGCGATGACTGGGACGAGATGAACAAGACCGCCACTCTCTTTGGCATGGCGGGCGGGGATGAGTACAACATCTCGCTCGAAATCTCGCTCGTGGGCGTCAACGTCCCGGCCAGTTCTGACGCCGGTAACGCGACCATCGCGTTCCAGGCACACGATGACAGTGGCTATGTCCAACCGTTCTTCGTCATATTCGAGGCGACCGTTGCCGACTTCCATGCAGTCACGGCGACCGGCAGCGGCAGCAAGGATGTTGGGTCTGACGGTGGCCGAGTGAGCTGGGAGGTGACCATCAAGAACATGGGCAATACTGGCGACAACTTCGACTTCAGCTTCAACACCGCTGACGCCGACGCAGCTGGCTGGTCCACTACCGGCACTGGCGGTGGGAACACCGGTTACCTCGACTGGAAAGGCAGCGGCGAAGCATCCGAATACAGCTTCAACGTCACCATGACAATCCCTGCCGGCCTCGGTGCTGGCACGAGTCACGGCTTCACGATGAGCGTTAGCTCATCCAGCGGCGCCACGGCAGCTGACCAGGCGTTCAGCGCCACGGTTGCACAGGCGTATGGCCTTACCCTCAGTTCCCCGGATGATGCTACCAAGGCACCGGGCGAGACTGCCGAATTCTCATTCACCATCACCAACGACGGTAACGGCGAGGACAGCTACGCAGTCGTCGTCGGTGGCCCCTCCGCCTACTCACCCGCGTCCGACGCGGCTGAGGTGACTGTTGCGGCTGGCGCGACCGGGCAGTTCATCGTTTCGGCGATGGTCCCGGCCGACAAGCAGGCGCACACCCAGAGCGGTGACATCACCGTCACCGTCACCTCCGAGGACGGCGCAACGTCGGCGAGCACTACGGTGAGCGTGACGACTGCGCAGGTCTTCGCCCTCGCTTTCGACGGTGGTGCCAAGACAGCTACAGTGGCGCAGGACGCTTCGGTCTCGGTTGTCTTCAACCTGACCAACAGCGGCAACGGCCCCGAGACGGTCACTTTCGCGCTTGACGGCGCGCCCGCGTTCGCTGCACTTAGCGCGACCGCCGGCGTCGTCGGCCCCGGCGACACCATCACTGTCACGGCAACTATCGCACCGACCGCAGATGACTCGATTGGTAGCAGCAGCTTCACCATAACTGCGACTGGCGGCGGAACGGCCGTCTCGAGCGGCACCCTGACAGTTGACGTCACCGAGAAATCGACTGGCGGCGGCGACCCGGGTACGGTCGACATCGGCGGCGATGAAGATGAGGGCTGGCTACCCGGCTTCGGCCTGCTGGCGGTACTCTCCGCGCTTGGCGCAGCACTGCTGCTCAGGCGGCGCTGAACTGGAGGCAGTCCCTTGAGTACCACCAGGGGCCTGCTGGCCGCCTTCGCCCTACTCGCGCTAATTACAGCGCTCCCCTCGGCCGAGGCGGGCGCGCAGTTGGACGTGAGTGGCAGCGGCTACCACGAGCAGGAGTCGTTCGCTTCGTCCAACGGCACCGCCATGTTCACGATGACCATCGCCAACAGCGGTGATGCGGGATACGACGCGGTACAGGTTAGCGCTGAGATGAACGACCCCGAATGGCCGGCCGAATTGGTCAACTTTACCATCCAGTCCACCGGCAACTACAGTCAGGGAATGATGGACCTCGGCACGCTCGGCGCCGGCGGTAGCACGGTGCTGGCAGTGGACGTTTCGGTGCCCTTCGGCAGCGACGTCGGCAAGCAGACCGAGGTCACCATTACTGTCAGCGCCGACGGCGACACCGCCGACCAGCAGTTTGTCGTCATCGTCACCAACTGGATTGCATGGAGCGACGACGTCGCCGTGCATTCCTTCGAAGTGGGCGGCGCGCACGACTACTCGCTGACCGTCGAGAACATCGCGGTCGACGAGAATGGCACTGCGGTCGCCATCGCTGACGATATCACTGTGCAGTATGCCGGAACCGGTGGCTGGCGCGTCAGCGGCAGCGACTGGGATCCCGGCACGCAGAGCATGGTGCTGCATGGCATGGACGCCGGCCTCGCGTACGAGTCGACCGTCACCGTGACTCTCTTTGACGACTCGGTCCACGCCGGACCGCAGGAAATCGCCTTCCAGGCAAGTAGCCTCGACCCGGACGACCCGTTCGGCTTCCCCTACTACCAGCCGTTCCCGGTCAAGCTCTTCGCCAACGTCGAGCCACTCTACGGTGTGACTGTGACTGGCGCCGGCTCGCAGGATGTCGACGTCTCCGGCGGTGCAGCCTTCGCGGCGTGGGACGTCAGCGTCCGCAACCTCGGTAACACCGACGACGAATTCAACCTCGGCTGGAACAGCGACCTGCCCAGCGGCTGGAGCGCAACCGGGCAGCCGGCCACTTCCGGCTCACTCGGCTGGCGCCTCGCGGGCGGTAGCTTCGGCTTCGAGCTGAATGTGAGCATTCCCGCCAGTGCGGGCGCGGGCGACAGCGGCACGCTGACGCTGACCGCCACTTCAGTCAACGACCCCGCGAAGACCACGTCGCAGGCTTTCACCGCCACGGTGACGCAGCACTACGGCCTCTCGTTCTTGGTCGACGAGACGAGCAAAATCGGCAGCCCCGGCAGCAACGCCACCTTCCTCTTCACCATCGGGAACCCCGGCAACGGAATCGACAGCTACGCAATCGCGGTTGACGGTCCCGGCCTCTGGGCACCCACGGCGGACGTTGACAGCCTCGACGTCACTGCGTTAGGCAGTGGCAACTTCGCGCTGACCGTGTCGGTGCCAGCCGGCAAGGAGGCGCACGCCACCAGCGGCAACATCACTGTCACCGTGACCTCGGAGGACGGCGAGACAAACGCCACCGAGACCGTCACGGTCTCCGTGCGGCAGATACACGACCTCGCCTTCAGCTACGCCAGCAATGCCACCGGCGCCGAGGTCAACTCGGTCGAAGTCGCGCAGTCGACAACCATCCAGCTGCAGGTAATCCTCTCCAACAACGGTAATGGCTACGACACCGCCAGCCTGGCGCTGGTCGATGCGCCCGCCTGGGCGACGCTTGAGTACACCTCCGTGCCAGTCCCATCTGGGGGGCAGGTGACCATCTCGGTCAACCTTGCGCCTGACGTGACCTCGCTCTCCGGCCGCACCTACACCTTCCAGGTGCAGGCGACCGCCAGCGACGGCGTCGAGACCGCCACCAGCGGCGACCTCTCGGTCAAGATAGCCGAGCAGGAGACCCAGGGCGAAGAGCCTGAGGAGACCGACACCGGCAGCGAGGACGAGGGTGGAATCCCCGGCTTCGGGTTGCTGGCGGCGCTTTCCGCGCTGGGATTAGCTCTGCGCCGGCGCGACTAAAGCGCCCTGCTGCTACCGGCACGTGCGAACAGGACACGCCGTAGTACTACCGCCGCAGGCAGCGCGGCCCGCGCTGCTAGTCGCGCTGCTGCTCGTTGCAGTCCTGCCTGTTGCTAGCGCAGGCGAAGACGACGACCCCACTCCCGAGCATGGAGGGTTGTGGGCATATGACACAATGCAGAACGGCAATGGTGGGCTGTCGGCGAATGAGAGCAGGGCAACCGGTGGCGGAGGAAACTGGGACGGAGGTTCTACTAATCTGGAATACGAGAGCGAACCACTCTCCGGCGACGCCCGATTGGAAGAAGACATCGCACACGTCCGCCTGCATCTGGAACGTGAATGCCTGGTTTCTTCCTGTAACAGTGTCGAAGTTCGCCTTTTCGTTAATAGCACCCTGATTTCCGAAGCACAACTGACGGCTGGTGGAAATGGTATCTATGAGGCTGATGTGGCAATTACCCTGGATGAAGGAATCATCCGATACAACACCACAGTCCGGCTCGAATTCTCCTGGTCACGGACTGTTGATACAACCAGTGAAACACTCTACGACGGGGCGAACGAAACTGGTGTAACCTTCTATGTTGCGGATTACCTGCCCTTTGCACCGACTCCGCCCCCGACCGAACCCCCTGATGAGCCGAACATAATCTCCGCCGACCTGCTCTCGGCGCTCTACCTGCTGACGCTGCCGCTGATGGGCGGCATCGGCTGGTGGCTGCGCGGCCGCTACCGCATGCTGGCGGCCGTCGCGGGGCCGTCGCGGCCGGGCGACCTGCCGCGGCTGCTGCTGGCGGGGGCGCTGCTGGTGATGGGGGTTAACACGGCGCTGGTGATGTATTCGTTCCACTCGCGGCAGCTCGGCGCGCGCGAAGACCTAGTGCTGCTGCACACCGGCCTGCTGGCGCTTACCGTCGGCGGCTGCGGGTCGCTGTGGGGCGCCGCGGCCGACCGCTGGGGGCAGCGGCGCCGGATGATGCTGGGGGCGCTGGGCGGCGCTGCGGCGCTGGCGCTGCTCTTCCCGTGGCTCTCGTTGGAAGCGTTCATGGCGGCGTCGATGCTGCAAGTGGCGCTGCTCTCGTCGGCGCGGCTGGCGTTCGCCGCCGTGACCGAGTGGTATCCCGACCGCAAGGGCGAGGCTATCGGACTGCTCTACGCCGTCGCGAGCTTGGTCTCGGCGCTGGTCGCGCTTGCTGCCGGGCAGGTCTACGACCGGCTGCTCGACGCGCGCGGCGCGTCTGACGCGATGATGGGGCTGGCAGTGCTGATGGTGCCGCTGCTGGTGCTGGCGGCGTGGCTGGTGCTGCGCCTACGCGGCGACGAGTTCACGCGACCGGCGTGGGCGCTACGAGGTGCAGCGCCTGCCATGGCGGGCGCTGCACCGTTAGGAATCGTGGCGCGGCTGGCGGGGCTGCGTGCCCTCTTCGCCTTCGAGAGCCGCTGGCCGCCGCTTATCCTGCTGGGGGTGCTGCTGGTGGCGATGCCGCGCGGTGCGGTGGTGCTGACGTCACTGCGCTACTTCGAGGTGCGCGGCGCCGACGTCGACTTCTCGGCGCTGCTCGAGGCATGGGCGGTGCTGATGGTGCTGATACTCTACGCGGTCATCGGCAAGGTGTGCGACCGCATGGGCGCCGAGCGGGTGCTGCTCTGGTCGGCGCTCGCCTACGGCGGCCTCTGGTCGCTCTTCGCGCTGGGGCTGCCGCTGACGGTCGCGATTGTCATCTTCGTGATTCCCATCTACCCGATGCTGCTCGTCTCCGATGACGCGCTGATGGCGCGCTTCACCACCGCGCGCGAGCGCAACCGCGGCCTCGGGATGGCGGGCGCGACCGCGCTGGTCGGGCAGGCACTCGGCATCGCGCTCGGCTACCTGCTGATGGGCTATTTCCTCGATAGCGGCATGGCTAACCTAGACGCCTACCACTGGACCTACCGCGCCAACATCCTGCTCTGGATAGCTGCCATCGGCTGCACCTGGTGGCTCTCGCAGCGCTTGCGTGGCGAGCCGGGGCCGGCGTGAGCCGCCGCTCAACGGCTGAAGCCTTCATAACCAGCAGCAGCCTCGCGCGGTAATGGAACTGGCAGCGGCGCTGGAGCAGTGGCTGGCCGAGGACCTCGGCGCCGGCGACGCGACTTCGCTGGCGGTCATCGACGAGCGCGACTGCACCGCGGCCATCCGCGGCGGCCCTGGCACGCTCTCCGGCGGACGCGCTGCGGAACTGCTCTTCGCGCA
>Ga0209445_1000965_pt1 | contig 15861 bp, 16 predicted proteins | sample MarorgKNORR_S2LV_4_FD_188223 | JGI IMG/M metagenome (GOLD analysis project Ga0209445, IMG submission 188223) | Marine microbial communities from the Southern Atlantic Ocean, analyzing organic carbon cycling - NADW_A/KNORR_S2/LV (SPAdes) (version 2) | ecosystem: Environmental > Aquatic > Marine >...
ATCATTGCTGATAATTTATTTCCGTACATTAAAAAAGCTATCAAATTTTAATGGGATATCGATGAAAAACGATTAAAAGCACCCCGAAACCAGAGGCGGGATACAGGAAAAAATTTCATAGGTTAGTTAATTTTCCAAACTTTGTTCTTGATCAAAGCTGAATTAATTTACTTTTAAAGATTTTTAATAACCACGCAAGTAATGTGGGTAAAAAATAATTGGCCAGGTATGCATCAGGTATACAAACAACAAGGCACCAATTAAATAAGCCAGGTATGCCATAGGTATGAAAACTGTTCCACTTATATCCCTTCATTCCCAAAAATTTAGTTTGTCTTTCATAATTTATTGTTATAAATAGTGGTTTTTTGGTATAAGGGCGGTTAGCTCAGTTGGTAGAGCATCTCGTTTACACCGAGGGGGTCAAAGGTTCGAGTCCTTTACTGCCCACCAAAATATGGGGGTGTAGCTCAGTTGGTTAGAGCGATCGCCTGTCACGCGATAGGTCGAGGGTTCGAGTCCCTTCACTCCCGCCATTTAATTGACAAATGTTAACAAATTTTTAAATTGTTATGGAAAATGTGACTTTAACTCACCTTTATTTTAGCTAAAAAGCTTATATATAGAATTATATATGTTATCAGATTTTTTAAAAGATTATCTGTCAATAATTTTGTTTCTAATAATTGCCTCAGGTTTAAGTGTAGCTTTTATTGTTATCAACTTTATTTTTTCTCCAAAAAAACCTGATCCTGAAAAATTATCAGCTTATGAATGTGGATTTGAACCCTTTAATGATTCAAGAATTGAATTTGATGTTAGATTTTATTTAGTTGCAATTTTATTTATTATATTTGATTTAGAAATTGCATTTCTTTTTCCGTGGGCCGTTTCATTAGGCAATATTGGTATCCTTGGATTTTGTTCCATGATGATATTTTTGTTTATTTTAACAGTTGGTTTCATATATGAATGGAAAAAAGGAGCTTTAGATTGGGAATAATAAATGAACTTACATGAAAAACAGAATCAAATCCCAGATGAATTTAAAAAATTAGCAGAAGATTTTACTGATAATGGTTTTATTACAACAAGTTTTGATAATTTAATTAATTGGGCAAGAGCAGGATCTTTACATTGGATGACTTTTGGTCTTGCTTGTTGTGCTATAGAAATGATGCAAACTGCAATGCCTAGATATGATCTTGAAAGATTTGGGGCAGCACCAAGAGGATCACCAAGACAATCCGATGTAATGATAGTCGCTGGTACTTTAACTAATAAAATGGCACCAGCTTTAAGAAAAGTTTATGATCAAATGCCCGAACCTAGATATGTTATATCTATGGGTAGTTGTGCTAATGGTGGAGGTTATTACCACTATTCTTATTCTGTAGTTAGGGGTTGTGATAGAATTGTGCCCGTGGATATTTATGTACCAGGATGCCCACCATCTGCTGAAGCATTACTTTATGGAATTCTACAGTTACAAAAAAAAATTAGAAACCACGGTTCATTAGAAAGATAAAAATTAATGACTAGTCTAGTAAGTCTAGAAAAGAAAATTAATTCCGAACTCACTACAAAAATCAATGAGTCAAAAATTAAACATGGCCAATTATACCTGACTATCGATAACGAAGATTTATTGGATGTAATCTTATTTCTTAAAACTAATAAAGATACTAAATTTAGACAATTAATTGATATTACAGCAGTTGATTACCTTGAAAATCCAAAAAGATTTAAGATTGTTTATTTGTTTTTAAGTCATGAAATTAATCAAAGAATTATACTTAATTATTTTATCAATGAAAATGAAGTTGTTTCTTCATTAACTAAAATTTTTCCAGCTGCTAATTGGATGGAGAGAGAAGTTTTTGACATGTATGGGATTAAATTTAAAGATCATCCTGATTTAAGAAGAATATTAACAGATTATGGTTTTGAAGGTTATCCTCTTAGAAAAGATTTTCCTTTAACCGGACATAATGAAGTTCGTTACAGCGAAGATGAAAAGAAAGTTATTTACGAATCTGTTAAGCTTGAACAAGATTATAGAAATTTTGATTTTGAAAGCCCTTGGGAAGGTACAAAATACATTAAAGAGCAGACGAAAAAATAATGCCTAAAGAAACAAAAACTTTGAAACTTAATTTCGGACCCCAACATCCTGCTGCTCACGGTGTATTAAGGTTGATATTAGAACTAGATGGTGAGGTTGTAGAAAAAGCTGATCCACATATAGGATTGCTTCACAGAGGAACTGAAAAATTAATTGAAAACAAAACTTATATGCAAGCAGTTCCATACTTCGATAGATTAGATTATGTTGCTCCAATGAATCAAGAGCATGCATTTGCTCTTGCAATAGAAAAAATTTTAAAAATTGAAGTTCCTATTCGAGCACAATTTATAAGAGTTATGTTTTGCGAGATAGGAAGACTTATGAGTCACATTTTAAATATTACAACACAAGCATTAGACGTTGGTGCATTAACACCTTCATTATGGGGTTTTGAAGAAAGAGAAACTCTAATGACATTTTATGAACGTGTTTCAGGATCAAGACTTCATGCAAATTATTTTAGAGCTGGTGGAGTGCATCAAGATCTTCCAAGAAACTTAGATCGTGATATTGCAAAATTTTGTGAAACATTCCCAAAAATTATAAATGATCTTGAAACTTTATTAACCGATAATAGAATTTTTAAACAAAGAAATGTTGATATAGGAATAGTTACAAAAGAAGACGCTTTAGATTATTCTTTTTCTGGAGTAATGCTTAGAGGATCTGGAGTGCCTTGGGATCTTAGAAAATCACAACCATATGAATGTTACGATCGTTTTGATTTTAAGATTCCTATTGGAAAAAATGGTGACTGTTATGATAGATATCTATGCCGAATTGAAGAAATGAGAGAGAGTGTAAAAATTATCAAACAATGCCTTTCTTCTATGCCAAAAGGACCAATTAAATCTCTAGACGGAAAAATTAGCCCACCATCAAAAAAAGATATAAAAGAGTCAATGGAAGCATTAATTCATCATTTTAAATTATTTACAGAAGGTTATCGTGTAGACAAAGATGAAATTTATACAGCTGTTGAAGCACCCAAGGGTGAATTTGGTGTTTATTTAATATCAGATGGTTCAAGTAAACCTTATAAATGTAAAATTAGAGCTCCAGGATTTTCACATCTTCAAGCTATGGATTATTTGATTAAAGGCCATATGCTAGCTGATGTTCCAGCTGTATTAGGTTCTCTTGATCTTGTTTTTGGAGAAATTGACAGATGAGTGTAAAAAAAATCTCAAAAGAACAGCCAGAAAATTTCGAATTTACTTCAACAAGTTTAGAAACTGCAAATAAGATTATTAAAAAATATCCTAAAGGGAAACAGCAAAGTGCAGTTATGGCATTACTATATTTGGTTCAAAGTCAGAACAATAATTGGATACCTTTAGCTGCCATGAGGTACATAGCTAAGTTTTTAGATATGTCTTATATCAAGGTATATGAAGTTGCTACATTTTATACCATGTATAATTTATCACCTGTTGGTAACCATTTTATTCAGGTGTGTACAACAACACCATGCATGATTAGAGGTGCTTATAAATTGGTCGAAGCTTGTAAAGAAAAAATATCACCTAATGAGAAAGAATTATCAAAAGATAAAACATGTTCATGGATGGAAGTCGAATGTTTGGGTGCTTGTGTTAATGCTCCAATGATGCAGATAAATAATGATTATTATGAAGATCTAGATAAGGAAAAAACTTTAAAAATTATAGATCAAATTTTAAATGGAGAAAATCCTAAACCTGGATCTTACCGAGGTCGATTAAATTCTGAACCAGAAAATAATAGAAAAACATTAATGGATATAAAAAATGCTTAAAGACAAAGATAGAATATTTAAAAATCTTTACAACGATATGGGTTCAGATGTTGCATCATCCAAAGCAAGAGGAGATTGGTCTGATACTAAAAAACTATGTGCCAAGGGAAGAGATTGGATAATTAATGAAATAAAAACTTCAGAATTAAGAGGGAGAGGTGGAGCAGGCTTTCCTACTGGTCTTAAATGGTCGTTTGCACCAAAAGAAATTGCCTCAAGACCTCATTATTTTGTAATTAACGCAGATGAGTCTGAACCTGGAACATGCAAAGACAGAGATATATTAAGATTTGAACCTCACAAATTAATAGAAGGATGTTTAATTTCCTCATATGCTGTCAACGCCCACATTTGTTATATTTATATTAGAGGTGAATATTTTAACGAAGGTAAAAAACTTCAAGTAGCAATTGATGAAGCTTATGAAAAAAGTCTAATAGGTAAAAATGCCTCAGGAACGGGTTGGGACTTTGATATTTATATTCATTATGGTGCGGGTGCTTACATATGTGGTGAAGAAACAGCTTTGCTTGAAAGTTTAGAAGGTAAAAAAGGCCAACCAAGATTAAAACCACCATTTCCAGCTTTAATTGGATTGTATGGTTGTCCTACAATAATTAATAACGTAGAAACGATAGCGGTAGTACCTACAATTTTAAGAAAAAGTGGTAAATGGTTTGCTTCATTAGGAAAACCAAAAAATACCGGTACTAAAATTTTTTGTATTTCAGGAAATGTTAATAATCCATGCAATGTAGAAGAAGAAATGGGTATTCCATTAAGAAATTTAATTGAAACTCATGCAGGTGGAGTTATTGGAGGATGGGAAAATTTAAAAGCTGTAATCCCTGGTGGATCATCTATGCCTTTATTGCCAAAAAAAATATGTGATACAATTACAATGGATTTTGATTCATTAATTCAAGAAAAAAGTGGATTAGGTACAGCAGGAATAATCGTAATAAACAAAGATCAAGATATTATTAAATGCATAGCTAGAATCGCAAGATTCTATAAGCATGAAAGTTGTGGTCAATGCACACCATGCAGAGAAGGTTCTGGGTGGATGTGGAGAATGCTTGAAAGGATGGTAAAGGGTGAAGCATCAATAGATGAAGTTGACATGTTAATGGATGTTACAAAGCAAATTGAAAATCATACAATATGTGCATTTGGAGAGGGAGCTGCATGGCCGGTACAAGGTTTATTAAGACATTTTAAAAAAGAAGTTAAAAAAAGAAATAATTTTGCCCCAATTATAGATCAAAATAAAAATATTCCTTATTTAGTTGATCAACACTTATTAGATAAAGAAAATGCTTAAATTAAAAATTAACAACATGGATGTTGAGGTAGAAGAAGGTTTAACAGTTCTTCAAGCCTGTGAAAATGCTGGTGTTGAGATTCCTAAATTTTGTTATCACGAAAAATTATCAATCGCTGGCAATTGTAGAATGTGTTTGGTTGAAATAGAAAAATCACCTAAACCAATAGCTTCATGCGCTACACCCGCAGCAGAAGGTATGAATGTTAAAACTAATACTTCATTTGTTGAAAAAGCAAGAAAAGGTGTAATGGAATTTTTATTAGCAAATCATCCTTTAGATTGTCCAGTTTGTGATCAAGGAGGAGAATGTGATTTACAAGATCAGTCTATGTTTTATGGCATTGATAAATCAAGATATAAAGAAAACAAAAGAGCTGTCCCAGAAAAAAATATGGGCCCATTAATCAAAACAGTAATGACAAGATGCATTCATTGTACAAGATGTATTAGATTTGCAACAGAAGTTGCTGGTGTTCCAGAATTAGGTGCTATTGGAAGAGGTGAAGATATGCAAATTACAACATATTTAGAAAAATCCATGCAATCTGAATTATCTGCAAATGTAATAGATTTGTGTCCAGTTGGTGCTTTAACTTCAAAACCATATGTTTTTGAAGCTAGACCATGGGAACTTAAAAAAACTGAAACAATAGATGTAATGGATGCCGTTGGATCAAATATAAGAGTTGATACTTATGGATGGGAAGTCAAAAGAGTTTTGCCAAGAATTAATGAAGATATTAATGAAGAATGGATTTCTGATAAAACCAGATATGCTTGTGATGGTTTGTTAAATCAGCGTTTGGACTCACCATTTATTAATCGTAAAGGAAAATTTAGCAAATGTTCTTGGAAAGAAGCCTATGAATTAATTAAAGGTAAAGTTAAGTCTATTGAGCCTAATAAAATTTGTGGAATTTCTGGTGATTTGGTTAATATGGAAACACTTTATATATTTAAAGAATTCTTTAACAAGCACTTAAATTCAAAGAATTTAGAATTTAGAAACGATTATGTATATATAAATCCTGAAAAAAGAGAAAATTATTTATTTAATTCATCAATAAATGGAATTGAAGAAAGTGATTTTATATTTTTAATAGGCACAAACCCAAAATTTGAAGCAACCATATTAAATGCTAGAATAAGAAAAGCTTATTTAAAAAATAAAACAAAGATTATCTCTTTAAACGATGTTGGTGATTTAACATACCCATACACAAAACTGGGTGGTAAAACAGATATTATAAAAGAAATTATTAATGATCAACATGCTATTTCGTCAATAATTAAGGAAGCAAAAAAACCATTAATAATTTTTGGACAATCTTCTTTATCACTAAAATCTAGCAAATATATTTTTGAGTCTATTAAAACTTACTTAATTAAAAATAAAAAAATTTCAGAGAATTGGAATTCGTTAAATACAATTTCAGATAACGCATCAACTATTGGTAGCTTAGATTTGGGTTTTTATAAAACTATAGATGGATCAAATCAGGTTTTAGAAGATTTAAAAAACCATAAATACGAACTAATCTATTTGTTAGGGCAAGATAATCTAGAATTTAATAAACAAAATGAATTTATTATTTATCAAGGAAGTCATGGTGATAAAGGCGCAGAGATTGCTGATTTAATATTACCAGGAGCCGCATACACAGAACAAAATGGTTATTTTACTAATTTAGAAGGCAGATTACAAAAAGCTTATAAAGCATCTTATCCACCAGGTGAATCAAAAGAGGATTGGCTAATAATAAATGAATTATCGAAAATTATAAATAAAAAAAAAATATTTAACAATAAAGAAGAACTCGAAAGCAGCATGCTTAATTATTTAAATTTATATAAGGAAAAAAATTTAACAAAAAATTATTCTGAGCAAACGAATTTAAACTTTTTTAGCGAAAAAATTTTGATTAAAGATAACGATTATTATTATTCAAACCCAATCGCTAGGGCTTCCAAAACCATGTTTTATTGCAGAAAAGAAAAAATAAATTTTAAAGCTACTGGTACAGAAGGATAGTTATGATCGAATATATAGGCATAGTTTTTTCTGAAGTGTATAAAATTTTATTTCTGTTAATACCTTTATTAATTTCAGTAGCAATGATTGTCTGGCTAGATAGACGTGTTTGGGCATTTGTTCAAAAAAGACGAGGACCTAATGTTGTTGGACCTTTTGGTTTATTTCAATCTTTTGCTGATGTATTAAAATATGTTTTTAAAGAAATAATTATCCCAGCTAGTTCTAATAAAACTATCTTTATTTTAGCTCCTGTTGTTACAATGACACTAGCATTAATAGCTTGGGCTGTAATTCCTTTCAGTGAAACCCAAGTATTAGCCAATATAAATGTTGGTATACTTTACTTATTTGCAGTTTCATCTCTTAGTGTTTACGGAATAATTATGGGTGGCTGGGCATCTAATTCAAAATATCCATTTTTAGGAGCAATAAGATCTGCAGCACAGATGGTTTCCTATGAAGTATCAATTGGAGTAATTATTATAAATGTCTTATTATGTGTTGGATCGTTAAATCTTAGTGATATTGTTTTAGCCCAAGAAAAAATTTGGTTTGTAATACCATTATTTCCTATGTTTGTTATTTTTTTTATATCTGCATTAGCCGAGACTAATAGACCTCCTTTTGATTTACCTGAAGCAGAAGCTGAATTAGTTGCAGGTTATCAAACAGAATACTCTGGAATGATGTATGCTATGTTTTGGTTAGGAGAATATGCAAATATTTTATTAATGTGTGCTATGGGTTCCATATTGTTTTTAGGAGGATGGTTATCTCCAATAGATATTTTTCCATTTAGTATAATACCCAGCCCACTTTGGCTAATTTTTAAAATATTATTTCTGTTTATTCTTTTTTCTTTGGTAAAAGCAATAGTGCCTAGATATAGGTATGACCAGTTAATGAAATTGGGCTGGAAGATTTTTTTACCACTGTCATTAACTTGGGTAATTCTTACTTCAAGCTATTTATTATATTTTGACTTATTGCCAATAAATTAATTATGAAAATTTCGAGAATATTTAAAACAATTTTTTTAATAGACTTTTTAAGTGGTCTAATGATTGCTCTTAGAGAAGTTTTTAAAAATAAAAAAACAATTAACTATCCTTTTGAAAAAGGAAAAATAAGCCCAAGATTCAGAGGCGAACATGCACTTCGGAGATATCCTAATGGCGAAGAAAGATGTATTGCCTGTAAATTGTGCGAAGCTGTGTGCCCAGCACAAGCTATCACTATAGAGTCAACTGAAAGAGAAGATGGTAGTCGTAAAACCACTAGATACGATATAGACATGATGAAATGTATTTACTGCGGCTTGTGCGAGGAATCATGTCCTGTCGATGCCATTGTTCAAGGGCCTAATTTTGAATTTTCTACAGAAACACGAGAAGAGCTTTATTATAATAAACAAAAACTTTTAGATAATGGTGATAGATGGGAGGATGTTTTAGCCGCCAATATTAAATCAAATAATCCTTACAGGTAAAATTATGATAGCTCATTCAATATTTTTTTATACATTTGCTTTTGTAGCAATTGTTGCAGCTATAATGGTAACTGTTTCAAAAAATACAGTTCATTCTGTTTTCTTTTTAATTTTAGATTTTATAAGTGTTTCTTGCTTATTTATTATGATTGGAGCTGAATTTTTAGGCATGATGATGTTAATTGTCTATGTTGGAGCAGTAGCTGTTTTATTTTTATTTGTAGTTATGATGTTAAATGTAGCTCAACAAAATAACCCATTGATAAATTCAGCTGAAGATTTTTCTCATATACCAGTAGGCCTAATCATTAGTTTAATTATTTTTTTTGAATTAATAATAGTAATAGGAGGATGGAAATTTAAGCCTGATTTAGTCACTTCAGTGTCCCTATTAGTAGACCAGAATGTTACTAATACTCATTCTATAGGAAGCGTTCTTTACACCGATTATATTCACGTTTTTCAGTTAAGTGGCATGATTTTATTAGTTGCAATGATTGGTGCAATTGTTCTCACATTTAGGCATAGACCTGGCCTTAAGAGACAAAGCTATTTTGATCAAATTTCTAGAGAAAGAGTCGATGCAGTTCAATTAATTGATGCTGAAAGCAATAAAGGAGTTAAAATTGATGATTGATATTGGCCTTGGACATTATTTAACTCTTGGTGCAATTATTTTTACAATTGGGATTGTTGGTATTTTTTTAAACAGGAAAAATGTAATTGTAATTCTGATGAGTATCGAACTTATCCTGCTCGCTGTTAATATAAATTTTGTATCTTTTTCAATTTTTTTAAATGATTTAACTGGGCAAATTTTTGCATTATTTATACTAACTGTAGCAGCAGCTGAAGCGGCTATTGGATTAGCAATAATTGTTGTTTATTACAGAAACTCTGGAACAATTAGGGTTGAAGAGATAGATAAATTAAAAGGATAATATGGAACTAACTTTGTTATTTCTTCCTTTATTAGCCTCTATAATTTCAGGTTTTTTTGGTAAATATATAGGTGATAGAAACTCTGAAATTGTTACAAGTTTATTTGTTTCAATTTCATCTATCTTGTCATTATTTATATTTTACAATGTTATATCCGAAGGTTACGAAAACAATGTAGTAATTGCTTCTTGGATTAATTCTGGATCTTTAAACGTTAACTGGTCAATTAAAATTGATGCTTTATCATCAGTGATGTTAGTAGTAGTTACTTTAATTTCATCATTGGTCCATATTTATTCAATTGGCTACATGTCTCATGATCCACACAAACCAAGATTTATGGCTTATTTATCATTGTTTACTTTTGCAATGTTAACTTTAGTTACTTCTGATAATTTTTTACAATTATTTTTTGGTTGGGAAGGCGTTGGTCTTTGTTCTTATTTTTTAATTGGTTTTTGGTTTAAAAAAGATTCTGCAAATGCTGCTGCAATAAAAGCTTTTATTGTTAATAGGGTAGGTGACTTTGGTTTTGCTTTAGGAATATTTTTGATTTTTTATTTATTTGGTACGGTTAATTATAATGAAGTTTTTTTACTTATACCCAAAACATTAGATCAAGATATTTATTTTTTAGGCATAAATCTAAAATCTATTGATTTGATTTGCATACTTTTATTTATGGGAGCTATGGGAAAATCAGCTCAATTTTTACTTCATACATGGTTACCGGATGCAATGGAAGGACCTATCCCCGTATCTGCTTTAATACATGCGGCGACAATGGTTACAGCTGGAGTCTTTTTAGTTGTAAGATGCTCTCCAATTTTTGAGTATTCTCAAATTGCTTTGAATATTATTTGCATTGTTGGCATGACAACAGCTTTTTTTGCAGCGACCGTAGCACTTGTTCAAAATGATATAAAAAAAATTATTGCTTATTCAACATGTAGCCAACTAGGTTACATGTTTTTTGCGGCTGGGATAGGCGCCTATAATGTTGCAATATTCCATCTATTTACACATGCTTTTTTTAAAGCTTTACTATTTTTAGGAGCTGGCTCTGTTATTCATTCCCTTAACAACGAACAGGATATTAGAAAAATGGGGGGTATTTGGAGAAAATTACCATACTCATGGGGATTAATGATAATTGGAACACTTGCACTAACAGGATTTCCATTCTTTTCTGGCTTTTATTCTAAAGAAGCAATAATTGAATTTGCTTATTTAAAAGGTAATACGCTTGGATATTATGTTGTTGTTATTGGAATATTTACTGCATTGTTAACAGCAATTTACTCTTGGCGCTTAGTATTCAAAACTTTTCACGGCACTTATGAGAATAAAGAATTAAAAATAAATTCAATACATGAATCCCCATATGTTATGCTGGTACCACTTATAGTATTGGCAATAGGTTCAATATTCGCAGGTTTTTTCTTCAAGGAATTATTTATAGGACAATATGCTAGTAATAATTTTTGGTCTGATTCTATTAAATTTTTATCACCAATCAGCACCGATCACCCACCTTTATGGATAGTTTATTTCACTCCTGTTATAGTAGTTTTGTCTATACCAATTGCATATTATTTATTTGTTAAAAATAAAGATATTACCAATTGGTTGGTAAACGAAAATAAACCACTATACAATTTTTTAATTAATAAATGGTATTTTGATGAATTATACGAATATTTATTTGTCAGAACATTTAAAAGAATTGGCATCTTCTTTTGGAAAAATATTGACCTAAAGACTATAGATAGGTTTGGGCCTGATGGAATTTCTAATTTGATAAAGAAACTTTCAATTAGAGCGGTCAAATTTCAGAGTGGATATATTTACCAATATGCATTTATTATGTTGCTTGGTTTTTCAGCTCTACTTACATATTTAATTATTATATAATGAATTTTCCAATTTTATCGTCGTTAATTTTATTACCTTTAGTTGGATCGTTATTTGTATTATTTATAAAAGATAATACTTCAAAAAATTATCAGAACAGCAAATATGTTGCTCTGTTTGTATCTTTTGCAAATTTTTTAATTTCAATTTATCTTTGGTATCTATTTGATAATTCTACATCTGAATTTCAATTTATCGAAAACAAACAATGGTTAAAAGGTTTTGTAAATTATAAAGTTGGAATTGACGGAATATCTATATTATTTATTTTACTCACTACATTAATTACTCCACTATGTATTATTTCTATAATCAATTCTATTAATTTTAGAGTGAAAGAATTTTTAATAGCTATATTGGTAATGGAAAGTTTAATGATAGGTGTGTTTTGCTCTTTAGATCTAATAATTTTTTATTTATTTTTTGAAGGTGGTTTAATACCAATGTTTTTAATTATCGGTATTTGGGGTGGCGAAAGGAGAGTTTATTCGGCATTTAAATTTTTCTTATTTACTCTTTTAGGTTCAATTTTAATGCTGATAGCAATAATTACAATATATTGGACAGCTGGTACAACTGATGTTATTCAGCTTTATGAATTGGGTATTGATTTAAAATACCAAAATTTATTATGGCTTGCATTTTTTAGTTCTTTTGCTGTTAAAACTCCAATGTGGCCATTTCATACTTGGTTGCCAGATGCTCACGTTGAAGCTCCAACAGCTGGATCTGTAGTTTTGGCTGCAATATTGCTTAAATTAGCAGGTTATGCTTTTATTAGATTTTCTCTAGGATTGTTTCCAATTGCCTCTGATTTTTTTACGCCTTTAATATATTTTCTAAGCTTGATTGCAATTGTATTCATATCATTGGTAGCTTTAATGCAAGATGATATGAAAAAATTAATTGCATATTCATCTGTTGCACACATGGGATTTGTCACACTTGGTATTTTTACATTAACACAACAAGGTATTGAAGGAAGTATAATCCAAATGATTAGTCATGGTTTTGTTTCTGCAGCATTATTTGTATGTGTGGGTGTACTTTATGACAGAAACCATTCAAGAATGATAAGCACTTATGGAGGTATAGTTTCAATTATGCCTAAATATTCAATTGTTTTTATGATTTTTACTCTTGCTGCTATTGGTTTGCCTGGAACCAGTGGTTTTATTGGTGAATTTTTAATTTTAGTGGGTGCTTTTCAAAAAAGCTTCTTAGTTGCAGCAATTGCAAGTTTAGGAGTTATTCTAGCAGCTGCATATATGCTTTGGCTATATAAAAGAGTTGTCTTTGGAAATTTAATTAATAAAAAATTATTAAAAATGCCAGATTTAAATAAATCGGAAATTTTTATTCTGTGGAGTTTGGTTATACCTACAGTATTTTTTGGATTCTATCCAGAGCCATTAATAAATACAGTTGAAGTTTCAGTAAATAATTTAATAGAAATGTATAATTACAATTTAACTGCAAGTGTTGTGGAATTCAAAAAATAATGAATAATTTAAATTTTATATATCCTGAAATATTTATCTCATTATCAATTTTGTTTTTACTTGTTTTAGGTGTATTTAAAAAAAAAAGCTCTAATTTAATTTATAATTTATCAATTGTTTCTTTAATCACTACTTTAGCTTTAATTTTTAGTTATCCTCTGGAATCAAATGTGAACTTATTTAATGCAACTTATAAAATTGATTTTTTATCATCTTTTATGAAAATTTTAACAATGAGTTCTGGAATTTTTGTATTAATTGTATCTCCTAAATATTTAAAAATATTTAAAATATTTCAAATGGAATACCCAATTTTAATACTTTGCTCAATTTTGGGAATGATAGTAATGATTAGCTCTAATGATTTAATTGTATTTTTTATTGCTCTTGAACTACAGTCACTTGCTTTATATATTTTAGCTTCTTTCAACAGAGACCAAATAAAATCATCTGAAGCTGGATTAAAATATTTTATATTAAGTGCTTTATCATCAGGTCTATTGCTATATGGTTGTTCTCTAATATATGGTTTTTCAGGTTCAACAAATTTTATAATAATTTCTGAAACCATGAATTCTAGTCAATATGGTTTAACTTTTGGATTTATATTTATTCTGGTAGGTTTAGCGTTTAAAATATCTGCTGTTCCTTTTCATATGTGGGCACCAGATGTATACGAAGGTTCACCAACATCAGTAACGTTATTTTTTGCCATAGTACCCAAGATTGCAGCACTAACAGTTTTTATAAGATTTTTATATTTGCCTTTTTTAAACGTGATTGATCAGTGGCAAATAATTATAGTATTTTTATCAATTGCTTCTATGGTTTTTGGTGCAGTTGCTGCAATTGGACAGAAGAATTTAAAAAGATTGGTTGCTTATAGTTCTATTGGTCATATGGGTTACGCCTTAGCAGGACTTGCCGCAGGAACGAATTTGGGTATACAAAGTTCGATCGTATATATTTCAATTTATATTGTAATGAATTTAGGGCTATTTTCTTGTTTATTAATGATGAAAAGAAATGACCAATATTATGAAAATATTGAAGACCTGTCAGGGTTGTCAAAAAATCATCCGTTATTGTCTTTGTCATTGATGATTATTTTATTTTCATTGGCTGGAATTCCTCCACTAGCAGGATTTTTTGCAAAATTTTATATATTTACTGCTGTAATAGAGCAATCAATGTATTTTTTAGCTATAATAGGATTATTATCCGCTGTGATATCAGCTTTTTATTATTTAAGAATAATAAAAATTATTTATTTTGATCTAGAAAAAGAAAAATATGACACTGATTACAATATGGGTTTAAAAATTTCCTTATCTTTAACTACGCTATTAATTCTTTTGTATTTCATTATGCCAAGTAGATTAGTAGAGATAGTATCCAGAATTAATATTATTTAATGAAATTTAAAAAATTTAATTTTAAAAATGTTAACAGTACAAACGATATTGCAATTAGATTAATTAGAAAAACAAATAATAAATTTGGGATAATTGTTGCTGATAAACAAAAAAAAGGCCGAGGAAGATTTGGAAGAAAATGGATATCGTATAAAGGTAATTTATTTGTGAGTCTATTTTTTAGTTTAGAAAAAATTAATTTGTCTTTAAAACAATTAACAAAAGTAAATTGCCTATTAATTAAAAAATTATTGTCACAATATTATGAAAATAAGATTTTAATTAAGCCTCCCAATGATCTTTTTGTGAATAAAAAAAAGATTTGTGGAATTCTTCAAGAGACTATAACAAAAGCTAATGCAAATTATTTTATAGTAGGAGTAGGTATTAATTTAATAAAAAGCCCAACCATAAATAATTATCCAACAACAAGCATTTTAGAATTAACAAAGATAAATGTTAGTAAAAAAAAAATTATTTTAGAATTAATATCTTTATATGAAAATTTTGTTAATCAATTTTCAAAATCAAATTTAAAAACTATTAAAAATATATAAAATGTTGTTACTTGGAGATATAGGAAATACTGAAACAAAAATCTGTTTAATTAATTCTAACGATAAAATTATTAAAAAAATAATTTTTTCTTCTAAAAATTTAACTAATTTGAAATTAAAAAATAAATTTAAACTTCTTAAATTAAAAAATTTTAATATTGTAAAATGTTTATTTTGTAGCGTGGTACCACAAACCTTTCAATTAATTAAAAAATATATTAAACAATTTTACAAAATTAATTGTTTAGAGCTAAAAGATTTAAATATTGAAAAATTAATAAAAATAAAAGTTAATAAAAAACAAATCGGGTCAGATCGATTAGCTAATGCTATTGCTGCAACCAACAATAAAGATAATTTTATAATTTTAGATTTTGGCACTGCTACCACTTTTGATGTTTTAATTAAAAATGTTTATCATGGCGGTGTAATTGCACCTGGACTTAAACTTTCATTAAATATGCTTATTTCTAATGCATCATTAATTCCTCATTTGAATTTAAAAAAAATTAATAAGGTTATTGGCTCAAACACTGTAAGCGCTGTAAGGTCAGGTTTTTATTGGGGTTATGTAGGTTTAATTAATAATATTGTAAATTTAATTAAGAAAGAAACTAGAAAATCTTTTAAAATAATAATTACTGGAGGATTTTCGAATTTGTTTGGCACATCTGTATATAAAAAAAAAGTCATAATTAATAAAGATATTACGATTAATGGTCTTATTAAAGCAACGGATTTAATTAAATAAAATGAAAGAAGAATTATTATTTTG
>Ga0209445_1000974_pt1 | contig 15788 bp, 16 predicted proteins | sample MarorgKNORR_S2LV_4_FD_188223 | JGI IMG/M metagenome (GOLD analysis project Ga0209445, IMG submission 188223) | Marine microbial communities from the Southern Atlantic Ocean, analyzing organic carbon cycling - NADW_A/KNORR_S2/LV (SPAdes) (version 2) | ecosystem: Environmental > Aquatic > Marine >...
CACCGTCTGGAGGTTCAGGTGATGATGGTGTAGTCCTAGATCTGCTGTTCGTAGGGTCGGCCTAGGACATCTTCTTGGTTAGTCGGGCTAGGATGGAGGCCTCGACGTTCATCGCGCCGCCCATGCAGAACGGTGTGCTGTGGTGCTCGTTCAGCATGAGTCCGTCGAACCCCATCTCCTCGGCGTAGATCTTTTCGTCTAAGTAGCGGTTGTACAAACTGGCGCCCAATTCTGCGTCATAAACGCCGTTGCTGAGGGTCAGGTCTTTGATGGCGTTCCCGTGGCTCCAAAGAACCCCGACTGGGAATCTTTGTATGGCCGTTCAGTGAAGTAGCCGATAAACATGTAGCGATTCCTTCTGCGTTGAGTGCTATGCTGGTCTGATTAGTGTAAACACGCCTATGCCAGCCTGTGCCGCGTTTTAGCATCGGCTTCCGTGGATTGAACAACGGGTGCGATTCTGTTTCCGGGGTAGCGGCAACATGTACCCGAATGCCAACTGGCGGCATCGAATCGATTGATTGAAACCAGATATCCAGCCAGAGGTTATTGTTGAAGCTGATGATGAACAATCGATGGGCTGCCTTCGCGGCCGGTCTTTTGGTCTTGGCCGTTGCCTGTGGTGGGTCCAGTCCAACGCCGGTACCGGAAGCCTCGGATGCCAAGTTCCAACCGCCAGCTGAAAAACCAACGGCGACATCGATAGTCCCGGAAGGCTCCTCGGTCGTGCCGAAGATCGTTCCGGACGTTGACCGGAGCATCCACAGTGTGCCCCTTGAGGACATATTGTTCGACACATTTGGAACGACCAGGACCTGCTTTATTCCCCTCAGCGAGATATCGGACGAACTTTAGACGGACCTCCGGGACGCTATCGTCTCGGTCCTCCCGGCCTTTAGGGGCTCGGACGCGTTGCCCTGGTTGGATGATGACGATCCGGTGCTCGGATATGAGGGCGGCGGTGAGGCATTCGTCTATCCCATCAACATCCTTAATTTCCACGAGATGGTTAACGACACCATCGGCGGCGTTTCGCTGTTGGTCACATACTGCCCTCTATGCTTCAGTGGTGTCGTATTTAGCCGGGAGGTCGATGGCCAGACACCTACCTTCGGAAACACCAATGCCCTTTACCAGTCGGACTTGGTCATGTACGACCACCAAACGAGGTCTTATTGGTTCCAGGTGGGCGGCGAGGCGGTCGTCGGGACTCTGACCGGAGCGAGGCTCGAACCGCTGCCTTTGGCGACGATGCCCTGGGGAGAATGGAGAGCGCCCTATCCTGACACGCTGCTGATCACCGGCGCCGAGGGAGGGTTTGAGACGCTTTTAGCCGGTGCGGCCTACGGCAACGGCTTTGGCAGCGGGTACCAAGACCGCATCAACAATGGTCAATTCGCCTTCCCGGTGGACGAAGACAAACTGGACGGACGGTTGGCCGCCGGCGAGATCGGCGATGGTGCGGTCAATGCTGAAGATGGCGGAGAGGCAATAGTCGTCTTCACCACCTCGGGAGGCCGATCGGTAGGGGCGTTCTTTAGGACCGTGGAAGATTAGACCTTAAACTTCGACTACCAAGGCGACGGGTTAGTCACTGACCGTGAGACTGGAAGCGCCTAGGATTTTGCCGGCCGGGCCGTAAAAGGACCTCTGGCGGGGGACTTTTGGAACGGCTGAGCACTCGACGTTCGTTCTGATTCGCGGTGGCCATCTCCTTCCCAGACGTAGAGATTCACAGCTTCTAACCTCCGGTCCTAGTCAGATTCGTGTGGTTGATTTTCACCTTAAACCCACCGATAGAACTTGATTGTTAGCGGCGATACCCGTGCAAATTAAGTGTATCCGGCGGCGAAATACGCTTGACACCTCCAACCCCATATGATAAGTTGCGCACGCCTAAAAACAGGCAGATTTTTATCAGATACAAAGCTCACACCTGTCCCTTTAAGAGAGTCTCTTCATGGAATCCTTGATCGTTGCCCTCGCCGCTGGGGGCGCAGCCCTTCTTTTCGCCGCCTTTACCGCCATCCGTGTACTGCGTGCTGACCCCGGCAACCAGCGCATGCGGGCCATTGGCGATGCGATACGCGAAGGTTCCGGCACCTTCCTACGCCGGGAGTACATGGTTTTAGCGCCATTCGTCATCGTCGTCGCAGCAGGACTGTGGGCGTTGATCGACTGGTGGACACTGGATAACACCGTGCCGGAAACGGCCATCGCCTACCTGGTGGGCACGGTCTGCTCAGCTACCGCCGGATTCATCGGCATGAGCGTCGCGGTTAGAGCCAACGTCCGAACCGCAGCCGCTGCTATGCACGGCCTCAATCCAGCATTGCGGATCGCCTTCTCCAGCGGTTCTGTCATGGGCATCACGGTGGTTGGCATCGGCCTGCTAGGTGTGACCATCCTTTACATGATCTTCCAAGACATCACGGTGGTCGCCGGCTTCGGATTCGGCGCCAGTTCGATAGCCCTCTTCGCCAGGGTTGGCGGAGGAATCTTCACCAAGGCTGCCGACGTGGGCAGCGACCTGGTTGGAAAGGTCGAGGCGGGTATCCCCGAAGACGACCCCCGGAACCCCGGAGTGATCGCCGACAACGTCGGTGACAACGTGGGCGACGTTGCGGGTATGGGCGCTGACCTATTCGAGTCCTATGTAAGTTCGATCATCGCTGCCATCGCCTTGGCAACCGCGGGCACCGCTGGAGCGGCCGTTGCCTGGGACGCTGACAAGGCAGTCTTGCCACTGATGTTGGCGGGCGCCGGGATCGTGGCTGCGATCTTAGGCACCTTTGTGGTACGTGCCAACGAACAGGCCGATTTTGGCCAGCTCTTGTGGGCGCTTCGGCGGGGCATCTTCGCCTCGGCGATCCTGCTGGCGGTTTTCGCACTGGTGGTTGTGCTCTCCTTGGACATGGAGATCAAATGGTTCTGGGCGATAATAACGGGTCTAGCGGCAGGCATAATAATCGGCCTGTCGACTGAGTACTACACCTCCTACGACTACAAACCAACGCAGATGATCGCCGAGTCCTCGCAGACCGGCGCTGCCACCGTGATGATCAGCGGTATTGCCACCGGCATGATCAGCACTGTCGTTCCCCTGGTAGCGGTGGGATTCACCATCATCATCGCCTTTGAATTGGCCGACTTCTACGGGGTCGCATTGGCCGGGGTAGGCCTGTTATCCACACTTGGAATCACGCTGGCGACCGATGCTTACGGTCCGGTAGCCGATAACGCCGGCGGAATCGCGGAGCAGGCCCAGCTTGATCCTGAAGTAAGGGAGCGGACCGACGCTTTGGACGCCTTGGGGAACACCACGGCGGCCACAGGAAAGGGATTCGCCATCGGTTCCGCCGCGTTGACTTCTCTGGCTCTGCTGGCGGCCTTCGCGATCGCGGCCGAGATAAAGGTGATCGACCTGATGGACCACAAGACCATTGTGGGCGTACTCTTCGGCGCTATGCTGCCGTTCCTCTTCTCCGCTTTTACCATGAAGGCCGTGGGGCGGGCGGCGATGTCCATCGTTAATGAGGTCCGCCGCCAGTTCCGGGAGATTCCCGGTCTGATGGAAGGGACTGCTGAGCCCGATTACAAGGAATGTGTGGACATAGCCACCAAGGGCGCGCTTAAGGAGATGATCATACCCGGTTTGATGGCCGTTGCCGCTCCTTTGGCCACCGGTTTTATCCTGGGAGTGGAGGCCTTGGGTGGCATGCTCATCGGAGCCGTGGGTTCCGGCTTCATGCTGGCCATCATGATGGCCACCGCCGGCGGCGCTTGGGACAACGCCAAGAAATACGTGGAATTGGGCCATTACGGCGGCAAGGGCTCCGATGCCCACAAGGCCGCGGTCGAAGGCGACGTTGTTGGCGACCCGTTCAAGGACACTTCAGGCCCGTCACTCAACATCCTGTTGAAGTTGATGGCTATTGTCTCCTTGGTGTTTGCCCCGGTTTTCTTGGAGGTCACTCCGCTGATCGAAAAGATCACCTAAGGAAAAGTACGTTCGAACAAAAAGGGCCGGTCGAAAGACCGGCCCTTTTTTATATCCGCAGCCTCGTGTAAGCGAAGATGCATGGAGGGAAGGCGGGTTAAAAACCCGCGCCTACGACGAGCGGCTGTGGGCGTATTGTCGCGAGGGAGGGAGTGGAAGGAAACCGGGCACTATGAACTAAACAACTGGTTCCAGGTTGATTATTCGCCCAGTGGCGTCTTCCCCGTCCACTTCCAGCAGGCCTAGAGTGCCTAAGACGCCCCGTTTGTGGCGGCGGCCTGGGTAGGTGGGGCTGCCGGGGTTCATGATCAACACACCGTCCCAGTGCATGACCAACTCCTCGTGGGTATCGCCGAACAACACGACGTCTACCGGCTCTTTGAACTTGCGGGCCATGAACTCCCGCCCATCGCCTTCGGGAAGGACTAACTCGGAACCGTCGGGGCTAGTGGGAATCTTGGGGCCGGGCCATTGGATATCATGGATCATGCCGATGGATACGCCTTCGACTTTGACCACCCTGGTCGTCATAGCGAGACGGTCGCCTTCTTCCAGTGGGTCTTCGTAGCCTCGTACTGCCAGCAGAGGAGCCATCTCTTCCAGGTAATCCAGTACTCCCAGGCATTCAAGGTCGCCGCAGTGGAGGATCATGTCGACCCCATGTAAGGCGTCGAGAATCTTCACCGGCAGGTCCCGGCCACTGCCTGCGGAGTGGGTGTCTGAGATCACGCCGATCTTGGTGGGCATTAGGCGTCGGCCTGCGGAGCAAGCGCCGCCATGGTGCGGTGAATGGCTTCAAGGTCAGTCCCGTGGGCGAAGTTGACGATTGGCATGTCTGCCCCTGCCTGCCGGAACCGGGCTAGTTGGTCACGGCACTGCTGGGCATTCCCCAGGACCACCACGCTCTCCAGCATCTTGTCCGACACCGCGGCGGCGGCCTGTTCCCGGTTACCGGAACTCCAGGCGTCCTGGATGGCCTGGGATTCGGTGGCGAAACCGGCCCGGCTCATGCTATCGAAATAAAAGGTTCCCATTCCGCCGACGTAATAAGCCATGTGGGCCCGCAGCAGTTGTTCCCCATGGGCCAAGTCTTCTGCGCCGTCTGCCGCGTAGCAGAAGATGTAGGGAGAGACAGTCACATCAGAGATGTTACGGCCCGACTTGGCTGCGCCGATGCTTATCTGCTCCTTCAGGTCTGGCAGCCGGTCGCGGCTGGCCCAGACGGGAAGCCAACCATCGGCGAGTTCGCCGGTCAGTTCCAGGTTTTTGGGCCCCAAACTGGCCAGGTAGATGGGAACGCGCTCCTGGACCGGGGGAGATATCATGCGGAACCGCTCCATCTGGTAGAACTTGCCCTCATGGTTGACCGCTTCGCCGGCCAGGGCCATGCGGATGATCTCTATATATTCACGGGTACGCGCCAGAGGGGAATCGAAAGGTACGCCGTGCCAGCCTTCCACCACCACTTTCCCGCTGCTGCCCAGTCCCAGCATCGCCCGTCCCTTGGATATGATATCCAGGGACGCTATTGTCTGAGCGAGGAGCGCCGGAGTCCGGCTGTATACGGTGGCGATACCGGTGCCCATGCGCAGGTTTTCGGTATGGCAGGCCACCATGGTCAGCACAGTGAAAACGTCCCGCCCCCAGGACTCGCCGGTCCAATACGAGTGATAGCCCAGGTCGTCCGCCTGTTTGGCTATGGAGATTAAGTCCTCGTCGGAGGTTTCCCGGCTGGCGTTGAGAAAAAATCCTATCTGTTCCATAGATGGCTCCCTTAGGTCCCGAGGCGATGTTAGACCTTATTGCTCCGGGATTATAGGGGAGAGGTGGACAGGCGCGCCAGGATAGAGGAGGTCAGTTGCGGCTTTCCCAGAGGGTGAAATAATCGGGAGAATCGCCTTTCAGGGCTTCCGCCATCTGCTGCTCGTTCAACTTTTGCGTTATTGCGGATTCCCGTTCCACTAGGTCGGTGATGGTGGCTCCCCAATGGTCTGATTCAGGGCCGTTGAATCCACTGTGTATCAGTTCATTCAAGCCATCGAGTATCTCGCCGGCGTGGGAGGTAAGGGCGCCACCGCTGACCACATAGACGACCACTGACGGTATCTCATCTTCGTCGTCTATCTGCACGCCGAGCCGCTCTAGGATGAAGGTCATGGCGATGTCCCGCACGGTTTCCTCGATGGTAACCGGCAAATTCATGAAGTGGGAAAAGAGGAAATCGCTGGACGCGCGCAGCGTCTCGGAGAATTCTGCCTCTACGGTCCGGTAGAACTCCTCGTCAAAAACGTCGTCGGTCTTTAGCAACAACACTTGGGGGTCGTCTTCCCGGAAGTCGATGACCAGGAATTCCGGTAGGTGCGGAAAGATACAGAGCTGAATCTCGGGACGCCCGCCGCCCGGCAATTGTGGGTTGAATAACTGTTCCACGTGGTTCGTTTTCTCCACATTCAAAACGGTTAGAGAGGTGAAGAATCTCCTGGTGAAATGGACTTCCGCTACCTTAGTACTTTAACCCTACCCACAGCAATTATCCAGCCAGAAACACCTAGCCAAGTGACTCCAACCGCCGCACATGACAGTAACTGTTTATAGGATGCCTGAGATGTCGTGCATCTGTTGGTAGAGCCAGTGGTTGATGTCCTCACGGCAGACTGAATTTAGCATCCGGGCCGCTCGGTCTTTACGGTCTTCAGCCGACATCGTGATCGCTTGGTGCAGGGCCTCCATAGTACCCTCGATGTCTGTGGGAGAAACGCTGATAGCGCCATCGGCAAGCTGTTGGTAAACGCCGCTGCTGTGCGACAAGACCAATACCCCGTCGCGGTTGTTGACCACGGGGCCTTCCTTGGCAACCAAGTTCATGCCCTCGATTATGGTGTTCACCAGGAGCACGTCATATAACTTCATGCCGGCGATCGCCTGCGTGTAGTTGTTCTCAATGAACGGCACTATGGGCTGCCAGTCGTCCGTGCCGTGGTTGTTGTTGATCTGTTGAATGACCTGCTGAATTTCGTCCATGTACCGTTGGTACTGGCGTATATGGGTGCGGGAAGGCACCAGGAATGCTAGGAATTTGACCTTGCCCTTCAGTTCTGGATAACGGGTCAGCATCAATTCATAGGCCCGGAAGCCGCGAACGATATTTTTGTTCGGCTCGGCGCGGTCGATACGGACGATGGTGACGTCTCCGGTGTCGGCGGAAAGCCGGTTTTCATAGTCCAGGGCCCGAGGGGTGTTGGCGATGCGCTGGACCTCCTCCACATTGATGGAGATGGGGTAGACCTTGACGGAAGTGGTGCGGCCGTTCCGAGCGACGGTATGACTTGTCCGGTCAACGGTTACATCGGGGACAAATTCTTCGACCGTGTCCAGGAAGCAGCGGACGTCACCGATGGTTTGGAAGCCCAACAGGTCGGTGGCGCACAAAGACTCGCAGATTCGCCGGATGATGTAATCCGGAATCATATGCCAATATTGAGGAGTGGGCCAGGGAATGTGGATGAAGTGCTGAATCACAGCATCCGGCACCCCTTGGCGCACGAATTCTGGCATCAGATACAAATGATAATCGTGGCCGATGACTATGGGCGCCTGCTCCAAGGCCTGGGCTTCGGCGATAACGGCATTTGCAAAAGCCTGGTTCACCGGGATGTAGCCGCTTTCCCAGGCATCATGGACCGCGGCATCTACATTGGGGTTGTACGGCGGGTTCCACATATAGTGCTGCAGGAACCAGAGGAGAGGATTGCAAAGGATGTTGTAGTACTTGTGGTAAACCCGGCGGGGAGTCACCACGTAGCGCAGATTGATCTGGTGGCCCGGTAGCGGTGATTTGATGTGGGGACCCTGGCCGTTCTCTGAAACGACCCGGTCGCCTTCGCCCATGGCGCTGGCCACCCAGGTGAATTCGAATTTTTGGGCCAGGGAATTGAAGGCGGTGACGACACTGCCGCTGCCGCGCCGGGCTTCAGGCCGGCCATCGCCGGACATCTGGTGCTCAACCGGGCCGCGGTTGCTCACCAAGATAAGTGGCCGCTGTGAAAAGACGGCTTCGCAAAGCTCGGTCAGTTCGTTTACATCAGCCATGCTGCTTTCCTGTCAGGACCCTTTTTAGCATCCCGTAACTCATGTCAGAGACAAATTCAGTTGTGACTGTTTTGTTCCGAAATTATTGATTTTGTTAATTAATCCACCAAAATTTGGCTATATGGCGGTAAATCGATGATTTTATTACCGAATAATGTCAGCTAGTCGACACTATATCTTGCAGAAACCCAATGTCAAGGAGAGTAGGTTGGCCATGGCCTACACCCTCAGTTAGGTGCTACACGCCCAGCCAGCTTGGCAACCGCCTCGACCACTTCTCCCAACCCGGACACAGTGATATCCGGCTCCGTTTCTGCGTCGTCTGGGTCTTCCCTTTCATAGAACCCGGTGATCCAGATAGTCTTCAGTCCACACCGTTTGGCGCCGACCACGTCGTTTAAAACATGGTCGCCTACGTGGATGGTCTGTTGCGGTGTCGCATCCATTGCCCGGAGGGTCATCATGAATATCTCCCTGCCGGGTTTGGCAAGCTTTACCTCGTCAGAAAAAGTCAGGGTGTGGAAATAGTCCAGCATTCCTCGCTCCGCCATATAGCTGCGGAAGGTGAACCCCGGGGTCATACCGGTGTTGGAGATCAACCCCATCTTGAGACCCATATCCTTGATCCCCTGAAGCACCTGTACTGCATCGGAATGTGCCGGAGGGGGGTGGGTCAAGAATGAGTCCGAGTAGAATTCGGCGACCTCATCCATCACTCTCGGGGTAAGTTGTTCGGCCAGGCCGGGTTCGATGTGATTGACGAAGATCGAGACCTGCTCGCGAAAATCGACGTCCAGACCGCCGTCGCGAACATCTCGGCACTGTTGGAAGCAGGACATATAGGCTTCTCGGATGTGCTCGAGGCCGAATTTTTTGCCGAATTTGGCCAAGGCGGATTTAGCGCCTTCAAGCCGGACCTCAGCCCGGGCCTGTCCAAGATCCCGTTCATCCACCAAGAGGGTCTGCCACAGATCGAATGTAACGGTGGTGATATCCGCCAAAGCTCCCGGCTCTCCCTATCCACCCGGCCAAGAAGATCGATTTGAGTATTGGGCCGTAGGTCGATTCTACACGAAATACTTTGCCCGCTAGGCGTGCGGATGCACAGAGAAGAGCAAAGCTATCCGTCGCGGCCTGCGCCGACTACAGAGGTGGACGGCGGGTGTGCCAGTCTGTCGCTTGTTCATAGGCGTGGGCGGTACGCAACACCGTTAGCTCATCGAAGGGCTTTCCCGCCAATTGCAGACCGATGGGAAGTCCGGTGTCCGAGAAGCCGCAGGGCACCGATATGGCCGGGAACCCGTTGATGTTATAAGGCCTGGTGTACTGGGTAAGAGCGCCCACTACTCCAATTTCCTGTTCGCCCGCCAGCACCTTGGCAGCCAGGATCTCCGGGGCGGTTACCGGCTCGGTCGGCCCGGCCAACAGGTCAACATCGTCAAGCAGCCGTCGCCCCTCTTGGTCAAGAAGGGTGCGGGCCTGCTGCGCTCGAAGGTAGTCGGCGGCGCTGATGAATAACCCCGCTTGCAGGCGCTGGCGAACCGGCTCATAAAGCTGGTGACCGTCCTTTTCCAGAAGGTCCCGGTGGTAGGCGGTAGCTTCGGCCATGAGCACGGTGCTGGAGATGGCCTGGGATTGTTCGAACATGGGGAAAGAGACCTCTTTCACCTCCGCTCCCATGCTCTCCAACAGGCTGATGGCGTCCAAAACGGCCTTCCTCACCTGGGGGTCCAGCGGCGCATCAAAGTACTCCTTGGGCATGCCGATGCGCAGACCCTTAACGTCGCCGGTAAGCGCAGTAGTGTAATCAGGGATCTCAACTTTGGCCGAGGCCACGTCTTTGGGGTCGTGACCGGCGATGACGTTCATGGTGATGGCGGCGTCTTCCACTGTGCGCACCATTGGGCCGGGGTGGTCCAGGGACCAAGACAGGGCAGTCAGGCCCCAACGGCTGACCAGCCCGTAGGTTGGCTTGAGGCCGACAATTCCACAGAGGGCGGCCGGAATCCTGATCGAACCCCCGGTGTCGCTGCCGGTGGTGATGGTGCATTGGCCTGCGGCGGCGGCGGAGCCGGAACCACCGCTGGAGCCGCCGGTGACCCGGTCTGGGTCCCAGGGGTTATGCATATGCCCGTAGTCCGGGTTCTCGCCCGTTGGGCCGTAGGCGAATTGGTGCATGTTCAGCTTGCCCAACAGGATGGCGCCGGCCTGGTGGAACTTGGCGGCTACCGTGCAGTCTTCTTCCGGAATGAAGTTATCGAATATCTTGGAGCCGGACGTGGTGCGCACCCCGGCGGTGTTATACAGGTCTTTCAGGCCAACGGGGATGCCGTGGAGCGGACCCTTGTACCGACCGGCCTGGATGTCCTTCTCAGCCTGGCGGGCGGCGGTGCGGGACTCTTCCGCCAACAAGGTGATGAACGAATTCAAAACAGGCTCGGTGGCTTCGATCCTGGCGAGATGAGCGTCGATTATCTCGACTGGAGAAACCTCTTTCTTTCCCACCAGCTTGGAAAGGTCCCCGGCGCTCATGTAGCAGATTTCCAGTGCGTCCATAAAGGTGTTGCCTCCCTGTTTTACGTGGCCTACCTGGTGTCGATGGCGTACTAATCCGTGGGCGGAATGAAGGCCATCTCAGGCTCCGCACCAGAAACATCTATCTTTTTGATGACGTCGGCGCTGAAATAGACGCCGCGCACCTGTGAGTAGAGCTCGTCGAGATAGGCCGGTTCACCGTTTACGCCAAGCAGTTCGGCAAGGCGGTCGAACTCTTCCCGGGATAGTGGTTTTTCTGAAGCCATAGGGTCATCTCCAATCAGCCGCGGGTTTGAGCCGCAGTCATTATGGCTGCGCTTACAACTTATGGCAATCACGCTCAGCAGAGACGGTAAAAGTAGTTCCTACCCGCCCTTGTCCGGCCACTTGGAAATAAGGGGCATGTTGATATAATTTAACGCAGTGATTTCTGAGATGGACATACAGATTCAAATTGCAGTCCGATAATAATATCCCCTGGCGTTCGGGCGAACCCGGCGAAAACCCATTGGATCCAACCATGAGTCAGTCGCCGCAGGCAGGGCAAGGCGCGTCCTATTGTGCCCGTTGTGGACGTCAGTGGGGATCCGGACAGAAGTTCTGTCCGGGTTGCGGTCATCAACCCGCCGGATTCGCTATTTCTTCTGACCAATCCGGTGAAATTACATCCACGGAGCTCTCATCCGATTCCGGAAGCGCTGCCATTGGGCGGGCGCCCCACCGAATGGGAGGGGTTACCTGGGGCGGCTGGCAGATAATCTTTGGCATCGTTCTGGTGATGATGTCCCTGTTTTCGGCGGCCGCGGCTGCGTTGGTCCTCGGCTCGTTATATCCGGAGCAGGAAGATGCGGTGTCCACCTGGATCAGCGTTCATCTGATGGCCCTGGCTATCATTGGCACCGTTTGGTACCTGGGCCTTCGCCACTGTAGATACCCGTTGGCTGTATTGCGGCTCAGCAGAGTCACCTGGCCGCGGAAACGGACCGTCCTGCTGATGTTCGGAGTTCTGGGCGCGAGCTTGATTGCCACATCCATCTATTCAGGTATCGTCGAGTGGTTGGGCGTGGATGAACTAACCACACCAGCGTTTGAGTCGGACATCTTTTTTGACGGCCCAGCCGTTCTGCTGACTTTTCAGGCCCTGGCCGTCATCACGCCCATGAGTGAGGAGTTATTCTTCCGTGGGTTCATTTTCCGTGGGCTGCTGCCCAAGATGGGGCCTTGGTGGGCGATCGCAGTTAGCGCTTTGGTATTTAGCGGCTTCCATCTTTCTGTAGGCGTGCTGATTCCCATCTTCATCACCGGATTTTTGTTGGCGTGGCTGTATTGGAAAACGGGCTCGCTATGGGCGGCGATCGGCGCCCATGCCGGCCAGAACGCCTTCGCCCTGGCCGTTCAGGCCTTCAGCTAAAAGAAATCGAGGCTGGAGATCTCAGCCGGGAGTCCAGGGGTAGACACCGGTGGGGTTGTACGTTAAATTTGCCCAAACCGTAGGCCCACTTTCTTGTCGTATCCGGGCCGGGAGGATGTCAGGTCCCAGGTATGGGCGAACCTCGAATCAGGCGTATGTTTGATGCAGTCCGGGAGCAGAAGCGTCCCGGACTGATTGTATTTGTGACCGCTGGTTTCCCCGATATGGAAGCCACGATGGAGTTGGTCCCAGCCCTGGTTGCGGCCGGCGCAGATGCCGTGGAACTGGGGGTGCCATTCAGCGATCCGCTGGCAGAGGGGCCGGTGATCCAGGAGTCCAGTTTCCGAGCCTTGCAGAACGGCACCAGCTTGGAAGACTGCTTGAAAGCGACCGAGGCCTTGCGGGCAAAGGTACCGGACACGCCGTTGATCTTGATGGGTTATTACAATCCCATCTACACCTACGGTTTGGTCCCGTTTGCCGAGCGCTGCCAACAGGCCGGCGTGGATGGCCTGATCGCTGTGGACCTTCCTGGGTTCGAAGCAGCCCCGCTGATCTCGGAATGTCGATCTCGGGATATCTCAGTCATTCCGTTGTTGGCGCCCACCAGCACCGACGAAAGCATCAAAGACGCCTGTACCGGGGCCAGCGGGTTTGTCTACTGCATCAGCGTCACGGGGGTAACGGGCGCGCGGGAGCAAGTCTCCGGGCGGAGCTTTGAGCTTTTGGACCGGGTGAAGACCCACACAGACCTTCCCCTGGCGGTGGGGTTTGGAATATCCAACCGGGCTCACGTGGAAGAGGTGGGGAATACGGCGGAGGCTGCGGTGGTCGGTAGCGCTCTCATCCGGGTTATGCTGGAGTCGCCGAGAGAAGAACTGGTCGAGCGGGCCAGCCGGTTCGTGGCAGAACTGGCGGGCGTCTCTCTCCCAACTTAAGGAGTGGTCTAGTAGATGACAGCTTGCCGGGGAATCAGAGGCGCGACGACCGCCGACGCCAACACAGAAGAAGCCATCCATGCCGCAACTACCGAGTTGGTACAAGAGCTGATCGACGCCAACGGCCTAGAAGAAGACTCATTGGCCGCTGTATTTTTCACAATAACCCCAGACCTAGACGCCGCATTCCCGGCCACTGCGGCGCGCAGATTGGCCTGGGCCAATGCTCCTTTGATAGACATTACCCAGGTGGTAGTGAAGGGTAGCTTGCCCCGTTGTATTCGGATACTTATACTAGTTAACACTGATAAGGAACCAGAAGACCTGGTTTACAAATATCTAAAAGGGGCCGAAGCCCTGCGCAGTTAAAGCAGGTTAGTAAGCTCTGTGCTGATTGTGAGGGAGCCATGCCGCAGTTGCCGCAGGCTCCGGTAGTGGTGGGGTATTTCGCTTAAGGTCTGTCCCAGTTCCTACAAAGACCGAACGGAATACGAATAAGTCCACGAACCAAAGGTGATTTCTGAAATGATCGTTGTAATGGCGCCAGGCACCGCACAGCCAGACCTGGATAATATTCGAGTACGGATCGAAGACCGAGGATTGAGGGCCCAGATCAACACAGGAGCCGAGCGAACAGTTATCGGCGTGATGGGGTCGATTCCTCCGGACTTCAAAGACGAGATGGAATTGATGAACGGGGTTGATGAGGTAATCATCATCTCTAAGCCTTACAAGTTGGCCAGCAAAGAATTCCATCCCGATGACACCATCATCAAGGTCGGCGACGCAGTGATCGGCGGACCCAAACCCGTTATTATGGCCGGTCCCTGCTCCGTAGAAGACGAAGAGCAGATGGTCTCCACGGCCAAAGCCGTGAAGGCTGCCGGCGCCTCCGTCCTGCGGGGCGGCGCTTTCAAGCCAAGGACCTCTCCCTACAGCTTCCGCGGAATGGGGGAGGACGGACTGAAACTGCTCCAACTAGCCAAACAAGAAACCGGCCTGCCAATCATCACCGAAGTCATGGCCACCGCTGACGTTGAGACCGTAGCCAAGTACGCAGACATCCTGCAGATCGGCGCCCGGAACATGCAGAACTACAATCTGCTCGACGAAGTTGGCCTGATCGGGAAACCGGTCATGGTCAAGCGTGGGCTGTCCGCCTCGTACGAAGAGTGGCTGCTGGCTGCAGAATACGTGATGGCCGGGGGCAACGAGCAAGTGATTCTCTGCGAACGGGGAGTTCGCGGGTTTGAGACCTTCACTCGGTTTACGCTGGATGTGGCCGCAGTGCCCGTGATCAAACGGCTCAGCCACTTGCCCATCGTGGCCGACCCCAGCCACAGCACCGGAAAATGGTATCTGGTCACCCCCGTCGCTCTGGCGTCGGTGGCTGCCGGAGCCCACGGGTTGCTGATCGAGGTACACCCCAATCCTGACCAGGCCAAATGTGACGGCCCCCAATCCCTCACCTTCGAGAATTTTGACCTTTTGATGGAACAGGTCAATGCAATCGCTTCAGTGAGGAAACAGCCGGTAACCACCGGCTGATCCAAACAAACCCTAGCGGTCAATCTAGGAGATCAAAAGAGAGGGCATTAGCCCTCTCTTTTTTATTGCCCAATATCGCAAGGCGCACTTCGGCGCTGAACACCAGGGCCGGACCAACCTGGGTCGCGGCTTGGCCTTGTTAGTATTATTGGCAAACCTAATGGTAATAATAAATAGGCAACAGTATTGGTAGATACCGTATATTTACAGAGTATTGATCACCGGCTAGGTTGATTGACCGATATGGTTTGCCTATCGGAATGACAGAAAATTGATGACTTGGCGGAGGGCTGAGTCCGAATATACTTCTAAGTAGGCGAACGGACCGGCCACCAGGCCACTAATATCTAGATTCGGCGACACGCACATATTGGGAGAGATTGCATGACGGTGGAGATCACCACCCTCGAGCAGCCGATCGACGCGATGTACCTGATTCACAAAGCTCTGCGAGGCGAGGCGAGGCCGATCGGACGGTTGAGCTAGCCCGAAGCCTTGAGACCGGATGTAGTCTCCAGGCGTTTAAGTTAGCCTTTACCGCCTGGGCCACCGCCATCGTGTACCACGCCGATGAAGAAGTCGGCACCGAGATGTCCAAATTTGTGGATGAGTCCAGCAAGGCTGCTGTTGACTGCCCAGTTGAGCGGGTCAAATGGGCCCTGTTGGAGAAAGAAGACAGCGAATACGCCAGGCTTCTTGAGGGCGTCATGGACGTCATGACTGTGCTCGAAGAAGACATTGGCGCCACCAGCGTCATACCACGGACCAAGCAACACCTTTACGGCCAGGTCATTGCCCTCCGCGTTGCCTAGGAAGACCACCTGGAAACAGAAGAGGCGATGGTCATTCCTATGATCAGGGGAAACCTCTCCGTCGAGTGCCAGTTAGAGGCCGTCGGCGCGCTGTTGATCGATCATGAATCCGACGACCAGAGCTGGGTCATCGACTGGGTGTACTCGGAGCTTAACCCGGCCGAGCAGGCCCAACCCGCTTAGTTTTAGCCTGGCCAAGGGTTCATAGATGAGAAAAAGACCGCGAATTAGACGCGGCCTTTTTCTTTAAGCCTATTTTATGTGCAATGCTAGACCAATACCGGCTCCGAGTTCTTTCGGTATATCTGGAAGCGGTGGCGGGTGGTGTCGGCTATTATCACTCGATTGTTCTGGCTCATTCTCACCGCGCATGGCGCCCACAGCACCCGCTCAGGAGTGAAGTTCCGGATGGCGTTGCGCTGCCTGATCATATCGGGATTGGACCTGAGCTTGGC
>Ga0209445_1000977_pt1 | contig 15780 bp, 14 predicted proteins | sample MarorgKNORR_S2LV_4_FD_188223 | JGI IMG/M metagenome (GOLD analysis project Ga0209445, IMG submission 188223) | Marine microbial communities from the Southern Atlantic Ocean, analyzing organic carbon cycling - NADW_A/KNORR_S2/LV (SPAdes) (version 2) | ecosystem: Environmental > Aquatic > Marine >...
GCCGCCAGCGCCAACGCCAACGCCAACGCCAACGCCAACGCCAACGCCACCGCCACCGCCACCGCCACCGCCAACCGCTACTCCCGTGCCGACGGCGACCGCTACTCCCGTGCCGACGGCGACCGCTACTCCCGTGCCGACGGCGACACCCATACCGCCACCAGCCCCGCTGCCCGAGCGCGACAATAGGGAACTACCTCATGTTTTCGTGGGCAGTGTGACGATCAACGGAGCTCCAGCCCCAAACGATACCGAGGTCACAGTTTGGCTTGAAGAGTTCAATGCTCCTCTCGGCGCCGGAACATCATCGGGTGGTACTTACTCCGTGCTCGTCAACCAACACGGCGCCCGGTCTTTCGAAGGCAGGACACTGATCTTCAAGGTCAATGGCCAAGATTCCGGGGAGACCGCGATCTGGGAGAGGGGCGGCGCAACGATTTTGGCGGTTTCTTTAAATTAACCCCTCTGGGACCAATTCTTCAGCCACGGGGGTAACAAGGGAAAAAGTCCAGGGTTAAATCTTGGATCTTTTCTTTTGGTTCCATGCCTGAGTGGACAAGAGCCCGCCAGGCTTCTTGACACTCAAAATTGAAAGACATACACTCGAATTGTCGGACTGCGATGGTTCGGCGCTTTATGTGGCCCGGTGGTGTAGCGGTTTAACATATCGGCCTGTCACGCCGAAGATCGTGGGTTCGAATCCCATCCGGGTCGCCATTTTCATATCGCTCTTCCTATCGAATCTCCTACGGAGAATCCTCTTCAGCCTCCAACGTAAGATCATGCCTTGAGGCGTATACAGCGGCCTCGGCGCGGTTGGTTGCTCCAGTCTTGTTGGGTATGTTGCCAACGTGGGTGTTGACGGTTCGGATGGCGATTATGAGCTCTTCGGCGATCTCCCGGTCGGTCTTGCCGTTGCTAATCAGGCGGAGAACATCAACCTCTCGTTGGGAAAGACCTCCCGGATACCCGGAGGCAGGCGTCTCTCCGGCTCGAGATATCAAGTCATCCACCCGTTGGCGCAGGGGTGGCACCCCAGGTCTGTCGAGATTTGGAGGGCTTCTTCCAGCAGTTCCTGCGCCCGGAGGCGGTCCCCGTTACCCTTGCGCTCCAACAGAACGGAAGCGTAACTCCAGCAGGTCCAGGCATATTCGGGTATGTGGCCAGTCCTGGCATAAAACGCCAAGGAATCCTCAAGATGTTCAACAGCCTTGGACACGTCGCCAATCGCATGGGACAACATCCCCAACAGACGGTCAATGGTGACTATCGCCCATTCGCCTCGTATCTTTAACAGCGCGTTGTAACTTCTCTGGCAGGCTTCCTTGTCGCGTCGAACCATCGCGTCAAAACCGAGGCCTACGTTTGTCACTGACACAAAAATCGGAACTGCAATAGAGAAGAGAGGACTATGTCGGTGTAGGCGGAGGGCAGAGCCGACCAACTTACGCGCGAAAATATTTAATCGCTGCGCGCCCTGAACCGACTAGCCCGTATGCTCTCCCAAGCTCTTCGCCCTACTTGCCGACCCAGCCTCCATAGATCGGGAATTGGCTGCAAATAAACTCTATATAGGCCGGTTGGCCGGACTTGTTGACTTCGAAGGCCCGCTTCAGCGCGAGAACCACTTCTGAGGGTTCGGTGACCCGCTCGGTGTGATACCCCAACTCGCCGATGACCTTGGACATGTCGACTTCGTCGTAACCCAACACCTTGTGGGTGAAGGGGTCATGGCCGTCGCCCCAGAAGCCCGGCCCGTACCCAGCGAACCCGCCGTTGCTCACGTGAACCACGGTGATTCCGATGTTCTGCCGTAGCGCCACTTCCAACTGACCCAGCATGTAACCCAGACCGGCCTCACCGGTAACCGCGACACAATCCTTGTCGGGGAAGGCCTGCTTGGCTGCGATGGTCGCGGCGAAGCTGAATCCGAGGGAAGAGACGTTGCCCCAGCCCAAGAATCCCCGTGGCACCAGAGTTTCGTACACGGTACTCAGTTGGTCTCTCGTGTTTCCGGACTCATGTGTGACGAACGAAGTAAGGGGGTCCAAAGCCTCCATCAATCCCGCGTAGACCTTGTAGGGATTGATGGGTTTCTCGGTTGAAGCCATAGCCTCCCGGTACTTGGTCATAGCGGAATCGCGAACCGACTTAACTTCGCTGGCCACGTTCCCGGCGGGCCGGCCGTTGCCGGAGGTCTTGGCTGACACCTCGGCGTTCAGGGCCTCCAGGGTAAATTTGGCGTCACCGATCACCGCTTGAGCCGTCGGGTAGGTCTTATTCACGTGCAGTTCGTCGATGGTGCAGTGCACGATGGTCTTGTTCACGGCATTCGGAATACCGTGGCTGAACCGGCCCGGAGACAGGCTTGATCCCACGGCAAACAGCAGGTCGCACTCGTTCAGATAATGGTTCACCTGGTCACCGCGAACGCCGACGAACAGGGGATGGTCCTCAGAGAAGGCCCCTTTAGCCTTCAGTGTGGTGATCACCGGAGCGTTCACCAATTCCGCAAATTCTTTCAACTCGGCTGAGGCGCCCGCGTAGATGACTCCCTCGCCGGCGTAGATCAAGGGTTTTTCGGCCTTCAATAGCAGGTCGACCGCCCCGGCGATATCGGCCGGGTCCGGTGCGTATTTTGAGCCCTTGACTGGGATATACGGGTCTGCCGTTTCGTCGTACTGAGCGTGGGGGTCTGGGATGGCGATGACCACGGGTCCAGGCCGTCCGGAGCGCAGCATGGTGAAGGCGCGGCGCATATACTCGGGCAGCCGCTCAGGCCGGTCCACGTGACCATACCACTTGGTGACTGTCTTCAGAGCGGAAGTAACATCGAATTGGCTGTTTCCAGTTGCCCCGGTTGGGATACCGTCGGTGATGCAGAGGACCGGAGAACCGTCCTCGAACGCCTGGGCCATTCCCGCGAACGCGACTTGCAGCCCGGCAGCGTTCACTCCACCTTGGAAGGTGCAGACACCGTTCTTCGTGCCGGCGGTGATCCTGGAATAGGCGTCGGCCACGGCCACGGCATAGCGGTCGTCCCGCATCATGATCATGGGGATGCCCTCCCGGCCCAGGGCGTTGTTCACCTGGCAGACAGGGAAAGTGGAAACCCACTCGACCCCTTCCTGTTTGAGTATTCGCGCTAATCCAGTGGCCACGTCGATCGTCATCGTCCTATTCCTCCGGTTGGTTTGAGCGTGCAGCAAGACACCTTTGGGGAGCCAAGATATTCTTGCCGCCGAGTTTACATTGTTGAAACAAACAGGTGCTACTCTAGTTGAGCGGTGCCTGGATTACAACCGGAAGCCGGCTGGTTAGTGTTGGGTTACACGACTAAAACGGGGTCCGCAGATTTGACCAAGTCTTGAGATTCTAGTTATAGTTCGCTCGCAGAATGAATATGAGAAAGGCTATCGCGATTTTTGGCTGGGCCAACGAAAAGAGGATGGAAAGTTATGAGTTACAAGGCTGAGTACATCTGGGTTGACGGACAAAAACCCACCGCCAAGCTGCGGTCCAAGGGTAAAGTGATTGCCGACGGTGAAGAACCCCCCATCTGGGCTTTCGATGGATCGAGCACTAACCAGGCCACCGGCGAGAATTCCGACTGTGTTCTGAATCCGGTTTTCGCTTGCCCCGACCCCATACGTAAGGGAAATCACAAACTTGTGATGTGCGAAGTCCTACTCACCGACATGACTCCACATCCCTCCAATACCAGGGCCGCCTGCGCCGCGTCAGCCGACAAATACAGCGCTATGGACATGTGGTTCGGAATCGAACAGGAATATACCTACTTCGATGGCATCAAGCCCTTGGGCTGGCCGGACAACGGGTTCCCCGCTCCTCAGGGTGGTTATTACTGCGGCGTTGGTTCAGACGAAGTGTTTGGCCGCCCGATAGTGGAAGCCCACTTGGACGCTTGCATGATAGCTGGACTGGCCATCGCCGGGATCAACGGCGAAGTCATGCCCGGACAATGGGAATTCCAGATTGGCGCGATTCCAGCCCCGGCCGTGGCCGACCACCTCTGGGTTGCCCGGTGGCTTCTCTACCGCATAGGCGAGCAGTTCAATGTGAGCGCCACCCTTGATCCCAAGCCGGTCCGAGGAGACTGGAACGGCGCCGGCGCCCACACCAACTTCTCCACCGAACTGATGCGGAACGACTACGACGCCTGCGTCGCCGCCGCCGAGGCCCTAGGAACCAAAGCCGACCTCCACATCGCCAACTACGGTGACCGGATCGAAGAACGGTTGACCGGCGAACATGAGACTTTGTCCTACAAAGAGTTTCGGTGGGGTGTCTCTGACCGGGGCGCCTCGATCAGGATCCCCTGGCAGGTGGCCCGCGACCGGAAGGGTTACATAGAAGACCGTCGGCCCAACGCCAACTGCGACCCATACGTCGTGACCCAACTCATCATCGACACGGTCTGTGGAGCAGCGGCCGCCGCGTAGCTATTACTCCATGATCAGGTGACCAGAAAAAGACCCGCCCCGGTTATACCGGGGCGGGTCTTTTTCGATGTCGTTAACTCCATCAGGGGTTAGGTGCCGATACGGAATGGATCAACCGCGTCCTGAACCGAGCGGATGATTGAGAGAGCGGTTAATTTGCCGGTTTTCGGGTTCTCTGAAGGAATGTTCTCAATGTACACTCTCAGGATCCCGAATTCGCCGACGACTTCTATGTCATGGCAGTTCCGTTCCAGGCCAGGCACCGCCAGCATCTTCACCTGGGTCCGGTCAGGGCCCAGGCCGGCCAGACTTACGGCCGCCGAAACGTTCAGATTGGCCGGGAACCCTTTCACCGCCTCCCTGGCGGTCCCGGAAAATACTTCCATCTCCTCGGTCAGTCCTTCCAGGCTGATGCCGTTCTCTATAAGATGCGGCGCGCCTTCCAGACCGATGGGAGGTTTGCGGGAGACCATGGTCACGTGGTCCACTCGGCCCGCACACGCCGACTTTATCCCATCCAGACCGGCGATTGCGCCCGACGGCGCTAACAGGCGGCAACCTTTCTCGCGTGCCTCCTCGATGATGCCCGGGAATTCCAGCAGGGCGCCGATGCTGATGACCATCAAATCTTTGCCGGCGGCGAAGGTCTCTTTAGCTAGTTCTTCGACGATATGACCGCCCGCCGTCTCGACCAATAGGTCCGACTTTGCGATCAGTTCTTGGCGATCCAGGTAAGGAGGAGGGTTATCCAAGCTGCCAAGAAACTCGTGGGCCCGCTGCTCGTTCCGGCTAGTCACACCGGCCACTGCCACGTTCAACTTGCCGGAGTCGGCGGCCCGCATCAAAGCCTGGCCGATGGCCCCGCACCCAACGATCCCTATCGACTGGGTCATAACATCATCTCCTCAGCTTTTTATCTCGCAGACAAGATGTTACCATTCTCAATGCCCCCACCACCGTGCCTATCCGTTTGCCCGCCGCTAAACTGGTAGGCCCACGCCTGAGTTGACCGGGGCAATGACGCTTGAAACGGGGACCGATGTTAGAAACCGAGATACTAAAACGAGGCGACGATTCAGGAAACGGGACCCTCATAAAATACACCTCGGCCACCGGAGCCGTGATCAAGGCCATAGGCGTTCCTCTGTCTTGGAAATCAACTCTGGGACCGACATGGTGCTACGTGATCGAGGGAGACGACCTAACGCTGGTAGACCCAGGCTGTTACGGCTCTCTGAGCTATCTGGAGCAGGGATTGGAGGCGCTTGGACGGTCGTTGACTGACGTGGCCCGCATCGTTGTGAGCCACGGGCACATGGACCATGACGGCAGTTGCCCTCCGGTGATTCGGAAGAGCGGTGCAGAACTCTGGGCCCACGAGATGTACGGCTTCATGCTGCAGGCTGACCGCGGCGACGTTGAACGAGGTTGGCGCAGAGAAGTTCAGGGGTTCGAAGCCTTCGAGCATTCAGAGACGATGACCAGGGCCATGGAGCACCGGGAACTCAACCATGATCTGGTCCTGGACCATCCGGTTACTGACAACCTTCAAGCCGGCGGACTCACCTTCTATCACACCCCCGGTCACTCCCCGGATGAACTGTGCATCAAGTTCGACCAGGTGCTGTTCTCAGGAGACCATATCCTGCCCCTGATCACACCTCACCCATCGGTAGCCATGAGTTACAACTCGTTTCAGGCGAAGCTTCCGTCCGCGTATCGCGTTGAAAACGAGATCTACGGTCTAAAAGCCCTGCTCACGTCTTTGAAACGGATGGCCGAGTTGGATGGGAATCTAACTGTGCTGCCAGCTCACAGAGCGTTCTTCCGAGGTCAGTTCAATCCCATCGGTGTGGGGAGGGCCACGGAGATATTGGAACACCACCGTAACCGCTGCCATGAATTGACCGATGTGATGAAGTCCGGACCCAAAGAACTGGGCGCGATCACCCGCGAATATTTTTCCAACCGGGAGCTGGAAGAGCAGAACTTCTTTTTGGCGTTCACCGAGGTCATGGCCCACATAGAGTTGATGCAAGAAGCCGGAGACATTTCCACACATGGCAATGTCGCCAGCGGAAACGCGTGGAGCAACGGCCTAGGACCCAACGTCCTGATCAGTTGGGATGGGACCGATAATTTCTCCGGCTTGATCGACGGCTTATAACCGGCCGGCCTACCCCTCTTTCATCCAATCGGCCACCCGCTCACCGATCATTATGGTGGTGGAGTTGGTGTTGGCCCGCACCACATTTGGCATAACCGACGCGTCCGCCACTCTGATGTTCTCCATCCCGTGAACCCGGCAGTATTGATCCACCACGGCGCCCTTATCCGAAGCCGGGCCCAACTTGCAGGTGCCTGAGATGTGGGTGGTGTTCACCGTGATCTGGAGCATCCAATCGTCCAGCGTGTCGTCAGACTTGATATCCGCCTCTTTGGGCTCTAAGCGTTGGTCGATGATGTCCTTGTACATAGGGTGTTCCACCAGGTCCATCGCCAAGCGGACGGCTTCCCGCAGCCGCTCCCGGTCCCAGGCGTCCTCCAGATAGCGGTAGTTCAGGTGAGGTTGGACGGTCGGGTCGCCGGAGGCAAGGGTCAGCTCACCGAAACCGTTGGCCAACTCCAAGACACAGGTGAAGCGCACGCCCTCTTGCTCGTAGGGGTCGGGCGCGCCGATGGGCGAGGAGAAGGCCGACGGCAGGATCTGCATATCATTCCGGTCTTCCGAGCCGGTGGCGGTGTACCGCAGGGCCAGTTGATACCTGGGCGCCTTGGGGTCTTGGGGAAAGTCGTCTTTCACCTTATAAACCACCGGCACGATGGGGTGATCCCGCAGGTTCTGCCCAACTCCCGGTAGTTCATGGACCACTTCGATTCCATGTTTCTTTAGTTGGCCAGCCGGTCCCACGCCTGAGAGCATCAAGATATGGGGTGAGGCGATGGCCCCGGCACTGAGGACGATCTGGTCACCCTCAACCGTAAACCGTTCCCCGCCGCATTCCACCTCGGCCCCGATGGCCTTCTTGCCTTCGAACAGGATCCTATGAACCAAGACGTTTGCTTTGATCGTCAGGTTCAGACGGTGCCGGCTGAGATTTATGTAAGTGAGACCGGTGCTCATGCGCACGCCGTCGGGATTGTTCATGGGAATCGGGCCCACGCCGCCGGACTCGGGGTGGTTCATATCGGGATCGAAGGGAAAACCCTTGTCAATCAAAGCGTCGTGGAAAGCTTGGTGAAAGGGCAGCCACTCGTTCTGCTTGAAGCGGCGCACGGGCATCGGACCTTCGGTGCCGTGAAAATCGTCCCTGATGTCCGCATCCGTTTCCTGCTTCCTGAAGTAAGGCAGAACCTTCAGATACTCCCACTGGTCATTGCCCATGGCGGCCCAATTTTCAAAGTCCTCGGGCAGCCCGCGCAGGAAGACCTGGCCATTGATGGCGCTGGATCCGCCCACCACCTTGCCTCTAGGCACCGCCAGGTCGTGCCGGTCGGGAGTACCCGTGCCTACGAATGACCAGTTGTGGGGGCCGCCCATGGCCGCGGCGTCAGGGGTGTAGCCGAATTTGATATCGTCGGGATAGTGTTCAAAGTCCGGGTAGTCAGGGCCAGCCTCCAACAACAACACCGACCGGTCCTGGTCTTCCGATAACCGGCTGGCGATGGCACATCCGGCTGACCCGGCACCGATCACTATCACGTCGTACTTCAAATCAAACTCTCCTTCTACAGTTGCAACCCAAGAGCGGATGGAGGGCAGTTTAGGGCCGGGCGGTACAGCCGTCAAACGGCCTTGGCGTACCGATGTGGTAGTTTATTGGCCTTGATGAAATCAGTTAGTTGGAGAGAACATCATGGCGACATTGACAGAATACGAAAACAAATATGAAACAGTGCGGTTCGAGCGCACCGACGGCATCCTGCAGGTTACGTTCCATTCCGGTGACGGCAGCCTGCTCTGGGGCGAGGCATCGCACCGGGAACTGGGCCATGCCTTTGCCGATATCGGCAGCGACGTTGAGAACAAGACCGTGATCCTGACCGGCGCCGGCGACGACTATTGCGCTGACTTTACGCCTGGCCGGTCATCCAGAAGGATGCCTAAAGACTGGGACAAAACCTACTGGGAAGGCAAACGGCTGCTGCTCAATCTGCTGGATATAGAGGTGCCGGTCATAGGCGCGGTCAACGGCCCGGCCTTGATCCATGCAGAGATTCCGGCGCTGTCAGACATCGTTTTAGCCTCAGAGACTGCCACATTTCAGGATGGCCCGCACTTCCCGCGAGGAGTGGTGCCTGGTGACGGCGTGCACGTAGTGTGGCCCATGCTGCTCGGCACCAACCGTGGCCGGTACTTCTTGCTGACCGGCCAGACCCTGTCGGCCCAAGAAGCGTTGGACCTAGGTGTCGTTAGCGAGGTGCTGCCAAAAGACCAACTGCTGCCACGGGCCTGGGAATTGGCCCGCATGATCGTAGAGCGCCCGCCGCTAACCGTTCGTTACAGCAGGGTCGCCATGACCCTGAACATCAAGCGGCAGATGCAAGACATGCTGGGCTACGGCTTGATGCTGGAGGGACTAGCCTACGTCGACCGGTCTCTGTCGGAGGAATAACCCGGATCTTCTGACGGGCGGGTCTCTATGGCCATTGCCCACATAATTGCCCGGCTCCGTCCAATTTGCGCCGTACATCTCTATCACATTCTGGGGCATTGGTGACGCTGCGGCCATGGCCAATTTCTGTAAAAGAGTGGGGTCGGGATCGGTCAGCGTGATAACGAGGATGTTCTCGGTTGCGGCCGAAACACCAACTACCTTACGCAGGCCGGCTTTAACATCGGGGCTTTCTTCGGCAGACAATAGGTGTTCCTCGCCGCCTAAGATCGCCGAATAGAGAGAGGCATAAGGGGCTAAGACGTCGGGCGAAAGGACCCTTTTGAAAGTGTATTCAAAATCCTGGGCGGTTAGTGGCACGTCATCACTCCAAATAAGGCCATTCCTGAGTTTGAAGGTGTAAGTCAGGCCGTCCGCGGAGATTCCTCCATTTTCGATTGTCGGCACTTCGACCGCCAAGCGTGGTGTCAATCTAAGATTTTCTTCGGACCCGAGGAGACCCTCAGAAAGTTGCCGCAAAACGGAAAAATCCAACAACTAACTTGCTAGTTGGGGGTCTAAAGTATTCGGCTCGCCGCCCAGGTTCACTCGGAGCAGGTTACGGGAAGGTGGCGCCGTCATCGTTGGGGTTGGTATGCGGATCGGAATTGGGGTAGCCGTTGGGAAGATGGATGATGTGGTGGCTGTAGGGTTTGTCGCGTCTCCGCCCCAGGCCGCTAACAAGCACAGAATTAAGATTCCGGCCACAGCGCCGATGTCCCGTACCCGTATGGGGATGAAAGGCGATTGGAGTATGGGGAAAGATTGCAAGGCCGAAATAGGTGTGGCGCTGATAATGGGCTGAGGCTATGCCGTGGGCGGGCGGTAGCGGTAACCGGACCCACGTACGGTCTCAATCAGCGTAGGCGCTTCATAGTCACGCTCGATCTTTCGGCGCAGGTATCCAATGTAAAGCCGCACCACTTCCATGGAACCAACGTACTCCCGGCCACAGACTTGGTCCAGTAATTGGTCTTGTCCCAGCACCTGGTTGGCACTTCTGGTCAGCATCGCCAGCAGGCGGAACTCAGTGGGGCTCGACGCCACTAGCCCACCTCGCACAAAGACCTCATGCTTCTGAAGATCAATCGCAATTTCTAAGTCAGAATACCCGGTGTTGTCAGCCTCTTCTCCGGATGAACTAGCCCTCCTGAGAGCCACTTCAACCCTGGCCAGCAGTTCCTCGCCGGAGAACGGCTTGGTGATGTAGTCGTCAGCCCCAGACCTAAGACCTAAGACCGCGGAGCTTGTCTCTCTCTTGGGATGCGGCGGTTAGAGACAAGACCGGCACATCAGACACTTCTCTTAGGCGTTCCAGAACCTGCCAGCCGTCCATCACCGGCATGAAGATGTCGAGTACAACCAAGTCCGGACGGTCGCCATAGAACCGGCGTAGGCCGGCCTGGCCGTCCGCAGCGACTATGGTTTCGCAGCCTGACCTTTTCAGACGGGTGACGACGATAGTCCTGATATCTTCGTCGTCTTCGATTACGAGGATTTTCTTCTGTTGTTCTGAGACCATGTTCCACCCCGTTCACGAGGAGTTATAGCAAAATCAATAAAGGTAAATCTCCATTCAGCCGTGTCCGTTACCGTCATTCCCGTGATCCGCAGTGCGGTATGCGGAAACGCCCCGGTAGTAACCGTTTGGGTTCCCGTTTAGGGTCGCTTTGATATACTTACGGCGATTCCCAGCCTGGCGGTTCCACGGCAGTGTTGCTGGCTATTTCGAATAATAAAGGGTAAGCATGGACGTTGGCTTATATGTCCGGGATTTCATCGATGACCCCAGCAGGCCACTTTTCGACCAGATTGAGGAAGCCGCCGAGATTTTCCGGCAGGCCAAGGGCATGGGATTCACGGCTCTCTACATGCCTCAGCACTTCATCGCCTACCCCACTATCTGGCCGCAACCCATGCAGATACTTTCCCGTCTGGCGCCCGATACGGAAGGGCTTCGGCTGATGACCGGCATCCTGTTACTGACCTACCACAATCCGGTGGACATAGCCGAGCAGACGGCGACTTTAGACCAGATCAGCAACGGCCGGTTCACATTGGGAGTAGGTCTGGGATATGTGGAGAAAGAGCTCGAAGCCTTCGGGACCAACCGGGCGGAACGGGTAAGCCGCCTGGAGGAATCCATCGCCCTGATGAAAGAACTGTGGACCGGAGAAGAGGTCAACCATGAGGGCCGTCACTGGACCGTTCGCCGCGGCCGCGTGGGAATCACACCCGTGCAGAAGCCGCATCCCCCTATCTGGTTGGCGGCGCAAAGCCGGGGAGCAGTGCGACGCGCGGCAGCCATAGCTGACGCCTGTCTGCTGGGCCCGCAGCCCAATTGGGAAGACATCGACAAACTATCGAAAATGTATTGGGAAGCGATCGCGGAACAGCCGGGGAAGACGGGGCGCCTGGCGGCCAACCGGTCTATTTCCGTGGCCCGTGACCGGGAGACAGCCGTGTCTGAGGCCACCGCGGCCGGCGAGGCCAAGGCCGGTCTGTACACGAATTTCAAAATGCAGGAATCGACCACCGTTGACTTCGGCCTGGGCGGCGCGCGTGACTTGGCCGACTGGGCCGTCGTCGGCAGCCCGCAGGATTGCGCTGAGACCATCGCACGCAGTCACCGCGAAAACGGAATTGAGCACTTCGGGTTCGCCGCTTTGAACCTGCCAAAAGGAAAGTCGGCGCGCCTGGAATACCTCCAATTGGTATCGGAGGAATTACTGCCCTTATTGCCCTGAACCCCTAAGCTTGGAACTTGGAGATGCCATGCTTCAGCAAAATAACCCAGTCGAAAGGCGTCCAATAGCCCAAGACCCTTATCCAAGATACGAACAATTGCGTTCTGAAGACCCCGTACATTGGAATGAGGGCGCCCAAGTATGGATTCTGACACGCTACCAGGATGTTATCGATGCCCTGAGAGACCCCCGCCTCTCCTCGACAGGCATCTCTGCCCTTTTTCAGGAGACCCGCAGCGCAGAAGGTGTCAGTGAACTGGAGCAGACATTCCTAGACATGATGCTCTTCTCAGACCCCCCCGACCACACACGCCTCCGGGCTTTGGCGAATAAGGCGTTCACACCCAGAGTGTTGGGACGAATGCGCTCTCAGATCCAAGACGCTGCGGACGGCTTGCTGGACGACATCCAAAACCGGGGCAGCATGGAGGTCATCTCCGAACTGGCTTATCCGCTGCCGGCGATGGTGATTACTGAGATTTTGGGTGTCGCCGGCGGAGACCGGGAAACCTTCAAGAAGATGTCCAACGACATTGCCACATTTGCGGGGTACATCCGAGAGGCGGAAGAAAACGTCAGCCCAGTGATCCAGAGCATGGCCAAGTTGAAAGAGTTCCTCCGGGAAACAGCCACGCAGAGAAGAACGGATCCGAAAGACGACCTGTTCAGCGCTTTGGTAACCGCTGAAGACCAGGGCGATACATTCAGCGAGGATGAACTGTATTCCATGTGCGCCATGCTGATCTTCGCTGGGCATGAAACCACGACCAATCTGATTGGAAACGGCATCCTAGCACTACTTCAAACCCCGTCGGAACTGGAGCGGCTGCGGCACAACCCCACGCTGATCGAATCGGCCGTGGAAGAGATTATCCGTTACACCGGCCCGGTCCAGGCGGTATCACGGATCGCATTGGAAAACTTGCAGATCGGTGCCAAGCAGATCGCCAAGGGAGAGCGCCTTTCTTTGAACATCGGCTCCGCCAACCGAGACCCGGCGCAATTTAACAACCCGGACCAGTTCGACATCCAACGGAACGAAGGACGACACCTGGGCTTCGGGTTTAGTATCCACTTCTGTCTAGGTGCGACATTGGCCCGCATGGAAGCGCAGGCGGTCATTGGCTCGGTGGTGAGGCGGATGCCGGAATTGCGTCTGGAAGAACCGGGATTAGAGTGGCGGAGTCATCCAGTCCTGCGAGGTCTCACGACCCTACCAGTTATCTTTTAGCCGAAGAGCAATTTACCGCCCGCGTTTCCTGCAGTTATAGACACACGCGATACGGCTCAACGCGATGCAATAAGGAGACAAATGATGGCCCTGGACATCACCACCGCCCAGGGCGCCATGACTGGCGCACGCTACATAGAGAGTCTGAGAGACGGCCGTGAAGTCTGGCTGGACGGCCAGCGCATCGACGACGTCCCCTCCCACCCGGCGTTCTCGGGAATGGTCAATGAGCTGGCCCGCATCTACGATCTCCAGCACAGCCCGGAATTCAAAGACGTGATGACCTTCGAGTCTCCGGAGTCGGGCAACCGGTGCAGCGTATCCTGGATGCTCGCCCGGTCCGAAGACGACCTCAAGCGGAAAAGGCGGAACAGCGAGGTCTGGACCAGTCAGAGTTGGGGTCAACTGGGCCGCGCCCCCGACGTGTTGGCGCCGTACATCATCTCCCTGTACAAAGCGAGGGAGCGGTTAAGTATTGTTAAAAACCCCCACTGCGATTTCGGCGAGAACGTGGTCAACTACCACCGTTACTGCATGGAGAACGACCTATTCCTGACCCATGCCTTGGGCGACCCCCAAGTAGACCGCAGCGAGCAACCCCAGAACGAGCAACGCGCCCAAAGGGAAGAGGACCTGGCGCTGCACGTGGTTGAAGAAGCTTCTGAAGGGATCATCATCACCGGCGGCAAACAGTTGGCCACCGCAGCGCCGATCAGCAACGAAACTTACGTGTCCCTGTCGGCAACCTTCGCCCAACGGTCGGATCCCAGGTTCGTATTGGCTTTCTCCATCCCCACCAACAGCCCTGGCATGAAGATCCTGTGCCGAGAACCGGTTTCTCTTTGGAACGGGAGCTACGGACATCCTTTGGGCGTGCCCTACGACGAGCAGGACTCTATGTTGTTCTTCGAAAACGTCCTCGTCCCGTGGGACCGGGTGTTCATGCTCTATGAATCAGCTCCGTTACAGCGGAATTTCTCCGCCGGAATCAATTTCACCGAATGGGGCAATCTCTGCCGGATTCACGAGCGCATGAAGGTAATGACAACGGTGGCGACCATGATCGCCGAGGCCATCGGCGTGCTGGATTACCGCGAGGTGGCCGCGAAGATCGGAGAAATGGTCACCTACACCGAGATGTGGCTTCACGCTATGGACGGTGTGGAGCACGGCGCCCATATGGGAGAAGGCGGCGTGATGTCCCTGGGTTCAATGACCGGCATGAACATCTATTTCGCCCAGACCTCCGCCAGGATGGTCCAGATACTGCGGGAGGTCTCTGGCTCGGGCTTGATCATGCAGCCCAGTGAAAACGACCTGGCAAGCCCGGAACTGCGGCCGTACTTGGACCGGTACATGCGTGGCAAGGGCGTTGGCGCTGAGTACAAGTCCCGGCTCTACCGGCTGGCCCACGACCTGGCAGTCTCATCATCCGGCATGCGCCAAGAGGTCTACGAGTACTGGCACGGCGGCGACCCCAACCGGAACCGCATCAACCTGTTGCGTGGTTTTGACCAAGACGAGACGCGGGCACGCATAGAAGACCTAGTCTCCCGGCCCTTGCCCCATGGTGAATAAGACCTAACCTACAGCTAGTGAGACTCAAATATCTCTTGGAACTCGGCGATCTTGGCCAATAACGCGTCTTTCTCTTTGGATGTGGGGTTCCGTGGGTCCTTAGCCTTGGGGAACCGGCCCAGTTTCAGCATCGAGGCCATCAGCAACAACCGGGCCTTGTTGGCGTCGAGGTTGCTGCCCGCAATGCTCAGGTCGTGCATGAATCCGGGCACCCTTCCACCTGGGTCGGAGCGCCCCACCCGCACCACCGGCAGCCCGCTGTAAACGGCGATGGCCAGCGCGGCCATCTGTGAAGTCGAACCCAGACCGTACGGCGACGTTCCCTCGAGCACCAGGCCGTGGAGCCGCGGCGAGTTTTCGTCGGGATTTTTCTGGTCGGATAAAGCCTTGGCGATCCGCGCCAGAATGTCCACTTCCTGGTCCGGGTTGGCGCTGTCGTCTTCGCCCATATACGAGGCCTGTTTGACGATGTTTACTCTGGGAATAGCCGTGGTTAGAAGGCCGCCGCCCGAGTCTTTGATCTTGACGCTGACAGGGCTGGAGTCTCCGATGGTATCGGTGAACAGCACATCAGCCGGCAAACGTGTCAGGTTCACGTCCGACGTTGCTGTGTGCTTGTAGTTGGGCCGGTACCAGATTGTCACGGGAGGCCCAACCGTGCCTAGGATTCCGCCGTGGCCGCCGGTGGCCTTGTAGTTTCCGGGCCGGTCGTCCGCCTTCTTCAACTCCCGGGCGGCGTAGATCCTTTCGTCTTGAACGCCCACAACTCCCATCCCTGCGGTCTGGCCGGATAGGATCACCTCCACCGCGTCGACGATATTCCGGTCTCCGTCGTTGGCCAACTGGCCGTGGGTGCGCTGTGAGGCACAGGTTGTAATGGGGAGTTGGGTGTCCATCAGCAGGCTGAGCCAATATGTTGTCTCTTCAACTGTCGGGCTGCCCTCCAGCCAGATCGCCCCGGCTAGATCAACCTGGGCCAATGTCCGCTGGACCATGTTAGTAGCCCGCGCTAGGTCCGAGTAGCGGGCTCGACGGCTGATGGGGAACGGTTGGTAGGGGAAATAATCCTTGCCGGCCTTCTCACCTTTCCTGGTGTATCCGGCTGG
>Ga0209445_1000979_pt1 | contig 15759 bp, 13 predicted proteins | sample MarorgKNORR_S2LV_4_FD_188223 | JGI IMG/M metagenome (GOLD analysis project Ga0209445, IMG submission 188223) | Marine microbial communities from the Southern Atlantic Ocean, analyzing organic carbon cycling - NADW_A/KNORR_S2/LV (SPAdes) (version 2) | ecosystem: Environmental > Aquatic > Marine >...
TCTAGGAGGTCGATCTGCAGGCTGTGATGGCCGCCCGGTAGGCTGTGACGGGCTTTGTGCGCGCGTGGGAACCCCCGTACGTTTGTTAGGTACGGGGGGCCCGCGGTGAAGCAAGCGGCGGACTAACGGGAGTGCTGGATCAGCTCGATGAGTACGCCTTGAGTGCTGGAGGGGTGCAAGAAAGCGACTAGATGTCCGTTGGCGCCCGGGCGCGGGACCCGGTCGATGAGCTCGATGCCCTGCGCCTCGAGGCGGGCAAGTTCGGACTCGATGTCATCAGTTCGGTACGCGAAGTGGTGGAGTCCCGGACCCCGACGTTCGAGGAAGCGACCGATGGTCGTTTCCGAGCTCAGTGGCTCGAGCAGCTCGACAGCGCCGACGAAGGCGATGCGGACTCCTTGGGCCTCTAGGACTTCAGGCGGGGAGCTGGTTTCCCCGAGCAGGACCTCGAAGAGGCGGCACGCCTCTTCCAAGGACGAAACGGCGATGCCCACGTGGTCCAGTGGGCGTTTGGCCTCTATTGATTGAAACATTGAAGAAAGCTGATAAGGAGAGCCGAAATGGCAATGAGTGATGCGATTCTCGAGGTTACCGACGCGAACTTCACGGAGGAAATCGAGGGTGGTGAGGGGCTCCAGATGATCGATTTCTGGGCGGTTTGGTGTGGCCCGTGCAAGATGGTCTCGCCGATCGTGGAAGCGCTCGCCGAAGAGTACCAAGAGAAGGGACTGCGAGTCGGCAAGCTCGACGTGGACACCAACCCCAGTGTGACCACGCGTTTTCGCGTGACGTCGATTCCGAGCATCTTGTTCTTCAAGGACGGAGAGCTCGTCGACACCGTGGTCGGCGCGGTTCCGCGTCCGCAGCTCGAGGAGAAAATCCTACAACACTTGTAGGCCCCTGGGGTGGCCACCTTGTACATCGTGAGCACGCCCATCGGGAACCTCGCGGACGTGAGTGACCGGGCGCGGCAGACGCTCCGCGAGGTGGACCGGATCCTCGCGGAGGACACGCGGCGTTCACGGGTGCTCGCGGCCCACGTCGGAGCGGAGGCACCTCTGGTATCGTTGCACGCCCACAACGAGCGCGGGCGCGTCGAGCGCGCACTTGCGTGGCTCGATGCGGGTGAGGACCTCGCGCTCGTTTCCGACGCCGGCACGCCGCTGGTATCCGATCCCGGTGCGACCCTGGTCGCGGCCGTGCACGACGCCGGACATGCGGTCGTTCCCATTCCAGGGCCATCCGCGGTGCTCGCCGCGCTGGTTGGTGCCGGGCTGCCCATGGGAAGCTTTCTGTTCCTTGGTTTTCCCGATCGCAAAGGGAAATCGAGGCAGGCACTGCTCGAGAGGGTAGCCTCCAGCAGCGAGACGGTCGTGCTGTTCGAGTCTCCCCAGCGTACCGTCCGGTTGCTCGAGGATCTGGCGACCGAATGCGGGCGGGAACGGTCGGTCGCGGTCGCACGTGAATTGACCAAAGTTCATGAGGAGTTCCAGCGCGGCAGCCTCGCCGAGGTCGCGTCATACTACCGGGAGCATCCGCCCAAGGGTGAGGTCACGGTGGTCGTGGCTCCCGTGGACTCAGGGTTGTCCGAATCAGACCGTGCTTCGAGGCTGGACGCTGCGAGAGAACTGGCGCGGGAGCTTGCCGCCGAGGGTATGAAGCCGTCCGCGGCCGCCAAGGAGATCGCCAGCCGTCTCGACCTATCGCGCAACGACGCGTACCGTATCGTCCACGACTCCCACGACTCTCTATGGACTGACACAAAGCACGCATGACTTGGATCCTTTTGGCGACGCTCGTGGCGTCTGGTGACCTGCGCGTCGAGCCCGCCCTGAGCGACTCGATCACGATCGCGCGCCTGCAGTACGAGGGCGGAGGAGACTGGTACGCCAACCCGTCGTCGCTGCCCAATCTGCTCGCCGCGATCCAGCAGAGGACCGGGATCCCGGTCGCCCGCCGGGAGGTCAACGTGCGACCGCTCGATCCTGCGCTCTACGACCACCCCTACCTCTACATGACCGGTCACGGTGATGTGCGCTTCTCCGCGGCGGAGCGTGCCGAATTGAGGGAGTATCTCACGTCGGGTGGCTTTCTCCACGCCGACGACAACTACGGTCTCGACGAGTCGTTCCGGGAAGAAATCGCCCAGATCTTTCCCGACGCCGAGCTGACCGAGATTCCTCCAGACCACCCGGTCTTCCACACGTTCTACGATTTTCCGGAAGGCCTGCCGAAAATTCACGAGCATGACGGCAACCCTCCGCAGGCCTTCGGGGTCTTTCACGAGGGACGGTTGGTGGTGTTCTACTCATACGAATCGGATTTGGGAGATGGTTGGGAAGACGAAGACGTTCACGGTGACTCCGAGGACCTCCGCGAGGCCGCGCTTCGCATGGGCGTGAACCTGTTCCTGTTCGTGCTGGGTCAGGCGGTGTCGTGAGTCCGGCGAGCAAGCGGCTGGACGGCGAGGTCCAGGGCGTTCGCGGTCACCTGAGAAAGCGGGCGGCGCTCGCGCTGAGCGTTTGGGTGGCCGCGGTCGTCGGCCTCGTGCTAGTCGCTGCCTGGATGCTTGCGGGTCCGGAGGGCTGGCGGCAGGGAAGCGACGTGCCGGCGCAGTTGGACGCGGTGGTGGTGCTGCTCGCAGCAGCTGCTTTATGGGCGCATCGAGCAGGAGCGATGCGGTGGTTGGCGGAAGCTCCGCTCTCGGAGACGATCGAGCGTGCTGCGGGCCTACGCCCGGGCATCGTACGGGGCACTCTCGAATTGTCGCGTGAGCTCCCATCAGGCGTCTCTCCCGCGCTCGCCGCGCGAGCTGCGGAACGTGCGGTTGCCGGGATCAGCGAGCGCTCGCCTGCGTTCCTATCGGGTGAGTGGGGTGCATGGATCGATGTCTGGACGCGGCGGGGTCTCGCCGCTTTCACGGTTCTTGCAGTGATCGCGATCGGGCTGGCGGTCGCCACGCCCAGCCGATCGCTGGGGGCATGGTCAGGCCTTTCGTCGCCGTTCAGCGTCATGAAAGACGCTGTGCTGCCTGCGATCGTGGTCACGCCTGGAAACGTGGAGGTCCTGCGCGGCTCGGACGTCGTGCTCACCATCCAGGCTCCGGGCAGGGCCTCGGTGTTGCTTTCGTGGCAGGCAGCGGGGGACATCGCGAGGAACGAGTCGATCGAGCTGACGCAGGACCGGGCCGCGCATGTCTTCGAGGCCATTGCCGCGCCCATCGAATATCGCGTGCGAGGGGATGACGGCAGCGAGACCGAGACCTACTCGATCATCCCCATCGACCCGCTCTTTGTAAGCGATCTCGTTCTGGTCGTGCTCTACCCCGCTCACACCGGACTGCTGCCGGACGAGTACCGCGGAGACCCACCTCCGTTACGTCTGCCCGTGGGATCCCGCCTAACACTCGAGGGACGCGCCAGCCGCCCGCTTTCCCGCGCCGTCCTGGAGGATTCGACGGGCGCGGTCGCCACCGAGCTTCAGGTAGACGGGGGCGGCTTTCGCGGAGCCTGGACACCGCGCGTGAACGGTGTGTTCTCCTGGTCGTTCCAGGACAACGATGGGGACCCAGCCGAGATCCAGCCGGGACCGCTCGTGGTCACGCTCGTGCCGGACTCCATGCCTCACGTGGCCATCCCGCTACCGGGCCGTGACACGATTCTGCCGTTGAGCCTCCGTCAACCGCTCGTCCTCGAAGCGAGTGACGACTACGGTCTCCGCCGTCTGGAGCTCGTTGCGTACAGAGTCACGGCGTTCGGCGAGCGGCAGGAGCCCATCACCCAGGGCTTGGACCTGGGCGGCACACGCGCGGCGCTCGCGCGTCCTCTGCTCGACCTGCGGAGCTGGGGGCTGTTGCCCGGCGACACGGTGCGCTACTACGCCCGAGCGGTCGACAACTCGCCCTCAGGGCAGGCGGCGTCGACGCGCGAATACGTGCTGCGCATGCCGGCCGCCGCCGAGATGCAGCGCGCCGCGGAACAGCAGTTCGAGGACGTCGCAGATCGGCTCGAGGAGCTAGCGGAGGAAGCGGCGCGTCGCGCCGAAGAGAACCGGGACCAAGCGCTCGAAAACGCCGCTGAGCCGGATGCGCGGGGCGGTCGAGAAGAGGGGCAGCCGGACTTCGAGCAGAAGGAGGAGCTGCAAGCGGCGCTCGACGATCAAGAGGAGATGAGCGCCACAGCCGACTCGATGCGAGCTGAACTCGCAGAGCTCGAGCGCATGCTGGAGGAAGCCGGCCAAGCGGACCCGGAGCTTTCGAGAGAGCTCGAGGAGCTCCAGGAGCTGCTCAGGGAACTGACCGGGAGCGACCTGCAGCAGCGCATGGAAGAGATGGCGGAAGCGCTGCAGCAGGACGATCTGCGCCAGGCCAACGAGTCTTTGAGCGATCTAGCGGAGCAGCAGGAGGAGTTCCGCCAACGACTCGAGGAGACGCTGGAGCGATTTAGGCGGGCCGCGGTGGAGCAGGACTTCCGCGCGACGACCAGCGAGGCCGAGGAGCTTGCGCGTCAGGAGGAAGCTTTGGCCGACGCCATGGCTGAGGAGGACAATCCGGAGCTGCGTGCCGAGCAGCAAGAGGACCTCGAGGCGCGCGCCGAGCAGCTGGAATCTCAAATGGAGAGGCTCGAGCAGCGACTGGGCGAGATCGACGAACAGGACGCGGCTGCGGGCGTTCAAGAAGCGCGAGAGTCGCTGCAGCAGGCGCAGCAACAGATGCAGCAAGCCGAGCAGCAGGCGAACCAGGGCCAGAATCAAAGCGCCGCCGAGCAGGCGGACGATGCCGCGGAGCAGCTCCAGCAGGTGGCGGACGAGTTGCAGCAAGCGCACGAGCAGATGGCGGAACAGAGGGCGGAGGCTGCCCAAGCTGCGCTCAACCAAGCGGCGGACGATGCGCTCTCGCTGGCGCGCCGGCAGACCGAGTTGCGCGAGCGCATGCGGGGCTCGAGCCAAGAGCAAGTGGCCGCAATGCGTAGCGACGAAGCATCGTTGTTGCAGGGCGTCGAGAACATGGCCGAAAACCTGCAAGCCGCAGGCGATGGGGCGATGGAAGGAAACCAGGAGTTGTCGGCACAGATGGGGCGAGCGATGGAGTCCATCCAGAAGACCATCGAGGCGATGCAGACCCGCCGGGGCTCCACGCCCTCGCCGCATGCACAGGCCGGTCAGGCGGTCGGAGACCTCAACCAGCTCGCGCTCGCGGCGATCGCCGGCGCGGAAGGGATGGGTCAGCAGGGAGAAGGCCAGTCGGGGGACATGGCTCAGCAGCTCGAGCAGCTCGCGCAGCAGCAGGGTGACCTCATGAACCAGACCGGGCAGCTGATGCCGCTCGAGCTCGGTCAGCAGGCCATGCAACAGCAGTTGCAAGAGATGTCGCAGGGGCAGCAGTCGGTCGCTTCCGATCTCGGCGAACTCGCCGACCAGCCAGGGGCGGAGGATTCTCTCGGAGACCTCGATCAGCTCGCGGCCGAAGCCGCAGCGCTCGCCGAGCAACTCGCTCAAGGGCGACTCACGCCCGAGGTGACGCAGCGGCAGGAGCGACTCTTCCACCGACTTCTGGACGCCGGACGATCGCTCGAGCGCGAGGAGACCTCAGAAGAGCGGGAATCCGAGGTGCCGGAGGAGTTCGAGCGCGGCGATATCGTTGCGCTCACCGCAGACCAGCTGGGCGTGCTTAGCTTCCGGCTACCGGACGCCGCTCAGTTGCAACGCCTGAGCCCTGCCGTCCGCCAGCTCGTCATTCAATACTTCGAGCGCCTCAATCGCGGTAGCGGCGGTGGCGGAGGAGGGTCGTGATGTCGTGTCGCGGACTCTGGCCTGGCTCGATCGCGCTGTTGATGCTGATGCTGTGCTCGCCACCTGTAAACGCACAGAACCGCCGCGGCACGGACGAGGCTCGCCTCCTTCGCGCCGCGGCCGCTCACGAGTCGCGAGGGGACTTCGACGCGGCCGAAGTCGCGTTGCGTGAATTGCTCGAAGCCGACCCATCGTCTTCGGGCGGGCTCTTCGCGCTGGAGCGCGTGCTGCGCGCCAAGGGCGAGACCGAGCAGATCCTCCCCGTGGTGGACGCGTTCCTCGCTCGAGACGCGACTTCGTCTGGGGTGCGCTACCTGAAGTTGCGAGTCCTGGCGGAGTTCGATTTGCTGGATGCCCTCGAGCATGAAGCCGAACTCTGGTTCGACCTCGAGCAGGCGAGCGAGGTTCCGTACCGAGAGGTGGCCCGTGTCTATGAGCGCGCCTTCGGATCGGAGCGGGCGCTAAGGGTCCTGCGCAGAGGGCGCGAGGCCGCAGGTGGTGACGCGCTCGCGTTGGAGATCGGTGACCTGCTGGCAGCCATGGACGACCGTGACGGGGCCGTCGACGAATGGGCGCTCGCGATCGGTGACGACGGCGCGCAGACCACGGCCATCGCGCGGCGAGTGCAGGGGCTGACCCACGGCAGGGACGACGCCGGCCGCCGGCTGTTACGCGTGCTCGCGCGCTCCGACTTGCTGCCCAGGCGGCGCGCGGGCGCGCGCATCGCGCTCGACCTGGGTCTAGGGGCCGAGGCGCTCGATCTGTCGAAGGAAGTGGCAAGTAATTTGAATGGGCGCGCGCGAGAGATGTTCCTCAATGACGTCGCGCGCCGGGCGCGTGACCAGGACCTCGTGCAGACGGCGTCCTGGGCCTTGTCCGAGTTGGGCGGCGACGCGTCTACCCCGGCGCAACGTCGCCAGTTCGACCAGCGCATTCTGGACGTGGCGCTAGCTGCGGCGGACACCTCAGCCGCATTGACCGCTCAACGCCGCATCGCGGCTTCGTTCTCTGCGGGCTCTGTCGACCGACGGCGGGCGACCGCGCAGGTCATCCGCCTCGAGGGTGTCGGCGCGGAACCGGGACGCCTCCGGCAACTCTTGGGGGACTTCCGGGACGAGTTCCCCAATGCGCCGGAACTCGACGATCTGGCGGCCACGGTTGCCGCCGGGCTACTGGCGCGCGGCGACGCCGCGGGGGCGGCGGCGGTGCTCGAAGGCATCGAGGGCCCCCGCAGTAGCGTCGAGCGGGCGTATCTGCTGTTCGATGCCGGTGAGGTCGAAGAGGGTCGTCAGGCACTCCTGTTCGCGTTGCCCGGCCTGGAGCCGTCCGACGCGACCGAGGTCATCCAACTGGTGGGCCTCATGGGTCGCCTTTCTACGAAGGGCGTACAGCTGCTCGCCACTGCCGGCGTTCAGGCGCACAGGGGGCAGTCCTCTCAGGCCGCAGCAATGCTGAGCGAGGGCGCCGAATCGCTCGGCCAGGACGAACGTCCGCCTGTGCTAGCAGAGGCCGCGCGCATCGCCCAACGCGCGGATCTACTCAGCGAGGCCGCGCTCATCCGGGAACGTATTCTCAGCGAGTTCCCGGACTCGCCCGAGGTCGGCGAAGCGGCGCTGGCGCTCGCACGCTACCGTGCCGCGTCGAGGGACGGTGTCGACGCTGCCATCGCGCTGCTGGAAGACCTCATCATCTCGCGTCCCAACGCGGCGGTCGTGCCAGATGCGCGCGTCGAGCTCGAGCGGCTACGCGGGAGGGGCGGATGAAGCGTCACGCCCGCCACGGGTCCTCCAGCCGGCACGCGGTGGGCTACCTCACGACCGCGCTCTTACTCTCAGGGCTCTTCGCGGCTGCACCGGCGTCGGCGCAGTGGCTGCTCGTCCCCATGGACCGCGACCAGAGGAACCATCTGCGCGCCTACGGCCTGACCTACTGGACGCTGGAGCAAGAAGAGAAGTCGGAGTGGCTGCTCAATTACCGAGGCGGCTCCTTCTTACTTCCTGACCGCGCGGACATACGCAGAGAGGCGGCACTGCGCGGCGTTACCATCGTCCCAATTGACGCGCCGGGTGAGGCGCGTATTCGCGCGACGATCGCAGACTCCAACATGGAGGCCGTGCCGCTCGAGCGCGCGCCCAAGGTCGCTATCTACACGCCGCCTAACTCGACGCCCTGGGACGACGCCGTCACGATGGTGCTCGACTACGCCGGCATCGAGTACGAGACGATCTGGGACTACGAGGTACTGGAGCAGGACCTGAACGACTACGAGTGGATCCATCTGCACCACGAGGACTTCACCGGGCAGTACTCGAAGTTCTACCTCACCTATGCGGGAGCGCCCTGGTTGCAGGAAGAGGTCGCGCGCAATCAGGAAGTCGCGAGGGCCGGCGGCTTCGCGGACGTGCCCGAGCTCAAGAAGAACATCGCGCTCAAGATCCGCGACTACGTCGAAAACGGAGGGTTCCTGTTCGCGATGTGCTCGGCTACCGAGACGCTCGAGCTCGCGCTCGCGGCGGGCTCGGTCGATATCGCTGCGGCATATTCGGACGGTACGCCACCGGACCCGAACGCTTCCAGCAAGCTCGACTGGAGCCGCACGCTCGCGTTCGAGGGCGCACAGGTTCAGCTGGCGCCCGCGGTGAATTCCTTCTCCGACATCGACGCGCATCAAGTGAATACGCAGTGGAGGAAGGAGCTCGGCGTGTACACGCTCTTCGACTTCTCCGCCAAGTTCGACCCGGTGCCGTCGATGCTGACGCAGAACCACCAGTCCGTGCTACCGGACTTCTACGGGCTGACCACCTCGTTCCGTGAAGATCGGCTTCAGTCCGGCACGATCGTGCTCGCACAGGAACGGGGCTGGGCCAAGTACGTGCACGGCAACCTGGGCGAGGGCACCTGGACCTACTTCGGTGGGCACGATCCTGAAGACCCCGAGCACCAGATCGGCGATCCCCAGACCGACCTGTCGCTGCATCCGAATTCGGCCGGCTACCGCCTGATTCTGAACAACGTACTTTTTCCGGCGGCCAAGAAGAAGAAGCTCAAGACGTAGCGGCCACGAACGCCTGCCATCGAGTCTTCATACGGGCGAGAAGCTCGTTGAACTGTGGTGTGTCCCGGAGGTTGTTGAGCAGAGGATCCTGCTACGCGACGAAGGGATAGTTGAAGAATCCGCGGACCAGCGCGTTCTCGATCCAGTCCATGGCCTGCTCGTTCATCCCCGCTAGGACGAAGATCGAACCCACGAAGTACGAGAACTGCGGATCGCGACGAGCGGTCTTCACGAAATCATCGGTCAGGAGCTCGGTCATCTTGCCCCGCTCTTCTTCGAGGGCATGCTTGAGCAGAATAGCCAAGACGTGGAAGGCTTCGGTCGACTCGCGGTCGAGCCGCTGCCGCAGAGTCAGGCCCTCCACGCGGGGCATCACATAGAAGAGGAAGCCGTCCGCCTCGCCCGAATCGAAGAGCGGAAGGATATGTAGATGCTGGAGGTTAGCCGTTGTCTTGATCTCGGCCAGGAAGCGCTCTGCGCCCACCGCGGCTGCTAACTCGGGCTTTGAGCACCTTCAACGCGACCTTTCGCTCGTGCTTCAGATCCTCAGCCAGGTAGACCGTAGCCATGCCTCCTGCACCCAGCTCCCCCTCGATGCGAGACCGGCCCTGCAAGGCAGCATTCAGGCGGCTGATAGCGTCGGTTGGCAAGAGTTTCTCGGCCTCGAAGGATTGGAAGCGACCAACATCCTATCTGCCCCGACCGGTGTGCAAGCACGGAGCACGCAGGTTGCGCTAGTATCTTCCGTGGCAGAGCGACCCTGCACCTTCATGGTCCCCTGGGAGAAGCCCGAGAAATCGTGACCGACGTGCCCGAAGGCTTCCCCATGCGGCTCCCCAAGGAGGCCCTGGTCGGTCTAGACGGGCTGGAACCGGATGAGGCACCGCCGGCCAAAGCACCGGGCAAGACCCCACCCACTCCGCTGACGCTGTCCGCCGAGAGCTCGGCGCGCTTGAAGGCGGAGATCGAACGCGCGGGTGGACGAGAGGTGTGCTTTCTCGCGCGCGTAGATGAAGACCGGGTGATACACGAGCCCCGCGCGGTAGCCCGTGGCAGCTTCGAAGCGGTGCTGGTGGCGGCTCGCGACGCCGACGAGGGCGACGTGATGCTGCACAATCACCCTTCGGGTGTGCTCGAGCCCTCCGATGCGGACTTCCGCGTCGCGGCGCAGCTCTACGAACAGGGCCTGGGCACCGCGATCATCGACAATGATGCGCAGCGATTGTACGTGGTGGTCGAACCGCCGCAGCCGCGAGTCCGGGTGCCGCTACGCATCGAAGAGTTGGACGCAGTACTCGCACCGGGCGGGGCGCTCGCCCAGCGCTTCGACGGCTACGAGGACCGCCCGGGGCAGCGGGACATGCTGAGAACCGTGGTCGACTGCTTCAACGAGGGGGGTGTCGCGATCGTCGAAGCGGGCACGGGCACGGGTAAGTCTCTGGCCTATCTGCTCCCTGCGGCGGGCTGGGCGCAGGAAAACGGAGAGCGCACGGTGCTCTCGACCAATACCATCAACCTGCAGGAACAGCTCGCCGGCAAGGATCTGCCGCTGGTGCAGTCTTTGACGGGCGACGTGCGCTGGGCACTGGTGAAGGGTCGAGGCAACTACGTGTCGATCCGCAGGGCGTTGCTCGCAGCCGAAGCGCAGACCTCGCTCTTCGACGACGATCGCTCCAACGAGATGAGGTCGCTGCTCGAATGGATCGACAGCACGGACGATGGGTCGCTCTCGGACCTCCCTTTCACGCCCGAGCCCGAGACCTGGGAGGAGGTACGCAGCGATCCGGACATTTGTCTGCGCAGCCGGTGTCCGCACTTCCAACAATGCTTTTATCAGAAATCGCGCCGCCGGGCGGCGTCAGCCGAGCTTCTGGTCGTGAACCACCACCTCCTGTTCACCGACCTGGCGGTGCGCAACGCCACTTTGAACTTCACGGCGTCCGCGGTACTTCCGGCGTACAACAGGGTGATCCTGGACGAGGCTCACAACATTGAGGACGCCGCTACCTCCCACCTGGGCGTCGAGGTCACGCGCAGTAGCCTCTACCGAGTGTTCTCCAGGCTCGACCGACGGGGCAGGGGCATCCTGACGGCGCTTCACGAGGCCCTGTCGGCATCTTCGAAGAGCGAGGAGTTGCGAGAGAGGGTCGAGAACCGTGTTCGCCCCGCGATGTCCCGCGCACGCGCCGAGGTAGAGGGCTTCGTCGACGCGATCGAGTCGTTCATACCTCCTGGCGGGGGCAGTGTCCGCCTCGGGCCCTCGGGCATCGGGGAGCCGGCGGAGCGTGACGATATTCGGGAGCGACTGGCGGGGACGCTGGCCGCGATGGGTGCGCTCGAGCGGGAGGTCGCCGAACTGCGGGCACGCATCGAGCTCGATGAAGAGCTTTCCGAGGCGCTGGAAGGGCGGGTATTGGACCTGCGTTCCGTGGAGCGGCGTCTTGCGGCTTCTACGCATGGACTGCGCCTCGTGCTCGCCCCGGCGGAGGAGGCCAATACCTACGTGCGCTGGCTGGAGACCCGTGGACGCGGCAAACGGGCCAACGTTGTGATGGCGGCGGCCCCGATCGATCTCGGAGGCCTGCTTCTGGATGCGCTTTTCACGAAGGCCGAGTCCACGGTGCTGACCTCGGCGACGCTCTCGACGCGCAAAGGCTTCGACTTCCTGCGCGCGCGCCTCGGGCTTGACGCACAACATCTCAATTTCGCCGATAATCCACCTAAGATAACAGAACGTATCTTGTTGTCGCCGTTTGATTTCCAAAGTCAGACTGTGCTCTGTGTGCCCACGGACTTACCGGCTGCCGAGGGCGGCGCGCAGGCGTTTCAGGCGGCGACGGCGGACGTCACTCGCGACCTCGCAGAGATGAGCGACGGCGGGCTCTTCGTGCTCTTCACGTCGCACGCGGCGCTGCGACAGGTCGCCGAGCTGCTGCGTGGCCATGCATCCTGCGAGCGCTGGCCGCTATTCGTTCAAGGAGAGGACGACCGCCACCGGCTCCTGCAGCGATTCGTGGAGCACGGACGAGGCATCCTGCTGGGCACGACGTCGTTCTGGGAGGGTGTCGATGTGCCGGGGGACCCCCTGCGCGGCCTGGTCATTCAGAAATTGCCATTTCGTGTGCCGACCGAGCCCATCACGGCGGCTCGCATGGAAGCCGTGGAGCGCGCCGGTGGCGACGCCTTCCAACAATACATGCTTCCTCATGCCGCGCTGCGCCTGAAGCAAGGCTTTGGGCGGCTCATCCGATCGCGCTCCGACCGTGGAGCGGTGCTGCTACTGGACGATCGCATCGTGGCGAAGCGATACGGACGCTACCTGCGGGATTCGCTACCGGACGCGCCTTTCATCAAGGGCGCCTGGAGCGACGTGCGTCGACGGCTGCAGGCGTTCTACGAGGGTGGCTGAGCCATGAGCAGGCGTTCTTGGTACCACGAGCCATGCTGCCTAGATTCCGTGCTCTCGGGCCTGTGCCGAGCGTGAACTCCAACCAAGAATTGCGCGCATGAGACGGATCTTCGGAATGGGCGTGGGTGTGGTCTGGCTGGGCATGGCCTTCTTGGCGTTCCTCAACGGCGGCGCTGGATGGGACGCGGGACATTCGGACCTCGGCTTCTGGTGGACCGTGATCGCAGGCCTGCTGGCCATCACCGGCTTGGGCGCGTTGATCGGCACCTGGATTCATACGCAGCCGACCGATGCCTGAAGCCATCGTTTGGAAGTGACTCTGGAGGCCGCCGGACCTAGGTTCGGGCGGCCTTTGGTGTTTTAGGGTCGTATGTCAGCGCTTCTCTTCAGCGTTTCTCTTCAGCGTTTCTCTCCAGCGATTCTCGAAGGAGACCCGGATGGCCTTGCCTTTTCCGTCCAAGATCGTCTGTGTCGGCAAGAATTACGCGGCGCACGCAGCCGAGCTCGGTGGCGACGTTCCGAGTGAGCCGCTGATCTTCCTGAAGCCACCGTCCGCGATCATCCGCGCAGGGGACGACATCGTCAAGCCGACCTGGGCGGGGCGGGTCGACTTCGAGGGAGAGATAGGCGTCGTCATCGGCGCTAGCGCCCGCAACGTCAGCGCGGATGCTGCGTGGGAGCACGTCGCCGGTCTGGCGCCCATGAACGACGTCACGGCGCGGGAGCTTCAGGTCGCCGACGGGCAGTGGAGCCGGTCCAAGGGCTTCGACACGTTCTGCCCCATCGGTTCGGTGACCCCGCTGGCGGAAGTGGACCTCGAGGAGCTGCGCGTCACGACGCTCGTCAACGGCGAAGTGCATCAGGACGCTCCGGTTCAGGACATGGTATTCCCCATCCCGGTCCTAATCGAATACATCACGCGCTTCATGACGCTCGAGCCCGGAGACGTCATCGCGACGGGCACGCCGTCGGGTATCGGACCGCTCGCCGACGGGGACCAGGTCGTCGTGGACGTCGCGGGCGTCGGCGAGGTCGCGAATCGCGTGCGCGAGGAGTAGGCATGCCGCGACGTAGCACTCGCTTCGAGGCGCTCCCGGCCTTCCCGTTGGCCGAGATGAAGGCGGCGCGGCGAAGACTCGAAGCCGAAGGTGTCGACGTAATCGATCTGGGCGCGGGAGACGCGAGCCTGGATCCGCCGCCGGCGGTCATCGAGCGGCTGCGGGAGGTCGCAGGCGACAACGCCCACTCGCGCTACCCGTTTCAGATGGGGCTGCCCGCGTTCCGTGAACAGATCGCCAGCTGGATGCAGCGCAGATTTGGCGTCACGGTGGACCCGTGGGCCGAGGTGCTACCGCTCATCGGATCCAAGGACGGGCTTGCGCACATTCCGTTTGCGTTTCTGAACGAAGGCGATGCCGCCATCATCCCGGATCCAGGCTACCAGGCGTATCTGGGTGGTGTCACGCTGGCGGGGGGTGATCCCCACCTGGTCGCGTTGCGACCGGAGAACGACTTCCTGATCCCGCTCGACGAGCTGCCCGAGTCGGTCGCGAGTCGTACGCGACTCGTGTATCTCAACTATCCCAACAACCCCACCACAGCGACCGCGCCGGACGATTACTTCGAGCAGTCGATCCGATTCTGCGCGGAGCGCGAAGCCGTGCTCCTGCACGACAACGCGTACTCGGAGATCGCGTTCGACGGGTATCGGCCGCGCAGCATCCTCGAGTTCGACGGAGCCCGCGACGTCGCAGTTGAATTCCACTCGCTGTCCAAGACGTACAACATGACGGGGTGGCGGTTGGGGTGGGTGGCGGGAAACCGCGAGACCATTGTGGCGCTTTCGAAAGTGAAGTCCTTCATGGATACCGGCCAGTTCTTGGGAGTCCAGGCCGCGGGCGTCGCCGCACTGGAGAGCTGGGAAGAATGGGTACCGAGCAATGTGGCCACGTTCAAGCGACGTCGGGACGTGGCGGTGCGGGGTCTATCGGAGGCCGGGTTCGATGCCGCGCTGCCCAAGGCAACCATGTATGTGTGGGTTTCGGTCCCAGGAGGCGAGTCTTCGCAGGCTTTTTCGACGAGGGCACTCGAGCAGGAGGGAGTGATCGTCATGCCCGGGGGCGCATTGGGCGCCGGCGGCGAAGGATTCTTCCGTATTGCGCTCACGGTCACTGAAGAGCGCATGTTGGAGGCGACGCAGAGACTTGGTCGGCTCCAGCGAGATTCGGCCTGCTAGGAACGGGGCTCAGAGGGCGGTTTAGGAAGACAAATGCAAGCTCAGGGAGGTCAAACGAATCGCGCCGGTCGGGGCGCCGGTCGGGACCGGTCTGGGCTCGGGTCTCGCCGGGTCGTGTGGACGTCCTTTGGCATCTCGGTCGCGCTCCACCTCCTGTTCATCGGCTTGTACCCGGCCTACGGCACGTTGGAACGGGACAACCCCAACCTACCGTCCCCTGACTTCACTGTGAGCTCAGACGCGCTCGAGTTGCTGCGCCTCATCGAGGCGGAACTGGCGTCGGATAGCGAGCGGCCGGAAGACCCGAACGAGATCGAAGCGGTCGAGTCCCCCGACGTGACTCCCGACCCGTTGGTCTTGGAAGCGGAGCCGGGCCTCGAGTTCACGCCGCCGCCGCTCACCGGCGCCGAATTGCTGCGACCGCGCCTGACCGACGAACGCCTGTGGCGACCGATCGACCTCAGGCTCACCGACCTGAGTCTGGAGCAGCGCGAGGAGCTCGCGCTGCGCGGCCGAATCGCGGATTTCGTGGATTCGCTCGAGGCGGCGCAGGCGGCGGAGGCGCGGCTCACCGACTGGACCTTCACCGACAGTGACGGCAAACGCTGGGGCGTCGCCGACGGCAAGATCTATCTGGGCGATGTCGTTCTACCGGGGACGCACCTATTCGGAGTGCCTGTCGGCAAGCGCGACGAGGTCGCGCAACGACAGTGGCAGTGGGACGAGATCATGCGCCAAAGTGCGCGCTACGACGTGGAAGAGGCGTGGAGCGCCCGCCAGCAGGCGATTCAGGAGCGGCGTGATCGCGAGCGCGCAGACGCTCAGCCGGATACCATGCGTTCGCGCCGATAGCTCCAGTATCGCCACGGTGGCATCTTTAGTGTCCGGCATTTTGTGCCCCCCCCTGGGAACGCGCGCGAATGACCGGAAGACATGCTGGTAGGGCGTTTAACGCAGGCCTGCTCGAGGCTTTGACGGAGGTCATGGGCTCGGCGAAGGGCTATTTGCGTGATCACGGTCCGATGGTCGCCATGCTTTCGACCGAGATCGGGCGAGAGATGGGCCTGTCCAAGTCCGAGTGCTCGCAGCTGTTTTTTGCCGCGGTTCTGGCGGACATGGGCATGGTTGATTTGGCCGAGGGTGCTTGGGAGAATCCGGTTTCCGAGTTCCCTCCCGACGTGTGTGCAAGAGTCGGCCTGCATCCAGCGCGCTCTGAGGAGCGTATCAGGCAGATCCCGCACCTCGAGGTCTTGGCTCCCCTGGTCCGCC
>Ga0209445_1000989_pt1 | contig 15710 bp, 17 predicted proteins | sample MarorgKNORR_S2LV_4_FD_188223 | JGI IMG/M metagenome (GOLD analysis project Ga0209445, IMG submission 188223) | Marine microbial communities from the Southern Atlantic Ocean, analyzing organic carbon cycling - NADW_A/KNORR_S2/LV (SPAdes) (version 2) | ecosystem: Environmental > Aquatic > Marine >...
TGTATTGAATACATATAAAAATAACAAAGTTGATAAAAGTTTTTTTTTATATAGTGGTTTTGCCGAAGTTAGTAATAATAAATTGATTGTATTAAGTGAAACAGCTTTTGATGTTAATGAATTTAAATTAAATAATTATAAAGATGATATTTCTAAATATGAGAAATTAAAAAATCAAACAAAAATTGAGAGTGAAATTTTATTTTTTGAAAAAAAAATTAAAGAAGCAAATACAATAATTGAAATACTTAGTTAAGTTTCTTTATTTTAAATTCAAATTCTTTAACAATTTTTTTATACATTTCTCTTTTAAAAGTTACAATTAAGCTTTCTAATTCATTTAAATTAACCCACTTCCAATTACAAAATTCTGCTTTATTAATATTTAAATTTATATCTTTTTTTTCATTACCATTGAATTTCATTACAAACCATTTTTGTTTTTGACCTAAATATTTTCCTTTCCATAATTTTTTTTTTAAGGGCAAGGGAATGTTATATTGAAACCATTTTTTACTTTTAAGAACTATTTTTACTTTTTTTATTCCTGTTTCTTCATAAAGCTCTCTATACGCAGCATCTTCTAATTCTTCACCTTTATTAACACCGCCTTGGGGCATTTGCCAAGCCTCACTTTTAAAGTCTATTCTTTTTCCAACAAATATTTTTTTTTCTTCATTAAGAAGAACGATCCCTACTCCTATACGGTACGAATTAATTCTTATCATAATTTTTTGATAGTTTTATTTTAATTTATAGCTAATTTGTTTTTATAAAGTGAGATACCTCTAACTAGATCTAGAGCTCTTGATAATTGAAAATCATTTGTTGATTCTTTTTCATTATTTGTATCATTGTTTTCCATTTCTTGATTTGGGTTATCAAGCGCCCCTCTAAGGTCTGATTCTCTATTTCCATTTCTTTTCTTAACTTTTTCAAGTTTTGCCTCGTTGACTACAATATCAGGAGAAATTCCTTTTTTTTGTATAGATCTACCAGAAGGCGTAAAATATCTTGCTGTTGTCATTCTTAAAGCACCATATGGATTTACTGGAATTATAGTTTGCACAGAACCTTTGCCAAAAGATTGTGTTCCTAAAATTATAGCTCTTTTATGGTCTTGCAAGGCACCTGCAACAATTTCTGATGCAGAAGCTGAACCGCCATTTATTAGAACTACAAGCGGTAAACCATTAATAACATCTCCAGGCTTAGCTTTATATGTTTCAGGATTTTCCGAATCTCTTCCCCGAGTTGAAACTATTTCTCCTTTTTCTAAAAAAAGATCAGAAACATAAACTGCTTGTTCTAATAAACCACCGGGATTATTTCTAAGATCTAAAACAAAACCTTTTAAATTTTTATTTTTTTTTAGTTTTTTAATAGCCTCCTTAGTTGATTTATTTGTTTGTTCAGAAAATGTAGTTATTCTTACATAACCAACATCTTTTTCTATTCTTGATCTAACGCTAGTAATTTTTATTACATCTCTTTTGATAGTTATATCAAATGGCTCCATATTTGCTCTTCCAATAGTAACTTTTAATTTTGAACCAACAGGGCCTCTCATTTTACCCACTGCTTCGTCTAAAGTAAGTCCAATAACTGATTTTTTATTAAGATGTGTAATATAATCACCTGCTTTAATGCCAGCTTTGTATGCTGGTGTGTCATCAATTGGTGATATTACTTTAACAAAACCATTTTCCATTGTAACTTCAATACCTAATCCTCCAAACAGACCTTTTGTTTGGATTTTCATATCCTCTAAATTTTTTGCATTTAAAAAACTTGAATGAGGATCTAAGGAAGAGAGAATACCATTAATTGCCGATTCTACTATTTCTTTATTTTCAACATGTTCTACATAATCAGTTTTAATTTTTTCAATAGAATCTCCTAAAAACTTTAAGTAATCATACTCACTAATTTCGTTATCTGCTGGGTACACAACATAAGGAGAGACAAGAAAAAAAATATATAAAAAGAATATTTTAAATTTTATTTTCAATTTTTTTTTAATATAATTATTTTTTTTAATTTTAATAAATTAATTACTATACATAAAATATAATACATTTTTAATTTATATAAACTTTAATTACTTAATGTCTATTTTAATTTTAATACGACACGGCCAAAGTATTTGGAATCTTCAAAATAGATTTACTGGTGGCATCGATGTTCCTTTAACAAGAAAGGGTATTAAACAAGCAAAAAAAGCCGGTAAAGAATTAAAAAAATTAGGCATTTCTATTGATCATGTTTATTCAAGTAAATTAAGTAGAAGTGTTGAAACAGCAAGATTTATAATCAGTAATTTAGAATCATTAAATAAAAATAAAAAAATTACTCAAGTTTTTGCTTTAAATGAGAGAGATTATGGTGACTTATCAGGGAAATATAAAGATGAATTAGTAAAAACATATGGAGAAAAAAAAGTTTTAGAATGGAGAAGAAGTTTTAGAATTAAACCACCTGGAGGAGAAAATTTAGAAGATGTTTTAAAAAGAGTTAAACCCTTTTTAAATAAAAAAATAATTCCTTTATTAAAAAAAGGAAAAAATGTTCTTTGTGTAGCACATGGAAATGCATTGAGAGCTTTTAGAATAGCAACTGGAGAATATACAGAAAAAAATATATTTGATATTCATATTCCCCCTTGCGTTCCTGTAATTTATGAGTATAAAAATAATGGTAAAAAAAATATTTTAAGCGTGAAAGATTCAAAAACAAATATAACTAGTAAATTTACTTACCAAATTGAAGAACTAGGATTAAAACCATCTATAATTCATAGAAATTTATCTTCTAAAGCATTAATAAAAATGGCTGTTACAAGAAATGAAGGTGTTTTAACAAAAACAGGCGCACTATCTGTAACTACTGGTCAATATACAGGTAGATCTCCTGAAGATAGATTTATTGTTGATGATAAGTTAACGCATAAAACCGTTGATTGGGGTAAAATCAATAAACCTTTTCCTGCAGATAAATTTAATCAAATTTTAAACAAAATGATGACTTACGAAAAATCAAAAGAATTTTTTGTTTTTGATGGATGGGCGGGAGCAGATGATGGAACTAGATTGCCAGTTAGAATGATAACAGACCATGCTTGGCAAAGTTTATTTGTAAAAACTATGTTTATTGAACCAACTTCAGAAGAACTAGAATATCATGAGCCAAAATTTACTGTTTTTAATATTAATGATTTCGAAGCTAGACCTGAACTTGATGGAACAAGAACTTCAACTTTTATACTTTTAAATTTTACCAAAAAATTAGCAATTATAGGCGGAACTAGATATGGAGGAGAAAATAAAAAAACAATATTTGGTGTTTTAAATTTTATTTTACCGGGAAAAGATATAATGCCGATGCATTGCTCAGCAAATTTAGGTCTTAACGGAGATACAGCACTCTTCTTTGGTTTATCTGGAACAGGAAAAACAACTTTATCAGCTGATCCTAAAAGAATGTTAATTGGTGACGATGAACATGGTTGGTCTGATGATGGCATATTTAATTTTGAAGGTGGATGTTATGCAAAAACAATTAATTTAAGTAAAAAGGCTGAACCTCAAATTTGGAATGCTATTAGGGACGGGGCTGTTTTAGAAAATGTTGTTTTAAATCCGAAAACTATGAATCCTGATTATGATGATGACTCATTAACAGAAAATACTAGAGTTGTTTATCCACTTGATTATATTCCAGGAGCTGTTATCCCTAGTGTTGCTGGACACCCAAAATCAATTATATTTTTAACCGCAGATGCATTTGGTGTTTTACCTCCAATTTCAAAACTTACAACTGATGGCGCTATGTACCATTTTATGTCTGGATATACAAGTAAGCTTGCTGGTACGGAAAGAGGAATTATAGAACCTCAGCCGACTTTTTCTCACTGTTTTGGCTCAGTTTTTATGCCACGACCTGCAGAAGTTTATGCAAAAATGTTAGGTGAAAGAATTGTAAAACACAATACTAACGTATATTTAGTAAATACTGGTTGGTCAGGCGGCCCGTATGGAGTTGGTAAAAGATTTAAAATTGAGTACACAAGAAAAATGATTACAGCGGTTTTAAATCAAAGTCTAGAAAAAGTAAATTATGAAAGAAATAAAGTTTTTAATTTAGATGTTCCAAAAACATGTCCAGGTGTCCCTTCAAAAGTATTAGATCCTAAAAAAACTTGGAAAAATAAAAAAGCATATGATAAAGCCGCAAAAAGTTTAGCTAAAATGTTTGTTGATAATTTTAAAAAGTTTAAGAAAGTATCCCCAAATATAAAAAAAGCTGGACCTAAAGGTTAAAGAAACTAATTATCCCATATCTTTTCGAGATTATAAAATTCTCTTATTTTAGGTTTGAAAATATTTACTACAAGTGAACTTGCATCAATTAAAACCCAATCGCTTTGTTCTATACCTTCAATTGATACACTAAAATCAAAATTTTTTTTTATTTTTTCTCTAACATTCTTTGCCATATTAATAATATGTCTATTTGATGTGCCTGATCCTAAAATAATAAAATCAGTGAAGGCAGATTTTTTTCTAATATCAATAATTTTTAAGTTAATTACCTTATCATCTAAGAGAGTTTGTTTTACAACTTCAAGTATTCTTAAATCAAATTTTTTTTTTAAATCTTTTTTAATTTTCATTTTTTTTTCTTATAAGACTAGATTTAATGTAATTTTGTTTTCCATGAAAATATATCCATGCAGGTGGTTTTAAAAAAGGTAGTATTTTTGCTAATTTTTCTAAATATCTAAATTTTCTAAATTTCTTAGCTGATTTGCTTGAAAGTGAGCTATTTTTATATCTAGGCCTATCAAAGATGGCGATTGGTATTAGTTGAAAGATTTTTTCCCATTTATACCAATTATGAAAATTTAACAAGTTATCTGCGCCCATTAAAAAAACAAAATTCTTTTCGTCTGAATTTTTTATTAATTTTTTTAAATTTTTAATTGTATGTTTATCACTACAATAATCTAAATTTTCAATAATTTTTATTTTATAACTTTTTGAAATTTTTTTTGCTTCATTTATTCTTTGTGAAAAATTTTTTTCATTTATAAATTTTTTTTCAGGATGTTTTTGTGCAATTATCCACCAAACTTCGTTTAAATTTAATTTTTTTAATGCTTCTTCTGAAATTTGAATATGTCCAGGATGTGGAGGACAAAAAGAACCGCCTAACAAACCAATTTTTATTTTCTTTTTATTTTTTAGGATCTTAATTGACCTTGCCCTTTTACTACATATTTAAAAGTTGTTAATTGATCAGCCCCAACAGGCCCTCTAGCGTGAAGTTTACCTGTTGATATTCCAATTTCCGCTCCCATACCAAATTCTCCACCATCCGCAAATTGTGTCGATGTATTATGCATAACAATAGAACTATCAACTTCTTTGAGAAATAATTCCGCATTTTTTTTGTTTGAAGTTATTATTGCATCTGTATGATTTGATCCATATTGATTAATGTGTTGTATAGCTTCTTTTACATTTTTAACCGCTTTGATAGATATGATTGGTGCTAAATATTCAGTTTGCCAATCTTTTGAATTTGCTTTTTTAATTTTATTATAATATGGATCCAATACATATTTAGCTATGTATTCGTCCCCTCTTACTTCACAACCAGCGTCTATTAAATCATGAATTATACAAACCGCGTCATTAACATGAATATCATCTTTTAATAAAAGAGTTTCCGTTGCCCCGCATATACCAGTTCTTCTCATTTTTGCATTAAGGACTACTTTTCTTGCCATTGATAAATTAGAAGTATCATCAACATATGTATGGCATATACCATCAAGATGTTTTAAAACAGGAATTTTACTTATTTTTGAAATTGCTTTAATAAGGGACTTTCCACCTCTTGGAATAACTACATCTATATAATCATCCATTTTTAACAAACTTGAGACCGACTTTCTATTTGAAGATGCCAATAATTCAACACAACTTTTTGGTAATTTATATTTTTTTAAACCCGCATGAATACAAGCAAGTAATGCTTTGGAAGAATTTAGGCTTTCCGAGCCACACTTTAAAATTACACTATTACCAGATTTAAGACATAAAGCACTCGCATCAGTAGTAACATTTGGTCTGGATTCATAAATTACTAACAGAACGCCGATTGGTACACTAATTTTTTGGATTTCCAGCCCGTTTGGTCTTTTCCATTTATTTATTATTTTTCCAACAGGATCAGGCCATTTGGATATTTCATTAAGACTTTTAGAAATAGCATTAATTCTACTTTTATCTAATAAAAGCCTATCTATCATTGCATCATCCAACCCTTTTGATTTTGCAATTTTTAAATCTTTTCTGTTAGCATTTTCAATCTTAGTTACATCTTTTTTTATTTGTTTTGCAGCATATTTTATGATATTAGATTTAATTTTTGGAGATGTTGTAGATAAAATTCTAGAAGCTTTTTTTGATAACTCAGCTATTTTTTGTAATTTATTCAATTTTTCCTTAAAAAGTAATTATATATAATTTGCTTTTCATTTAATATTTAATCCTTTTTTTTTCTTTTTTTAGAGTGGAAATATGTTCCTTTTTCTTCCTCGAAAATTTTTTGTATAATTTTTTTTGAGTTTCCATTTACTATTACCATATCACAACCTGCATTTGTTGCTATTTTAGCTGCCATGATTTTTGTTGTCATTCCACCTCTTGCAAAGAGATTATTTGTGAAGCTTGCTGCTTTAATTATAGATTTATTAATAGATTTAACTTCTTTAATTAATCTAGCCTTTTTGTTTTTTTTTGGATCTTTATCATATAGACCGGATACATCTGATAACAAAATTAATAAATCTGCTTTTATGATTTCTGCAACTCTGGCAGACAATCTATCATTATCTCCGAATTTAATTTCATCCGTTGCAACGGTATCATTTTCATTAATAATTGGTATAATTTTTTTTTCTAAAAGTTTTTTTAAGGTTTTTTTTGCATTTGTTTTTCTTTCTTTCTTTATTGTGTCATCTAGGGTTAATAAGACTTGAGAAATCTCAACTTTTTTTTTATTAAAAGCTTTTTTATAGTTATTTATTAAATATATCTGTCCTACAGAGGCTGCCGCTTGTTGTTCATCTAAATTTAATTTTTTTTTTAAAAATCCAATTCTTTTTCTACCAATGGCTATAGCTCCACTCGATACAATTATAATATTAATTTTTTTTTTTATTAAAAAGCATAAATCATTTGTAAATGAATTTATCCAATTTAGTTTTGGTAACCCTGTTTTGTAATTAGCAATTAATGATGATCCAACTTTAATTACTACTTTTTTAATTTTTTTTTTTTCCATATAAATTTTCTAATCTTTTAAGAACCTCTTTTATTCCTTCTCCTGTGATATTAGAACAATAATAAATTTCTTTTTTACATATCTTTTTTAATTCACTTATTTTATATTTTAATTTATTTTTATCTAATAGATCACACTTAGTTAGACATATAAGTTCATTTTTTTTTTCTACCTTATTTTTATATTTTTTTATTTCATTCTTTATTATTTCATAATTTTTAAGAACATTATTATCACTAACATCAATTAAGTGTAAAAGTATTTTGCATCTTTCTATATGTCTTAAAAAATTAAGTCCAAGCCCTTTTCCTTTATGTGCATCTTTAATAATTCCTGGGATATCAGCAAAAGTTATTTCTATATTATTAATTATCACATTTGCCAAATTAGGAGTTATTGTAGTAAATGGATAATCGCCAATTTTTGGTTTTGCGTTACTTATTTTTTTGATAAAAGAAGATTTTCCAGCATTTGGTAAACCAACTATTCCTATATCTGCAATTAATTTTAGTTTTAGATATAACCATTTTTCTTCACCTTTTTCCCCCTTAGTAAATTTTCTTGGTGCCCTATTAGTTGAACTTTTATAATTAATATTCCCTGATCCACCATTTCCACCAAAAGCAATAATAATTTGATCATTTTCTTTTGAAAGATCCTTAATTAAGGTTTTTTTATCATCCATTAATATTTCAGTTCCTATTGGTATATTAACTATAAAATCATTACCATTTTTTCCGGCCTTCTTTTTCCCCATACCTGGCTTCCCATCTTTTGCTATACAATGTTGTTTATATTTGTAATCGATAAGTGTGTTAAGTGAATTTAAACATTTAATAATTACATCACCCCCTTTACCTCCATTGCCCCCATCAGGTCCACCATATTCGATAAATTTTTCTCTTCTAAAGCTGCAACAACCGGAACCACCACTCCCACTTTTAACAAAAATTTTTATTTCATCTAAAAATTTCATTTATTTATTTTTTTATTTAAAGAAATAAATTGATTTAAATTTGAATATTTAAGAAAAGAATTATATTAAATTTATTTCGGCTCTACCGAAACATAAACTTTATTATTTTTTTTCCTTTTGAAAAAAACACTTCCTTTTTTTAGAGCAAAAATTGTATGGTCTTTACCTAATCCAACATTATTACCAGGGTAAAATTTTGTTCCTCTTTGACGGAGTATAATATTTCCGGGTATAACTATTTCTCCACCAAATTTTTTTAATCCAAGTCTCCTACCTGCTGAATCTCTTCCATTTCTTGAACTTCCTGCTGCTTTTTTATGTGCCATTTTTTTATACTAATATATTTTTTTAATTATTTTTTATTTTTTTTCAATAGATTTACTACCAATTTTTAATATTTTAAGAACGGTTATATTCTGTCTATGACCGTTTTTTTTTTTGTAATTTTTTCTTCTCTTTTTTTTAAAAACTATAATTTTTTTATTTTTTTTTTGTTCTAAAACTTCTGCTTTAATAGATACTCCTTTTAAATATGGAGTTCCAATTTTAATATTCTTTTCATCATTGCTGAGCAATAAAACATCTTTAATATCAATTTTATCACCTTTTTTGTTTTTTAGTTTTTCAACAAAAATTGTATCGTTTTCTTTAATTTTATATTGTTTTCCACCGGTTTTAATTATTGCAAACATAATTTAAATATTAAAAAATTTATTGAATATTTTTTGAAATATACCTTTACATTTTTTTATGTCAAGATCTTAGACATTTTAAATACTCTTTTTCGTGTTCATTAATTGTTTTTTTTAGGCTAAATTTATTTTTAACAGTTCTAAATCCTTCATTTGCAAACTTTTTTGCCTTATTCTTATTTTTGTATAAATAAAGAATAGCTTTTGAAAGTTCTAAAGAATCATTTTTTGAAACAAGCAAACCGTTTTTTTTATTTTTTACTATTTCTTTACAACCACCTACATCAGTAGTTATTACAGGTAATTTAAATGCAAAATACTCAAGAATAGCATTAGGGAAACCCTCTTCTTTTGAGCATAATATTCCTAAATTACAATTTGATAAAATATTTTCTAATTTAAGTGTTTCAATCCAAATAATTTTATTAAATATTCCTTTTTTTTTCGATAATTTTATTAAATTTTTTTTTATACCATCATCTCTACCTATGCAATAAATCTTCCAATTTTTTGGTAACTTTTCTTTTATTAAATTTAGTGAATTAAAAAGTATGTGGTGGTTTTTATAAGGAATTAAATTTGCGATAATAACTATATTAAAATTATTATTTTTTTTAAATTTTTTATTATTTTTTGCTTCAACACCGTTATAAATAATTTTAATTTTATTTTTAGAAACACCTTCCTGATTTATAAGTTGTTTTTTAATTGCTTCTGAATTAACTAATATTTTATTAATCTTTTGATGTAAAAATTTCTCGATTGTTCTATAAAAAAAAAATTTATTTTGGTAAAAATTTAAAGATCTTCTACTCATTATCAATTTGCATTTAGTGTTTGCAATAATGGAGGATGCCATTCCAAGAATATATGCTTGAGGTAAAAAAAAATGGGTTAATGTGTAAGGATTTTTTTTAAAAATTTTTAAAAGTTTAAATATAATTTTAAAAAGTCTTACAAATTTAAATGAAACTTTAATATTTAAATTATTAACTTTTATTTTTTTATTTAGGTATTTTGCTAATATGCCTTTTTCTTTTAGAGTAATTAATTCTATTTCCCAATTTTTTTTTGCTAAATAATTAATGATTTTTAAAAGTTGTTTTTCAGTCCCACCAACATTTAAGGATCCTATTATTATTCTTATTTTCTTTTTATTTTTTAAAATCATTTGTTAAAGTCTTTTATAGAAAAAATGGATTCAAAGTAGTATAAATAATTTTTTTTATAAAATTATATAATGTTAGAAATAGATATTTTTTTTGTAATTTCTCTTCTTTTATTTTTTACAGGATTCATTTCTGGTATTTTAGCGGGCCTCTTTGGTATTGGTGGTGGAATTATAATTGTTCCTGTTATTTATCATTTGTTTAATTTTTTAGATTTTTCTGAAAATATATCGATGCACATGGCTATTGGTACTTCTCTTGCAACTATTATCCTAGCTTCGTTGAATTCGGTTATTGAGCATAAAAAAAGATCTTGTGTTGATATAAGTTTACTTGATAAGTGGAAATATACTATTTTATTTGGTTCTTTAATTGGGGCAATATTAGCACAATTAATTGAGGGAAAAGTATTAATAATATTTTTTGCTTTTTTTTCTTTTTTTGTAGGTTTAAGAATGTTTTTTACAAAACCTTATTCAATTAAGACTTATAATTTTTTAAAGTCGATTCAAAAAATTATTAGTTTTTTAATCAGTACAGTTTCTTCACTTTTAGGAATAGGAGGAGGCACTCTCAGCGTTCCTTTATTACTTAGTTGCGGTAGAAATATGAAGACAGCAGTAGGGACATCTTCCGGTATCGGTTTTTTTATAAGCTTACCCGCAGCTTTAATTTTTTTGTTGGCTGGATTAAATGTTGAAGATAGGCCACAATATTCTATTGGCTTTATAAGTGTTATACCTTTTTTCTTAATAACGCTTGGGACTTTTGTTTCTGTACCTATGGGCGTAAAAATTATGCATAATTTTAACGATATATTAATTAGACGTTTTTTTTGTGTTTTAATATTAATTTCAGCTTTGAAAATGCTAAGAGACTTAATTGTGTAAACAAAAATATTCCTTGAAAAGAACACTCTATCTAATAAATTAGATTTTATGTCTGATGTTGTAATTGTTAGCGCTGCTAGAACACCTGTTGGTTCTTTTAATGGCTCATTTTCTGACATGAGTGCAGCAGATTTAGGTTCTATAGCGATAAAAGAAGCAGTTAATAGAGCAAAAATTAAAGCGTCTGATGTTTCTGAAGTAATAATGGGACAAGTTTTAACTGCGTCTTGCGGACAAAATCCTGCAAGACAAGCTTCTATCAATGCAGGAATACCAAATAAAATTACTGCCTATACTATTAACCAAGTTTGCGGATCAGGGCTAAGATCTATAGCATTGGGTTGGCAATCAATTGTGAACAATGAGTCAGAAATTGTTATTGCTGGTGGACAAGAAAATATGACACAAGCACCGCATTGCTTTCATTTAAGACAAGCCGGAAATTTGGGAGATGCAGAAATGATTGACAGCCTGATTAAAGATGGAATATGGGATATTTTTAATGGTTATCATATGGGGGTGACTGCAGAAAATGTTGCGGAAAAATGGCAAATAACAAGAGATCAACAAGATGAAATGGCTTTGAACTCTCAGCTAAAGGCTGAAGAAGCACAAAAAAATGGAAAATTTCAAAAGGAAATTGTTTCAGTTCCTGTCCAACTTAAAACGGGAACAGTTGTAATTAGAGATGACGAATATCCAAGACATGGTTGTACTTTAGAAAATTTAAAAAATTTAAAACCAGCATTTAAAAAAGATGGAACTGTAACTGCGGGAAATGCATCTGGAATAAATGATGGCGCCGGTGCTGTAGTGATTATGAAATTAGAAAAGGCAGAAAAATTAGGAATTAAACCATTAGCAAAAATTGCTTCCTGGGCGACAGCAGGAGTAGATCCTGCAGTAATGGGAAGCGGCCCTATACCGTCAAGCAAAAAAGCTCTTGAAAAAGCAAAATGGAAGGTATCTGATTTAGATTTAATTGAAGCCAACGAAGCTTTTGCAGCCCAAGCATGCGCTGTTAATAAAGAAATGGGATGGGATCCAGAAATTGTAAATGTTAATGGAGGTTCGATTGCAATTGGTCATCCAATTGGAGCATCTGGAACAAGAATTTTAACAACTCTTTTGTATGAAATGGAAAAAAGAGATTCAAAAAAAGGTTTGGCCACTTTATGTATAGGTGGAGGCATGGGTATAGCTATGTGTTTAGAAAGAAATTAATTTATGTCTAGAGTAGTATTAGTAACTGGTGGAACAAGAGGTATTGGAGAGGCAATTTCTTTAAGATTAAAAGAAGAAGGATACAAAGTTGCAGCAAGTTATGTATCAAGAGATGAAGATGCACAAAAGTTTATGAAAAAAACGGGAGTGCGTGTATATAAATTTGATGTTGCTATTTTTGATCAATGTAGCGAAAAAATAAAAGAAATAGAAAAAGATTTAGGGCCTATCGAAGTTTTAATAAATAATGCAGGTGTTACTAGAGACAGCATGCTACATAAGATGGATGTAAGACAATGGGGTGATGTAATCAGAACTAATTTAGATTCATGTTTTAATATGTCAAAATGTGTAATTGATAGTATGAGAGAAAAAGGATTTGGAAGAATTATAAACATTAGTTCTGTTAACGGACAAGCAGGGCAAGCTGGTCAAACCAACTATACTGCAACAAAAGCAGGAATGATTGGATTTACAAAATCACTAGCATTGGAAACTGCAAATAAAGGTATTACTGTTAATTGTGTTGCACCAGGTTATATAGATACGGAAATGGTACAAGCGGTGCCTCAAGAAATTTTAGATAAAATTATAAAAAATAAAATACCGATAGGAAGATTAGGAAAGCCAGAGGAAATAGCAGAAGCTGTTTTGTATTTAGTTAAAGATGAATCTGGTTTTATTACAGGATCAACATTAAATGTAAATGGTGGTCAATATAATGTTCCTTAAAAATTATCTTTTCTTTTTCTAATTTCACCAAAAATTTCTTCGGTAGATGCAGAATCCATAGCAAGATTTTTTTTTATATTATCATTATCTGCTCTTAAAAATGGATTTGTTTCAATTTCTTTTTCTACAGTTGTTGGTACGGTAAAAGAATTTTCATTAATTAATTTATTTATTTCATCAGATCTTTTTATTAATTTATCATTATTTTTTTCTATAGTAAGTGCAAAATCTGCATTACTTCTTGTATACTCATGTCCGCAATATATCAGAGTTTCTTTTGGTAAATTTCTAATTTTTAAAAGCGAATTCCACATTATTTGAGGTGTACCTTCAAATAATCTTCCACATCCTAAAACAAAAAGAGTATCACCTGTAAAAACAATTTTTTCCTTATCAAACCAATAAATTATATGTCCTGCTGTGTGTCCAGGAGTTTCGAAAATTTTAGCATTGTAATTCTCTATTTCTAGAACGTCATTTTCTTTTAAAGTAATATCTATGCCAGGAATTTGATTTTTTTCTTTCTCAGGTCCAAAAATTTTACATTTATATTTTTTTTTTAACTCTAAATTTCCAGCCGTATGGTCACTATGGTAATGAGTATTTAAAATATTTTTTAAATCAAATTTATTTTTTTCAAGAAAGGGTATTATTTCTTCAGGACTGGCAGGATCAATTGCTGAACAAGATTTATTATCTTTATCAATGATTAAGTAAGAGTAATTATCAGATAAAATTGGAATAGTTATTACTTTCATGAAATAAGATTATTATTTTTTTAAAACAAAAAGTCCAGAAGTAGAGAAAAAATTATTAAAAATTTTTCCTATGGGATTATTTATTTGTTTTCCATATTTATTAAGATAAAAGCTTTTCTCAATTTTAATTGAATTTTTTTCGCATAATTTTTTAAAATCTTTAATAGTACATAAATGAATGTTTGGAGTAGTATACCATGTATGCGGCAAAGATTTAGATTGTGGCATAATTCCATTAATCAAAAGTTTTAATCTTACTAGCCAAGAACCAAAATTAGGAAAAGATACAATTGCGTATTTACTAATTCTAACTAATTGGCTTAAAACTTTTTCTGGAGAATGTGTTGCTTGTAAAGTTTGACTCAAAATAACAAAATCGAACGACTTTGAAGGATATGCAATTAAATCTTTATCCGCATCACCTTGAACAACTGATAACCCATGTTTTACACATATGTTAACGTTTTTTTGACTTATTTCTAAACCTCTTCCATCAATTTTTTTTCTTTTATTTAGGAATTTTAATAATTTACCGTTCTCACATCCTACATCTAGAATCATAGGTACATCTAGAATCATAGAGGTATCTTTAGGAGTTGCTATAACATTTCTTATAATTTCAAAGTCTAGTCTGTTCATTTTATTAATTAACCCCCATTATATTTGCAGTTGAATTAAGAAAACCTCTTACTGTTTCATTAAACTCTTTTTCATCTAATAAAAAAGCATCGTGGCCTTTGTCAGTTTGAATTTCTACGAAACTTACATTAGCTCCAACAGCATTTAAAGAATCAACAATCTCTTTACTATACTTAGTTGGATATACCCAGTCACTTGTAAAAGATATTACACAAAATTTTACCGGTGTATTTTTATAAATATTTTTTAAGCTACCTTTTTTTTGGTTGGGAAGATCAAAATAATCCATAGCTCTTGTTATATATAAATAACTATTTGCATCAAATCTATTTACAAAAGTTTGACCTTGATGCTTTAAATAACTTTCTACCTGAAAATCTGTTTTAAAACCATAAGCCACAGACAACTTGTTTTGTAAATTTCTTCCAAATTTTCTTTGAAAAGCTTCTTCAGATAGATAAGTTATGTGTGCTAACATTCTGGCAACTGACAAACCTTTTTTGGGGGTTTTTTTTTTATCAATATAATTACCATTACACCAGTCAGGGTCGCTCATAATAGCTTGTCTACCAACTTCATGAAAAGCAATATTTTGCGCAGAATGTCTAAAAGATGTTGCAATCGGAATAGCAGAAATAACATTTTCAGGATAGGTAGCAGCCCACTGTAATGCTTGGAATCCTCCTGCAGAACCACCAATCACACTTAGTAGTTGTTTTATACCTAATTCATCAATAAGCATTTTTTGTGCTTTAACCATATCCCTGATTGTAATTACAGGGAAAGACATATTAAAAAATTTTTTTGTAGCTGGATTTAATTCTTTAGGACCAGTACTTCCTAAACAACCACCAAGAATATTAGAGCAGATCACAAAAAATCTATTTGTATCTATAGGTAAATTAGGGCCAATAGCTTTAGACCACCATCCAGGTTTTTTTGTAAAGGGATTTATTCCTGCAGTAAATTGATCCCCACTAAGAGCATGACAAATTAAAATTACATTATTTTTATTTTTATTTAATTTTCCATATGTTTGGTAGGCTATTTTAAAATTTTTTAATTGTTTACCGCTATCAAGAAATAACGGTATTTTCTTACCTAGAATTATAGTTTTAATTGAATTTTTCATTTTAATTTTTTTAAATAAAAAAAAACCACCGATGTACGAAGCGTGGTGGTAAAAAAATTAGTGCTTTAGCAGTTTTTGCCTGCAAGCTACGTTTCAAATCGGCAATTAATATGTAACATTTTAGAAAAAAAATTCAAGTTTATTT
>Ga0209445_1000993_pt1 | contig 15656 bp, 14 predicted proteins | sample MarorgKNORR_S2LV_4_FD_188223 | JGI IMG/M metagenome (GOLD analysis project Ga0209445, IMG submission 188223) | Marine microbial communities from the Southern Atlantic Ocean, analyzing organic carbon cycling - NADW_A/KNORR_S2/LV (SPAdes) (version 2) | ecosystem: Environmental > Aquatic > Marine >...
TAAAAAATTTACTGTTTACGGATTTTCTTTCGGCACTATAGCAACAATAAAAATTAAGGAGAGATAAAAATAGCTACTTGGACATTCACGGACGCTGTTGATAATCGAGACAAGGGTTAAAAGGAATTTACAATTATGCTTTGCGCTCCCGAAATGGAAACCTTTTAAATGCACCTTGAATTAGTAAAGATAGAATTGATGTGGTTTTTTACTTAGAAAGCAATTCTAGCTAGAACAAGGCTAGTGGGTTCATAGGCGAGCCTGTACCCCCTTCTACTCTTAGAGGAGAACCAACAAATAGAAATTCCCAACGGTTTTTTTCTATGGCGGTTTCTGCCAGGGGGTCTAAGTCGAGATTGTCGAGAATCGGCATACCCAAACCGACAATAACAAGTTCATGCAGTGGATTTACTAGCCCTTCCACTCCAGATGGCATGACGTCACTGACACCATCTGATCCTATCACCGCAACATCACGCTCTTTTAGCCATTTAGCAAGTGATGCATGCGAGCCTGCAGCCTGCCCAACAAAAGTCCATTGACCTAGTTGCCGCACACGCTCCCAGCGCCCCGTGCGAATGAGCAACACATCTCCACTGCCAATCCGCACACCTGTCCGTGCTTCCCAAGCCTCGAGATCGGCAGCTGTAATCGCTGTTCCGGGCTCGAGGTAGTCCATCCCCCTAAGCCAAGGTATATCGACAAGAATTCCGCGGGTAAATATACCTCTGAAGGCATTATGAATACCTAAACGGCCAGCTCCTTCTGGGCTTAAAGTGTCTACAGAATACCCATTGTACAACTGCCCCTTATGAGCAAAGTGTGGAAGGCCATCCATATGTGAATGCGCAAAGCCATGGTACTGCACGCTATACGTATCACCGGCAACTTCGTGTTCACCAAATCGAGATACAGTTAGAACATGTTGGAAAGGATTGGTATTAACAGAATCTTGCCGCTTGTTAGCAAATAAAGAGAGGGAGACCGTTGTGCCATCTAGCACCAAAGTTGCAGCATCGACACGCTTTTGCTCGGTAATGAGATTTAACGTACCAAGTTCATCTTCGGAACCCCAGCGACCCCAATTCGAAATCTCTTCCATCCAACTATCAAATTGCGCCCTAGACACCGGTTCAGCAGGCTGAGTTAAAGCCGTGGGGCTCAGCACGACCAGAATCATGCACAACGCATAACTTAATAATCGTGCTCTAATGAATATACAATTATCGGAAATTGGTATTAAGCCCATCTGATCCTCTCTTGGAATATGTTAATTACTAAAATATCTACTGAAGGCAGATTTTCTAGCGTAAACCATTTCCTCACCCGTCAGCAAGAAAACACTTTTTTCAAAATTTTTCTCGCGCATTCAATTTAGCTTGATAGCTTTCTAATTCTTGCTTCAATACAGGCGCCAGTAGATATAATCCAACAATATTTGGTAGCGCTATTACAAACACCATCGCGTCAGAAAAATCTAAGACAGCACTAAGTTGTATCGTCGAACCCAGCACACCAAAAAGGCAGAAAAAAACTCGAAATATCAATTCTTTAAAATGCCCTTCTCCTACTAAGTAGGTCCAGCCCTTAAGCCCGTAATAGGACCAGGAAATCATTGTTGAAAATGCGAATAAAATTGCAATGCAGGACACAGGAACAGACGACCAACTTAACGTGCTCGCAAAAGCTTTGGAAGTTAATTCAACGCCTTGAACGCCTTGTCCCATTAGACCTGGCTCATAGATAGTCACTAAAATAACTAACGCCGTGATCGTACAGATCACTACGGTGTCTATAAATGGCTCAAGTAATCCAACGTACCCCTCGGTAGCTGGCTCGTCGGTTCTAACCGCAGAGTGCGCAATCGCTGCCGAACCTATCCCAGCTTCGTTTGAAAAAACAGCTCTTTGAAAACCCAAAATCATGATACCAAGAGCGCCACCCGTAATCGCATCGGAATTAAACGCTTGGGTAAAGATTGCATAGATTGCTGATGGCAACTTACTGCTATTCAGTACTAAGACTATTACTGCTAAAACAAGGTAAGCAATAGCCATGAATGGGACTAGTCTACTAGTTACTCGTGCTATAGCCTTAAGACCCCCGATAATTACGAATCCAACCGAACCAGCAATTACCAAGCCAAAGAGCCAACCCTTGTCTGTAAAGTAGCTATTGGTGCCACCGGTTACATAAACAAACTGTTCAAACGCCTGATTAGACTGAAACATGTTTCCAATACCCAAACACCCCACTACTATGGCCGCCGCATAAAACATTCCAAATGGTTTAGCCAGAAAATTTAACCCTCGCAATCTTAAACTTTCTTCTAAATAATACATTGGCCCACCTGATACAGTTCCATCAGAATGTTCTTTTCGATATTTAACTCCAGCAATACATTCCGCTAATTTAGTAGACATGCCCAAAAAGCCTGCGATAATCATCCAAAATATGGCACCTGGCCCTCCCAGGCTTAGAATGATCGCGATACCGCCAATATTACCTATGCCTACTGTTCCTGAAACTGCCGTTGTTAATGCCTGGAAATGACTAATTTCCCCCTTGTGGTTGCTCGAAGAATAGTCTCCACGAACGAGCCTTATAGAATGGAAAACCCCTCTTAAATTTATGAACCTGAAATACACGGTAAAAAAAACCGCTGCGAAAATCAGCCACAAGACGATTAATGGGAGATTAGTTCCGAATAAATTAATCTCGAAAAAGATAAAGCGAGAGACCAAAGTCGTCAGAGGTTGCACAGCAGCGTTCACCACAGCATCAATGCCCTGCGGCTGTGCGTAGGCATTAAAAGAAAACATCGATATGATAAAAAAAATTAGTCGTTTCATAAGAGCATGAGGCTACATTACAAGTACCTACCATCTTGTAACTCAACATTATTTAGTAAGGGTTAATTTATCAATGCCCATGGTAGCATTAGTTAAACCATCGCTGTCTTTAAAGATTAATCTAAGTACGGCTCGATAAACATGAAAAACCTAAGCATAGGAATTCTAAAAACAGACACCGTAAGAGAATCCTTATCTCCTGAGTTTGGTGAATATCCAGATATGTTTATACGGTTGCTTAAGGAAACCGATGCCGAATTAAACTTCGTAACGTATGACGTTGAACACCAAGAGTACCCCAACAATATCAATGAGGTAGATGCTTACCTGATCACAGGGAGTAAATACAGTGTCTACGATAACGAACCGTGGATTATCGCCCTGACCGAATTTGTTCGGGAACTACATAGAGAACACAAAAAGCTTATAGGGATTTGTTTTGGGCACCAAATGGTTGCTCACGCCCTTGGTGGTAGGGTAGACAAATCAAGTAAAGGCTGGGGGCTGGGGGTCTCGGAGTCGGCGTTAACTTCACCAGAATCCTGGAGTACTGGCGATAACAAATTTAATCTCCTTATGAGCCATCAAGACCAGGTTACGGCCCAACCAGAAAATGCCCGAGTAATCGCCTCTACCAAATTCTGCCCAATCTTAGCGTGCCAACTGGGAGATCATGTGCTTACTTTTCAGGGTCACCCTGAATTTGACAAATCTTATTACCGTGCATTGATGGAGGTTCGACGTGAACGATTGGGCGACGAACTTTATTTCCAAGCTCTTGAAGGAGCAAAAAAACCAATTGATAATCCTAAAATAGCACAATGGATAGTAAATTTTTTAAGAAAAGAATAATTTCTAAGCGCATCATTCTTATAATTAACCCTCTATAGTAATTCGCTCCATTCGGCGATGAGCTGGAAAGTAATCATTAACGGGTTTATGGAGTGTTGCCCGATTGTCCCAAAAGGCCAGCGAGTTTGATCGCCATTGAAATCGGCAGGTATATTCAGGCGTTACACAGTGACGGTAAAGGAATTTAAGCAAACTGTCGCTTTCCTTTTGCCTCATGCCCGTGATATGCGTTGTAAATAGCTCGTTAACAAAAATCAGCTTTTCTCCACTTTCGGGGTGGATCCGTACGACTGGGTGTTCAACAGGTGGGTTATCCTTTAAAGCCTGACTCAGACGCTCACGCCCTCCTGGCTCCGCCAAACTTTCTTTAAAGCCATGCGCAAAATCATGAACAGCAGTGAGCCCGGACAGAAATTGTTGCATCTTATCCGATAACCCTTGATAAGCAGCCGTAAGACTTGACCACATGGTGTCTCCACCTTTTTCAGGTATAACTATCCCCCTTACAATAGAGCCCAATGGCGGACTTTTCTTAAAAGTCATATCCGTATGCCAAAGTTCTATTTTTGTCGGGTTTTCAGGGGTGCTCTCAAGAATTGTTACTTCAGGAAAACCGTCAACTGTCTCGTAAGCTGGATGGTTTAAAACCGGGCCGAACAATGAAGCCAGGGCTTTATGATGTTGCGGACCAATATTCTGATCTCGAAAAAATATTACTTGGTGCTTTACCCAAAGGCTTCGTAACTGCAGATAATTTTCATTATTTATAGGCTGGCTTAGATCTATGCCCTGAATCTCTGCCCCAATGGCTCCTGAGATATGCTTAATTTCAATCATATTAGCTTTCTTTATCGGTGATGTGGATCTATATCCTGTTTGCTTAAGATCTAGATTCCCCGTGGCTCCATTATTGATTGATATAAAAGCCGTTTTGAGGTTGCCCGTACATTAGGTCTTAATTGACCAAACTGCTGAATCATTCCAACAAATACAAGATTTTCAACTGGATCGATCCAGAACCATGTGCCAGCCGCACCACCCCAGTAGAATTCACCTTTGGAATATCCCTCAGCTTCGACAGGGTTTTCAACTACCGCAAAATCGAGACCAAAAGAAGTCCCACCAACATCTCCTGACATTGGACCCTGCATATTTAATGGAGTCTGGTCACGGTGCATTAAATCCAGGGTTAAGGGGGCTAGAATCCTGACACCATCGAGTTCACCGCCATTTAAAACCATTTGAGCGAAGCGCATATAGTCCATTGCTGTGGATACTAACCCACCACCTCCGGATTCGAATGCTGGATCTTCTAAGAAATTAGCATTCGGAAAGCCTTCTCCCGGGGTGAGCTTGCCAGAACCGTCATAGCCATAAACTTGAGCAAACCGCGATGCCTTTTCTTCAGGCACATGGAAGTCCGTGTCAGTCATAGCCAGTGGTTCAAAGAGACGCTGCTCTAAGAACTCTCCAAAGGATTGACCTGATAGTTTTTCTACAAGATAACCTTGCACATCTACAGAAACACTGTACTCCCATCGGCTTCCCGGCTGGTGTTTCAATGGGATCTGTCCGAGCTTCCCGGTAAATTCCGCTAAAGTGTCATCATTACTTAGCAGACCGGCTTCAACGTATTTTGAATCTACGGGTGACTGAGCGAAGATACCGTAAGATAATCCTCCCGTGTGACTCATTAATTCCCTGATAGTCATCTTGTGATTCTGTGGGCCGGTTAAGATATTGCCCTCGGCATCGATACCTTTGTAAACTTGTAGGTCGCGAAATTCTGGAATGTATTTTTCCACTGGATCGGCCAGACGAAATTTTCCCTCCTCGTAGAGAATCATCAAAGCCACACCAGTGACAGGTTTGCTCATCGAATAGATTCTAAAAATTGCATCATTTGTCATTAGTGCCTGAGATTCTAGATCGCGGTAACCTACCGATTCGTAATGCACTAATTTATTATCTCTGGCCGCCATCGTAACCACCCCTGCCAGTAGACCATCATCAACATAGGCTTGCATGGCCTCTGTTACTCGATTTAGCCGTTCAGAATCCATACCGACTTGTTCTGGCTCAGCCATTTCAAGAGCAGCATTAGTTACGGATAAAGCGGTTGTTTGATCGTTAGAAGTACTAGGTACTGGATTGCAAGCGGTAATTAATAAGCCAAGCACCGCCAGCCGACAAACATTGAGCCTTGTTTGTTTTTTGTCGAATTTAGCCTTATGCATATTGTGCTCCTTTAATTGACTCGCAAGAAGAACCGTTCTGGAGTTCTCATCTTGCCTAGGCTCGTAAGCCGTTCTTTAACACCGAGAAAAACACATAATCCTCAACTATACCGCAAATTTCACGGTTAACCCTAAGCTGCTATGTAAAAAATCAGTGAACCAAAATACTACTGTGTAACGTAGATCTTGCAATCTACGCTAATTTTGGAAGGTTATATGAAAAATCTTGATCTTTTCGTGGCTTGTCACTTGATGCTAAGTTTAGCGGCTTGTAGTAGTACTGGTGTTACTTACTACGCCGACCAACTACCGGAACTGGTATTGGAGGACTTCTTCGATGGCAACCTTGAAGCTTATGGTGTGGTTAAAGATTGGCGTAGACGCGTAATACGCAAATTTGAGGCCGATATCATTGCTTACTGGGATCGGGGCGTGGGTACTTTAGACGTTAAAATTGACAATAGAATGTATCTGGTTACTCCCGACGTGTTGATCAACGAATCAAGAATGAGCAAGTTTGGTATTCCGGTCGGTGATTTCCTCCTGGTAATTGAAAAAAAAATCATAAAATCTTCACCCAATCTTCCATACAACACAATGTTTGTGAGATCTCAACAACTTACTAGCCGGCCCAAACCGCTCACCAAATTTTGGTTCCGTTATCGTTGTAGCAAGTTAATAACAAAGGTAAGCTGCCAGCCATGAAATAAGGATTATAGTTATTTTGGCTCAACCTCTTGGAGATTATCGATGAAACAAAGAGACATCCTTTTCTTTATTTTATTATTTCCAATATGTGTTACCGCGCAAAACTGGGACATGCCTAGAACTCAAGATGGGCAACCCGACATGCAAGGCATTTGGTCTAATGCCTCTCAAACTCCACTTTCAAGGCCCTCAGAATTCGGAAACAAAGGGTTTTTGACCCAAGAAGAGGCCCAGACACAAATGCAGCGCTGGCGAGATCGATACGATCGATCAGGGCAGGCAATTGATGGTGACCGCGAAGCCCCAACGGATGGTAATTCAAATCTTGGATATAACAGTTTTTGGTGGGATCCGCGAACCGATGCTATAGAAATAAACGGTGAATACCGCACTTCCATTATTATCAGCCCACAAGATGGCCAGATCCCCTACGTCGGTGGTGAAAACCCAAGAAATGACTTGCGCTCAAAATGGCTCTCCCAGCCCGGCGTCGAAGCGTACGACGGCCATGAGCTTAGGTCCCTGGCCGAACGCTGTTTAATGACATTTAGCTCAGGCTCGGGCCCACCCATGTTGCCAACTCTCTATAATAGTAATTACCAAATTGTGCAGACCAGAGATTATGTCCTGATACTAGTAGAGATGGTTCACGATGCCCGCGTCATTCCTTTAAATAAGGATCATAATTCTCAAGACATGGAAAAGTGGATGGGAGATTCCGTTGGATACTGGGAGAACGATACTCTAGTTGTGCAAACCAAGAACTTCCATCCTCAGCAGTCTTTTCGTGGATCCTCCGACCAAATGATAGTAACTGAACGATTTGAGCTATTAAGTAAAGATAAAATTAAATACTCCTTTACTATAGAGGATCCACTTACTTTTACTCAGCCATGGGAGGGAGAAGTTGCAATGCTGCGGAAACCTAAGGATGAAATCATATATGAATATGCCTGCCATGAAGGTAATTACGCTTTCCCTGGCATCCTGGGCGGGGCACGAAGGTTAGAGTTTGACGCCGCGCAATAGACTAAATTTATTTACAAAAACCCTTTAAGGCAGACCAAGGCTGAGAATCCTCGCATCTTGGCGGCCACCAACAGCAATGCTCACGTACTGTTTGTCATTTACCATATAAGACATAGGCGTCCCAGTAGGTGGCAGCGGTAATTCAAACTCATGAATAATTTCACCACTGCTCTTATTGAACGCCCTCAATAGATTGCGATTACCATCCCGCTGAGCCATAAACAATAAGGTCTTGGTTAGTAAGGGTCCGGTCCGGTCATAACTCCCCACAGGGCCGGGATCAAGTATCCCCATGTCGATAATCTGTTGCCGGATACCTTCGCCATGAGGCACCATCCATTCATGATCTCCACTATTGAGATTAATAGCCGTGATGCGACCATAAGGAGGCTTGATAAGTGGCAGACCCTGGGGGCCGGATACTGATCTTGCACCACCGCGCACATAACCCATTTCTTGTCGTTCCCTCCTTGCTTCTACCAGTGCCACGACAATAGGAGAGGAAGCCGAAGGGATGTAATAAAGCCCCGTTTCAGGATCAAAAGCAGCACCATGCCATTCTCCTCCTCCAGCCCAACCGGGAAACTGGATTGCTCCACGCAATGAGGGTGGGGTAAACAAGGGGCCATAATCAAATTCTTCGATATTCTGCAGGGCTTCTTGTCGCAATTCCGACGAAAAATCTATCAGAGTTTCGTCGCTAATACCCTGGGGTTCAAATGCATCCGGCTTGGTTGGAAAAGGTTGAGTCAAGGAAAGACGTTCTCCGCTAACGCTACTTTGCGGAACCTCCCGTTCCTCGATAGGCCAGACAGGGTCGCCAGTTACACGATCGAATACATAGGTAAATCCTTGTTTAGAAATCACAGCAACAGCCTTGATCGGACGACCATCCACGGTAATGTCCACGAGTGTAGGTGCAGCTGGTAAATCGTAATCCCACACACCGTGATGAACCATTTGGAAGTGCCAGATCCGCTCACCGGTATTGACATCCACCGCTACCAAACTCTCTGCAAATAAGTTATCTCCTTTACGTAGGCCGCCATACCAATCATTTGTAGGGGTACCGATAGGGATGTAGGCGATCCCTAACTCATCATCCGCACTCATAATAGTCCAGGAATTTGTATTGCCTGAATATTCCCAGGAACCGTCCTCCCAGGTTTCATTACCAAACTCGCCAGCCTGAGGAATGGTTTTGAACATCCATTCAAGCTCACCTGTTTCTGGATTAAACGCGCGAACATGACCCGGAGGCATCTCTTTGGATCGGGGAACGTCAAAGACGACTGAATTAACAATGACCTTATTATTCGTCACCAGCGCTGGCGAAACGACACCGTATAGCTTCTTATCAATTTCCCTGCCTAATCCCTGGCTAAGATCTACCCTGCCATCGTTCCCAAAAGCGGAATCCGGTTGCCCGTTAGCTGCGTCCAGAGACCACAAGTAAGAATCATTAGTGGCAAAGAATATCCTTTGCTTCCCATTTCCTTCCCAGTAGCCGACACCACGGGTGTTATAGCCAAGATTAGTTGGTCGTCCTGCCTCCCAGGCTCTCGTATCGAATACCCACCGTGTTCGGCCGGTTTCTGCATCCAGAGCGACCACGCGCCCGAATGACGTGGGAACGTACATAGCACCATCAACAACAATCGGTGTAACCTTGTATGCCCCTGGTACCGCTCCTGCATTACCCCCCGTTACGTTTGCATCAGCTGTCGCGTTATCCACGCTGTCCCAGCTCCAGGCTACGGTTAAGTTGTCTACATTCTGAGCCGTAATTTGGTCTAGCGCTGAATACTTTTGTGAGCCATTATCACCTCCATAACTAGGCCAGTCAGCGGCATATAAATTCGCCGAAATGGAGAGCGTAAAATAAATTAGTACCGAGATATAAACTGACCTAATGGACATTTTGACTCCTTGGCGGTGCTACTTGTGCGACTTGATGATAAGCGATACTAGCATATCACTTATAGTCTATGGCGGTGAGGGAGGGATTCGAACCCTCGAGAAGTGTTAACCTCTACACGCTTTCCAGGCGTGCTCCTTCAACCACTCGGACACCTCACCATAGTTTCTTTGATGGTACACCCCCTCATCTGCCTTTGCTTCTTATACCTAACATCGTATTTTTCAGGGGCGAAGCTGTAGCTTAAAATGTATTAATCATAATGCCTATTGCCTCACAGTTCTGGTTCCTATTGAATCTCTTGTGATCGGTTTAGTCGACCGGTAAACGTTAATATCGATACCGCCTCGTCGCAAATAATTTAAACTAAGCTCTAATTCAGTCGGACCACAGCGATGCATGATATCGCGGTAAATACGCTCTGTGCATTCCTCATGATAACCTTCGTGTTGCCTATACGAGCATAAGTATGTGAGCAGACTGTCTGGTTTAATTTTCGGACCCGTATACTTAATGTGGAAGCTTGCCCAGTCAGGTTGGCCGGTCACGGGACAATTGGATCTAAATAGGTCTGAGTGCAACTGCGCATCGAATATAATATCAGTTTCTGTTTGCAGAACCGTTTCATCGGGATGACTACTTCGGCATTCAATCAACTCTGAATCAATAGAATTTCCGGACCTATTATTAGCTATGGGGTCCTTGATTTCAAAAGGGTGAACCAACACTACTTTAACATTGGAACAACTTATTCTAGATAGGTCTTTGGAAATCTTTTCAATAACCTCACCAACATCTTTGTGCGTTTCATCGTTCAAAGAATTTAGATAAAGCTTCAAAGATTTTGATTCAATAATATTTTCAGATTCCGAATTAAAGAAAAACTCACCAACCGCTACCTGCGGTTTTCCCGTCTGATCCAGCCATGAAATTTCATAAGCACGCCAATGATCAATGCCGTGCATAACCATATTATTTTCTATATCAAGCAAAGACCGAGTCGGCGACCTGGGGATGGGGAAAAGAAGTCCCAGATCGTATTTGAGTGGATACTTTGTTTTCTCTCCCAGCGGATTTTCAGACATCGAGCACGCCTTAATTACGAATTCCGGTACCGTGCCTAAGCAACCAAATACAACTTATATAAAGCACCAAAATAAACACGCCCATAATCATAAAAGCCCAGTACACATCAATGTCTGAACTGCCCAGTATGCCGTAGCGAAAAGTATTTACCATATAGAAAATCGGATTAAGGCTTGAAACTACTTGCCAAAATGGTGGTAACATTTGTATAGAATAAAACACGCCCCCTAGGTAGATAAGTGGTGTTAACACAAAAGTTGGAATGATCGAAATATCGTCAAAGCTATCCGCAAACACCGCATTAATAAATCCCGCGAGGGAGAAAACCACAGAAGTCATCAGGACTACGGCAATTGTAATCGGGAAGCTTTGTATACTTAGATCAGCAAAAAACAATGACATTGTAGTTACTATCGCTCCTACTGCTAACCCTCTAGCCATACCACCTACAACAAATCCCAGCAGAATTACATAATTGGGGATCGGGGACACTAACAACTCTTCTACGCTACGCTGAAACTTGTGACTAAAAAAGCTGGACACTACGTTCGAATACGAATTTTGAATTACTGCCATCATTATTAAACCCGGCACTATGAATTCCATATACTGAAACCCGTCCATTTCTCCGATGCGCCGGCCTACAAGATTGCCGAAAATAACGAAGTACAACCCGATAGTAATAGCTGGTGGCACTAAGGTCTGTAACCAGATGCGGGAAAAACGCCGTATTTCCCTTATTACGATAGTCTCAAATGCAATGAATTTGTGATTTTCAAACATATATTTTTCAATCGTTTCCGTTATTTCTTAGCCGTGACAGAAATAATTGTTCTAGGCGATTTGTTTTGTTGCGCATGCTACTAATTTCTAGGCCCTGCTTATCCAATTCCTTAAATACCTCATTAATAAGTTTACCATTTGGCACTTTGACTTCTAGACTATGGGCGTCGATTCGGTGTATCAAGACATCATCTATCGTAATTTCTGGCTTACCGTTCACTTCGTTCGCTGTGTCTAGGATAAATACTTGCGAGTCCAGCTCTCCAATCAGTTTCTTCATGCTGGTATTTTCTATAATTTCACCCTCGTCAATGATGGCAATATTCCTACACATCTGTTCAGCTTCTTCTAAATAATGCGTCGTCAGTATAATGGTCGTACCATTAGCATTTATCTCGGTAAGAAAATTCCACATTGAGCGCCTTAGCTCTATGTCAACCCCCGCCGTGGGCTCATCCAGTATTAATAAGCGAGGCTCATGAACTAAAGCCCGGGCAATCATTAAACGTCTTTTCATCCCGCCTGATAGTGAGCGTGACCTCTCGGAGCGCTTTTCCCAAAGCCCAAGTTTTTTCAGGTATTTTTCACATCTTTCCCTAGCCAGTTTACGGGGCAAACCGTAATACCCCGCTTGTGTCAATACGATATCTTTTACCTTTTCAAACTGACTGAAATTAATCTCTTGAGGTACGACCCCTAAATCCAATTTGGTCTCATATATATGGGTATCAACGCTACGGCCAAAAACCTCAACACTGCCCCCAGACTTGTTTATCAGCGTGGATATCACACCAATAATCGTTGACTTACCGGCTCCATTGGGTCCCAGCAAAGCAAAAAAATCACCTTGCTGTACTTCCAGAGAAACTCCCTTAAGAGCCTCAACCCCGTTCGCATAGGTTTTGTCGAGATCTTTTATGGAAATAGCTATTGTCATTCTAATACCGCGGTGAGCTACAAATTATAAAATTAGCTATCTTTTTAACTAACCTATTTATTTTTTCGATTGATGCCGGCATCTATGAGCAGTCATTACCATAGCGCCAATTAGTCAATTCGCCATTATAACAGAGAGTTGATTTTAGAGCGGTAGGTCTTACCGCCGCGCCTTTATAGTTATAGTATCTACTCATTTACATACGTTTATAATCAAGAGCCATAAAAGACATGAAGGGGCTATACATAGAGCGTTATACCGGACGGGAGACTAAAAGATTAAAACTTTACTTACATTTCTAATTCGTAGCCTTCCCCTAACTGCTCCACTGTTTATTATATTGGTTATTTTTTGGTACTTTTACCAGGGTCCGGATTGTGAGATATGGCCCTATCAATCAACATGCATCGTATTAGAAGAATAAAGGGGGGCTAAATGACCAAATGGGAATACTTAATAGTAGATGCAGATGCGGAACGAATGAAACACCCAGAACAACAATGGCACAATCAACTCCACGAACATGGAACTGAGGGCTGGGAACTCGTGACCATAAAGGAAGTATACGGAGATAAGCAGAGCGGAGGCTTACGTGAGGGCTTATTTACGACCTCCAGCGCAGAAATCACTGGATACAAGCTCTTTTTCAAAAGACCAATTGATTGAGCCTTTGGTCCTTAGCTCAAAAATCCGGAATCAAGTCAAAAGAAACAGGGGTATTCGAATAGTACAACTCGCCTACGTTAGCAAGCGTGTCATAAGCGAAATAGAAATAGAGAAAAGCGGCCATCGCCATTCCGGCTGGACTATCAGAGAGCCCACTACTATGGTGTTCAGAATATTTTCCTCCCGAAAAGAAGGCATTCAACTTCTCGTTATCAACTCTATCACTTTCGGTTAAAGTCAGACGAGAGGGAGCTCCATTGAAAACTATATCGATTGAAGGGTTATCTCCATATAATTTGAAGATCAAGGTCAAATCATACCAATGATTTTCTTGGATAGAATCTGCTATTGCATACATATAGCCTTCCCTGCCCGAACCATCACCAACAAACATTGACAATCGACTTTCGCCATCGTTTTTTTCACTATAGATAGTGAAACCCATAGCGTTACGCTGACCTTCGTTAGTTCCTAGAATGTTTCGCCAAACGTCAGGATTGTTAGAATCAATATATTTATGAGGATTATCTTCGTTAATTCGGAAACGAACATCTACTTGGAACGTATTCGACGCATTTAAACCTTGTTCAGCGAAAGTAGGTAATCGCAGGTAGTGATCCCACGCTAAATTAACAAAATCGACACCATCTTCAGATGCAAATTGCGGAGAAGCAGTTGTCATATTTTCGTATGACCCACCGCCAGGATCTTCCGGATCCATTACCGCAATATAACTGGTTATAGTTGATTGAAGTGATGAGTCTGAAAGGTTACCGGAAAACTCATATTTAATTTCGGCTGCTAAACTTTCAACGCTAAAAACTGTGAGCCCCAAAAAAAAGAGTGCCCTCAGAACTTTATTAACAAAAAAGGTTTTCAATTAAATTTTTCTTGGGCTCAGGTTTTTACTAACGATTCCACATGTCGGGAAGCACGGCAGAGGAAAACTCTTTCTGACCGGCCTCAAGTAACTTCCGAAGACGGGTCGCTACTGATGGATTCTCACGGGTGTAGCTATACGTTTCAGAAGGATCTTTTTCCAGGTCAAATAAAAGACCGTTTGGCGCATAGTACGAGGATACATTGTCAAAGCTGGCGATTGCAGTTCGATAGAAAGACTCCACAACCAATTTCCAGCGCCCGCTTCGAACGGCCGCGATGCGGTCGTTATTAAATAGAAGCAACGCTTCATGCGGTGTTTTTTCACCATTTGCCAGTAGTGGGAGTATATTTTTCCCATCGACCACCTGACTGGTCGGTAACGTGCTACCGGCGAGCCTGGTAAAAGTTGGATATATATCTATATTCATTGCCGGCTCATGAGATACAGAGCCAGCTGGAATCACACCCGGCCACCGTGCAATGAATGGCACTCTTAACCCTCCTTCCCAGGAAGTCGCTTTTCTGCTGCGAAGCGGCCCCGAACTTCCCTCAAACCAAGGCCCATTGTCGGATGTAAAAATAACCAATGTATTTTCATCCAGACCCAATTCCTGGACTTTGTTCAATATCGTACCGATGCTCCAATCGAGTGTCTCAACCACATCCCCGTAAAGACCGGCTTCGGACTGCCCTTCAAATTCCTCAGAAACAAGTAAAGGAACATGCGGGAAGGTATGGGGCAGGTAAATAAGGAAAGGATCATCTTGGTTTTCTTCCATAAATCGAAGAGCTTGCTCCGTGTAGCGCTGAGTTAAGGTACTTTGATTTACGGGCTCTTCGATTTGTTGCTCATTCTCATACAGTATGAATGGAGACATATCATTGCTGTGGAAGACCCCATAAAACTCATCAAATCCATGATTCAAAGGCGACCATTCCTCACGCGAGCCTAGATGCCATTTCCCAAAAATTGCTGTGGCATAACCGGCCGATTTTAATGTCTCCGCTAGCGTGGTTTCGCTTTCCGCTAGGTGAATTTCGTTAGTAGGCCTTGCCACATCTGCAACCAGATCTAATCTAATTGGGTAGCGTCCCGTAAGTAGTCCGCCGCGAGCTGCGGTACAAACATTGGCACTCGAATAAAAAGACGTAAGATGCACTCCCTGTGCGGCCATTTCATCCAAGTTTGGAGTTTTGATCAACGTGGACCCGTAGACGCCAAGATCTCCGTATCCTAGGTCATCAGCCATAATTAGAATAAAATTTGGCTGAGAATTTTGAGCCACTGCTACTGTACTTAATAAAGTCATAGCCAAACAATTAAATGCTTTTTTTATCATCATAATTTCTCTCTGCCCGTGACTTATTACTGCCAGTTTTAGCGTTGTAACTTACGTATAAACATTAATTAAGTACATTAAAGTGCTGTTATTAAGGTATTTATTATAGGGAAATTCGAGCCCCTGTAGTTAATACTAAACAGTCAGGTAGCCATATAGGTTAGTACTGAGCTGTCTTAAAACGTACCTCGAGATACCCTACGACGCCCTCTACGGCAGTATATTGGTGCGGTGTGCCTTCCGGAATGAGTATTGCATCTCCAACTGATACTCGCTGGGCAAATCCACCTTCTATGTCGGCCGGACCTCCTCCAGCGGGTCGAACTGAAATACCGCCAGTCACAAGAACTCCCGCACCTTCAGTGA
>Ga0209445_1000996_pt1 | contig 15627 bp, 15 predicted proteins | sample MarorgKNORR_S2LV_4_FD_188223 | JGI IMG/M metagenome (GOLD analysis project Ga0209445, IMG submission 188223) | Marine microbial communities from the Southern Atlantic Ocean, analyzing organic carbon cycling - NADW_A/KNORR_S2/LV (SPAdes) (version 2) | ecosystem: Environmental > Aquatic > Marine >...
GCGTCAGCTGTGGCACGAACTTGGTGAGTCCCTGAACGGGACCGACTTCGCCGGCGATGACGTTGCCTTCGGCGTCTGCGGTGACTCCTTCGCCCATCGACCCGACACCGCCCATGCCCGAGGCCCGCGCAGATACGTGCTCCTGAGTGAAGTACCAGACCTCACCGGTTCTGGCGCTGCCCACCCTGAGTCCCTTCCTCCAACCGGGGTTGTAGTTGTCGTCGGATTCAGAGTCGATGGCGTACAGCACATCTTTGGCGTCGATGTAGATGCCGCTGTTGCGGCTGAACTGATACCAGGTGTCGAGGTGAGTGCCTTCCTGATCGAAGATCTGGATGCGTCGGTTGCCCCGGTCGGCGATGAACAGCCGGCCCTGCGAGTCCATGGCGAAGGAGTGAGGCGCGCGGAACTGGCCATCCTCGTAGCCCCAGGAACCAAAGCTCATGATGAAGGTCCCGTCCGGCGCGAATTTGGAAATACGTCCGATCGAGTTTGGTCCCGGCTCGTCCTGGAATTGGGCGCTGTGTGCCTCGGCGACGAAGATGCTGCCGTCCGGCGCCACGAGCACGTCATTGGGTTCGGTGAAGTGCGTGGGCGGGTCACCGGCCTCACCTGGGGTGCCTAGCGTGAGCAGCAGCTCGCCCGTGGGGCTGAACTTCAGGACGGTATGTCCCCTGCCGGCCGCCGCCGGGTTGGCCTCGAGCTCCCGCGCGTTAGCGGAGCGAGCGTCGGCGATCCAGACGTTGCCATCGCTGTCCACGTCCATGCCGTGGGGCCAGAGGATCAGGCCCGCACCGAAGGACTCTACCACGTTCCCGTTGGGATCGAGCTTGACGATGGGGTCCACGTCGGAGAGCGCGCACGAGTTGGTACCGCAGCGGTCCGCCGCCCAGATGTGGATGCCGTCGATGTCGACGTTGACCGCGCTCACCGAGCCCCACGTCCGTCCGTCGGGCAGGACGCCCCAGTCACGGACGGTCTCGTAAGGGTTCGGCAGGTGGTTGACCGGCTCGACGTTGGCGTGCTCAGGCGGGCCCGATGCACCGCGCTGGGCCAACGCGCTGTTCGGAGAGAGTGCCAGCAAGGCACAGGCAAGCGTCGCGAGAAGGAGTAACGGAGCCCTCGAACCCACGACACGTCGGCACGCTTTGGTCATCGAACACCTCGAGCACGAGACAAACAAATCACTTCACAAGTCGGAGAATGTGAGACGAGACGAGCGCTCATGCCAGGTTGTCGAAGGCTGGACTACCTCGGTGGCGGAGTCTCCGGGAATGCCACGACCGCCTCCACGATGCCGCGCGCCGCGCGCTCCGGATCGCTCAGGATCACGCGCCGATCCGTGGAGTTCGTCAGGAAACCCGTCTCGATGATGACGCCAATGGTCATCGGATGCAGCGCGTGCTCGTAGCGGCGGAAGTTGAACGCGTAGTAATTCTGCATGCGTCGCGTGACGGTCGGGAGCCTGCGCAGGTTCGTCACCTCTCCGTAGCTGCGTTCCAGCAGTCTCACGAAGCGAGAGGCACGGCTACGCGGTAGCCGGACGCGTTGGAGTCGTTGCTCCCGTCAGCGTGTATTGCGATGAAGAGGTGAGCCCGGTAGTTCGGCGGTACGACGGCCGGAAGAATATCCACCTCGTAGCCCAGCTGCTCGAGCATCGCTCCTGCGCTGCGCGCGATCTGCAGATTGCTTTCTTACTCCGCGGTGCCTCGCCAGGACGTGCCGTTGCCGCGCAGGCCGGAGAGCTCGCGCGGTGCCTCGTCAGCTCGCCAGTGGCCCGCTTGCAGCGCGATTCGCACGGGTCCCTCGGGTGGCTGCCAATCCGCGGGCGTGGGAATCGGCCCTGGATACCGGTTGCGACTTCGGCTCCAGCTTCGGGAGCGAGAGCGTCGAGGGGTAGCGACCTGGGGAGCGACGGCTTCCAGCGCGCGTACTTGGACGCGCGTCGTTTCAGACATGTCCAAGCGCAGCGTCGTCTGCTCCTGAGGGGGCTCGGGCTCGCGTTCGGGGTCCGGTTCCACGAGGCCTTGGAGGGCAGTAGGGCGGGGCGGCGTGCCCTCGATAAGATCCCGGCGCGCGGACTCGAGGCCGAGCACCACGAGCCCCATAGCAAACACGCTCGCGAAAGCAAACACAACCGATTTCACAGACCCCTCCCCTCGCTTCCTCGCTTCGTTCTTCCTAGAGCATCCCCGTCGCTTCCGTGAGAACTTCATGAATCTTCTCGAAGTCTTCGATTCTGTCCAACTTCCTGGCTCTCCGGAGGGCTTTGTCGAGCGCTCCGTTGAAGGACTTGTGGGCGTCTTGGATCTCTCGCTCGATCATAGAGTTGATCCTACCTCTCAGACCAGCGGTTGCCTGCGCCCCTGAATGGGCGCGCTGCCCGGACCTCTTGACGCTGGCCTTTCTCCTTCCGCCCTTCTTGCCGGAAATCCGTCTCTTCACCGCTCCCACGTACGTTCCGTGGAAGGAGCGCAGGCTCATCTCCGCGACCCCCTTCGTGATCTTGGCCGCCTTCTTCTGGAGGTCTGCAGTCGCGGCCTTCGGGTTGGCTCGCAGCTCTTTCTCGAGCATGTGGCCGATTCGCTCGTTCAGTTGTGACATATCGTGCGTCCTGGCATCGAGTCTCGAATTAAGTCACAGATCCGATCATGGCCTAGCAAGGCTCCGTGGCGCAATGGCCCGATCAATGATTGAAGCTACTGTCGAGAGAACGAGAAGATAGGTCAACGATTTAATTAATATGGAAAGCATTTGACCAAAGTCGAGCACGATATCGAAGCGTGACAGTGCAATCAAGACCAAAGGCACGAAATAGAGGATGCCGTTCCAACGCCCCAGAAAGCTCATGCGCAGTTGTTTGTCGCGGTGGAGCCAGTAGGAATCCAGTACGTACTGGGAGAACGCCACCACCACGAGCAGGGGAAGCGCAGCGGACAACAGGCCGGCGAAAGCAGCCCCGGCGAGGCCGGATGTGACGAAAAGGAAGTCGGTGGTGTGATCGAAGAGTAGGCCGCGAGGTGAGGCGGTGTGCGTCTTTCGTGCCACGACACCGTCCGCAAAGTCGGTCGCGATCGCAGTGATCACTATTGCGAGCAGCAACAGAGGCGACATCAACTCCGGCTGTGCAAAGGCTAGCGCGGCCGGCAGTGCCAATATCAATCGAACAGCGGTGAATAGGTTAGCCACCCGCATCCGGTCGGCCATTGGTACCAAATAAGTCGCGCTGGGCACGTCGCCAGAAAAGAAGTCCGATTCCTGCGTTGAACAGAATGAAGAAGTTGTGCTGCACGAAGCCGAAGGCGGCCATCTGACCTTCGTTCTCGGGAAAGAGGATGACCCAGAACGTGATCGCAGCAGCGCGCATGGGCGTGGGGACCGTGGCCGCGAAGAAAATCACGGGCAAGTACCCGAGCAAAGAGGTCAAGGAGACATCAACGCCGAACAACGTCAGCGCGATGGTATAGACGAAGACGGCGGCGATGATGGCTGGGGAACGCAACAGGAAGAACGCCCCGTAGTGCCATGGCTTGGCCAACTTGAAGGCGTGCAGCAGTCGTTTCTCGCGCAGTTGGCTGCTGGGTAGGATCTTGCCTTGGAAGTACAGCATCCATAAGGCGAGCCCTACGGCTGCTACCAAGGCGATGGTGGGAATCAGACCGAACACTTCCGGAAGTGAGTCACGGCTGACGTAGAACCCGATCGTGGCCCAGACCAGCAAGTAGAAAACTTCGCAGAACATGACGAACAGCATGACCGAGCCGACTTCCCAGCCCGGTACTTGATCGCGCCTATTCAGGTAGTAGGCCATGGCACCCTTCCCGATCTGCTCATTGAACATCGAGATGATGTAGGCGCTGGCGCGTATAGGGAGGATGTCGCGGTAGGGAATGTCTTTGATGAACCACCCGAGTGCGCGCGTCACCACTAGGGTATCGATGAAGAAATAGAACAACGAGTACGCCACCATCAAGAACAGCCAAGGGAGCCAGGCAACGTTGGAGAACACTTGAGACATATAGTCGACGAGCGGGAGCCCCTCGCGTCCGGCGGCGCCGTTCAAGCGGTAGTACAGGTAGGCAAAACACAGCCCGGTCAGACCTAGGAACAGAAGGCGCTGCAATGCGCTCGGTTTCTTAGGCGCGGTGGTGGCTTCGGCTCCGGGTTCCATCATGTCGATTCCGTTTCGGCTGAAAGGATCTTGTTCAATGTCTCCGACAACGGTGTGAGGCTAACGCCTAAGTCATCGGCTGCATTGTGCTGCACCTCTTCGCTCGTCGTGATGACATCGATGACGGTCGGCGAGATGCCTCCCCCCCTCATGCGGCTGGTGACTGATGCGCCCAACTTGGCCAGCCAAACCGGGGTCGTCCGTAGTGACACTGCTGTGCCCAGGAGATCGGCGACCCGTATGACCAGGTCCCGATAAGATATGGGTTCCGGCCCGACCAGCTTATGGGTGGAGACGCCTTCAGGCCGAGTCTCACAGACGCGCAGTATGGCACGACACAGGTCATCGAGATCCAGCGGGCGCAGTGCATGGCCACCCCCGCCCAGGAGTGAGGCCTTCCCGCGCCTGGCCGTTCGCAAAAGCGCGTCGGCGCCCGCCGTGCCCGGTCCGAGCAGGATAGGAGTGCGGATGATGGTTGCCGGGATGCCCGACTGCGCGACTGCGCGCTCGGCATCACCCTTGGATCTCAGGAAGGCGTTGGCCGAGTTCGGGCTAGCGCCGAGGACACTGATCAAGACGATGTGCCCCACATCGGCGGTTCTGGAAGCCTGCACGACGGAGACGGTCGCGGCCACGTTCGCATCAGCATAGTTGGACGTCTTGCTCTCGATCAGGATGCCCGCCAGGTGCACGACGCACGACGCACCTCGCATGGCCTCGGCCAGCTCGCCGACATCATACGAAATGATGCGGCGCGTGATGTGAGGCGAGGATGGCAGTGAATCGGCCGCGCGTTCTGATCGCACTCCGGCGATGACATCGATGCCGCCGCTTGCGACGACGTGCGCCAACAGCTTTTGACCGACGCTGCTATTGGCGCCAGTGACGGCAATCGTCATCGCGGGGATGACCGTCTAACGGGGTGTTGAGGGCGCCATCACGCTCCCTCTAGTCGCGCAACGCGAAGGTGACCAAGGTGTGGCCCGAAATGACCGACACGTACTGCTGGCCGTCTACCATAAAGGTGACTGGCGCCATCACGATTTGTCCGCCGAGACTCGCTTTCCACAGCAACTCCCCGGTCCACGCGTCGAGCGCGTGGAAGTGGCCTTCTCGGCCACCCGTGAACAGCAGATCCGACGCCGTAGTCAACATGCCGCCGTCGCTGACGTCGAACTGCCGGAACTTCCAGGCTGCGCCTCCCGAGCGGGGGTCCATGGCGATCACCGCACCGTACCCGACTTCGTCCGTCCAGTTGTTGATCGGGGTGGTGCGACCGATCCCGATGGTGGGTGCGCCCGGCACTGGCGCCAGCACGCTGAAGCCGCCGCCCAGAAAAAACCGACCAGGCCTGTACTCGGAGTCCTCGGGCTCGTAGATCGTCGCGTAGTTTTCCCATGCCGCGAAATAGAAGAGGCCCGTGCTCGGGCTGTAAGACGGCGGATACCAGTTCGTCCCTCCCTGATTGCCCGGCCAGGTGGGGGAGCCAGCCGGCTGTGGTGTCGGGATCGGCCTTCCGTTCTCGTCGAGGCCGCTCGACCAGTTGACCTTCACGAACGGCTCGCCCAGGAGGAACTCTCCTGTCTCGCGGTCGAGCGCGTAGAAATAGCCGTTCCGGTTGGCCCACAGCATCAGCTTTCTTGGCCTTCCGTCCCAGTCCATGTCGACGAGCACGGGGACCTGTACCGAGTCGTAGTCGTAGCCGTCGTTCGGAGTGAACTGGAAGTGCCACACGAGCTCGCCGGTGTCGACGTCGAGAGCCACGACCGCGTCGGAGTAGAGGTTGTCGCCCGGACGCTGGCCAGCGTTCCAGTCGGGACCCGGATTCCCCACGCCCCAGTAGGTCAAGTTGAGTTCGGGGTCATAGGAGCCGGTGATCCAAACCGGGGCGCCGCCGTGCTCCCAGTCGTCACCCTGCCAAGTGTCATGACCGGGCTCGCCGGGGCCGGGGATCGTATAGAAGCGCCACGCTTCCTCTCCCGTCTCGGCGTCGTAAGCGGCGATGAACCCCCGAATCCCGAACTCACCGCCACCGACGCCGACGACGACTTTGTCCTTTATGATCAGCGGTGCCATCGTGATCGAATACGCGAGGTTCACGTCGGCGACCTCGATGTCCCAGAGCGGCTTGCCGTTGATCGCATCGATCGCGATCAGCCGCGCGTCGAGCGTGCCCATGAACACTTTGTCGCCGAGGATAGCCACCCCGCGGTTGTTGGCACCGCAGCACACCGACGCGTCCTCGGACGGCGTGTGTCGGTACAGCCAGAACACCCGACCAGTGACGGCGTCCACCGCCATGACGTCGTTGGGTCGCTCGGTGATGTACATGATTCCGTCGACCACGATCGGATTGGACTGCCAAGCCCCGAACGTCTGATTCTGGAGCATCCACTTCATCTCGAGATCGTCGACGTTGTCGCGCGTGATCTGCTCGAGCCCACTGTGCCGCTGGCTGGAGTAATTGCCGTTGTAGGTGAGCCAGTTCTCGGGCTCGTCGTCAGCGGCCAGGATACGATCGTATGTCACCTGAGCATCGAGCTCTGCAGACGCGAGCAGCCCCCCGAGCACGAACAACGAAAGCAACGTGCGAAGGGGTTTCATTGCATGCCCCTGAGCGAAAGAAGGTATCCGATGAGGTCAGCGACCTGGTCGCTGGAGAGTGTGGTGGGCTCCATCGTGGGCGTGTTACTAACCTCGTATTCGGCCAGATCTGCTTTCACGAGCGAGCGTAGGCGTCCTTCCGAGTCGATCAGCTGCACGGTGTAGGTGTCCTCGTTCAGCCGTCGCCCCTGGATGGTCTCACCGCCGCGAGTCACGGCCCGCACTGGTCGGTTGATGGGTAACAAAGCGGTGATGGGGTCGAGAATCGCTCGCTGGAGTGCTGCAGGGGTGCGCACGGCGCCGATATCGCTCAGGTCGGGCGCGGTGCGTGGGCCTCGCCCATTGACGCGATGACACGACGAGCAATCACCCTGGCCCTCGAAGAGATCCTGGCCGCGAGCGACGTCACCCACCTTTACCGCGACCCCGCTCGGATCGAAACCCGCACGGATGTAGGCGATGACGCCGTTGAGCTCATCGGAATTCAGGTCGAAGGCCGGCATGCGGGCGTTGGCGAGACCCGTCGTGATGACCCCGCGAAGGTCGTCGTCCGACACCGAACTCCGGAACTGGCCCAGACGCAGGTTCACGCCGTCCACATCGTCCCCGTTCGCCCCGTGGCACAGCGCACACTCGGAGGTATAGACACGGGAGCCCGCTTCGATGTCTTCGCTGGTGTATTGATGGTCTCCCGAAGCCTGTGCGTGACCCTGCTCGGCAGCGGGAAGCAGCCACGCGACCGCGCAGAAACCCAGGAGGCCGAGCCGTGCGAATGTCCGCCCGTCATCCCTCATCAGCGTCCCTCCCAGTCGATGTGCGATAGGCTCGCCATCGCGAGCTGAAGCGCGTGTGTTCCCTTCCTTCCTCCGCCCTGGGCCCGTAGCGCGGTGTAGAGCTGATGCGCCAACGCCAGGCCCGGCAGGGACAGGTCCATCCGGTTCGCCTCTGCGAGCGCGATGCCCATGTCCTTGATGAAATGCTCCACGAAGAATCCGGGATCGAAGTTGTTGGCGATCATGCGCGGACCGTAGTTCGAGAGCGACCAGCTGCCGGCCGCTCCCGAGGCGACGGACTCCATCACGGTATCCAGGTCGAGCCCCGCCTTGTAGGCGTAGAGTAGGCCCTCGCAGACGCCGATCATGCCGGATGCGATCAGCGTCTGGTTCACCATCTTGGTATGCTGCCCCGCGCCCGGACCGCCCTGGCGCACGATCGCCTTGCCCATGGCGTTCCAGCACGGATCGAGCGATTCCACGACGTCGGCGTCCCCGCCAATCATGATGGACAGGCGCGCTTCTTTCGCGCCGACGTCTCCGCCCGAGACCGGCGCGTCCACGCTCGCCACTCCCTTGGCCTTCGCTGCTTCGTAGATCTCTACCGCGAGGGACGGCTCGCTGGTGGTCATGTCCACGAGCACGTTGCCGGCTTCGCAACCCGCCAGAGCGCCGTCGGGCCCGAGCACGACCTCGCGCACGTCGGTCGGGAAGCCCACGATGGTGAACATTACGTCGCTTTGCTCGGCTACCGCCTTCGGCGTGTCGGCCCAGGTCGCGCCCTTGGCGAGCACCGAGTCGGCAGTCTCCTGAGTGCGCGTGTAGACGGTCGCCGAAAAGCCTGCGTCGACGAGGTGGGCGCACATACTGCGCCCCATGACTCCCAGGCCGATCCAGCCGATGCGAGTAGTTCCGGGCTCAACGATCATGGTCGAAGCTCGAGTGGTGGGTTCTGACTAACGCGTGCCGGTTCATGTGTTGTCTCTCGTCTCTGCTCGCTGGTAGTTGAGATCCGAGCGTCGGGTAGCGTGCAGCGACAGGCTATAGAGTGTCATCTCGGGGCGCCAGCGGAGCTGGCCGGCGTGTAGGCACTGCCCGGGACGGCCCAAACGGGAGTCGCTTGCCGCCCGACGTGCCGACGACGCATTTTTAGCCGCTGCAGTAACCCTTCTGGAGGACATCATGCGAGTGATAGCTCTTCTCTGTGGCCTAGTGGCCACGACCATGGTTGCGTTCGGGACCAATGCGAGCGCCCAGGTTGATCCAGGCGGCGAAGTCAGTAGGCAGCAATACGACGCCTGGATGAGCGAGCTGTCGAATTGGGGCCGCTGGGGGGCAGACGACCAGCTCGGCGCCCTCAACCTCATCACTCCTGCAAAGCGAGTAGCGGCGGCTCGACTGGTGGAGGAAGGCAGGACCGTCTCGATGGCGCGCGCCATGACGATTCAAACGCTCAACAACCCGGACGAGGCGAGCGCGAACCGAGCCCCGGTGCTCGTGGGCTCGGTCCGTAGCGTGTTCGATATCGATACCAATGGTGGCTACTTCTGGGAGCGATACGAGATCGAATACCATGGTAGCCTCGTATCACATCTCGATGCGCTCTGCCACGTGGCGTACAACGGCAAGGTGTACAACGGTCTGCCGTTCGAGGACGTCGCCTCGAAAGAGGACGGCTGCACCCAGCTAGGTGTCGTCAACTTGAAAGACGGGCTCGTCACTCGCGGCATCCTGGTGGATCTGCCGGGGAAGGCCGTGCGTCCGGAGGACATCGAGGCCTGGGAAGCCGAGACCGGCATCACGATTTCGTCCGGCGATGCCCTTTTCTTGCGCACAGGCCGCGACGTCGGGCAAAGGGGAGGATATCATCCTTCTCTGATCCCGTTCTTCAAGGAGCGGGACATCGCGCTGCTCGGCTCCGACGTGCCCCAGGAGGGCGGCCGGGTGGAGGGGGTCACCGTCCCCATTCACTTCTTCGCTCTGGTATCGCTTGGCGTGCACCTCTTCGACAACCTGGGGCTCGAAGACCTGGCCAGGACGGCCAACGAGCTGAACCGGTGGGAGTTCATGTTCATGGCCTCGCCCCACGGCGTACCGCATGGGGCAGGGGCGGCGCTCAACCCCATCGCGGTGTTCTAGAAACTCGCGATTACGATCTTCCCCATGTGGTTACCACTGGCCATGTGATCGTAGGCCGCCGGTGCATTGTCGAACGTGAAGACCTTGTCGACGAGCGGACGCAGTTGGTGTTGTGTGATGAAGGCGTTCATGGCTTCGAAGTCCGCCCTGGAACCAACATAGATTCCCGTCACTTGCACGCTGCGGCCAATGAACGAGCCGATGGGCATGGCGTTTGCGAAGCCCGACAAGCCTCCGATGATCGCGATGTGGCCGCCGTATCCGAGCGCCCGGATCGCCTTGGGCAGTGTGTCGCGGCCGCCCACTTCGAGCACTTGGGTCACGCCCGCGTTGCCGGTGATGGCGCGCACTTCGTCTTGCCACTCGGTGTTGGTCCGGTAGTTGACGGTGCCGTACGCCCCCATCTCGCGGGCGCGCACCAGCTTTTCATCGCTCGAGCTGGTGATTATCGGTCTGGCTCCGGCTGCCACCGAGAACTGCAGGCCGAAGATGGATACGCCGCCCGTGCCTTCCAACAGGACGAAGTCGTCCTCCACTAGGCCGCCGTGTTTGAAGAGCGCGTTCCACGCGGTCACACCCGCACAGGGGAGGGTGGCGGCCTCTATGAACGAGAGGTGCTCCGGGATCTCGACCAGCCCGTCTTCATGACCGACGATCATCTCCGAGAGCATGCCGTCGATGGCGCCACCTCTGGCGGATGCGTTCGTCCGCGCGCTCGGCCTTCCGTCCACCCAGCTAGCGAAGAAGATCCCGGCCACGCGGTCCCCGACCTCGAAGCGAGTGACACCGGGTCCGACGCCGATCACCTCGCCGGCTCCGTCCGACAGCGGCACCAGGCCGGTGCGAGGATTCCCGCCGCCGTACTGCGACTGGAGGATCGACAGGTCTCGCCGATTCAGGGAGGTCGCTCTCACGCGGACCAGGACTTCGTTGGCGCCCGGAGTGGGCTGGGCCACTTCCTTCATCACCAGCCGGACCTCGTCGTCGAATACGCCGAATTGGTACTGGCGCATGGTCTGGGCCTGGGCGACGGCAGGGCTCGGGATCGCCAGGGTGGCTAGGCCGGCGGCCAGAAGGACCTGATTGAGTCGAGAGGTCGCTTGCGAGAATCCTGTCGTCATGGATCAACTCGGCTAAAGGTGGTGAGGCCAATGAACCATACCCCGACCAGCTCCGCCATGCCTATCTTGTGGATCGCCGGATCCACCCGGCCGACAACCCCAACTTCGCGATCCATGCACAAGACATCTTTGCTTCTCGTCGCGCTGCTCGCGGTGATGACTGGTGCTGAGCTAGCCACCGCCCAGGAAGCCCCCGCAGCTCTAACCACCATCCGCAACTACGTCGAGGTTTCGGACCGACTCACGACCGCCGGTCAGATCGCCTACGATCAGATCCCGCTGCTGAGCGAGCAGGGCTACGACGTCGTCGTCAACCTGGCCACAGCCAGCCGAGAGAGGAATTCGCTGGAGGGTTTCCATGTCACAGAGACCGGGATGACCTATGTCCACATCCCGGTCGACTGGGAGCAGCCACGGCTGAGCGACCTGAGCATGTTCTTCGACGTCATGGAAGCCAACGAGGGTCGCAAGGTCTTCGTGCACTGCTTCGCAAACATGCGCGCATCGGCCTTCGTCTACATGTATCGGACGCTGGTCGAAGGCGTCTTGGACGAAGACGCGATCGGCCACATGAGCGAGGTCTGGGACCCCGCCGAGGTCCGGCAATGGGGTGACCTGATCGAGCGGGCTCGAACCGAGTTCAGCGGCCGCTAGCTCGGCGTCGACGGCATCCTGCGCGACGCGCGGGCCCCCGTGCCTCGTATCGTTTCGCTGCTGCCGGCGGCCACGGAGATCGTTCACGCCCTCGGGAGGGGTGATCACCTCGTGGGTCGCTCACACGAATGTGACTTCCCGCCCGAGGGAAGCAGCCAAGGGAAACTTTTGAGCCCCGAGCGTAGACGCCGGTGTGTGGTGCATGTACGTCAGCGACTGAGGGCGAGTGAGCGTCACGCGTGCCATGTTCTGGGCCAGCCACCCACGACGCAGCGCCGGGTGAAGAGGGTACGGCGTGACGAAGCGGCGCTACGCACAGACGTGGTGCGGTTGGCGAGCCGGTTCGGTCGCTACGGATATCGTCGGATCACGAACCTGCTGCGCATCGAAGGCTGACAGGTGAACCACAAGCGCGTGGAACGGATCTGGCGGCAAGAGGGGCTCAAAGTGCCGAAGCGACAGCCGAAACGGGGCCGACTGTGGCTGGGCGATGGCTCGTGTATCCGGCTCAGGCCACTGCAGTAGGAATCACGTCTAGTCCTACGACTTCGTGAGCACACGTACTCGAGGTCCTGGCCGATCTCTTCGCTCGCTACGGTCCGCCCGAGCATCTGCGCTCGGACAACGGCCCTGAGTTCACGGCCAAGCTGGTTCGGCGGTGGTTGGCCAGGCTCGGCGTGCAGACACTCTACATCGAGCCGGGCAGTCCTTGGGAGAACGGCTACAACGAGAGCTTCAACGGCAAGCTCAGAGACGAGTTCTTGAACGGAGAGATCTTCTACACACTGCCCGAGGCTGTCGTCCTCGTCGAGCAGTGGAGGCAGCTCTACAATACCGTCCGACCCCACAGCGCCTGGGGCGGACTACCCCCCGCCCCGGAGACCATAAAACCATCGGCTTGGTTCCTTAGAATGCCCCAACTTCTGGGGCCGCCGAGAGCGCAAGGTCTAACATAGGAAGTGGTACCACACTTGGGGGCACGTCAGGTTTGTTTCACCTTGATTTACCAACGTTACCAGTCTGGTCAGACAACGAACGACGAATGAGTCCAAGAATTCAGGCGGCATCTTTCTTAGAGGAGGAGTAATCTTCATGAACCGATTCATTTCCGTAGCATGGCAGCTCCCGGTTCTCTTCCTCGTCACTGGTTGTGGAAGCCAAGAAGAGTCGGAAGCCGTAGCACTCGACACACCTACTGTCGCGGCGGCTCTGGACGAGATTCGTCCTGAGGCAATCGATCATCATATCCGGGTGCTCGCGGATGATTCTCTTGAGGGGAGAGCTCCAGGAACCCGTGGCTTCAGAGGAGCTGCGCAGTATGTGGAGACATCTCTCAGTGCCCTCGGGTTAGATCCAGCGGGTATCGATGGCACGTATCAACAGCCTGTGCCACTTCGTGAGAGCCTTGTGGCAGAGGAAGAGAGCGGCATGCGAATCTCTTCGCCCTCGGGTGTTGAGGAGCTCGAATACGGTGTGGATTTCTACTTGAGTCCTGATCCTGTTCGTGAGACCGTGAGCGTCTCTGATGCCGCCGTTGCCTTTGTAGGGTACGGGGTCAGCGCCCCGGGACTTGGCTACGATGACTACGCCAACATTGATGTTGAAGGGAAAATCGTGGCGTATCTGACTGGGGCACCTCCTGCATTTCCCAGCAATGAGCGCGCATACTACTCCTCGGGGGCAACGAAGCAGAGTGAAGCGGTAGCGCGTGGCGCTGTGGGAATTCTGAGCTTCACCTATCCCGGAGATCCGAGGTTCCGATGGGAGGTCAATCTAGCGCGCTCGAAACGGGGGAGCTTTGCATGGCTCGACGATGACGGGAATCCCAACCGAGGTAATCTGGCGGTCCTGGGGTCAGCTTCTCTCAATCACCCTGCAGCCCGTGCTCTCTTTACTGGAGCACCGCAGCCCATCGAAGAAACTTTCAGAGCCGCAGCGGAAAGCACACCACAGGCATTCGATCTTGTGACACGGGTCTCGATTAGTACAAAGAGTAGTCACCGCAGGGTCGACAGCTGGAACGTTATAGCACGCCTTGAGGGAAGCGACCCCGTGCTCCGCGACGAGCACGTCGTGTATGTAGCCCATGTTGACCATTTTGGGATCGGGGTCGAGGTCGACGGGGACGCCATCTACAATGGCGCTCATGACAATGCCTCGGGAACATCGATTGTCCTTGAGATTGCTCGAGCGTTTGCGAGCCTGCCAACAAAACCCCGGCGGTCAGTCCTGTTTCTGATCGCGACGGCGGAAGAGTGGGGGCTACTCGGGTCTGACTATTTCGTAGAGAACCCGACGGTACCGAGGTCAAGCTTGGTCGCGAATTTCTCTTTGGACATGCCGTTCCTGTTCCATCCGCTACGCGACATTATTCCGTATGGAGCGGAACACTCGACCCTTTCCGCACCGGTCCGAGCTGCATCGGAACATCTCGGACTTGCGATTGGGCCGGACCCAATTCCCGAACAGGTCCTGTTCATCCGAAGTGACCATTTCAGCTTTGTAAGACGAGGGATTCCAGCACTATTCATCAAGAGCGGTTTTGAGACAGGGGATCCGAATCTAGATGGTGGGGCAATCAACTCGGCGTTCCGCCAGAACCTATATCACACGCCGTTCGATGAGGTTGGCCAAGGCTTCGATTTTGAAGCCGGTGCTGCGCATGCTCGTGTGAACTTCCTGACTGGCTACATCATAGCTCAGGAAACGGCGCGGCCCAGCTGGAATCCAGGGGACTTCTTTGGAGAACTCTTCAACGCCAACTAGGACTACCATGTTCCTTAACCGGCAGTCAGCCTAGCCCGAAACGTCTTCCCAATTTTCGACGAGGTGGACTGCGGATCGCCAAGCGAGCGCGTCCTGTTCCAAAGTTCAGCCGAGCGCCAAGTCGCGCTTCTGCAGCGGGTTAGGTCGGCCGCTACGGTGTTGTTCTCGGCCTACGCGGCGCGTTTTGGACCTGACGAGTCGAGGGATGTTGAAGTCGCCTGTCGTTCGACAGGAACGTCTGGGAGGAATCCTCAGCCATTACTGTCGAGAGGCCGCTTGATGGGTCGATCGAATATTGGAACAGGACAGCCGGCCGGGGAGTGACGCGGCGGTCTCTCCATCTCGCGGGTGCATGGTTTGCGCGCCACGCACTGACGGCGAATGTTCCTGAGTTCCGGTGCCCGCGGCCGTGCCGCGGCGAAATCGAGATTTGCGTGGGGGGGACTATGTCATCGTTAAGACTCTTGTTGTCCGTGCTCTTTGGTGCCGCGATTCTCGCGGGGTGCGTCGCGGAGTCCGAGCCACCACCCGCGATGGCCACTGCAGCAGTTAACCCGATCACGGGTGAGGGACTCCCGAACCCGAACCCGACGCGTATTCCGAGCTGGGCGACCCTGCCCGAGGGACGGGAGTGGGGCTCCACCGCTGGCCTCGACATCGACCCGACGGACGGACATGTCTGGGGGTACGAGCGCTGCGCTTCGGGCTCGGCCGGAGGGCCCGGCGTCAACTGCGATAACAACCCGGTGGACCCCATCTTCAAGTTCGACAGGAACACCGGGGAGATCCTCGCCAACTTCGGGGTTGGAGTCTTCGTGACGCCGCACGGCATCTACGCGGACACCGAGGGCAACGTCTGGGTGACGGACTTCGCCGGGAACGCCGAGGGTACCAAAGGTCACCAGGTCCACAAGTTCAGCCCGACGGGCGAGCTGCTTCTGAGCCTCGGCGTCGCCGGGCAGCCCGGGAATGGCCCGGATCATCTCAACCAGCCCAATGACGTGATCGTTGCGCCGGACGGTAGCATATTCGTCGCGGACGGCCACAGCGGTCAGAACCTGACGACAGACCAACAGATGGACGATGCGCGTGCGGCAGGCCTGACCGGCCGCATCGTCAAATACTCGTCCGACGGCGAGTACATCATGGAGTGGGGCGAGATTGGCACGGATCACGGTCAATTTCGTACGCCACACGCCCTCGAGTTCGACTCGCAGGGCCGGCTCTGGGTGGCGGACCGGGGCAACCACCGCCTCGAGCTCTTCGACCAGGAGGGTAACTACCTGGACTCGCGCTATCAGTACGGGCGCATCAGCGACCTCTTCATCACCGAGGACGAGATGGTGTACGCCATCGACTCCGAGTCCAACCGGCTCCGGCACATCAACTGGAGGAACGG
>Ga0209445_1000998_pt1 | contig 15615 bp, 11 predicted proteins | sample MarorgKNORR_S2LV_4_FD_188223 | JGI IMG/M metagenome (GOLD analysis project Ga0209445, IMG submission 188223) | Marine microbial communities from the Southern Atlantic Ocean, analyzing organic carbon cycling - NADW_A/KNORR_S2/LV (SPAdes) (version 2) | ecosystem: Environmental > Aquatic > Marine >...
TGATAACAATCGTGGTCACAATTGGACCCGGGAAATACAACAATGCCGCACTTCATTTTATTCCGGTTCGATTCGTTTTGGAGTGTTATTCAGTGGGAACAATGGTGAAACGGAAGGATTCAATCACCGTATTTGCCAGGAGTTGCTCGCACATTTCCCGGACCCTTATTTCGGCTTCCTCCTCCGATGCAGAATCAAGTTTGATTTCCAAATATTTGCCGATATTCACGTCCAGCACCTCGTCATATCCCAAGTCGTTCAACGCATGGTGGACGGTTTTTCCCTGCGGATCGAGAATCCCCTCCTTGAATGTAACGTGTATTTGGGCAAGCATTTTTTTAACCTTAGCATAGAAATCTATTCAATTCAGAAGGCTTTGTAACAGGAAAAAGCCAAAAGCAAAAGACCAAATTTTGACCGGCCTGAATAATTATGATAAACAAGGAGTTAGGGGTGCCTGATAAAAAACTCCGTGGCAGTGAGTCTGCCCCTTAGGAAATTCCATCCGAAGCGTATTCTTGCTAGAGTTTCTGCTCCGCAATGACGAAATCCAAAATTCATTTAGCGCTTTTCCTTTTTTTCTTTTCCGTCTATGTCCTGACGGGGCAGGGGTCTATTCAGTCAGCGGATGGGAAAATCATGTTCCTCCTGACTCAGGCCATGGTCGAAAACCATAGCGTGAGCTTTTCAGAAATAGTTAGCCTAAGCGATACGCCAGGTCCACAATACTCCAAATATGGATTGGGCATGAGCGTTCTGGCTATTCCTTTTTATCTTTTTGGTAAATTATTGTCATTCCTGCTGGGTATTGAGGCTTCCCTAGCCACGCAATTTACCGTCAGCATGATCAATGCCATGCTTACTGCTCTCAGTTGCCTGATGGTCTTTCGAATTGCTACAGAACGATTTGAGTTTACTTTAAGAATCGGTTTGTTTTTAGCTTTGGGTTTTGGGTTGTCCACCATTGCCTGGTATTACTCGGAAGACTTCATGAGCGAACCTGCGACTACTTTTTTCCTGTTGTCGGCGGTTTATTGGGTGACAGGCAAAGACCGGGCAACGCGGGATCTGCTTTGGGCGGGAACCTTTTTGGCACTGGCGGTTTCTTGTCGGCTGGCGGCATTGGTTGTCATACCGGGATTCATATTTTACCAATGGATGGTGTGGGCCGAATCGGCAGAGAAGGATATCAAGCAGTTGGTCATGGACTTGCTCCGTCCCGCGATTCCTGTTGTCGCGGTCCTGATGCTCATCATGATTTATAATTATCTCCGTTTTGGGGGTCCTCTGGAAACGGGATATGAAAAGATTAGTGGCCGGTTTCTGCTTGGCTTTTTTGGTATTCTTTTTTCTCCCGGGAAATCCCTGTTTTTGTTCAACCCATTAACCCTGTTTGGGTGTTTGGCTTTCATGTTTTTTCTGCGTGAACAAAGGAAAACGGCTTTGCTTTTTGGCTGGCTCATTGTTTCGCATCTGGTATTGTTTTCCTTCTGGCACAGTTGGCAGGGAGGCATGAGTTGGGGCCCCCGGTTGATGCTGGTGGTTCTGCCTTATTTGATTTTGCCAATTGGTTTTCTTTTGCGGGAGCATAAACAAGCGGTTAAAATTCCTGTTCTGCTAGCATTGGTGGTGGGGATTTTAATTCAATTGCCATCCGTAACGGTCAATGTTGCTCGCTATTATTATGAAATGAGCCGGGACTTTGGCAGTCTGGGCCATGATCAGATTTTATTTTCGCCGCAGTATTCCCAGTTGCTCGGTCAGTCCAAACAGGTGGCAGTGGTTTTTGAAAATCTGGACGATGAATTGCAGATGGCGCAGATGGTTTCTCTGGCCAAAAAGGGCGAGCGGTTTCTGGGGGCGGATGTCAGCGTGGTGCTGGAAAATGGCCTGGCGGTCAATGCGCCTAATTTCTGGTGGTATTATATGTACTTGTTCGGGTACCCTTTTTACTTCTGGTTGCTCCCACCTGTTGCCTTGGTTGGAGTCATAATGGTCAGCGGCTACAAACTGTACCGGCGAGCCGGTGACCTTTAACGTGAAACATTTTTGACGGAAGAGTTATGGAAAATAAATGGAACGATGCGGATGCCAAAGCGGCTATCGAAAAATATAGCGATGTTGCTGAAGATATTGCGCTTCGTGTTTATACTTCACGATTGATCGGCGCGGACCCCTCGCTGGTTCTTCATGGCGGAGGTAACACATCGGTCAAGTCGCGTACCCGCAATATGGTGAACGAAGAGGTGGACGTGCTTTATGTTAAAGGCAGTGGCTGGGATCTGGACACGCTCGAACCTGCGGGTCTCCCCGGAGTCCTGCTGGACCATCTGCAGAAATTGAGAAGCCTCGACCGATTGAGCGATGAGGAAATGGTTAACGAACAGAGAACGCACCTGCTGGATGCGTCTTCCCCAAATCCATCGGTGGAAACGCTTCTGCACGCGTTCTTGCCGCATAAGTTCATCGACCATTCGCATGCGGATGCCAGTTTGATCATTGCCAACCAGCCGGACGCGGAGAAAATGTGCAAGGAAATTTATGGCGACCGCATCGGTATTGTCTCTTACATCATGCCCGGTTTTGCGCTCGCCAAAGCTTCTGCCGAGGCGTATGAAAAAAACCCGCATGTGGAAGGGCTACTGCTGATCAATCACGGGTTGTTCACTTTTGGCAATACCGCGAAAGAAAGCTACGACCGGCACATTCACGCTGTGACCCTTGCGGAAGAATATATCGGAAAAAAACCGCTTAAACCTCTCACTCCCCTTGCAGGCCCGGCCCTGAAAGCCGGAGAGGAAACCTTGATGAATGCGTTGGCACCCGTGCTTCGCGGACTCTATAGAGAACAGTCCGGTAAGGATTGGGTTCTGCATCACCGTGCTGATACCAAGGACTTTGCTTCCAGCAAGGAGTGCGAGACTTGGTCTCAGGTGGGCACCGCCACTCCCGATCATGTGATTCGTACCAAACAAAAACCTTTGCTCCTGAACCTGCAACAATGGCAGGACACAGACAGGTTACGCGAGGAAGTTTCCCAGGCACTGAATGCTTATTGCGAAAGTTATCACCAGTATTTCGAGAGCAACAATTCGGGGGTAGATAAAATTGAACTGGACCGATTGCCCCGAGTTGTGCTCGTGGCCGGGTTAGGCTTGGTGACAACCGGTAAAACCGTTAAAGAGACTCGAATATCAGCTGATATTTATCAGCATAGTATTGACATCATCCACAAATCCTTTTCGCTGGGCGACTATGTACCGTTAGGTTCCAGCGACCTGTTCGATATGGAATACTGGTCTTTGGAGCAGGCCAAACTGGGTAAGAGCAAAGCTCTACCGCTTCAGGGCAAGGTTGTCTACATCACCGGCGCCGCTTCAGGAATCGGTCTGGCCACCGCCAGGTTGTTTGCCAGGCAGGGGGCTAATCTTTTTCTTGCCGATAGGGACAATTTAAACGAGGTTGCTGATGCAATACGCAAAGAGGCTAAAGTCGGTGTAGCTACCCAGGTTTTGGATGTGACCGATGAATCGGCTGTGCGTCAGTCGTTTGAACAACTGGTGCAGACTTTTGGTGGACTCGACATTCTGATCTCCAATGCCGGTAACGCTGTTCATGGCGCGGTAGGAGAAGTGGATATGAAGACGCTGCGTGCCAGTTTTGAATTGAACTTTTTCGCGCATCAAATATTAGCCTCCGAAGCGCTAAAAAGATTTCTGATACAAAAAACGGCAGGCGTTCTGTTGTTCAACGCATCCAAAGCGGCGTTCAATCCGGGGAAAAATTTTGGTCCCTACGCGCTCCCCAAGGCGGCAGTGGTGGCACTCACCAAACAGTACGCGCTGGACTATGGGTCTTACGGCATCCGTGCCAATGCCATCAATGCCGACCGCATCCGCACCGCCCTGTTCTCCGAGGAAGTGCTGAAAGAAAGAGCCCAGGCGCGCGGACTCACTCCCGATGATTATTTCAAGAACAACCTCCTGCAGACAGAAGTCTATGACACCGATGTGGCGCAAGGGTTCCTCAACCTCGCGCTGGCAGAAAAAACAACGGGAAGCATCATCACCATAGACGGCGGCAACATAGCCGCCTCCCCCCGCTAGCCAGCGTGACGCTGGACCCAATGGGCAATAGCTTTGCCAGCCGAACAAAGAGTTATCTCGACTCAACCAACTCTTGCCCCGTTGCCTCTCCTGCTAAGGAGCCAAGTGGCCGGTGGCAATGAGGGATGACGCTAACGCGACCGCCGAAAGTCGATAGAAATAACTTCCCCCATGATAAATTTTCCTGCAGGAACTTTCACCATTTCAGATGAATAAGCGTAAACTGATCCCGGCATAAATATCAGGCAAGCTAATAGGAAGAGTGTTTTCACAAAAACATTATAGACCGAGGCAAAGAAAAGCGGGTCAGGAAAGCTCCAGATAGCAGGTGTCGGGCAATATGTGTAAGGAATTGAAATGATCCAAGACCAACATGCCAGTTATCCGATCTTTTAAGAAAGAAAACTAATGAATAATTTAAAAAAAATCCTGGTTGTTTTTATTCTTTCAACTTTTTTATGGGCTTTTTCCCATTTCAATCTCAGTCAGTATCTGTCCCTTGAATACCTGAAAGGACAACAAGCCAATTTTTCAACCTTCTATAAAGAAAATGCTTTGTTGGCCATTGGTGCCTACACCGGTGTTTATATTCTATCTACTGCCCTTTCGCTTCCAGGAGCCGCCCTGCTTACATTACTGGGTGGTGCTTTATTTGGGTTGGTCACTGGTACAATTCTGGTTTCATTTGCCAGTACTATCGGAGCAACCCTTGCCTTTCTTGTCTCACGTTTATTACTCCGCGATTTTGTTCAAGGTAAATTCGGTCACTACCTTAAACCATTTAATGAGGGCATTAAAAAAGATGGGGCACTGTATTTGTTCACTCTCAGGCTGATTCCTGCTTTTCCTTTTTTCGTGATTAATTTGGTCATGGGACTGACTCCCATGAAGACGATACCCTTCTTTTTTGTGAGTCAGATAGGTATGCTTGCAGGCACTATCGTCTTTGTAAACGCCGGAACGCAACTCGCTCAAATTGAATCCTTAAGTGGAATCCTTTCCCCGAAAATTATTTTTTCATTTGTTCTATTGGGCATATTCCCTCTTTTGGCAAAAAAACTCATAACTTTCTATAAAGGGAGAAGAGTGTTGAAAAAATTTGCGAAGCCAAAATCGTTTGATTACAACATGGTGGTCATAGGAGCAGGATCGGCCGGGCTTGTTACCAGTTATATTGGAGCGGCGACTAAAGGCAAAGTAGCTTTGATCGAAAAACATAAAATGGGCGGGGATTGTTTGAATACCGGATGTGTCCCCAGCAAGGCCTTGATCCGTTCAGCAAAGTTTATGGCCGATGTCAAAAAATGCCGGAGCCTGGGATTTAAAAATGTCCAGGTAGATTTTGAATTCTCTGATGTGATGGAGAGGGTCCAACGTGTGATCAAAACGATTGAACCTCACGATTCGGTGGAACGTTATTCAAAGCTGGGAGTGGAGTGCCACACAGGAGAAGCCAGGATAAAATCTCCCTATGAGGTTGAAGTCAACGGGAAGGTGCTGACTACAAGAAATATTGTCATCGCGACAGGTGCCCGTCCATCCATTCCTCCGGTTGAGGGCATTGAAGATGTTGATACCCTGACTTCAGATACCATTTGGAATATTCGCAAACAACCCGGAAAACTGCTTGTGCTAGGGGGAGGACCCATTGGGTCTGAACTGACTCAGGCTTTTGCCCGGCTCGGGTGTGATGTAACCCAGGTTCAGCGTAACAAACGGCTACTTCCCAAAGAAGATCCCGAGGTATCGCAAATGGTTTTGGAAAGTTTCCAAAAAGACGGAATCAATGTGTTGTTACAACACACCCCGAAAAAATTCTTCAAACGGGAAGGGAAAGATTTTTTGGAATGCGAGCATAATGGGAGCTCTGTTGAAATACCATTCGATACTCTGCTGGTTGCTCTTGGTAGGAAAGCGAATACGACGGGATTTGGTCTGGAGGAGTTGGGAGTTGAGTTGAGTCCCAGGGGAACAATCCAGGTTGATGAGACTATGCGGACTAATATTCCCAACATATATGCTTGCGGAGACGTTGCCGGTCCTTATCAATTTACACATATAGCGGCTCATCAGGCCTGGTATTGCGCAGTCAATTCAATGATAAGCCCCTTTTGGGGTTTTAAAGTGGACTACAGCACAGTGCCTTGGTCGACCTTTACCGATCCTGAAGTGGCGCGTTCTGGCCTGAATGAGCTTGAAGCCAAGGAGCAAGGCATACCCTATGAGATCACCACCTATGGAATCGATGACCTGGATCGTGCCATTGCTGATGAAGCGGCTTATGGAACTGTCAAAGTCCTGACTGTGCCGGGTAAGGATAAAATTTTAGGCGTTACTATTGCGGGGCTTCATGCGGGAGACATTATTGCAGAATATATCGCGGCGATGAAACATGGGTTTGGCATGAATAAAATTCTGGGCACCATTCATATCTACCCCACTTTGGCAGAGTCGAATAAGTTCGCCGCAGGAAATTGGAAAAAAAATAATGTCACGGAAAAAACCCTGGCCTGGGGTGAGAGAATCAATCGTTGGAGAAGGGACTATTTTTAACCGATGTTACTCACCCTTATATTTTTAAGTGTGCTGCTTTCAGTTAACCCTGTCATCCTCCTAGAGGCTGGCGAAAAATTAAACCCATCCCATAAGAGCATGGTTTTTATACCCCCGGGAACATATTTGATGGGTTCTGACAACAACCAAGGTTATCAAACATGTCTGGATTACAACAAAACCTGCAAAAAAAAATGGTTCCTCGATGAACAGCCTGCCCACACTGTAAAATTGGACGGGTTTCATATTGATATCTATGAAATAACTCAAGAAGAATTTGATCGTGTCATGGGGAAAACCCCCTCCGAATATAAAGGCTCAAACCGGCCGGTCGATAACGTGACATGGTTCGAAGCCAGGGAGTACTGTAAGCAGTTGGGAAAACTACTTCCCACCGAAGCGGAGTGGGAACGGGCCGCGAGAGGGAAAAACAATTTCATTTTTTCGTGGGGAAATGAGGCGGATTCCGGAAAAGCCAATTTTTGCGATACGCATTGTAAAAAACGCTGGAAGGCGGACCAATTTGACGACGGTTTTCCTTACACCGCTCCAGTGGGTAGTTTCCCTTCCAATGATTACGGGTTGTTCGACATGGCTGGCAATGTCTATGAATGGGTGAACGATTGGCATGATGAGGATTATTACCAGAATTCACCCAGGGAAAACCCCCGAGGCCCAGAATCGGGAAAAAAGAAAGTGATGCGGGGAGGGTCATGGATAAACTATCCAACGGGTATTCGCCCTGCGGATCGCACTGATTCGAAGCCAAGCGCCCGCATGGATTTTGTCGGATTCCGTTGCGCCCTTTAAAAATTCAATGCAAATTTCTTCCAGGCGAGTGGTATTGTTTCCATTAACTTTTACCCTTTCAGGGCATAAAGACAAATGAAGAGGACATCAAGCATGCCCGAAAGGGTATTGCCCGGTTATTCCCACTCAATAGTGCCTGGGGGTTTGGAGCTGATGTCATAGACCACCCGGTTGACCCCATGCACCTCATTGATGATGCGGTTTGAGAGTTTCCCCAGGAGTTCGTAAGGCAGGTGAGCCCAGTCGGCGGTCATGCCGTCGGTGCTGGTGACGGCGCGGATGGCTATCACGTCTTCGTAGGTACGGGCATCGCCCATGACTCCCACGGTTTTTACCGGAAGCAGAACCGCGAACGATTGCCATAAATCATTATACAAGCCTGCGGCTTTCACTTCTTGCAAAATAATTTTGTCGGCGGCGCAAAGGACTTTGAGGCGTTCCGGGGTCACCTCTCCCAGTATGCGGATGGCAAGGCCCGGACCCGGAAATGGCTGGCGGTTGATGATTTCATCCGAAATACCCATCTCGCGCCCCAGTGCGCGGACTTCATCCTTGAACAGTTCGCGAAACGGTTCGAGAAGTTTTAACTGCATTTTTTCCGGCAGGCCGCCAACATTGTGATGCGACTTGATCACCGCAGACGGGCCCCCTTTGAAGGAGACCGACTCGATGACGTCTGGATACAAGGTGCCCTGGGCGAGAAAGGTGAAGTCGCCCAGGCGTTTGGCTTCCTCTTCGAAAACTTTGATGAAGGTATTGCCAATAGATTTCCTTTTTTGTTCCGGATCGGTGATGCCTTTAAGCTTTTCCAGGAATTTGTCGGCGGCGTCGATGACATCGAGGTGGATGCTGAAGTTGTCGCGAAATGTGTTTTCTACTTTATCTTTTTCGCCGGACCGCAAAAATCCGTTATCGATGAACAGGCAGTACAGGTTGTCGCCGATAGCTTTGTGAATCAGCACCGCCGCGACCGAAGAATCGACTCCGCCGCTCAACCCGCAAACCACTTTTGCGTTTCCCACTTTATCTCGGATGTCCTGGATCATGTAGTCGACCAGGGAATCCATTTTCCAGTTCTTGGCGCACTGGCAGATTTTAAACAGGAAGTTGTTGAGGATCCTTGTGCCATCTACCGTGTGGACCACTTCCGGGTGGAATTGCAGGCCGTAAACCCGTGCTACTGAATTTTCAATGGCCGCTAAGGGCGAGTTGCTGGTGAAGGCAATGCCTTTGAACCCTTCCGGCAGTTTTGAGATGCGGTCGCCATGGCTCATCCATACAGTGGAATTGTTATTCACCTCTTCGAACAGGTGGGAAAATTCTTTCAGCATCAACTCGGCTCTGCCGAATTCGCGATGCGGGGAAGGGTCTACCTTGCCGCCCAGCATGTGGGTGATGAGTTGCATGCCGTAGCAGATTCCGAGAATGGGAATTTTTAACTCAAACAGTCTTCGGTCACAAAGCAACGCGTCTTTTTCCAGTACACTTGCGGGTCCGCCGGAGAGAATAATGCCTTTTGCATTAAAATCTTTAATTTTATCGAACGACAGAGTGCAAGGGTGAATTTCGCAATAGACTTGGCATTCCCGCACTTTACGAGCGATGTTCTGGGTGTATTGCGACCCAAAATCAAGAATGAGGATTTTCTGTTCGTGAAGGGTGTCTGTGGTCATGGCAATGCGGGAGTCCGTTTAGCCTGCCTGGAGAAATTCCGGCGGTTCAATCGATATTGTAGTTTGGTGCTTCTTTGGTCACGATCACATCATGAACGTGGCTTTCCCGAAGACCCGCTGGCGTAATCCTGATGAATGAGGTGTTTTTTCTCAACGCCGCAATGGTAGAAGCTCCGCAATATCCCATGCCGGCGCGCAGACCCCCCAACAGTTGGTGAACGGTGAACGATAAAGCGCCACGGTAGGGAATACGCGCTTCCACCCCTTCCGGAACCAGTTTGCTTTCAGAGAGCTCCCATTCCTGGAAGTAACGGTCGCTGGAGCCCTGGGACATGGCGGCGATGGAACCCATGCCGCGGTATTCTTTGTAGCTTCTGCCCTGATAAAGAATCTTTTCTCCGGGACTTTCTTCCGTCCCCGCAAACAGGGAGCCTATCATCACCGTGCTGGCCCCAGCGGCGATGGCTTTGGTAATGTCGCCGGAAAGCTTGATGCCGCCATCGGAAATAACGGGAATATTTTTTTTCTCCGCTACTTTAACGCATTCGGCAATGGCGGAAATCTGCGGTACGCCAACCCCCGACACCACACGCGTGGTGCAAATGGAACCGGGGCCAATGCCAACCTTGACGGCGTCCACTCCGGCTTTAATCAAATCGGCGGTGCCTTCAGCGGTGGCCACATTGCCGCCTATTAATTCGAGTTTTGGGAAAGTCTTTTTAATTTCCCGGATGGTTGCCAGGACTTTTTCCGAATGCCCGTGGGCACTGTCGATCACCAGAACATCCAGCCCAACGCGGATTAAATCTTCAATATGTTCCACAGGATTTTGAGTAACCCCTAAAGCGGCTCCCACCAGCAATCTTCCCTTGGAGTCTTTGGCGGCATCGGGGAATTGCCCGGCTTTTTCAATATCCTTGATGGTGATCAGTCCTTTGAGATGGCCTTTTTTGTCGACCACCAGCAGTTTTTCGATGCGGTTGTCGTGCAGAATTTGTTTGGACTTTTCCAGAGGCGTGCCTTCCGGAATGGTGACCAGATTGTCTTTGGTCATCAGGGAGCGGATTTTTTTGTTGAGGTTGTTCTCAAACCTGAGGTCCCGGTTGGTCAGAATTCCCACCAGTTTTTTGTTTTGCGTAATGGGGATGCCCTTGATGTTGTATTTGCGCATAACGTCCAGGGCTTCCCTGATTTTCTGGTCGGGTTCCATGGTAATCGGATCGGGGATCACGGCGCTTACCGAACGTTTGACCTTATCGACCATTTTGCGTTGCCTGTTCGGCGGAAGGCTGCGATGGATGATGCCGATTCCGCCTTCCTGGGCCAGGGCGATGGCCAGATTCGTTTCGGTTACAGTGTCCATGGGGGCACTGATCAACGGACAGTTGAGTTTGATCTTGCGGGTCAACCGGGTCGAGAGTTTTACGTTTGCGGGCAGAACTTTCGAATGCGCGGGCAGGAGCAATACATCATCGAAAGTAAGATAGGTTGGGACGTTTTTGGGGTCAATCATAAGATATTGTAACAGAAATTTCTTAAAAAGATAAAACGTAAATATTATCATGCCTGCCAAAGAGGCGTGAGAAATTTTTTAAGAACAGCATAAATTCGGCTTAAAATAAGCTCTTTTATATTGTATTAAAAATATTTACTTCTATTGTCGCAGGATAGGGTTGCCTGACTCCCTAGACAAAAACCACTTTTTGATCTATACTTTATTTACCTCAGAGTTTTATCCCATACAAATCTTTCTCTAAGGTTTCCGGCCTGCTTCAGGCTTGGATACGCTTCTGCGTGACCTGGAACTCTCCAGGCCCTTAATGTGAAGAAAGGAAGGGTTTTCCCCTCCTCGTGATGGGGTTGGTGCGGGTTTTCGTAGTACGCAACGGAAAACTGCTTACCCAGCGACATTTAGCATACCTCCGCATTAGTTGGTTTTTTTCAAAATATTGATTCCAAACCCTTTAAAAGGATAATGATGAACAATAATCATTTTAAGGGAAATCGTGTTACCACAGCGTTGTTGTTAGCTGCTGGCAGTGGAAATCGTTTACAGCCCTTGACGGATTCTATTCCCAAATGCCTCATTGAAATCAATGGACGCCCTATACTTGAGCGATTGATTGACAACCTCTGCGATAACGGTTTCAAGCGGCTGGTCATTGTGGTCGGCTATATGGACCACTGCATCCAAAGGTTCGTCAACGAATATGCTGGGGAGCTGACTATAGAATTAATAAACAATCCTCTATTCCAAACGACCAACAACATCTATTCTTTGTGGCTGGCTCGGAATAAAATCCGGGAATCTTTTCTTTTGGTAGAAAGCGACTTGGTGTTCGAGTCCTCCCAACTCGACGGTCTTCTTTATCCGAATAAAATCGCCATTTCTCGCATGCAACCCTGGATGAATGGAGCCACTGTGACTATGGATTCTCTAGGCAGGGTACAAGCTTTTGGCATAGCTGGTGCCGGAGAAGGTCCCTGCTATAAGACAGTCAATATATACAGTCTTTCTGCCTCATCATGGCAAAACGTCATCGAACAGTTGGAGCTTTATATCTCTTCTGGCAAGGTAAACGAGTATTACGAAGTAGTTTTTAAAACGATGATAGCCGATGGCAGTCTTTCCATGAATGGCGTTTTCTTCGATCCTGAATGCTGGTATGAAATTGACACCCCTGTCGATCTTGCAAATGCAGAACGTATTTTGGAAGAAACCGATACATATCCCGAAGCCTTCTAAACCGGATATTTTTACTCCAATGTTTTATTTCTGGAGTCGTACCTCCTCTAAAAAAGAGTGAACATCCTGATGAATGGTGAAACGGAACCCAATACACTGGATTATTCAGTTGTTAAAAGCTATTGGAAGAAGGCAGACCCCTCCATCATGGGTCCCTATATGATGGATGGTTTTGGTTTCCCTGACAGTGCCGGGCGTTTTCGTTTCCGTGCCGAGTCTATTATTGTCCAACAACTCATCCGTAATGCCAAGATCGATACTAATGGAGCTGTGCTTGATTTAGGAAGTGGTGTCGGATATTGGGCGGAATTTTTTGCGCTGAAATTCAACAAGGTCATTGCCGTTGAAGCAAGTACACCTTTATATAAAAGCATGGTGCGACGTTGTTCTTCCTACGACAATTTCACTCCCATCCATGGCAACGTATTGTCCTTTGAACCTAAAGGTCAGTTTTCACTTATTTTCCTCGGTGGACTCTTGATGTATCTCAATGAAGAAGATGTTGTCGCACTGCTACGGAAATTGAAGTCCTTTCTTAGCCCTGGAGGTATTATCCTATGCCGGGAAAGTACCGTACGAAATGGAACAATCACACGGGATGGAGATTACCAAGCTGTCTACCGTTCGGTCCCGACCTATCTCGGTCTGTTTAACGGATGCGATCTGGCAGTGGTCCAAACCTGTTTAAACGTCCCGTATATTCTCATGCAGATGGGTTGTGAACTCATCAGGAAATGGAAGGAAAATGTGCCCGGGAATCTGCAAATGGTTCCTGTAGTAGGACATCTGGCATACTGGGGTTTGCGTTTGGGTAATCCTTGGATAACGCGCATTCCATCGGCAATGGGGATTGATTTCCCTGAACTGACAAACCATTTTTTTCTGATTCGCTCCGGTTTCCAGCCTCACTCCAGCGACAAGACGGGCCCCGTTAGCCGATGAAGAGTTCCTTCATTCGGAAGTTCTTATATAGAAATCTACCCAATATTGTTTCTTTGCTCGGAGTTCTACCACTTTCAATCCTTTTTTTTAAAGACGGGTTTCAATATTTGATTCCCTTGATCATCTACAACAACATCATGGATGATCTCGATGGTATCCTTGCCATCAAGCTGAATCTCAAGAGTGATTTTGGCGCGGCATTGGACAATGTTTGCGATGCCGTTGCTCATATAATCATTGTCATGGCACTTGGTGTTCACTACGGGGTTGCCTTCAGTATAGCCAGCCTTGTTGCGGTGGCTGCTATCTTACTGCGTGTTACCTCTCGGGTATCGGTATCTAAAAAAATCAATGCAGGATCGCCCACCAACGAACTGATGCGGCACCTGCTCTTAGCACTCCTGACAGCAAAATATTTTGAATTTGCCCCAGAGCCGCTCTTGATTGTAGTGATACTTCTAAACTCTATCTCGATGCTTTCGCCCTTTCCCATGCCTTACTTAATAAGGGCTCTGACAAAATCGGCAACGGCGATTGGATTTGTGAATGTCGCGTTGTTGGTTGCCTGGTTAGTTCCCATAGCCGCACCCGCCATTGCTTTCTGTTTCTTCGCCACCCATCTGTATTCACTTGCCCGGCCAGCGGCCAGCGAGTAATAAACTTCCTCAGGCGAGCAAAGAGTTGTCTTGGCCCAACGAGCCATTGCCAGTTGCCTCCACGGTTAGTGGGGTGATAACCTGAATAATATGAAAATATTTGCGCAAATTATTTTTATCCTGTGGGCATTTTGTGGATCGGTCGCGGCCCAGTCTCTGTTCCAGGGCGGCGCCCTGCTTCAGGGTTCCGGGGAGCAGGAAGATTGGATGGGAACCTATTTCCAAGGCAAAAAAATGGGTTTTACCCGGGTGCAAACCCGCTGGACCCCAGAAGGCATTGAGGTGGATTCCACGGTTTTTTTTCAGATTCGTTCAAAGTCTATAGATCAGTCGACCACCATCAATCAAAAGACCAGGCTGGGTCCGGATTTCAAGCTTCGTGGTTTTTCACTTTTGCAGGAGATCACCGGACACCGGCAACAGGTCGAGGGCAGGGTGGAAGGCAATCGGCTTATCTACCGGATTAAGTCACGGGGGTTTGATAAGGAAAAATCCATTGAGTTTCCCCCTGGCACGCTTTCTTCCTCAACCTTTCTCCTTAACTTGCTGGCGGACGGATTGAAAGTTGGACAAAAAGGAACCCTGTCACTATTTCTGGAGCCGTTCCAGATGCTGGTGGATTTGGAGTACGAAGTTTTGCGCAAAGAAAACCTGGAGTACGAGGGCAAACCCGTTGAGACTTTTGCGATCAAACAAAAATTCAGCGGCATCGAAACCACCCTGTGGATAGCCGGGGATGGTTCGGTGATCAAAGAAACCACCAATCAGGGTTTTGAATCGTTTAAGGAGTCTGCCGAAGTGGCGCAGAAACTCGATGAACCGCTGACGGTCAGTAGCATAATTACCATGAGTCTGGTCAAACCCGACCAGCCGATCAACCGGTCGGAGCGGGTGAGAGAAATCATCTTTCACCTTCAGCCTCTGCGTTCCCCCGACCTCATTCCAGAAGACCAGCGGCAAAAAATTCTCAAGACAGAACAATTGCCGAATGGTTTTTATCGAGCCACGTTGCAAGTTAAAACCGAGCTGGAACAGAGTTTTTCGAGTGGGCTTGGAAAACCGGATTCAAAATATCTGGAAGATTCGGCGCAGGTGCAGTCCCGGCATCCGATGATCCGGGCTCTGGCGCGGGAACTTGCCGGGGATAAGCGGAATGTCTGGCAGGTAGCTAAAGATATCAACCGCTGGGTGTACCGCAATTTGGCAAAAGAACTGGTGGATACCGTGACGGCGCTGGATGCCTTGCATGAAAGGCGGGGCGAATGCCAGTCTCATACTTATCTGTTCACGGCTGTGGCCAGGGCGGCGGGGATTCCCACTCGCATCGTTAACGGGCTGGTGTATTCCCAGGAATATTCCGGGTTTCTCTACCATGCCTGGCCGGAAGTTTATGTAGGAGAATGGCGCGCGCTCGATCCGACATTTGGCCAGGATGTGGTGGATGCCACCCACATCAAACTGACCGAGGGAACCCAGGATGGCCCTTTCCGCCTGATGGAGTTTGTCGGCAAGCTTAAAATTTCCATCCACTAGACCCCGGCGAGCCGCCGGGGGCAATGGGCACCAGCGAAAGATATTGCAACTTACCAGCGGAGGTTCTTCGCCCCTTAAAAATCAGTAGTAAAAAAAACGATTTTTTTATTCGTCACGGTCTTGATTTTCGTTTTTTATTCGTCTATATTTAGAGTGGGGAAGGGGGGCGAAACCGTTATGTTTTACGGCCTTGAAAGAAAGTTTTTCAGGGGCTCTGGAATTTCGTTGACAACCCCATATGTTGTGTATATTTTAGTGAGCAACACAAAATATAGACATTTTGTGGGTAGAGTCACCTAAAATTTTTAAGGAAAAAGGGTAGTTTGGGGTTGGAATTTCCCTTCGAACATTCGACCGTTAACTGTTTCAAATTGTTGCAATAATTTTCTTTAGCGATACGGAGCGTCACTATGCTAATCGACCGGGTATTTACCAAAGACCATCAGGATCCCTATGAGGGAATCTGCTTTGTCGAGCGGGATTCTAAAATCACTAATGCCGATGGTTCTTTGGTTGCTGAAATCAAGGACGTTTCAGTGCCGGACACTTGGTCGCAAGTGGCTGTGGACATTATGGCGCAGAAATACTTCCGTAAG
>Ga0209445_1000999_pt1 | contig 15584 bp, 10 predicted proteins | sample MarorgKNORR_S2LV_4_FD_188223 | JGI IMG/M metagenome (GOLD analysis project Ga0209445, IMG submission 188223) | Marine microbial communities from the Southern Atlantic Ocean, analyzing organic carbon cycling - NADW_A/KNORR_S2/LV (SPAdes) (version 2) | ecosystem: Environmental > Aquatic > Marine >...
GCTTTTAAGTGAAGATTTCCAGGGTTGTGCCCCCCTGCACCCCCGAGAAGGATCAACGGGCAGCGTCGGTGGTTGTGGAGATTTCCGTCCGCCATCGGTGACCCATATATGATCATCGTGTTGTCCAGCAGATTACCGTCGGCTTCTTCAACGCTCGCGAGGTTGTTCAAGAGGTAGGGGAGTAGACTCGTGTGGTACTTATTGATCTTAAAAAACTCAAGAATTGCCTCCTCACGTCCTCCGTGGTGTGAAGCTCCATGGAACGGCCGATCAGTGCCGCTCTCCGGGTACACACGACCAGAAGCGTCCCGACCAGTCTTGAAGGAAAACACACGAGTAACGTCTGATGCAAAAGCCAGAGCTTGAAGGTCAAACATCAGCTTGATGTGCTCTTCGAAAGAGTCAGGCACACCCGCAGGAGACTCAGGTAGCTCGCGAGATTCTCCATTCATGTTCCGGGCTTCAATTGCCTGGATACGTCGCTCCAATTCGCGGACGTTGTCCAGATAGCGGTCCAACCTAGCGTGGTCCGTGGGTCCTAAGTCTTTCCTAAGAAAAGCAATTTCTTCCGTGATCCAATCAAGAATACTCTTATTCGTCTTCCTACGAGCTGCGCGTTCTTCTGCAGTCCCACCTGCCCCGAATAGCATCTCAAACGCCACGCGAGGATCCCGGATCATTGGGAGTGGTTCACTCGGTGATGCCCAGCTTATCGAATCTGTATAGGCACAGGCGTAGCCATAAGCGCACCCACCAGATTGATCTACCGGTTCAATACACAGCTGCATTGACGGAATCGATGTCTCCTGACCAAATCGCTGCGCACACAGTTGGTCAAAAGATGTTCCAGCGTAAAGGTCCGAGCCCCTGGTTTGCTTTGGGTGAGACTGGGTGAGATAGACTGCACTCGATCGGAAGTGGTCACCCCCAATCTCGGGCGCCTCGAATGCCTCAGCCATCTTAACATCAGTGTTACTGATAATCGTCAAATAGTCGCGGAAAGACTCGAGAGGGCTAAGCGCACTGGGCGCTAAGTCAAAGTCACGCCCAACTTGGGCAGGGGACCACAAGTTCTGGGTAGCACCCCACTCGTTACATCCAGCAGCTCCATGGACCATCTCAATTGCAATCACACGGGTCGGATCTGCCTCCGGCAATGCCTTTGACCACACCCTACCAGCTGGGATCATCGCATCCAGAAAAGGTAGGGCAATCGAAGCACCGACACCTTTCATGAATGTACGGCGCGGTATCTGCTTTCCCGTGACAAAATTCATATAGCTCGTCTCCTCACACCTAATTTGGCAGATCTTGCAGCTGATTGTCGACCACACTTGCCACTTGCTGAACCTGAAACGCCTCGCTTTCAACTACCCCCAGAATAAAAGCGGACATTCTGTATCCCTCGGTAGCAGCAGCCCGGGTTATCGATCGAACAGTTGGCTGATCATAGTATTCTACCCTTCTTCCCAGGGCGTACGCCATCAAGTTTTCAGTAAATGTCCGAATCAGAGGTATCGGCCGCTTCAAAAGCGCATCCTTAAGCTCTGATGGATTTGAAACAGGCGTACCGTCATAGAGTTCTCCCCTCGTGTCGAGGGGCATACCATTCTCGCGTATCCGCCACCGGCCCGTGACATCATAGTTGTCGAGTGCGAGACCAATTGGATCAATAAACCTATGACAGGAATTACAGGTAGGACTTGTTCTGTGTAGCTCCATACGTTCACGAGTAGTCAGCATCCTTCCCGCTTCTGAGCCTTCAGTTTCCTCAAGATCTGGAATTCCCGGTGGTGGGGGCGGTGGGGGCGTACCCAGAAGAACCTCCATGACCCACTTCCCTCGAAGCACAGGGGATGTGCGATTCGCGTGAGAGGTCAGCGTGAGGATACTGCCATGCCCCAAAACCCCTCTCCTATGATCATCCGCATGTACAATTCGACGGAAATGATCACCCACAACACCTGTAATATTGTAGTGCCGAGCCAGCCGTTCGTTCACGAACGTGTAGTCCGCTGAATAGAGGTCTAAAATACTTCTATCCTCACGTACTAAATAGTTGAACAACAGCTCTGTCTCTTGCCGCATGGCTTCTGCAAGCTGTTGATCGAAATCAGGGAACCAGAATTGATCAGGATGGACCTTATCAAGGTCCTGTAAGCGAAGCCACTGCCCCGCGAACCTCGGGCCAAGAGACTCAGCACGCCTATCACTCAGCATCCTAAGTACTTGATTCTTGAGTTCTTCCGGATCAGAGAGTTCCCCTCGCTCAGCCACTCCCAGCAGTTCAGGGTCAGGCGCAGTCCCCCACAGGAAAAAAGAAAGTCGCGACGCCAAATCGACGTCACTAATTCGATAGCTTTCTCCCGGCTGCGTGTTCGGAGGAGCTTCTTCGAAACGGAATACGAAGTGAGGACTTGCTAGAATCGCTTGGAGTGCGGTACGGATTCCAACCTCGAAACCACCACTCGCACCTTCCTCATAAAACGACATTAGGAACTCAAGATCCCGCTCATTGAGTGGTCTGCGGTATGCTTGTCTGGCTAGTCTGGAGACAATCTCCTCAGCGCAAGGGTATGCCTCATCAGCCAAAGTAGGACGACAGGTAAAAACATTCTCCCGAATCGGCGATTCAGAGACACCAGTAACCTTGCTCGGACCTGAAATTATCAGATCACGGACATGCGGTAGAAGAGTCAAACCGTAACCACTGATACCGGTATGACGATCAGCAAGAGACCAGTCATGTGGGGACATCAGGTCCTCCACTGGTCCTTCTGTTCTCCGGATGAAAGCAGCTGTCACACGTTGTGGTCCGGCACGCACAAAGATCGGATCGGTCCGCATCGAAATGCCCTCGGGATCGGATATGCGCATCCATTGATCCAGATCCAAGAGTGCAACTCGTGATCCATTCACAGAGACCTCGACCTGCTCGAATCTCATGATCTGGCCAACGAAACCGTCACCGGTCGTGGTATGTTCAAAAGCGATCCGGAAAATGTACTCTCCATCTGCTGGGAACGTATGCATGACCGAGACGCCCCCTCGTGTACCAAATGGCGCACCAGGAACCCGTTCTGTCTGAGAGCGGTAGCCGGAGACATTGTAGGTATGCTCAGCCGGTCTTGCATTGGGGTCACCCAACGCGAGGCGGCTGATATCTGCAGCCGCATTCAGGTAGGCATCGAGTAGTGTCGGAGACAGAAGCTGCACGTCAGCGATGTTGTCGAAGTTTTCACTCTTGGTATCAAGCGGCAGGTATGCTCCCGCATCAACTTCAAGGCCAAGTAAATCATAGACTGCACTCTGATACTCCGACCGATTAAGGCGCTGGAACGTCCGGCCACCTGGGTTGGGACTACGTGCGGCGAATCCGTCCATATGTATCTCAAGTTCTTCAGCTAGAACTCTGAGAGTGTCGCCCGCCGGACGCCTCGCACCGGGTGGGGGCATCATCCCGGCACGGACCTTCCTGATCATTTTCTCAGCCAGCTCTGGATTGTCTTCAGCGGTGGCCAAATCGAACTGCTCCAGAGTCATATTCCCCCGCAATGCGCTGTCATTATGACAACGCACGCAATACTGCTGGATGACATCATTGCTTGAGGCTGCGCTTCGTTCGATTACGGAGACAGGAAGATCAACCCGCGTAGCTTCCAGATAATGCTCCCCTACAGAGGCGAGCAGCACCCCAAGGGTCGCTGATAGCACAGTAAATGTCTTCATGATTCCGGCCTTTCGGCCATGCTCATCTCCCTATAGTCGCCCGAAGTCCCCCGAAATCCCCACAGCAAATCGCCTCTGACTTAGGACACACTCACTAGCAATAACGATTGATAAGATGAACTCGTCACCCCTGAGGAGCCAGTCTAACAACAATTTAAGGTGTCTCTGAGATGCTTTTCTTTAGTCATCTACCAGACAGAGCCCCTTGCCACCAACTGCAGATTCGAAGTAAGGTCGGATTATGATTAGACTACGCTGGCTTTCGACTCTCACCGCCGTCCTCCTCGCGGCGGGCTCTAACCTTGAAGCCCAAACGACAGCTTACGTCGGCGGTTCCGTATGGGATGGCACCGGTGCTTCTATCATGCGGAACGTGACAATGGTTGTAGAGGACGGTCGCATTACAGCGGTGTCACGGTCAGCCGAAATTCCAGCTGGGACAGAGATCGTGTTCCTTGAGGGTAAAGTCTTGATCCCGGGGCTGATCAACACCCACGGTCATGTAAGTGGTCTATGGGCAGCCGAGGACGTTGTCGATGAGCAAGACCGTATCCGTGGTGACCTCGAACTCTTTGCGAAGTACGGAGTCACAACAGTGAATAGTCTCGGCGACGGCCTGGCCGTGATAGAAGCGCGGAAATCTTCAAGCCCCCTGGATCCACGAGCTCGGCTGCTATCGGCCGGAGCGGTAATCGCTGGCAATACTCCAGAGGCAGCCCGCAATCAAGCGATCGCTAATGCGGACGCAGGTGTTGATTGGCTCAAGCTCAGGGTAGATGACAATCTTGGCTCGTCCCGTAAAATGCCGTGGGATGCGGTCCAGGCTGTGATGGACGTCGGGAACGAAAGAGGGCTCCAGGTTGCCACACATCTTTTCTACCTTGAAGACGCCAAGCGCCTGATTGATATGGGAACTGGGATGATCGCGCACTCCGTAAGGGACACGGACGTGGATCAGGAGTTCATAGATAGTCTTCTCGAAAGTGGCATCTGCTATGTCCCAACTCTTACTCGTGAAGTAAGCACATATATCTACGGCACAAGACCAGGATTTTTTGACGACGAGTTTTTCACAGAGTATGCCAACGAGAGCGAAATCGAGCGACTGAGTGAGCCTGCTTACATGGAACGTACCCTGGCGAGCGCCTCCGGTGCGGCCTACAGAGTTGCGCTCGTTCAGGCAATGGAGAACATGGTAATCCTCCAAGATGCCGGCGCGCCCGTCACGTTCGGGACTGACGCGGGACCTGCAGGCCGATTCCCCGGTTACTTCGAACATATGGAGCTGGCACTGATGGTCGGAGGCGGACTAACACCGACGCAGGCCCTGTTAGCAGCCACAAGTGTGGCTGCTTCATGCCTTGGCATAGATGATATTGGAACCCTAGAGCCAGGGAAGTGGGCTGACTTCATCGTGCTGGATGAAGACCCTACCCGTGACATCACATATACACAGTTGATTGATCAGGTATACGTCGCAGGCCAACCGATACGAACCAAGACTGAGAACTAGTAGCAATCGCTTGTTCGGAGGGGCTAGTTAGGAGGTTCTCGTAACAGCTGATCAAGTTGGAATACGCGACCATCTTTTACCACGGTTCGCACATCTCGTGCCGCTCGAATATTCTCTAGGGGATTGGCCCCAAACACCACAAGATCAGCTAGCATCCCTGGGCGAACGGAACCGAATTCTCGTCCGTAACCCATTGCAGCAGCAGAAATTGACGTAGTCGCACGCATAGCATCGATAGTGGACATACCTCCGTACCGCACGAGGGCCTCCATCTCTGTAATCAAGCTGAGCCCTTGTGGATTGATGGGTGAATCCGTGCCCATCACTACCACGCCTCCTGCCTCTACGACCCTGCGCAAAGTTGACGCCATATCCTGAACCAGGCGCCGTGAAGTCTCTAGATCACCTCGGAGCCTCACCGCTTGAGGAGCCGACGGAGAGAAGGTCGTAACCCGAGGATCATCGAACAGAGATGGGTCATCCACGGTAACCAACGCGTAGCCGCCAGAGATACCAACTGTCGGAGTGATTGTCATGCCGGATTGCGCCAAGAGCTGCACTACGTCCTGATAGCTACGGTTGAGCGCCGTAACCTTAGTTGAATATCCCCTCCGGCTTGTTCCACTTACGTGCTCGACCCCATCCGCGCCATTGGCGACGGCGGGGTACAACTCGTGCGATGTTACCGGCATTCCGAGAGCGTGCGCTTCAGTAATCACCCTACGCTGGACTGCATCCTGGAGCCGCACATAGGTCTTCACGAGGTCATAACGCAAAGCCGCCGCTCGCTCCATCTCCAGCGCAACCTGTGCAGAACTCGCAAGAGAAGGAGCTCCACTGTAATAGATCCGACTACCGTCTATAGTGCCGCCTGTCCCGAAGATGCGCGGCCCTATCCTTCGACCTGAGCCAATCGACTCACGCGCCTCTACCACATCATAAGGGTCACCTGCAGGTATGCGGATACTGGTGATGCCGTAGGAGAGCCAAGTCCTGCCTAATTGCTCGCCTGAGGCCAAATCCCCGTGCGTGTGCATCTCAATCAATCCAGGTGATACTACCCCATCTGTCGCATCAACAATCTCTCCCACGTGCAGTGCCTCATCGTGGGGATCAACACGGACAATCCTGTTTCCATCAATGACGATATCGATATTTCGGTGCAATGACTCTGAGACACCGTCGAAGAGAGCACCTGCATGGACGACCACCCGCCCAGTGGGGATCGACCGCTGCCACCAGAGCGCTACCGGAATATCCTCGATGCGTCCATCAGTCAGCCAGACACGACGTAGGCGGTCGGTAGTCAGGTATACGATAGACTCTGAGTCACCAGCCCATGTCGGGTCATCTGCAAGTTCGTTAGTGAGTCGCCTCGGAGGTCCAAGCGGGTCTCCACTCGGTGTCACTGGGATGACCCAAAGCACGCCAGTAGACACGTACGCCATAAGTCGACCATTTGGAGACCATACTGGACCGTCTGTAGACCTTGTACCTACTGAGCCATGAGGGAAAAATTCGAGCCAGCGTTCATTGGTTTGGAGAAACGGCTCAGGAAGTTCTTCCACATCTCCGGAAAAGGCCGGAGTGTAAGTAACACTTCCACCCTTAGTCATGCTTTCTTGGTCGGCATCTGCGGTGTCATCAGCATCCTGTGCAGCCACCCGAGCCAAGGAGATGAGAAGTGCCTTGTTCACACCCTCCCTGAATCGCGTCGAGTAACGCCAATGCGCAGAAACGGCTAACTGCTCTCCGTCAGGGGACCAAGATACCCTACCAGGGTTATTCAGGCCTGAACGCACAGTTCGTGACACGTTGGTCGAAAGAGAAATAATCCTGATATCACTGACTCTCCCACCAGATACCACATAAGCAATCTCACTGGCATCGGGTGACCAAACCGGTACCCCACCCCCGTCATTGGTCACCTGTTGCATCTCTCCACTCTCGACATTGTGTACCCAGATTTGGAGCATGCCCGATCGATCAGAGGCATAGGCCAATCGGGATCCATCCGGTGACCACATTGGATCAGTTTCCACATAAGCATCGTCGGTGAGGCGAACCGGATCACCACCGATCGGCATCACCCACAGGTCACCAAGTGCTGCAAAGGCCACACGATCACCCCCCGGTGCCACAGCGGGAGAGACGATCCCCTGGACTGCCCTGCTGCTCGAATCATCAAAGTCACGGAGAGCCTTCCGGTAGGTAGGTCGCTCCAGTGTGACAGTTGCCTCGAACGGGATCTCAGAGGCTGCGCCTCCAGTTGCAAGCCGTGCCCGAATCTGACCATCTGCCGTATACACAAGCTGCGAGCCTTGCCAGCTAGCCCTAAACGGGAAGACGTCTTCATCCACGTCACTAAGAATTTGCTCAGAACCAGCATTTGGACTCACAGGAACAATACGAATCTGACTCGATCCGTAGCTCTGAACATTGTATGAGAGCCTGGAGCCATCTGGACTCCAAGACACAGCGAAGAGGCTAGAGCCGACGCTATACGTATCAGCCACTCGATCCGTGGCCCCTAAAGAGGAACGAATCCATACCCCAGTTGAGGTTCCGTCAGCCACATACGCTAGGGCGTCGCCAGCGGGTGAGTAAGCGGGCCCATACTCGTTATCACCTCCGTTTGTCAGACGCTGTGCTTCTCCGTCGACGAGAGCGACTTCCCAGATGTCGTAAGTCCCAGATCGGTCAGACGAGAAAGCAATGCTCGACCCCTCCGGAGACCAATGTGGCTCCCGATCATCAAATGGTCCCGATGTGATCTGGGCTAGACCAGAGCCATCAACATTCACCGCCCAAATGTCATAGTCTCCAGCCCAATAAGCCTGAAATGCGATTCGAGTCCCGTCCGGAGACCAGGATGGCTGTCGAGCATCTCCTTCTGGATCCGTGAGCGCTATCGCAGTGCCGCCAGTCGCCGGAAGAGTCCATATGCGACCCAGAGCATCTATCGCCATGGTTCGGCCATCGGGAGAAAGGGCTGCAGCCATATTCGTGCCCTCACGGACCGTGACTTCAATGACAGCTTGTTCAGATCCTTCCGGAACCGGTATCAGCCCCATAACTGAGAGAATGGCCACAAACATCAGAACCGGTTGGGTTGGTGTTTTATGGATCACAGTTCCGTTCTCCTCATGAACGATGAGCACTCTAGGACTGGGACCGAATCGAGGAATAGGTCTGGCTATGGCCAGAGCCGCAAGCAATAACCACTATGAACGAATAAGCCTGCAACGGACTAAATGGCACTGAACTCTCGAATCGGCGGGCTCTAAGACTTAGAATTACGTGATATCAATACTTCTCGAACTCTACGAGCCATGGCGCGCTATCTGACAGAGTTGATCGGTACCTTCTTTCTCGTCTTCGTGATCGGGATGACGGCTGTAGCTGGGCTTTCTGCGGCCCCGATCGCAATCGGCTGCACACTGATGGTGATGGTATACATGGGAGGGCACATCTCTGGCGCCCACTATAACCCAGCCGTGAGCATTGCCGTCTTCCTAAGAGGCTCCCTAGAGAAGAGTGATTTACTGCCGTACATAGCAGCTCAACTACTGGGTGCGTGGCTCGCAGCTAGTGCGGTACTGGCGGTTACGGGCGCCACGTTCGCACCAGCACCTGGTGCCGGGTACGAGACTTTAGCAGTCCTACTGTCTGAGGTCTTGCTGACCTTTGCGCTGGTCCTCGTCATACTTAACGTAGCAACGTCACCGACCACTGAAGGCAATTCATACTACGGGCTCGCAATTGGATTCACGGTACTCGCAGGCGCTTACGCTGTAGGGCCGATTTCAGGTGGGGCGTTTAACCCGGCTGTCGGATTTGGTCCAATTCTCGTTGACACGCTGGCCGGCGAAGGCTCATTCGAGAATTTGTGGCACTACATCGTATGGCCGATAGCGGGTGGTCTCCTCGCGGTGCCGGTATTCCGCATGCAGCACGGTGCAGAATCTGACTAGCCGAAGCTGAGTTTGAACGCCTCGAGCTAATCAACCCTTAGGCGCTGATCTAATGGGCCGCGCCTGCTCCCTTGGGCACACGAATCATTTCAACGAGCTGCTGTACCTCAGGTGGCGGCTCTGGAGTGAACCGCGAGACTGTAAGCGTGATCGCAAAATTGAGTAGCATGCCGACCGTGCCAATCCCCTGCGGACTAATCCCAAACCACCAGTTGTCAGCGTTATTGAGTTCTGGATGAATCAGCGTGAAGTATGCGATGTAAGCCGCGGTCAGGGTTATACCAGAAACCATGCCAAGGATCGCGCCCTCCCTAGTCGTACGTTTCGAAAATATTCCAAGGATGATGACAGGGAAAAATGAGGCCGCAGCTAAGCCGAAGGCGAACGCAACGACCTGTGCTACGAAACCTGGTGGATTAATACCGAGATAGCCCGCAACCAGCACGGCTGCACCTGCCGAAATCCGCGCAGCGATTAGTTCGCCACGCTCTGTGATCTCCGGCATAATAGATCGTTTTAATAAATCGTGACTCACCGCAGAAGATACGACAAGAAGAAGGCCGGCCGCCGTAGATAGGGCTGCCGCAAGGCCACCAGCCGCTACAAGTCCTATGACCCAATTCGGTAAGCCGGCAATCTCCGGGTTCGCAAGGACAATAATATCGTTGTCGACTGTTAATTCATTAGCTGTCGACGCATCTGGACCCACAAACTGGATGCGGCCGTCCCCATTTAGATCCTCGAAACTAAGTAACCCGGTACCTTCCCACGTCGTAAACCACTCAGGCACCTGGTCGTAGGGTACTTCCGAAACGCTGTTGATGAGGTTCGTACGAGCGAACACGGCTACCGCTGGAGCGGTTGTGTACAAGAGAGCGATGAATACGAGAGCCCATCCTACGGAGAGGCGGGCATCCCGTACACGTGGGACCGTATAGAAGCGGATGATCACATGTGGCAGACCAGCGGTCCCGACCATGAGTGCTGCTGTTATAAAGAAGACGTCTAATCTGGACTTTGTTCCAGACGTGTACTCCGAAAATCCAAGCTCCTGATGTAGACCATTCAGTCGCTCTAGTAGTGATATTCCCGAAGCCTGGTCAACATCGCCGAAACCCAACTGAGGCACAGGGTTTCCGGTGATCAGCAGAGATAGGAAGATGGCAGGAACCAGGTAGGCGAAGATCAGCACACAGTATTGGGCAACTTGTGTGTATGTGATGCCTTTCATTCCACCTAGGACGGCGTAGAAAAAAACAATCGCCATCCCGATGTAGACTCCAACGTTTACATCAACTTCTAGAAAGCGGCTGAATACAACGCCCACACCCCGCATCTGCCCAGCCACGTATGTGAACGAGATGAAAATCGCACACACAACCGCCACAATCCTTGCGGTCTGAGAGTAGTAACGGTCACCGACAAAATCGGGCACCGTAAATGCTCCGAACTTCCGTAGGTAGGGAGCCAACAGCAGTGCGAGTAGCACATACCCACCCGTCCAGCCCATAAGGTAGACCGCACCATCGTATCCCATGAAGGAGATGAGCCCAGCCATCGAAATGAATGATGCGGCACTCATCCAGTCGGCAGCGGTAGCCATCCCATTGGCCAAGGGTGAGACACCGGCACCTGCGACGTAGAAGTCTTTTGTCGAAGTCGCACGGGACCAAATTGCAATCCCTATATAGAGCGTGAACGACGCAGCTACCAATAAGAAGGTCCAGGACTGGACGCTCATACGTCGTCCTCTTCTCGTAGGTCGAACTCACGATCCAGCCGGTTCATCAGGAAGACGTACACGAAAATCAATGCCACAAAAACGTAGATTGCACCCTGCTGTGCGAACCAAAAGCCTAGGGGAAAGCCCGTACCCGGCACGGTCACTGTATCAAGCGGTTCTACCGCGATAATCCCAAAGCCGTATGAGACGACGAACCAAACTACCAAAAGCATTCCTACGTACCGGATATTCCTTCTCCAGTACTCCGTAGCCCGTGCTCTAGTTGATGAATCAGGCCCGTAGCCCGCAGAACCTTGAGAGGGCTGTTCGCTCATAAAACACTCCGGCAAGGGGTCGAAAACCCGCAAACACTAGTAGGACGGAAGTCCGTGCGGCAAATGAGTCTTGGGGTATTCGCGATAATGACCGGCAAGCAACACCAGCACAAACTCACTGAACCTGAATTCGTCAACTTCCTCCCCATGGCTTCTTCTGGACATTGTCCACTGGACTCATTGTACGCCCAGGTCTAGTCGCTTCTCGGGTAGCAAGGTTGTACTGATCACCAGGCGCTAGGAAATAGAATTTCCCATTCTCACCAGTAGTAGATTGGTTGTCATAGATCAGTACATATGACGCTCCAATCACCTCAAACTGATCTCTCTGGACTACGACGGCGGTATTCTCGTCTAGGGCAATCCCGAGCAGTTCTGGGTGTGCCTCGATCACTTCGACCAGGTCGAATTGCCGATTCCGGCGCAGTACGTGTTGATCAATCCCCACGTTACGCAGGTATCCGAAGCCAACCTGATGGTCACCCATCATGACAAGGTTCGTTCGCGTATCACCCCGCACCAAGAATGAACCCTGGATTGAAGCTCCAGCTGATGAACCACCAATGACACCACCGCGGTCGAGCACCTTCCGAATTTCCTCTTCGGTGCGAGTGCCCCCGTAGGCGTCAACCAATCTCCACTGGCGACCTCCGAAGAAGTAGACCGCGTCAGCCGTCAGAAGTGGCTCCACGAATTCCTCAGTGTCCGCTACAGCAGGATCGGTCGTATGCAGCAGTGTCATGTTCGTAGCACCATTACGCCGCCAGGAATTCAGGCCTTGGTAATACTCATCATACTCCTCGGCACCCCCAGCCGTGGGAATCATCACGATGTGTGCATCTGGGCCACCGGCCAGTTCGAGAAAGCGCTCGTAGATCTCAGGAGAGCGCATCGCTCCTCCCACGATAACCAGCGATCCGTTCTCAGGACCTACAAGAGTGGGCCCAGCCGGTTGCTGTGCTGTCGCACTGGGTGAGGAGACTAATCCACAAACAATCACCAGAACTATGCAGCGGGTGATCCAATTGATCCGTAACATATTTACTCCTCTGTTCCGTAGACGAAGCGCTCCAGTTCACCATGGACGCGCTCGATTGTTTCCTTCGAGGGCGATGGCGTAACAGCCGACACACTAATTGCCACCGCAGTATTGATGAGAAGAGACCAGATCGCACCATGCAACCCGAGGGGGTGCGGTGAGACGACCAGCGTGATGTATAATGCAGCGAGTCCCGTAGAGATTCCAGCAACCACACCTGCCCTAGTGAGTGTACGACCTCCGGGGAAGCACACACCCAAAATCGCCGGCATAAGCTGCAACGCTCCGGCTCCTGAAAGTGTGACTAGTACCACCAAGAAGTCGAGCCTCAACACCGAGAGGTAATACCCCACGACAAGAAGTCCGAGAACGATTCCCCGGCCGACCCACACGTAATGTGCTTGGCTTTCGTCGGGGTTGATATACCGCTGGTATACATCCCGGGTCAGTACAGTCATGTTCGCATGCAGGATCGAATCCAGGGTGGACATCGCAGCCGCAGTTGCGCCCGCTAAGATGATACCCGTCAGCCATGGCGAAGCGTACGCGAAAAGTAGCTCAGGAAAAATGCGGTCGGCAGCTGGACCCTCGAGCCCAGGCATGACGACCGCCCCACCCAAACCGATCAAAGCCGCGGGAATAAATAAGGTCATTAGGTAGATCGGCGTCGTCGCCCCGAGAAGCCTGAGTGTCTTAGCGTCGATCGCTGTGTAGTAACGGATCATCATGTGTGGCTGGAAGATGACCCCAAATGAGAGCGTGAAGGTCATACCAATCCACATACCCGGCGTGAAGAAACCCTTCGGACCTGGTAGGGAGAGCAAATCCGGCCGCTGTTCTGAAACTGCACGCCACAGTTCCAGCGGCCCCCCGAAAAGCTCGTAGGATAGAACGAGTGCCCCTACCCATATTGCTATATACATCCAGATCCCCTGGAGCACGTCAGTCCAATAGACCGCCCGGAGTCCACCAGCCATCAGATAAACTGCTGCCACGACCAGGAGAATTAGCGTGCCAAGCTCAAGGCCAACACGGCCGTCCGAGGCAATGTTAATGATGTAGCCTAGACCCTGTGCCTGCGCCTGGATGTAGAGGATCGTGAAGACAACCGAGACGGCTGCCACAGCGACACGTACGGCTTCTGACTCGTAGAAGTCGGCCAGCATGTCTGCGGGGGTGATATAGCCGAAAGCCTTTCCAAGCGCCCAGATCCGAGTACCAATCACATAGGTAATCGCACCGACCAGGAGCGTCCATGTTCCGGCGGCCCAGAAGCCCACACCGTGTGTATAGAAAAATCCGCCTGAGCCCAGGAATGCGAACACGGAGTGGAAACTTGCTACGACGGTCAAATAAAGAACGACAAAACCAGCACGACGCCCGCAGAGGAGGAAATCCTCCATATCGACTGTCATCCTACGATTAGCGACAACACCCAGGACGAGCGTGAAGACCAAATAAAGAAAGATCAGGCTGGTTGCGATGACCCAGGTGTCCATCAAACTGTCACCATCAAGCTATAGACCCCGCCTCAGGGCCCAGACCAGAACACCGATCAGGACGGTGTAGACTGCGAACAGAGCCACGTAGATAAACGGAAGCCCCAAGATCCAGGGCTCAGTGCGATTCAGGAGTGTGTGTGTGACCGGCGGCATAGCCAGCATGAAGATCACTAGAAACGATATGGTCGCGATCCACCCATCACGGGTACGGGGGATAAAGTGAGATCGCCGCGTCGGCTGAGATTCCATGGCCCGCGAAGATGGATTAAGTAGTAGCAGGGCAGCAAGGGCATGCCCAACCCTACAAATTTTGGGCGTCCTATTGGAGTGACACTCTGCTAGGTCAAGCACACACGTAAGATACGGCTCAGAATACGCTAACTCATACTATGACATAGACTTGAACCATCAGGCTATTCTTGGCATGATTTTCTCTATCTTAGCAAGTAGATTGTGGGTACCAATCATGCTATGGAGAGTTGTATGACTAAGCAGATTAGTTTCTTAACCGCTAGCTGCATTGGGTTAGGGTTGCTTCTAATGGCACAAGGGCTAGATGCTCAAGAGCTACCAAGAGCCTTGGAATCCAGAGCACCAGTCGTATATATCGACTTCGCAGGGCTTGCCAGCAATGCGGTAGGTGAGTTCGGTGATCTCGTTGGCGCAGGAGGGGGAGTGAACCTTAGTGCGAAGGTTTTCCCTCTTGAAGACTCCAGGAATTTCGGACTGCGGGCAGATCTTGGATGGGTTATCTATGGTTTAGAAAGCGTACCTACATGCATCAGCGACCCTTGCCGTGTCCAAACGGACATCAAGACAAGCAACAACATCTTCTACTTTGGCTTGGGCCCTGAGGTCATCCTGATACGGGGACGTTTTGAGCCCTATGTCTACGGAACCCTTGGAACTTCGGTTTTTAACACTGGGTCAACGCTCCAGGGTGAATACTTTGAGGGAGCCGAGACACATTTCAACACCACTCACCTCAATGATTGGACCTTCGCCTGGCGTGCAGGCGGGGGCATCCGCTACGGCATTTGGGAAGACTTCTCACTCGATTTTGGAGTGGAGCACCACGGCAATGGTGTTGTCGATTACCTCACCAAAGGTGACGTCATCGACAACCCGGATGGTACAGTCAGCATCAACCCAAGACGTAGTGAGGCCAACTTGCTGACCTTCCGACTCGGTGTGTCGCTTGGGCTAGGCGGCGACACGGGGATATTCGCATTTTGAGCGGGCGCCGAATAAACCGGAAGGTTCACTGCTGAAACATCCTCGATTATAGATGCTCCAACTCAGACGTCTTAGTCTGCTTTCCTTGCCTCAAGTCCCAGAGCCTCCCGCACTCTTTCTCTCTCCAACTTACCGTTTGTGTTGCGGGGAATCTCTCCCCCGACAACCCAAATGCGTGGCCGCTTGGCTTCACCCAAAAACTTCTGGACATACCCTTCGAGAAGGTCCAGATCGAGTCCATCACCGGTTGGCACAACCCACGCACTAACAATTTCCCCCCACTCAGGATCTGGAACACCTACTACACAGGCGTCCTGGACTCCTTCGTGTTCGCACAGCACATCCTCTATATGAGTCGCATCTATGGTGATTCCACCGGACACGATCCGGTCTGAGCGTCGTCCGGTGACCCATAGATCCCCGTCCTGATCAAAATGTCCCAAGTCCCCTGTATGATACCAGCCTTCAGCATCAGCTAGCGGCTCGGTGACACCGACATAACCCTGAGCTAGTGTGGGGCCCTGGGCTAGAAT
>Ga0209445_1001002_pt1 | contig 15546 bp, 13 predicted proteins | sample MarorgKNORR_S2LV_4_FD_188223 | JGI IMG/M metagenome (GOLD analysis project Ga0209445, IMG submission 188223) | Marine microbial communities from the Southern Atlantic Ocean, analyzing organic carbon cycling - NADW_A/KNORR_S2/LV (SPAdes) (version 2) | ecosystem: Environmental > Aquatic > Marine >...
GGCTAGGCCTGCTTGATGATCTCTTCCGTGGCCATGCGGGTTACGCCCCAGCCGGCCAGCCAAGCAGAATGGCGGCCATCGCCACCGGCAACGATCACCACCAAGTCTTCAGAGGACCTGACTATAGGCACCAAGGTCTCCGGGTTGGTCTCGTCCACCCAACTGGGCCAGTTGCGGTTGCCGTAGTGGGCCCGGCCAAGTAGAGAATGAAGCGGCATCCGCGCGCTCTGGTAGATGAATTCTTGAACGTCAGATTTGGATAAACCCGAGGCGGCTATCTCCTCAGCGTGTTCGGGACAGATCACCAGAACTATCTGGGCGCCGGTGCCAATCTGATAGTAGTTGGATATGCCCACGGCCTTCATGTTGCCAACTATGGTCTGGAGCACCTCTAGTCCGGTGGAAACGGTGGTCTCCATGATGGTGTAGACGCCTCTGATCGCGGCCAGCGTCACTGTGCTAGAACCTTCGGCGTAACCGAGCTGAATATTCCTTGGCTCCCAAGGACTGCGGGACTCGTTCTCTGAGAAACAAAAACTATAACGGCCCGGCGTGGCCAACGTGGCTTTGTCCATCTCACCAGGAATCAGACCGCCAACGTTGCGGATCACTAATCGCAACGCCCTGCCGATGGCCGCGTTCGCCCTTGAGCCAGGGCCGAAGCAAGCGGCATCGCCGTTGATGCCTAGCTCCTCGGCGATCGGGCCGTTAACGATCACTACTTGGGCGGCACCGCCCGTTGTAGCCGCATTGCCGCCCAGGTTGAAATCCTTGTCCAGGGCCGCTTTGACCGCCGCAACAACCACTGGAAAGTGCTCGGGCCGGCAGCCGGCCATTACGGCGTTGATGGCCAGTTTCTCAAGGGTCGCCTGGGCGTTCCGGGGCTGCATCGTCCCGAGAGACAAGGAGGGATCACCGCCGTAGCCGGCCAACATCTCGCGCACCAGGGGTTCGGTAGGCGGCACAACCGGCAAGCCATCGGTCCAGCCCTGTTCCCAGCAATAGTCCTGGATAGCCTCAAATGAATCGGGCACATCGACCCGTCTGGCAGTTAAGGAGACGGAACTCACGGTGTTGGACCTCGTTATTGAAAAGTCAGGGGTGGATTTTCCAACTGAACGGGCCTCAAATCAATATGGGCAATAAAAGAGAGGCCGGAATGGCCTCTCTACGATTCCTAGTACTCAACCGATCGCGGCGTAGCGATCGCCCTCACCCTAACCCTCTCCCGCAGGCGGGAGAGGGGACTCTTGTCTCCTTCGGGGCAAACTATTTACCTGTTAGCAATCCGACGATTTCCGGGGCGAAGTCGTGGGCCATCTGCTTGACCTCTGGGATGGTGCGGGGAGCCAGAGGGCTGGGTAACACCACTATGCGGACGCCTGGCATTCCCAGAGCGGTGGCGCGGGCATTGGCGGCCCGGGTGAAGGTGCTGGTGATGACGCTAACCGACGGAACGCCTTTGGACTCGGTCATTATTGTGTCGTGGAGACCCCACGCTGTACAGGAGCCTCAATCCGCGATGGCGTGTATCACCACGTCGCATTCATCGGAGAGAGATTGAATCGTATCGTCGGCACACGGGGCGCTGTAGGTGAACTTGGTGGCGTAGACGACTTTTGCAGCGCCGTATTCTTTTAGTAGGACTTCCTTCAACTCGCCTAAGAAAGCGTCTGCGTGGTATTTGCGGTTCTCAAGCAGGCCCACCACTTTACCTTTGAGGTCGGGGAGCGAGTCGCTGAGACCCAGCTCCTCAGGTACATCCTCGGCTGTCGGATCTAGGATCTCAATTGTCCCAGTCGCCTGTGCCATATATCTTCTCCGAGGTTGCTGTTTTTAGGAGACGCTAGCGGCTCATCTGGAAGAACTTGCCTTCCGTCTTGATAGATGGCGCGATGACCATCTCGGCCTTGTGCAGGTCTCTGATGGTATAAGCCCCGCACATTCCCATGGCCACTTTCAGGGCGCCGATGAAATTCTGGGTGCCGTCGGTCTTGGAGGTTGGGCCGTAGAGTATCTCTCTTAATGAGCCCTTGGTCCCCACAGAGATTCGCGTGCCCCTGGGCAGTTCAGGGTGAGGGTTGGCCATGCCCCAGTTGAAACCGCGGCCGGGCGCTTCATCGGCCTGAGCGAATGGGGTGCCCAACATCACGGCGTCCGCACCGCTGACCATGGCCTTGCAGATGTCGCCACCAGTACGGAACCCGCCATCAGTGATAACCGACACGTAACGGCCGGTACGCCGGAAGTAGTCTTCACGGGCTGCTGCGCACTGGAGGGTGGCGGTGACTTGCGGAACGCCAACCCCCACCACTTCGCGAGTGGTGCAGGCGGCTCCGGGGCCAACGCCGACCAACAGGCCGTCAATCCCAGTTTCCATCAACTCTATGGCCACTTCATAGGTGACGCAGTTCCCGACAATCACTGGGACTTTCAGGGCGTCGATAAGTTCGGAGAAGACCAACCCGCGGTAGCTGTTGGACATGTGGCGGGCGGTGGTGACGGTGGACTGGACTACGATCATGTCGGCCCCGGCTTCTACGGCCGCGGGGGACATGCGCTTGGTGTTCTGAGGGGTGAAGGATACTGCACAGATGGCGCCGGTGTTCTTGATCTCCCGGACCCGCTGGCCGATAAGCTCTTCACGGATGGGTTCGGAATATACCTTTTGAAGGAATTCGGTTACTGATTCCTGAGGACAGGAAATAATCTCTTCGAGAACCGAATAGGGATCTTCGTATCTACTGTACAAACCCTCGGCATTTAGGACGCCAAGACCGCCCATCTCATGCATGTAAGAGGCAAAACCAGGGGAAACCGCTCCGTCCATCGCGGAGGCCATGATGGGAATCTCGAATTCCAGGTCGCCGATGGTCATTTTGGTGGAGGTCAACTCGGGGTTAATCGTGACCTGACCGGGAACGATTGCTACTTCGTCGAAGCCGTAAGAGCGCTCAAGTTCTTTGAACAGTCTTCTCCCCATCCCTACGCACCTCTTTCGTTACCGATTCTTAGGTTGATTTAATCAGTATTGTCCGCTAAAAGTCAACCGGAAAATAAAGGCTTAGCAGGCAACCCTGACCCAACGGGAAACCGGCCGGAGTAAAGTCGATATAATCTATTAAAAATTGACCGGATAATCGGGCGTCGAGCAAACGTGATCTGGGCTTGCGGGGTTGTGAAAAATGGTGCATACTAGCGTAGCTGATGTATCTCCTGGTGGTTCTAGCGAAGCGGCCCCACCCGTTCCCATCCCGAACACGGAAGTGAAACGCCTCAGCGCCTACGATACTGCTCTGGCGACGGAGTGGGAAAATAGGTCACCGCCGGGAGGTATATCCTCTCAGAAGCCTCCACACTTGTTGCACATTCCCAGTCTACGGCCTCGGTGGTCCAACCCAATGGACTCTTCTCTGAGCATATTGTTCCCCAACGGATCCGCGTCTTGAAGACCCGGAACAGGCAGGTCTTCCGGTAAGGGTCCGGCTGGGATTCGATCCGGTTGGACGCATGCATTAAACAGATTTCCTGCGTTATTGTACCTTTACACAAAGTAGGGCCTCCAATATAATTATTTGCACGAGGGGCGTGAGGGTGAATTCCCAACTGGGTATTTGCGACACTCTGTGGCAAACGTACCTTTGGTGGCACCCTTTGGTGGCACCTTTCCCTAAAAAAGAACTACAACGACATGGGTAGTGGAACCCTTCGCTAGAAAGGAACCTTGATCAAACGGGTTCCTCAACTTACTCCCATCAGGAGCGTGAAATGGGCAGTAGATTCGAGAAGTTCTCCGAACGCGCACGGCGGGTACTATCGCTGGCACAAGAAGAGGCGCAGCGGTTTAACCATAACTACATCGGCACCGAGCACATCCTTCTTGGCCTGGTCCGCGAGACCGAAGGCGTTGCTGCCCGGGTGTTATCCAGCTTGTCCGTGGATCTGAGCAAGGTCCGGTCGGCTGTTGAATTCATCATCGGCCGTGGCGAGAAGCCGGCCCAAGGCGAGATCGGCCTCACCCCTCGTGCAAAGAAAGTTGTGGAATTAGCCGTAGACGAAGCCCGGCGAATGAACCACACTTATATCGGAACAGAGCACCTGCTCATCGGCCTACTGCGTGAAGGCGAAGGCGTAGCCGCCGGCGTCCTCGAGAGCCTGGGAGTCACCCTGGACAAGGTCCGGGCCGAGACTCACCGCATCCTTAGCCACACTTCCGGTACCGGGGCCCAAGGCAGCCGGTCCACATCCAAGACGCCAACCCTAGACCAACTAGGCATCGACTTAACTGTCGCCGCAAAAGCAGACAAGCTTGACCCGGTCGTTGGCCGGGAGAAAGAGATCGAGCGGATGGTCCAGATCCTCAGCCGGCGCACCAAGAACAACCCTGTTCTGGTTGGCGAGCCGGGCGTTGGCAAAACCGCCATCGTTGAGGCTTTGGCCCAATTGATCAGCGGCGGAGATGTCCCCGACACATTGCAAGGAAAACGTCTTGTCACCCTAGACATGGGCGCCTTGGTTGCGGGAACCAAATACCGCGGCGAATTTGAAGAGCGGTTGAAGAAGGTCATTGAAGAGATCAAATCCGCTGGCAACTGTGTCCTGTTCATCGACGAGATTCACACAATCGTAGGGGCTGGAGCCGCGGAGGGCGCGGTTGATGCTTCCAACATCCTGAAGCCCTCACTGGCCCGTGGCGAGATTCAATGTATCGGCGCAACGACGCTGGACGATTACAGAAAGTACGTCGAGCGCGACCCGGCATTGGAGCGCCGCCTACAGCCCGTGCGGGTTGAAGAGCCGGACAAGGATGACACGGTGGCGATCTTGATGGGTATACGGAGCAAGTACGAGGACCACCACAAAGTAAATATCACGGACGAGGCGATTCGCACTGCGGCACTGCTGGCCCAGCGCTATATTCCCGACCGCTTCCTGCCCGACAAGGCCATCGACCTCATAGATGAGGCCGGCTCCCGGGTACGGCTACGCGGCAGCGTCACCCCCGCATCGGTAAAGGACGCCATGCAAGTTTTGGAGCAGGTCCGAAAAGAGAAAGACGAAGCCATTGCTTCACAGCAATACGAGGCGGCAGCGGAACTACGAGACCGGGAATTGCGGCAGAACGAAAACCTCGACACTCTGGAAAAAGAGTGGCAGGAAGGGGAGAACGCAGAGCGCCGAGTCGTCACCGAAGATGATATCGCAGAAGTTGTCAGCATGTGGACGGGAATACCCGTCACCCGGCTGGCGGAAGAAGAGACGGAACGCCTCCTCCAGATGGAAGGGGAACTCCACAAGCGGATCATCGGGCAGGACGAAGCCATCGTCAGCGTATCCAAGTCGGTGCGCCGCGCTCGGGCAGGCCTGAAGGACTCCCGCCGACCCATCGGCGTGTTCATGTTCCTTGGCCCCACCGGTGTGGGCAAGACCGAATTGGTCCGTGCTCTGGCCGAGTTCATGTTCGGCGATGAAGACAACATGATTCGCCTGGACATGTCCGAGTTCCAAGAACGCCATACGGTTGCCCGTCTAATCGGCGCCCCTCCGGGATACGTCGGCTATGACGAAGGCGGTCAGTTGACAGAGGGCGTCCGGCGCAAGAACTACTGCGCCGTGCTATTAGACGAGATTGAAAAGGCCCATCCGGAGGTCTTCAACATCCTGTTGCAGATCTTCGATGCTGGACACCTGACGGATGCCCGAGGCAGGAAGGTGGACTTCCGGAACTCGATCATCATCATGACCAGCAACCTAGGGTCGGACTTGATCAAACGGGAGACGTCTCTTGGCTTTGCTGCCAAGACTAGCGACGCTCAGACCGACGACAGCGCCTACGAGCGCATGAAAGACAAGGTGATGGACGAGGTAAAACGGTTCTTCCGACCTGAGTTCCTGAACCGAATCGATTCGACCGTGGTGTTCCATCAGCTCACCAGGGACGAGATTCAAGAGATCGTCGATCTGATGATGAACCAGGTCCGCACCGAACTGGGCGAGAAAGAGATCACCCTGGAAATCACCGAAGCAGCCAAGGTCCACCTGGGAGAGAATGGTTTCGACCCGGTGCTCGGTGCAAGGCCGCTACGGAGACTGATTCAGGATGAGATCGAAGACAGCCTGTCTGATGAGGTGCTCAGCAGAAGGCTGGTGGCCGGTGATGTGGCGATGATCGACTTCGAAGACGGCGCCATCAAAATCACTTCCAAGAAAGCCAAGGCCAAGCCCAAAGCAAAGGCTAAAGCTGAACCGGAGGCGGAAGCCAAAGCGACTGCGACAGCCGACTAAGGCGCCAACCCCTGTAAAAAACCCAGAACTACTGACAGAAGGCCCCATGATTGTGGGGCCTTCTGTTGTTATAATTGCCGCATTCCTTAAAGGTGGGAATCCGGGTGAATACGGGCGGCTCCGGATGATTCTGGTTTTGGTGGTGCGGTGTGGCTGCGGTGAAAGAACGGCGTCAAACAGTCTTCATGTGCCCGTCTTGCGGGAATGAATTCGCCAAATGGTCTGGTTTTTGCCCCGCCCAAGGATGCGGCTCCAAAACTCCTCTGGTTGAAACCGCAGTGGCCCCTCTGGCGCCCAAAGGGAGGCCCGAATGGCTTGCCACGAGCGCGACCAACGTGGTCGAGTTATCGTCCATCTCTTCTGAAGACCAACCCCGAGACCCCCTACCGTCACCAGAACTCAACCGTGTGCTAGGCGGCGGAGTTGTCCCCGGGTCAGTGGTGCTCCTGGCCGGTGAGCCAGGAGTTGGCAAGTCCACCCTTCTTCTGCAACTGGCCCAATACGTTGCTGCCAAAGGCCAGAAAGTTCTGTATGTCAGCGGCGAGGAATCACCCCAACAGATAAAACTGCGCTCCGACCGTTTGGGTTTTGCCGGCGACGGTGTGCTGATGCTGCCCGAGACAGACCTTGTGTCCGTAATCGATAAAATGGACTCCATCAGACCGGGTCTGGTCATCGTTGATTCGATCCAAACCTTATATAGCAGCGACGAAAATTCCGGCCCCGGCAGCGTGGGACAAGTCCGCGAGGCCGGCCTGAGGCTCCTTCGTTGGGCCAAAGACAGCGGGACACCGGTGTTCGTCTCCGGCCACATGACCAAAGACGGTTCTCTGGCCGGCCCCAGGGTTCTGGAACACATGGTGGACGTGGTGCTCTATCTAGAGTCCCAGGAAGACGGCGGTTTCCGGGTGCTACGGGCCGGGAAGAACCGGTTCGGCGCCACCACTGAGGTCGGGGTTTTCGAGATGACTGAACTAGGACTGACCGATGTGGCCGACCCGTCCAAGGCGCTGCTCTCCCAGCGGGCTGGCGGAGCCATTGGAGCGGCCCTTGCACCGGTGGTCGAGGGCAGCCGCGCGTTGCTACTGGAGGTCCAGGCGCTCACATCTCCTTCCCAACTACCGGCCCCCCGCCGCGTCTCAAACGGCCTGGACTACAATCGACTGCTCATGCTGGCCGCGGTGGCTTCCCGCCGAGCCGGGTTGGAGCTGTCCAACCAAGACATCATCGTAAACGTGGCCGGTGGCTTCAAGATCAGCGAGCCGGCGGCGGACCTGGCCTTGGTGCTGGCCATGGCGTCCAGCCTTTACAACTGCCCCCTAGACCTGGAGATGTTCTCCTTCGGAGAGATTGGCCTGAGCGCAGAGATACGGCCGGTTTCCCAGGCCCAGCGGAGGGTGAACGAGGCTGGGCGGTTGGGGCTTAAGAAATGTATCCTGCCGGAAGGATGTCTAGAGGGACTAACGGTCCCGCAAGGCATGAAAGTGATCGGGGTGAGGACGCTGCGGCAGGCGATCAATGCGGTGCTGACCAAAGACCGGTCCAAGAGCCAAAACCGGGAACAGCCCGATGGCCAGGCTGAAGACTTCGCCTAGAAGCCGGAAGGGGCATTGGAGCCGGACTAGAGACTTTAGTGGCCTCGGCTTTCCGCCGAATGCTGGTGCCCTGCGTGTTGGCCTTCCGGTGGAAATTCATGGTCTTCGCAGGCTACCCAACGAGAGCCGTCCTGGTAGACCTCTTTCTTCCAGATCGGGACCACCTCTTTGATACGGTCCACGGCTTTGTGGCAGGCGAAGAAGGCGTCTTTGCGGTGCGGCGAGCCAACGGCGATGATCAGGCTAATCTCCCCGATGCCGACTATCCCGACGCGATGACTGATTGCTATCTGTTCCAGACCGAATTCGGCGATCAACTCTTGACGCACTTCTTCCAGTTTCTTAATGGCCATCTCATCGAAGGCTTCGTACTCAAGGGTCAGGACCGTCTTGCCCTCAAAATTGTCCCTGGTGGTCCCCAAAAAAGTTACGACGGCGCCGTTTGTATCGCGGCGAACCTTGGCCGTGACTTTCTCGGGGTCGAGGGCATTACTGGTCAGTTCTATCATCGCGTCATCTCTCGGTGGAGTTTTCTTTATCGGTGTACCGAGCTACCCGCCGCTCACGGGTGGAATTAGGCAAACATCGTCGCCCGCTCGGAGGACCACGTCTGCGTCGGCGTAATCCGTGTTCACCGCAACCACGATCTTTACCTCGGGCGGCGCTAGATTGGGCAATTTCTTACGGACCTCATCAGTAAGGTCGGCCACGGTTGCTCCGTCCGGAACAGCCACCGAAATAGTGTTCTGGCCGGCGCGCTCCCGGTATAAGGCAAAAAGTCTGACGTTGAGTTCCATTTTGAAGGGTACCTCGCGGCACATCCGCCGCTAATCAAAAAAAGCCCGGAAATAATCTGCCGGGCGTCGATCGTGCTTGGATAACATTATCCCATAGCGGCCCATGCCGCGCTAGTTTTAACCTCTGTTCACCACGGCACCAAGTTCCACCCCACGAACAAGAGGACCGCCTTTCCGTTGAGTGGGGCTGACTGGACCCGATTCAGCCTTAACCAATAGATGCGCCCCGGCACCATGGTCTTGATTGTGTTGGCCTGCGCGAACGCGGGACGTGGGTCGAAAAACTCCCAGGTCTTGGAGCTATTGTCGAAAGTCCAAACACGGATCAGGTTATCGCCCTCGGTAAGCGCCTTCAAGGCTTCGGAGGGCATGCTGGAGGGCGGAGAGGTGGGTAGCGCCTGGACCACTGGTGCCCCCTCAAACACGGTAAACACGGCAACAGCAGTAACATTCCCTCCTGTCGCGGTAATTGTCTGGACTCCCGGGGAGAACACAGGCATGGCAAAGAATGTCACGAATTTGCCATCATCGTCCGTGGCGGGCGGCGGAGAGCTGGTTACGTTGGTGTTGCCAGCCCGAATGTTGGTGACTAAAACGTTAGGCGGGAAAGCGGTCCCTGTTATTCCCACCACAGTGCCCGGCACACCGTTGATGGGAGAAACAATGATCACGGGAGCTGGTACCTCATGGATAGCCGTTGCTGACTGTTCGAATCCCACCACCTGGGCCCTGACAACGTTGTTCGACCCAATCAGCGTGCCCATGGGAACAGGCAACGTTACCGCAAAATCGCCGCTAGTATCCCCCGGAACAAGTTTTACCAGGGTTCCGGCATAAGAAATAGCCACTTGGTTGCCCGTTGCGCTGGCAGAATTAGAAACTGGGAAGCCTTTCCCGAACACGGTCAACTCTGTATTGATCCTGCTGGATTCCGGATCCAAGGTGATGCTCGGTCGCCTGACAAATACCTGTGTCGTCTTAAAGAGTCCTTGGTCATCCTTAACGGTTATGGTAACCGTGCCTCCGGCCAAAACCTTAGCGGTTATCGGGATGATTATCGATGCAGTCCAATTGCCCTCAATGTCGAAGTTGATCGGGTACACAGCATTGGGCGAAACCAATGGTGTTCCGCCAACAACAACGACGCTGTACCCATTTCCAGTGATCTGGTGCGACCCGAACGCGCCAGCTCCTCCTGCAGTAGTCGAAGGCGTAAATCCTGTGCCCCACAGAGTCACCGACTCGTTGGGTAGCGCAGTCTTTGGAGAAACGCTGAAGGTGGTGATAAGGGATGGGGATGCCGCTGCGGAAAACGTACCAATCCCCAACAACGCAATGAAGACCGCGAAGACCATGAGGAATACGAGCTTAGGCCGTGGGTCCACCGCCTCCCCTCCCGAAACCTATTGGGGCTATTTTATCAGGCAACGGGCCCATGCCTTGAGGGCGGAGCAGACAGTTTGCCGCCATTCAGACGCCTAGTGCATCACCAGCCCACCGTCAACGTTGAACGCCTGTCCGGTGATATTCCGGGCTCCGGAGCCTGCCAGGAACACCGCCATGGCTGCGATATCTTCCGGGTCGTTGGGCCGGCCGATGGGAATCTTGGCATCACGGGCCTCTTCCAACTCCTGCATAGATTGGCCGGACCGTTCGGATCGGCCAGACATGGTTTCCGCCGCCATGGTGGTCAGCGTCGAGCCAGGGCAGATGGCGTTCACGTTGATGTCATATTGGCCAAGCTGTAGCGCAGCGATGTGGGTCATGGAGATCACCGCACCCTTGCTGGCGGCGTAGGCTGCGTTGGAGGTACCGGCATACCCTTTTCCAGCGATGGACGCGATGTTGATAATCCGACCGCCTTGGCCTTGGTCGATGAGTTCCCGGGCCGCCCGCTGCATGCAGAAAAACACGCCCTTGGCATTCACCCGGTGGATGCGGTCCCAGTCCTCTTCCTGCACATCCATGATATCCAAATACTTGGTCACCCCGGCATTGTTCACCACTACATCTAGGCGGCCAAAGGCGTCTTTGGCTTGGGTGAACATCCGGTCAATGTCCTGGAGATCACCCATGTCGGCGGGCAGAACGATGCTCTCGCGGCCAAGTTGTTTCACGGCGACCGCGGTGTCTTCCGCTGTGGAAGCGTCGATGTCGGAAACGGCGATATTGGCGCCCTCTTCGGCCAATTGCAGAGATATTGCCCGGCCCATGCCTCTACCGGCGCCGGTGACCAGGGCGTATTTACCTTCCAATTGCATAATTTACCTCGGTTAACTGAGCGTGATTCAAATCTTCAGCTAGTGGGATCAGCGTTTTGGGCGAGTGTATCCGCGCCCAACAGGGCTGTCAACGAGTCCGTCCGTTGACAGCCGATCTAGCCCAGATTACACTCGCAATCACAAGCGGGAGGCACGAAATGGCAGTTGATACACATGTTGACACGATCGTAAGAGGCGGCAAGGTTGTTACTTCGTCGCAGGTGATGGACGCTGCGGTGGCGATCAAGGGCGAGAAGATTGTGGCCGTCGGCCCGGAACACCTACTTCCGGAAGCCGCCCGGTATATAGATGCCGAAGGAAAGTTTGTCCTGCCGGGCCTAATCGACTCCCACGTTCACCTAGACGGACATGACGACTATGCCCTGGGAGCGTTGGCGGCGGCCCATGCCGGGCTGACCACCCTCGTTCCATTCGGCAACTATGCTCTGGAGGGCGACGAGACCCTGGAGCAGGCTGTCCGCCGCATCCAAGACGAAGTGGCCACGGCGGCGCTGGTGGACTTTGGGTTCCATTTCATCCTACAGAACCGCCCCAGCATATTGGCTTCGCTGCCCCAGGCTATGGAATTGGGTGTGAAGTCCTTCAAGATGTTCATGACCTACAAGAAGCGGCCAGGCCGCATGTGCGACGACGACTACATCTGCAACGCCATGGACATGGTGGCCAAGGGCGGCGGCGTGCTACAACTCCACTGCGAGAGCGGCAATATCATCGAATACTTAGAGAATAAGCTGATCGCGGAGGGTCACACCCACCCGACGGACTTCCCCACGGCCTGCCCCGATTGGGCCGAGGAAGAGGCGATCAACCGGGCGATTAAGATGGGCGCCGCCACCGGCTGCCCCACCTACGTGGTGCACCTGAGCACTCAACTGGGTCTGGAGCGAATCAAACTAGCCCAAGCCCAAGGTCAGAAGATTTGGACCGAGACTTGCCCGCAGTACCTGCTGTTGTCGGACGCCGAGATGTCAAAATTTGGACCATTGGCCAAGATAGGACCTCCCCTTCGGCCTGAGGACGGGCCGGACCGCGACGCGCTATGGAGCGGCCTGAGACAGGGGCAGATATCGTTGGTTGGCAGCGATCATTCTCCTCACCCCGAGGAGTTGAAAAAGCCTGGGTGGGACAACATATTCGTGGACTCAACCGGGGCATCAGTGCCATTCGGCTCCCCTGGAATTGAGACCGTGGCCCCGTTGATGTACAGCGAGGGCGTGGTCAAACGGGGCTTCCCCATCTGGTGGCTGGCCAGGGTGATGTCAGAGAACCCGGCCCGCATCTTTGGACTGTACCCCCGCAAAGGCGTAATCCAGGCTGGGTCCGACGCCGACCTGCTAATCCTCGACCCCGGAGCCGACCGTGTGGTGACAGCCAAAGACCATCACAGCAAAGCCGGCTACACGTTGTTCGAAGGCTGGAAGGTGAGCGGTCGGCCATGGATGACCCTGCTACGGGGACAGGTCTTGCTGAACCAAGGCCAGTTGGAGCAGAAACCGGGCTACGGCAAGTTCTTGGCCTGCGAGGGCCCCACCACACCCCTGGGCGGGCCGGTGGACTAGGCAAGGCAAACTAGTCGCGATGCTACCTGGTGGCGAAGATTCTGATTTATCCTGATGGCGGAAATGCGTAGGGGCGGGTTTCTAACCCGCCCTGTTGAGAAGCGCGATTTCGAAGAACAACGAAGGTATGAATGTGGGTTGACTGATCAGCTGTGATGTCGCCAACCCCCTAGAATCATCGCCGTTACACCAAAACAAAAAGGGCGCGGCTGTTTTAGCCGCACCCTTTTTTGATCGTATTTACCCTTAGGCCACAGGCGCCTCTTGGAAGTTGGGCATTACTTCTTTGGCGAACAATTCGATGGACCGAAGGACCTTCTCATGGGGAAGGCCGGGGAACCCGAAGTTGCCAAAGACATGGTTGATTCCTGCTTCCTGGGTTGCTTTTAGGCGCTCGGCGACCACCTCTGGCGTTCCCACCAAAGGCGGCAGGCCAGCGTGGCCAGGGTCATCGCGGCGGTCCCGGTCGTTCTGTCGGTTCGCCCAATGCTCGTAACCCGGAGGCACGTTGCCATTCTTATCGATGGGCATGCCGATGGCGCCGTTGTTGCCCTGGGAATTCAAGATCCGGGAAGAGAAATTCTGCAGCTCCTCAGCGTCGCGCTCCGCTTCTTCCTGAGTCGGGGCAACGTAGATGCCTTTGGCCATGGGAGGGTCGAGGTGCCCATGGGGATGGCCGTATTCCTCCATCTTTTCCCGCCAAGCCTCGATCACCTGTGGGGCCTGTCCCAGGATATCCGTGGGGCCGCCAGCGATGACCTGAATCTGGTTCTTGGCCGCGAAGTCGATGCTGGCGGGTGAGGTGCTCACAGCCTGGAACAGCGGCGGGTGGGGTTGCTGCAAAGGCTTGGGCAGGACCCAGAGGTTTTCAACATCGGTGAACTTGCCGTGGTAGGTCAGAGTCTCTTCGGTCCAGGCCTTTTTGATGACATCAACAGCCTCATAGAACCGCTCGCGGCTGGTGTTGATGTCAACGCCGAGACCGTCGAATTCCTGTCGTTGGTAGCCGGAACCAATGCCCAGGTTGAGGCGTCCACCGCTGACGACGTCTATCATCGCAGCTTCTTCCGCCACCAGGATGGGGTTGTGCAAGGGCAGCACCACTACGGCGGTGCCGATTCGGATGTTCTTGGTGCGGCCGGCGACCAGACCGGCGAAAGACCAGATGCCTGATAGCAGTCCGTGGCGGGAGAAGCTGTGCTCGCCCAACCAGACTTCATCGACGCCCAGCCGGTCGGCCAATTCGATCTGCTCTATCGCCTCGTCGAGGGATTGTTGCTGGCCTTTGCTTTCGTGCCAAGGAACGATGGTGAAGATTCCAAATTTCATCGGTGGATCTCCTTTCTTCCGTTGTGATTTGCCGGATCCGGGCCGAACAGCAGATACTTCGCGCGTTGGGTCAAGGATACACCTGCATAGGCGTGGGGGACAAGAATCTGATTTGGCCGGTGGGACTTAAGCCGATGATACCCGAGGTTCTCCCCGTAGGGGAATCTTAGCCTCGGACGACCAACCCAATACTCCGGCTACAAAGTGGAAAACAGCGTAGGTTTCCAGACCAAATGGGAGGTACCCGCCGTACCCGAGCAACGGCATCTCGAAGATCCGGGCGAAGTCTAGGTAGCCGATGTTGTATTCCCAAGCCACCGAAGCATCCCTGTTCCACATCTCCCAGAAGAACCCGCAGACCAGCGCTCCGAGGGCGAACGCAACGACTATCCGGTAATCGCCCTTCCTCATCTGCGAGATGATGCTGGGTCTGCCGGCGAGGCTGTTTATGGGGTCAAATATTAAGAAAAGTGACAGCCAAGTCAGAGGGAATAGGTACGTTGGCCATATAAGCATCGCGGCCAAGGACACCACGCCAAAAATGCTGGTGAAAATCATCTGCCGCTTACTCAGCACGAAGGCTCGAAGCCGGGCAAACCGCTCAATGAAACCGAACGACCCAATCAACTCAGAGACTTCAAACACCACCGGAATGACCGTCGAATACGAAAGCGTCGCCTCGAAATAGGAGATAAGGCCTTCGTCAGTTTTCGTGCCAACATAGATCCAGTTTTGGGTGATCTGGTTGATGCCTTCAAACAGCCACCAATAGGGCAGGATGAACATCACCGCCATGATCTTGGGGCTGCGTACTAGGAGCGACGTGCCCGTTCGGCGGAGAACAAGTCCGTCGACAACAAGGATGAACCCCAACCATAGCGGAAAGAAGACGTTCTGCGTGATCTGCTGCGACAGCGGCCAGGCAATGGCGATCAGGAGCAGTCCAAGCAATCCACGGTAAGGCAAAAAATAACGCCGCAACGGCTTTTCCCTGAGGGGGATGCGCCGCACGGGCAACCGCTCATCGTGGAAGATCACCAGATCTTCCAGTGATGCTTTTACGCGTGAATAGTTAAGCACCAATCAAATCTCTCACAACGCCGGTGAAGGGGCAATCCACTTCAACCACAGTTCGAAAACTGATCCGCTAGGCCCTTAAATATTGGGCCTTCGAATAAGCCAATCGGAGTTCTGTTCGTAGGCATGTCCGGCCCGTAAAACCGTGCTCTCATCAAATGGCCTCCCGGCGATCTGAAGGCCGATGGGCAGGCCGGTCTCCGTAAAGCCGCAGGGCACGCTCAGCGCGGGTACGTTGGCCAAGCTAAATGTGGTAGCCAGTAGCCAGGGTATCCGGCTGCTTGCTTTCTTGCTATCAATGACCGGGTCGGGTCCCATCAGTTGCGCTGCAACCCCGGTGGTCGGACACAGCAGCAGGTCGACGTTACCCAAAGCCGCCAAAACCTGGTCTCGGATGAGCGCTCTCAGGCGCAGGCCTTTATAGAAATACGATGCAGGCATGATGCTGCCCACCAAATAGCCGATGCGGTTGTCATGGGCGATCTCTTTGGGCCGGTCGCGCAGTAAGTCTTGATAGGTGACTGGCGCTTCGACTCTTATGGCGCCGTTGATCGCGCCTGCATTTGCGGCCAGAGGGATGGAAATCTCTTCAATCTGCGCGCCCAACTCTTTCAATGCAGCA
>Ga0209445_1001006_pt1 | contig 15518 bp, 6 predicted proteins | sample MarorgKNORR_S2LV_4_FD_188223 | JGI IMG/M metagenome (GOLD analysis project Ga0209445, IMG submission 188223) | Marine microbial communities from the Southern Atlantic Ocean, analyzing organic carbon cycling - NADW_A/KNORR_S2/LV (SPAdes) (version 2) | ecosystem: Environmental > Aquatic > Marine >...
TTCCAGTTCTCCGTCTCCATCAATGTCACCTAAGGCAGGTGTCCCCATGAGAAACTGTCCCGCCTCGTAATCCAACTCCAGATTACATCCACTGTCCAATATATACAAATGTTTGCTCTTGGATGTAGTGATTATTTCCAGTTCATTATCATTGTCAACGTCAGCAACAGCCGGAGAACCCCATATCTGGTTCCCTGTATCAAAACTACATAGCTCTTCACCAGAAACATTTACAACCCTTACAAAACCATCATAGTCTGAAAAAATAACCTCAACCTCTCCATCAAAATCAATATCTACTATGGCAGGTGAGGTTACTACCTGGTTCGGAGTAACAAAAGGCCAGCCCTGCTGGTCTAAAGTTAAATTGAAGGTAAAATCAAGATATTGATCATAACTCGTGTCTCCAGGACCATTGTATGCAAGAAACAAATTAAACTGATACTCTCCCAGCATAGCATCATCATCAAAATTAACTAGAAACGGACTGGAAGAATTGTCATAAGTATCACCAGGATTAGCATAGGGGATGAAGAATTCTTCATTCGTAATTGTAAGTCCTTGCTCATTTGAAACAAGAACTGCGCTCACATTAGATGCTCCTGTGAGCCAGACCTCAGGAACCTCTATGTTTACTACAAATTCACCAGTTTCCCCTGGATTAATCACTGAATCATTATCACCGGAAACTTCTGCAAATGTGACACTATTTAATTCAAACACAGGATGATCTGGATCAACGTAAATACCATCCAAAGTCATTTGGTTTGTATTGTCGGGGTCCAGCCAATCTTTTAATCGGGTTGCTGGACTGTCACCATCCCATCCTCTTGAAAATTTTCCGTAATAAGCCCATGAATTGCCTCCAGTAAGCTGTCCAATAAATCTTCCATCACTATTATAGGCAGGAGAGCCTGATGATCCACCCTCTGTACAGCCAAAATCCCAGATTACTCCCCAGTGTGATCCAGGTGGGGAATATCCAGTATTGTCAGCCCAATTTATCCCTGGAGAGTGCTGAGCATAATCATCATCAAAGTTGATCTTTTTGGGATCACCACCGGGGTGGTGAACCCCAGAATTGATCAAAGGCGGTGATGATGATCGATCCCAGCCTGCATAAAAAATATCATCCCAGGAATTGCTAATATCATCTGTAATCTCTAATAGCGTAAAATCAGGATCGACATCACCTGATGTTGCTCTCTGGACAGAACCATATGAATAAGATCCATAACTAGCCGTTGTCCCGTCGCATGCTTCTGTCTCATAATTAAAATAAAATCTGAAAGTACTCTCACTTAAACCCTCTGTGCAATGCCAGGCAGTCATATAATAGGGTGTAAGATCATTGCTGGTATTATTTATCATGGAACCACTGCAGATATATGAGCCCATATCAAGCCACGAACCTGCATTAATTTGATCTATAAAATCCTCTCCCTCTGGACAAACCACGTTGGCTCCACACCTACTAGAGGGCCTATTTTGATTTTTAAAGTTGAGAATGTCCCTGTAGTCATGAACAATCCTTTCGATCTCTATGGTTCCATTAAAACTTGCATTGTCCGGTTCAAAATATTCTAAAATTATTGTATCGCCTTCGATGAGAGGTGTAGCAAACAAGCCATCATCCTGGTTATTCAATATACTGTAGGCACCGTGGACCGTTTCTTCACTTTCATTGTACACAAAAAATATTGCGCCTTCGGGAAGTAAATAATTATCGTAATAAATCCCTATAGCAAAAGCATTCCTGGAAATAATTTTTAATCGCCATACTCTGCCCTGGTTTGGAATAACTTCCCAAGTACCTGAATTCTCTAAATTATAATCAACATAGTGACTTTTACCATATCGTGTAGGTGTTCCAGCTGGTGCTATAGCATCCTCATCCAATAATTTTTGGACATCTACAACTGGCATCTCAATCACCTGATATTCTTCAGTTAATTGATTACTAAAACTCATTGGAAGACCTTCAATGGTTTTTTGAGAAAAGACAAACGACATTAGGCAAAAAGCGCTGTAAATATATTTTTTCATTATTTCTCCACTAACAAGCTCATAAAAGACCGATAAAACTTCGCTATATTCTCTTTAAATAGACTGTGTATTAATTTAGTCCGCTATAAGAAAGTAACTATAATTAAGAACGTATGAATAAAATAAAATACTTAAAATTCTTATTTCAACAGCACCATCTTCCTGGTTTGCCTGAAATCCTTTGTTTCCATTTTTACCAGATAAGTGCCGCTGGCCCAATTCCCACCATTGATATTTAAATTGTAGAAACCTGCAGGCTTCATTTCATGCACTGGATGGAAGATTTTCCGTCCCTTTAAATCATAGATAATAATATCCACAAAACCTCTTTCCTTTACAGCATAATGGAGGCGGGTATTTGGATTAAAAGGATTAGGATAGGCTTTTGACAAATCATAATCTTGTGGAATACCTAAGACTGCTTCTTTATTTGAAGGATAAGAAACTTGTGAAAAGCGGTTATCAATAATGGAAAAAGTCTCAAATGGTTGAAATAAAATGTTTTCAATCTCCTCCTGCCCAAGCTCAAACCACTGTGTCATCAGGGTAGCATATAATTGCCGAAAGTCAAACTCATGGAGCAGGTTTGCATTGTTATCAAAATCAGTCAGACTAGGATTAGAGCCGTATATACCACCTTTTACTTTACTTCCAAAAAGTAATTGCGGGGCACCAGCACCATGGTCTGTACCATCGGAACCATTCTCAAAGGGGCGTCTGCCAAACTCTGAGGTAGTAAGCAAGACCACACGGTCCTTAAGTCCAAGATTTTCAAGATCCTGGAAAAACGATCCGATAGAACTTGATAGTACTGTCAGGAGATTATTGTGGTCATTCAACTGGTTATTATGAGTGTCATAGCCGTACTGATGAGTAAGAAAGATTGGAGTGTAAAGTCCGCCCGAAAGAAGCCGTGCAATAATACTTAACTGGGTTCCCATTGAGTTGTTGGGATATTCCACTGTATTTTGACCTGCTTCTGCAGCAGCCTGGATGACACCGGCATAGGCAAAAGAATTATTGTCAATCTGACGGACATATGATAGTTCATCTCCACCAGCGGTTTCCGGAGGATCATTATTATATTCACTTTCATACGTTTCATTCACCAGATTATAGAAAATGGACGGATCATCCACAATAACTCCGGGGACACCTTCATTACCTGTAAGCAATAAACCATCAGTTGATCCCTGTTGAAGTGCCATTGGTTCCTCGGGCGGATTTTCAACATAACCGGTATAAAGTGTCTCCAAATACCTTGCAACCCATCCGGTTGAAATAACCTGATCCACATCAGAGGCACTTCGCCATATATCTGTAGAACGAAAATGAGAAAGGTCCTGCTGATCATAACCCACATTCTGGATTATGGCCATATTTTCGTCATTCCAGAGGTCCATGAGCGGAGCCATAGCCGGATGAAGACCCAATGTCTCTGTGATTGTGAGCAGTTCATTCTGGGGAATAGCAATGGTGGGACGAAGGTTGTAATATTCATCATCCTCAAACGGAATGACTGTGTTCAGTCCGTCATTCCCTCCGCCTAAATTCAAAATAACCAGGATTCTGTTTTGTCCCCTGTCTCTCAAATGATCTGACCGGGCCAGAAGTGGATGGAGCCATCTTGGGATAAGCATGGAGCCCAAACCTACAGCCAGCGAATTTCTTAAAAATTGCCTGCGTCTCATTTTAATTGAAAGTCCGGATATCTCATTAGCAGTTTAATAGTTCCTTTCAATCGGTCTTCTGCTTCAGGTATTGTCAATGACCAATTATAAGGATCCAATCCTTGAAGAAGCTGATCCAATAATAATTGCCGGGTGTGTTCCGTTGTTTGGATGTCATAAAAATATAAAATCATATCATCAATAAGCTGTTCTGCATCATCAGGATTTGGGAAATGGCTGGCAAACTCAAGAACATCAGGTTGAAATCCCATGGGAAAATCGTAAACATAACCATCAATCATAGCATTGGTAAAAAGCTTTCTGTATGGAAGGGTGTAGGTGTTGATCCAGTTTCGGTATCCCAACCAACCTGATACATCAGGCGGATAAAGGATGGCCTGGCCAAAATATTCCTGAAACATTAAAAGAACTCTATTCCTAGTTTGACCTTCGGGAGGAACAATATCAGTTATATACATCTGACGAATTGGAGATAGTACATGAACTATGCCTCCACCATATTTGGCTCCCCTGAAGTTTTCATCAAAAAAGAGTTCACTCTTGAACAGAGCCTCCAGCATAGGTTTCACTTCATAATTATTTTCTCGAAGAATACTAGCCATTTCCTCAATAGCTTCCTCATCGGGATTATAATAGACAAACCACTGATAAATTTTCCGGGCAAAGAATCGTGCTGTCTCTTCCTGTTCAAATATTATATCGACAATATCATCCCCAAACCAGTATCCCGTTTGTCCCATGAATGTTTTGGAACCAAAATCATGTCTGTTCTCAATAAAAAAAGTTTCCAGACCATCCGTAGTATAGCCTGTGTATGCCCGCGCTGCTTCAATTACATCCTCCTGGGAATAGTTGCCCACTCCAATGGTAAACAGCTCAAGCAATTCCCTGGAAAAGTTCTCATTGATCCCTGCCAGAGGACATGGATTCTCAGCGACCTGAAACGTAACATGATGCATATAGTCCGAATCGTCTGCCAAACACTCTGCCCAAACATTATTCATTGTTAATGTATCAGTGTTTATTAAAGCAAATCCAAAATTTGCCCATTGATCATCCGGGTTCCAATCACAGTTAGAGCCCAATGGAGGGTTCCCTACCATGCCCCACCCGGACCAGTCATCAAATTCTCCCGTGACGGTGTAAAGATACTCATAGACCCCGGGCTCCAGTTCCATACTTCCCGAGTATGTACCATCACCGTCTGGCATCAGGGCAAGTCCAAAACCAGACCAATCGTCCATTGTTCCGGTCACATGGACCGATCCTCCTTGCAGATCAACTCCTGTCATATCCACATTAAAATTGACAACCATAGGGCCATTGTTATATCCTTCTTCAGGGCATCCACCCCATGGATGGGGATCCAGAATAACATCCTCATTGTTCATCCCAAAGGCACGGAGGGGAGGATGATCATAAGGATCAATATAAGCACACTCATCCGGAACATCCTCATAGATAGAAAATCCACCGCATGTATAAAAATACCTGTACAGTCCAGGATTAAGACCAATGGTCTTGGTATACACTCCGTCCTCATCTTCATCTGTCAACTTTCTTCCATATCCAGACCATTCGTCACTATCACCCGTAACATAAAGATGACGGTATCTATTCTTATCATTATCCAACCATTTAAGCATGGCAGGATCTACAGCCATTGCTTTTACAAAATCTTTAATATTTCCCAAGGCATACTCCCTGAGAAGCGCATAGTGATGATACATTGCGGGAGGAAAGCTCACCTTCTGAGCCGATGTAGCGAAATGATCGTGCCAGAAAAGTGTCATTGTTTCGTGAATACTTGCTTCTTCTTCTAACATATTATCAATGATCCAGCTTCGCGTTTCAGCTCTTTGTTCTCTGTATGCATTATTTAAGGAATCAAGCTGTTCCGGTGTCAGTGAGTCATAGGGCGGTAACGGATCATCGATCCAGTCTCCGGGAGGATCAGGCACCGGCTGTTCTTCCAGCAATGCGTCCACAGTTGCATCCAATCCTTCATCATGAGCCCAGTTGATCCCTTCCCATATTGGACCAAAAGTGGTACGCCTCAGCAGATGAGCAGCGGCACGGAGATCAAAATCTACATCCCTGGATGTAATGGTTGATTCAACCTCTATATCAGGTGCCGGAATCTGCTCAGGAAAAACCTGGATGAATTCCTGCGGGAGATTATTTATGACTGGATATTTTGGCGGAGGGGATGGATGTTGCCTGAGGTATTTGTTCAGCGATTCACTGCGTTTTAAAATAATGTCCTTCTCTTTGCTATCCTTTAGAATCTGGGGCGCAGGATGATCTTTTGCTGTTAACGGGGTTAAAATCAAGGATATATATAACAATAGCAAAGTTGGTTTTGATTTCTTTAACATTGCATGCACTGAACCTAATCAATTACTCACGTGAGTGTACTATCATTTTCAGGGAATTTCAAGAAAAAAATGAATACACATACCAAAATGGAAATTTATTATGAAACTCAAAATAACTATATAATATAATTTGCAGGTTACCATTGGTTATTGCAATTTTTGTTAGCTTAAAGTATGCAGTATGAGTATGAATAACCATGATGAATAATAATATCCCCATGCATAGGAGAAATTTCAAAATATCCCCAATCCTTTTTATATTACTTTTTTGTTCGGGTGCAACCGTTAGTGCCCAGGGGTTTTCGGAAGGTCCGTACGGTATAGGTTATTTTGATATTGCCGGTCCGTTTACGGTGTTGGACCTGAATGCTCCAATGCCCGGGGACGTGAGCCAGGATGATACTATTGATATTGAAGACGTTATGGTTACACTGGGTGCAGAAATAGGAACCGTAGAGATTAACGAAGAACAATTCTATTTAGCAGATATAAACAGCGATGGTATACTGGATACTGTTGACCTTGTATCTATTGTAAATCTCATTTATAATCCGGAAAATTCGGAGTGGAGTTTTCAGGATGAGTGGAATGGGCAGGAATCGTACATTTTTATTCATTACAATCCATCAGTCAGTAATTCCACAGCACTCTGGATTTCAAATACCAAGCAGGCATTATTAGAAAATTCTCCTTTAAATGTTCATTATCTCTTTATTTCCGATCGTTCTAGTTCAGCCAGTGATGTGCAGGCAATAAAAGGGGAGTTTGATGAGATTCTGGAGTCTTTTGACCCCGCCTTGCAGGATCACTGGAAAACCCATCTTCATTTTATCCCAACAAAAACCTCAGAGCTGGAAAATTGGCTCGCTGAAGCTTTGAGTGATAAATACGCCTTGGGGATTGATAGATTTCAGCAACTAAAACAAATAGGCTACTTAGGAAATCCTGATGGATTTACTGGTACTCATATGAGTTACCTTGCACACGAAACCCTCTTTTACAATTATGTCTGGGACGCAGTATTCGATCCGGACAGCAACTATGACGAAATCACCATTTTTGATAAAGAGCTATATTCCGGAGGATGGGCTTCCTCTATTACGCAGGTTGTTGAATTTCCTTCCAATGAAGAACTTGATCAGTATTCAGCAATGAAAGTTGAACTCTTAAGAGGCTGTCCGGATGCGGACGGAAATTATAGCGACGAGGGATGCGATGATTATGATCGCATCGCCCATATGTATCTCTGTGATGAAGACGGTTCAAATTGTTATGAAATCGCCCGGTGGATCACTCCTTTTGATCGCCAGCCCCATCACCTTACAGATATAACCCCTTTCATTTCTGTGATCCGCCCCGGCGGCACCAGGTTGATCAAATTCCAGGAATCAGGATGGCCCAACAGTCTTTTGACACTTAAAATACGGTTTTATACTTCTGAAGATGATCCGGAAGAATCTCCCCAGGAATTTCGACCGATGTGGATTGGTACTGTCCAGTTTAATCCCAGTTATAATGAGAATCGTCCCCCAACAATATTTGATGTTCCGGAAAATGCAACCAGAGTAGAATTTGTTACCTATATCACAGGCCATGGCTGGGGGAGTGCTGGGTGTTATAATTGTGCAGAATTCTGCAATTCAAAACATATATTTTCTGTGAATGGCGGAACCTATGAATTTGATACATCCTATCCTGAAGCCGGGGATGGTGATTATTGTATGGAACTGGAAACAATCGTCCAGGGAGTCATCCCAAATCAATACGGTACCTGGGGATTTGGCCGGGCCGGGTGGTGCCCGGGAATGGATGTGACCCCTTTTATAACCGACATTACTGAATACGTTGAGATAGGAGATGACAACATCATGGATTATGAAGCCTGCCGAGTATCAGGAAACGACTGTGTTACCCCACCGGTTTGCCAGGGTGATGGTTATTGTCCAGAAATCGCCATGTCATCTTACATTATCATTCGTTATTAACTTTCCCAGGAGATTGTCATGAAAAAACTATTTTTAGTCTTATTGTTAACACAAATCACACTGGCAGAAGATATTAATATCTGGATTTCCAATGCCCACCAGAATACAGTTTCCGTTTCAATGTTGGCAAATACGGAGGTTGTTGGATTTCAATTTGGAATCGATGTTTTAGAGTTCGAAGGAGATTTGTTTGCTCCTGTGGACAGTATTTTTTATAATGATACTGGTGAAAGCGTAACTTCTACAGTTATCCAGCCATTGTCGGGAATTGTGATTGATGCTGACTTCATCTGCTTCATAAACACATCTGGTTTACTGGTTTCTTTTTCGCTCGCGAACTCACCTATTGCATCCACAGACAGTGTAGTGCTTGTGGAACTCCCCTGGTTACCTTCTGATGTAAATATAGAAGATGTATCTATCGTAGATCCCCTTTTCATTGGCCTTGATGAAAATGGGGCACCCATCACACTAGAGGTTGAGTATGGACTTATTGAATACCAGGAAGGATGGCCCTATTATACCAACACCCAGGTGATTTCTTCTCCAGCAATTGCTGATATGGATATGGATGGAAGCCCTGAAATATTATTTGGGGAATATAATGGTCGATTTCACATTCTTGAATCAGATGGAAGCGATATCTGTTGGCTTGATACCGGTAACCAGATTTGGGGATCTCCCGCTGTGGCAGATATAGATAATGATGGAATCCTGGAAGTGATGATTACTTCGAAAAATCAACACATGTATATTTTGGATGGAAATTGTAATGTAGAATTAAATTTTAATGCGGAACAGTTCCTCATGGGTACACCGGCTTTAGGTAATCTCGACAATGATGAAGAACTGGAAATTGTCTTTGGCGGGTATTCAAATCCCGGAAAGCTCTTTGCACTCAATCATGATGGATCTCCAGTTGAGAATTTCCCGGTTGTACTGGATGAGAAAATCCAGCGCGGTGTTGCGTTAGCGGATTTTAACGGCAATGGAAAAATGGATATTGTTTTTGGAACAGATGACGAACATATCTACCTGATTTACGATAATGGACAAGTTGCGGACGGATTCCCTTTCACTGCTGAAAATGACTTCCGGTCCGCACCTGTCGTTGTAGAAGTGATCGGTGAAAAAATTATCTTTGCAGGTAACCGGGATAATAATCTATATGCGGTGAATTCTGACGGTTCCTTGCGTTTTACAGTCGAAACCGGTGACGATATAAGCGCCTCGCCTGGAGTTGTAGAAACAGAGGAAGGACCTGCAATCTTCTTTGGGTCGGAAGACGGGAAACTCTATGGAGTAAATTCTTCCGGGCTGCCCCTTTCAGGTTGGCCAATTGATGTGGGAAGTGAAATCATCGGTTCTCCTGCATTTGCTGATTTGGACAATGACGGAACACCGGAAATCATCTCTGCCGTGAGCGGGATGGATCTTCTTATTTTTCGCATGGACGGATCACCATATACTGATATTCCCATTGAATTTGAGATGCCATTTTCCGGTTCCCCTGCAGTTCAAGACCTGGATAGCGATGGGGATTTAGAAATAGTGATCGGATCCACTAACAGCCTCATAGCAGTGGATATAAAAGACCTTGGCAACTCTAATAATTACTGGAATATGTACAGGGGAAACGTGCACCGGACAGGTTATTTAGGATCAACATCAGGATCAGGAACAATATCAGTTAGTCATATCCCGGACTGGAACCTGGTAGGTTTACCGATGAGTGTGGAGGATCCTTATCATTTAAGCGTCTATCCAGGTGCACTGGAAGGAACCCTATATTCTTTTGATGGAAATTATGTTCAGGAAAATGATTTTATCACCGGAACTGGCTACTGGCTCCGTTTTCCGGATGGAGGCACCACTATAATTTCAGGCTCAACTATTCATTCCCTCATTATTTCCATGATGAATGACTGGAACTTGATTTCCGGAATCTCAAGTTCAGTGCCTGCAACCAGCATTCAAGACCCGGAGGGGATAATCCTTCCAGGGACGCTTTATGAATTTGACGGGAGCTACATTCAAGCAGAGACTCTGGAGCCAGGCAAAGGGTACTGGATCCGCTCTGCTGGCCCAGGAGAAATAATTATTTCAGATGATATTAGAGCAAAGAGATTACCGTTTATAAGTAAAATGGATGGAGCCAATACAATAAGCTTTAATAACCAGACCCTGTATTTTGGTGTAACAGTACCTGATAATGAAAAACTAAGTTATAGTGCACCTCCTAAACCACCCTCAGGTGTGTTTGATGCCCGGTTTCAGGGTGATTGGATATATTGTGAAGATTCTGGAAAAATAGAACTAACAGATCAGGCAGAACCCCTATCCATATCTTTTAACATAGCAAATAAAACCACCTGGGTTTTAATCAATATTGAATCAAATGAAGAATATGATTTGTCCGGTTCTGGAGAGCTGATTATTGCTGAAGTGCTGAATGAATTTATCTTACAGAAGAACTCAGTTTTGCCTCATAGTTATTCCCTTCACCAGAATTTCCCCAATCCCTTTAACCCAGTCACAAGCCTCCGCTACGACCTTCCGGAACAATCATTTGTTACACTCACAATTTATGACCTGATTGGAAGAGAAATTACTCAACTAGTTAACACCACTCAGGAAGCAGGCTTCAGATCAGTACAATGGGATGCTACAGATTCCTTTGGCAAACCTGTTAGTGCAGGAATATATCTATATAAAATAACTACAGGTAAGTTTGTTCAGACCAAAAAGATGGTACTGGTAAAATAATTCTTAACTAATTTGTCTTTTACTATTTTTTCAAAATGAATCCAAAATTATTCTGGCTTTTCAGTTTTGTAGGTCTGTACTGGACCTACTGCCTTTATTGGGGCTTTAAAGGGGCAAAATCATCCAAAACCTCTGCTGACTATTTTCTAGCCGGCAGGTCTATTGGAACCTGGGTATTTGTGTTGGCTGCAACCGCTACCAGTTTCAGCGGTTGGACATTTATTGGACATCCCGGCAAAATATTCACAGATGGTCTCCCTTACGCATTTGCGTCCTTTTATGCATTAACCATTCCTTTTACAGGCGTATTGTTTTTAAGAAGACAGTGGGTGCTGGGAAAAGCATATAAATACATTACTCCTGGCGAAATGTACAGCGATTATTATGGCGGTGATACAATTCGTATGTTAACAGTTTTGGTTGCATTTTTATTCAGTGTTCCCTACCTGGGAGTTCAACTTCGTGCGTCCGGTGATTTGTTTCATGTTCTTACGGATGGACTCATCTCCGTTGAGTTAGGAATGTTTTCTTTATCAACCGTGGTTGTGATCTATGTTGCCAGCGGTGGATTGCGCTCAGTTGCTTATGTGGATTGTGTACAGTGTATCCTGCTGGCACTGGGAATCGTGATCCTGGGGTGTATCACTGTTCATTTTTCCGGAGGCTGGGAAGGATTTAAAATTGGCATATCAAAAATTGTGTCCCAGGACATTGCCACAAAAAACGGGATTACTCCGGATGGATTTTCATCCAAAGTTGCTATCCCCGGATCAATTCAATTCGTATCGAGCGGTTCAAAATCAGTTGGCGGTCCCTGGACTGGAATTATGTGCATGACATACATGTTCGCTCTAATGGGAATCCAGTCGTCACCGGCATTTTCCATGTGGTCCTTTGCCAACAAGACCAGCAGAGCATTTCGCTGGCAGCAGGTCGTTGCATCTTCACTAATTATCGGAATCATATTATTTACCTTCACTATTTTTCAAGGGTTAGGTGGTCATATCCTGGAATCAAATGGAATATTGCAAAACACCACTGATAAAAACCTGGTTCCACAGTTAATCAATTTGATGTCATCTTCAGCTCCGTGGCTAGTCGGACTGTTGGCAGTCTGTGCTCTTGCAGCCATGCAAAGCACCGGCGCAGCTTATATGTCAACTTTCAGCGGGATGGTAACCAGGGATATCTATAGACACTATTTTTCTAAAGATGCTTCGGACAAAAAACAGAAGTTTTTCGGCAGATTGTTTGTGATCATAGTGGCAGCAGCAGCCCTGATTGTAGCTGCAAAGTCCACGCAGGCAATTGTAATGCTTGGAGGATTAGCAGTGGCCTATGGTTTCCAAATGTATCCCGCACTTTTGGGATTATGTTATTTCCCGAAGTTGTCCACAAAAGGTGTCGTTTCAGGATTAATCGCAGGATTAATTGCTGTGACTTTAACTGACAAGACTTCAGCATGGTTTGGTGTCCCCTGGGGTGCATATCCATTAACAATTCACAGTGCAGGATGGGGAATATTGGTAAACCTAATAACCGTAGTTTTAGGGTCATTTCTTTTCCCAGATCCGAGTGAAAAAAATAATCGTAAAGTCAAACGTCATAAATTCTTGCAATCTGTTTCAGGATTATCCCCAGATAGAAAAAAGCTAGTTTCTTTTGCCTGGATATTAACTCTTGTATGGTTTCTAATTGGCTTTGGGCCTTTTGCAACAATTGGGAATACATTGTTTTCGGATCCTAATAATCCAATTACCTGGGCTCCTTTTGGGCTGCCTTCTCTCTGGGTATGGCAATTACTGTTTTTACTTTATGGGATATTTGTTATGTGGTTTCTAGCTTTTTATATGGGATTGTCAAAACCGATTGATGTTGATAAAATAAAAAATTCAGATAAATAATAAATTGAATTTTGGAAGCCCTTAAGTTCAGGCAGACCGAAAAAAGGGTGTTGTTAAAATAATATTCAATTCCTCTTACAAAAAAACTTCGCATAAAAAAAACAAAGTCCCCGAAATGGGGACTTTGTTTTTTCAGTATGTTTGCCGACCTCCAATGAAGTCAACAGAGCATTGTGTTAAGATGCTGATCCTTTGGAGGTCAGCTTTCTACTAGGATTAGACAACTGATCACCTCCTTTCTGTTGATTAATGATAATTATTTCTAAATGTAATTTACTCTGTTTAAAAATATTTGAGCAACGCTATAATTAGTTAAGGGAATTTAACACTATCTAATCATTGATTAAATAACACCCTGGTTGTAATTTAAACTTGAAAGGTTATTATCTGTTTATTCGGATCAGGTTAATAATACAGTGCATATTTTGGTTGCAACTGAGAAAGAATACTACTGCTTAAACTGTGGAGTTGTGGGCAATAAAAATTGAAGGACCTATTTTTAGAATAAATTTAATAGGTTTACCTAATGAATAAAAAAACCATAGTCATATTATCCCTAAGCTTATTGACCTTTCCCCTGTTTTCACAGGTCCAATGGAAAGAATTAGATACCCGTGACGGTTTAGTATATGCACCAGGTTATACAGGTGATCCAATGTCTGCTAAGAATCCTGCTTTTAATAATCCTGATTTTAAGCAATCAATATCTAAATATGATCCAACAACTGTAGGGGGGTCTAAAAAAATAAGAGAAGCAAAACAACAATTGATTAATCAATCTCCAGTGACTGATACGTCCATAATAGAAAACCCCTACACGGGTAGCGTTTCAGACTCTTATGATGATGGAAATCCAAGGATAGAAGGTACATATAAAAATGGATTAATGGATGGAATATGGACTTATTATTATCCTGACGATGTTACAAAAGCAGAAGGACAGTTTCTTAAAGGTGATGGAGGCAATATGCATGAACTATCAGGTATTCCTCAAAACGGAAGATACGGGGAATGGACTATTTACTATCCCAACGGAAATGTAAATGCGAAATATCAATATGATATGACTGGCATTCCTGAAGGACCCTGGTTGGAATGGTATGTAAATGGAAAAAAGAAACGTCAATATTTCCACAAAGAAGGGAAAAGAGACCAAACCTGGACAGTGTGGTGGTCAAATGGTAACATAAAAACTGAAGGCAATTTCAAGGAGGGTCTAAAAAACGGCCAGTTTACTTTTTGGTTTCAAAATGGACAGAAAAAATTTGAAGGAGTTTGTCGTAATGATAAATTGTTTGGAGAGTGGACTTTTTACAATGCAGATGGAAGCGTGGAAAAAATAAAAGAGTATACTAATTGATAAGAGCAGACAAGTTTTCTGTTTCAATAATGATAAATATTCACACAATCCGGATGGAGATAACTATACTATTATTTTCAATGGATTGAATTTGAATCTTTAAGTTTCTTAATTCTTTTATCCAATAATAATAGTTTCCAATTGTTTGAGACAGAAATATGATCTTAAAACATAGGTAAATTGATTAGAATTAAGTTCTGTGTTAGAATGAAAAGCACAAAGTATATTTGGGCCCCAACTGAGAAAGAAATATAACTGATTAAATTGTGGGCAATAAAAATTGAAAGGTTTATTTTTACTAATAGCATATAAAGGGGTTTACAATGAATAAAAAAATCCTAACATTATTATCACTAAGCCTATTTACCTCCTCTTTGTTTTCACAGGTTAATTGGAAAGCACTATATTACGTTGACTATTTAGATACTCTTGATGGTTTAGTATATATACCAAGAACGGGTAAACCCTACACTGGTAAGGTGCTAGACCTTTATGCTAATGGAAATAAAATGATGGAAGGTGCATATAAAGACGGATTGATGGATGAGATATGGACTTATTATTATCCTGATGGTGTGACAAAAGCAAAAGGTCAGTTTGTCAGAGGTGATGGAGGTAATATTCATGAAGCATCAGACATTCCTCAAAATGGGAGAAACGGGGAATGGATTATTTACTACCCCAACGGAAATATAAATGCAAAATATCAATACATAGATGGGGCTTTTGATCAGGTAAAACTGGAATGGCATTATAACGGAAATAAAAAAATAGAGATGCATTATGTAGAGGGCACTCTTGATGGGCCCCGGTTGGAATGGTATGAAAATGGACAACAAAAACTTGATTATCTTTTTGTCAATGGCAAAAAGGACGGAGAATGGATCGCCTGGTATAACAATGGGAAGAAAAAACATCATTATTTATATGACAGAGGTAAAGAATTCCATACCCAGAGAGTGTGGTGGTCAAATGGAAACAAAAAAACTGAAGGAAATTTCAAAGGGGGCAGAAAGGACGGTCAGTTTATTTTTTGGTATGAAAATGGAAAAAAGAGAATGGAAGGAGTTTATCAAAATGCTAAAATTGTGGGATTGTGGACTTATTACAATGAGGATGGAAGTGTAAGAAAAAAATTAAATCCCTACACAGGGAACGTGTATGTGGACTATTATGATAATGGAAATAAAAAGATCGAAGGTAACTATAAAAACAAATTGATGAATGGAATGTGGACTTATTATTACCCCGACGGTATTACAAAAGCAAAAGGACGGTTCCTCAGGGGCGATGGAGGCAATGTGCATGAACTATCAGGCATTCCCCAAAACGGGAGATACGGGGATTGGACTATTTACTATCCCAGCGGAAATGTAAATGCGAAATAT
>Ga0209445_1001007_pt1 | contig 15509 bp, 9 predicted proteins | sample MarorgKNORR_S2LV_4_FD_188223 | JGI IMG/M metagenome (GOLD analysis project Ga0209445, IMG submission 188223) | Marine microbial communities from the Southern Atlantic Ocean, analyzing organic carbon cycling - NADW_A/KNORR_S2/LV (SPAdes) (version 2) | ecosystem: Environmental > Aquatic > Marine >...
TTTCATATATGTGTTCCCCTGGGCCCAAAAATTGCCGTCCCAATTCTCACCATCGTGCTTCCTTCTTTTACTCCAATCAAATAGTCGTTGCTCATGCCCATGGAAAGCGTCTTCAGTTTCGTATGTCCATCAGGGAGCTGTCCATTAATGTTTTTAAGCAATAAGCGCAACCGTGAAAACGATATTCTACTATCTTGTTGGTTTTCCGTTAATGGACCAATGGTCATTAGTCCTTCAATTTTTAGATTCTCTTTTTCTAAACATGATAAAATATCATCTATTTCTTCCGGCGGGAAACCATACTTTTGTTTTTCTCCACTTATATTTATTTCAAGTAGGGCTGGTATTGTTTTATTTAATTGGACTGCCCTCTTGTTGATTTTGTTGGCGAGTTTTTTAGAATCAATTGTATCTATTCTATCAAATGTTTCTACTGCTTTATTTATCTTATTTGATTGCAAATGACCAATCATGTGTTTTGTAATACGATTAACAACTTGAAGTTTATTGAATTTATCAAGCGCTTCTTGAACTCTGTTTTCACCTATGTTTGTTAATCCAGCATTAATTGCGGCTGTTATAATTTCGGGTGGGTGTGTTTTTGTAACACCTACGATTGTTATCGGGTGGCTGAACTCGGAAGTTTCTTGGGCGGAGAGAATTTTTTCTTGAATACGTAGAAGATTTTTGCGAATCCCTTGTTCAGGATTCATTTTTGCTGGCCGTCTCTTCGTTATTTTCTGTTTCTGTTTCTGTTTCTGTTTCTACTTTTTCTTGTGTTGTTTCTTCGTCTTCGTTTTCTTCATGGATTACTCTACTAATTGATGAAATTTTTGTCCCCTCATCGAGCTTTACAAGTTTAACGCCCTGGGTAACGCGGCCAATGGTTCTGATTGCTGAAACAGGCTGCCGCATCAAAACCCCCTTGTCTGTTATAATCACCAGGTCGTCTGTATCTACCACTTCCATGATGGTTGTCATTTTGCCCGTTTTATCAGTGATGCGCATTGTCATCACACCTTTGCCGCCCCTGATTTGTGTTCGGTATTGAATTACGTCGGTCCGCTTACCAAGCCCCTTTTCTGTTCCAACAAGAATTGTGCCCTCTCTTTTTACTACGAGCATACCGACAACTTCATCGTCTTTTGCGCTCAGGTTTATTCCTTTTACACCCATTGTTTTTCTTCCTGTTGGTCGAACGTTTTTTTCAGAAAAACGAATGGATTTACCTTCTTTTGTGCCAAGAAGAATATCGTTTTCTCCGTCGGATATTTTCGCCTCGATTAGTCTGTCCCCATCTCTTATTTCTATGGCATATATTCCTCCTTTTCTTGGTTTGCTGTATGCAGATAGGGTCGTTTTTTTAACAATGCCTTTCTTGGTTGCCATGATAATATAGTGGTTTTCGTCAAAGTTTCTAACGCTCACGAAAGCTTCCACATTTTCTCCCGGCTCACAGCCAATTAGGTTTATAACTGCCCTTCCCAGCGTGGCTCGTCCTCCTTGGGGAATATCATAAACTTTAAGCCAATAACATTTTCCGCGATCGGTAAAAAAGAGTATGTAGTTATGGGTATTGGCAATAAACAGGTGTTCAACAAAGTCTGTGTCTTTTGATAGGGCGCCCTGTATGCCTCTGCCTCCGCGCCGTTGGGTTCTGTATGTCGTAAGAGGTGTGCGTTTTATGTAGCCGCTGTGTGTTATGGTTAATACCATGTCTTCCTCAGCTATCATATCTTCTATTGACACATCTGCGCCGAAGGGCAGTATTTCTGTTCTTCTTTCATCCCCAAAACGCTCTCGAATTTCTTCCATTTCCTGTTTTATAATACTCATTCTCCGAGGTTTACTGTCCAAAATCCCTTTTAGTTTTGAAATTAGCTTAATTATTTCTTTATATTCTTCAACAACCTTGTTCACCTCCAATCCTGTAAGTTTTTGAAGCCGCATTTCAAGAATGGCCTGAGCTTGTTTTTCAGATAAATCAAAATTGTTCATTAATCCTTCTTTTGCAGATGCCGGGTCTTTGCTTGCTTTTATTAGCTCTATTACCGCATCTATATTATCAAGTGCGATTTTTAAGCCTTCTAGAATGTGAGCCTTTGCGTCTGCTTGGGATAAATCAAATTCTGTTCGTCTAACAACAATTTCATGCCTGAAATCAATAAAATGCTGCAGGGCGTCCCTTAGTCTCAATAGTTTTGGCACTTCTCCAACCAGCGCAAGCATGATAATTCCAAACGTGTCTTGTAGTTGAGTATATTTGAATAATTGGTTTAGAATTATCTCAGGAACAGCGTCCTTTTTTGTTTCTATTACAACTCTTATTCCATCTTTATCTGATTCGTCTCTTAAGTCCCTTATTCCTTCAATTTTTTTACTTCTTACCAAATCAGCTATTTTTTCTATTAGGTTTGATTTGTTTACCTGATATGGCAGTTCATTAATAATGATGCTCGACATTCCCCTGTTGTCGCTTTCTATGGCGGCCCGGGCCCGCACAACAACCTTGCCCCTTCCGGTTTCATAGGCGTTTTTAATTCCCTCTGTCCCCATAATTATTCCCCCCGTAGGAAAATCGGGGCCTGTAACAATTTTTAGCAAATCTTCTGTTGTTGTATCGGGGTTTTCAATCATTGAAATTAGCGCGTTAATTATTTCCGTAAGGTTGTGGGGTGGTATTTTTGTCGCCATTCCCACGGCAATGCCTTCGGAGCCATTAACCAGAAGAGTTGGAAAGGTTGTTGGTAAAACGGTGGGCTCTTCAAGAGATTCATCAAAGTTAAGTTTCCAGTTAACCGTCCCTTTATCGAGGTCGTTCATTGTTTCACCGCCAAGTTTAGTCATGCGCGCCTCTGTGTATCTCATTGCCGCTGCCCTGTCTCCATCAACAGACCCGAAGTTTCCTTGACCGTCTACTAATTCATATCTCATGGCAAAATATTGTGCCATTCTAACAAGCGCATCATATACTGAGGAGTCGCCGTGAGGATGGTATTTTCCTAAAACATCTCCAACAATTCTTGCACATTTTTTATGGGAACGGTTCCAGTGCAGCCCCAGCTCTTTCATTCCATAAAGTATTCTTCTGTGTACCGGCTTAAGCCCGTCTCGTACGTCGGGCAGTGCCCGGGATACAATGACAGACATTGAATAGTTGAGGTAGCTCTCGCGCATTTCGTCGACAATGTCTATTTTGAAAATATTGTCTCTTTTTAAGTCCATTTTGTTTTTTCTACTGCGGTTTAAGCATCAAGGTTGACGACAAATTTAGCATTTGTTTCTATAAACGTTCTGCGGGCCTCTACATCGCTACCCATTAAGTCGGTAAATGTTTTTGTTGCCACTGCCTCATCGTTTATTGCTACGTTTTGTAGTGTTCTTTTTTCGGGGTCCATTGTAGTAGACCACAATTGATCTGGGTTCATTTCTCCAAGCCCCTTGTATCTTTGAATGTCAACCTTTGTTGCCTGGTTTGCCTTTTTCATGCGTTTAACCTGGACGTCTCTTTCTTCGTCAGAATATGCATATATTTCTTTTTTTCCTTGTTTTATTCTATATAGTGGGGGTTGGGCAATATATACGTTTCCGTTGGTAATGAGCTGGGGCATTTTCCTATATAAAAATGTCAGCAGCAATGTTCTTATGTGACTGCCGTCTACGTCAGCATCCGTCATTATAATCACTTTATGATAACGAAGTTTTTCAATATTAAAATCTGCTGCATTTTTTTTTGCTTCGCCATTTTCGTCTTCATCGTCTCCACCGAAACCCGTTCCTAGTGCCGTAATTATAGATTGAATTTCATTGTTGGACAGCAGCCTGTCCACACGTGCTTTTTCTGCATTAATAACTTTCCCCCTTAAGGGTAAAATAGCCTGGAAACGTCTATCTCTTCCTTGTTTTGCGGATCCCCCGGCGGAGTCTCCTTCAACAAGGTATATTTCACACATTGAGGGGTCGCTGTTTGAACAGTCTGCTAATTTCCCAGGCAAGGAGCCTCCTTCAAGAGCGCTTTTTCTACGAATAAGGTCTCTTGCTTTCCTGGCCGCTTCCCGGCTTCTATGGGCTAAAAGAGCTTTGCCGATAATGCGCTTCGAAATTGAGGGGTTTTGCTCTAAAAAATCGCTCAACCCTTCATAAACAATTGCGTCCACAATTCCTTTAACCTCTCCGTTCCCCAGTTTTGTTTTTGTTTGTCCCTCAAACTGCGGCTCTGCTACTTTTATTGAAAGAATGGCTGTTAAGCCTTCACGAAAATCTTCTCCGCTCAGAGTAATTTTTTCGCCTTTACTGCCTTTCAGAAGATTGTTTTTAGCGCCATAAGAATTCATTCCACGGGTCAGGGCAGACCGAAACCCGGAAAGGTGAGTACCGCCCTCAATTGTGTTAATATTGTTTACAAAAGAAAGAATATTATCTGAAAAACCTTCTCCATATCGCATTGCTACATCTACGGGGGTCGACCCTTTTTCCCTGCTGATCGTAATTATTTTGTTGTGCAGGGGGTTGTTTGAACCGTCAAGAAATTTTACAAAATCTGATAAACCGCCACTATATTTAAACCTTTCTCTTTTTTCCTGATCTGTTCTCTTGTCTATTAAATCTATGTCCAGACCTTTGTTTAGGTAAGCAAGTTCTCGTAGCCTTTCGGCAATTACATCAAAGCTCCAGCCCATTGTCTGGAAAATTTCATCATCCGGCATAAAGGTGATTTTTGTCCCTGTCTTTTGGGACGTTCCGTTCTTTTCAACATTAGTTACAGCCTTTCCTCTTTCATACCTTTGCTTGTATATAAACCCATGCCTATGAACTTCGGCTTCTAGCCACACAGACAACGCATTAACCACCGATACGCCAACTCCGTGCAGCCCCCCGGAAACCTTATAAGATCCCTTGTCAAACTTTCCGCCGGCGTGGAGCACTGTCATTACAACCTCAAGTGCGGGTTTTTTTTCTGTTTTATGAATATCTATCGGTATTCCGCGCCCATTATCTTCAACCGAGACGCTCCCGTTTGCTTCAATAATTACTTTAATTGCTGTACAGTAGCCTACTAGCGCTTCGTCAACACTGTTATCTACAACTTCATAAACAAGATGATGAAGGCCTCGCTTTCCCACATCGCCAATGAACATGGCGGGTCTTTTGCGAACCGCCTCAAGCCCTTTTAATACTTGAATTTTTTCTGCGCTATACTCTGTAGTCTGCTGTGTTTCCATTATAAAAAACGAATATCCTTAATTGTGTTTTTCCCAACCCGATTGTTAAGCTTTTTTAAAATTTCCTCTTTTTTAAACTGAAGTTCCTGCCGCCACGTCGGCGTTGACGTTCTAACGATTAAAACACTGTGCTCTGCGCTTTCTGCTTTAGCGTTCTCGGCTACAGCCTTGCCCACCACCTCCGGCCACACCTGGATTGCTTTGTTTTGGGCAACGCCTTTTGCCAGGCCTGCTTTGTGCAGATATATATTTAAAACCTGTTTTAGGCTTTGCATGTTTTCTCTAATTGGATTATAGCGCTCTTTGAAAACTTCAAATCAATGGTTTCAATGGGCGGCATTGAACCTTTGTTTTTTCAAATTGGTTGTGGATTTTATAGTTAACCTGTTAGTCGTTAAGCCTAATTGGCATTAGCAACATTGTAATGTCGCTATTTGGCTCTTGCAAGTCGGGGAATATTAGCCCTGCGCTTGTCGATGATTTTAAATGAAAAACGATGTTTTGTGACTTAAGATGCATTAATACGTCTTTCAAGTATGCCGCATTATAGCCAATTGTTATATTTTCTCCATTAAGCTTTGTAGAAATTTCTTCTTTTGCTTTCGACGCTTTTTCTGGGTCCTCTGTGCGAATAATTGCTTTGTCGCCTGAAATTTCCAGCGCAATCTGATGTGTTGAACGATTAGAAAAAATAGAGACTCTTTTTACTGCCGACAATAGGGCTTTTCTTTCCACCAACAATTCTTTGTCGTTATCGGTTGGGATTACACTTTCAAAATCCGGAAATCGTTCGTCAATAATTCTTGTGATAATTGAATCGCTGCCCACAATTGCTGTTAGGTTGTTATCTCCCATCCAAATTTGAACATTTTCATCGGCCGCAAGCAGTGAATTCATCAAGTTTAAGAATTTTCTTGGTATAATTACATCTCCAGAAAATTCTTTGCTTTCAAAGTCGTTTCTTTTATAGCGCACCAAGCGGTGGCCATCTGTTGCAACTACAGTAAGCATTTTTTCTTCAAAACGAAACAATACCCCTGTTAATGCAGGTTTCAGTTCGTCTTTGCTTATTGCAAAAGCGGTCGTATGGATTATTTCCTTAAGCACGCTAGCTTCTATTCCGCTGGCTTTACGATTGTCTACTTCCGGAATAGGTGGGAATTCTTCCACAGGTTTACCCATTAAATCGTATGTGCCTGTGTTTGTTATCAGTTCAACATGGTGACTGTCATCCGCTGATACGGTTATGCGCGTGTCCGACATTTCGCTGGTTATATCCATTAACGTTTGTAGCGGAATAGCCACAGAGCCCGGTCGTTCAATACTTGCTTCCAGCTTACAGATTATTGTGATTTCAAGATCCGTTGTGCGCAATGTAACATTGTCCCCATCAACCTCAAATAATACGCAGCTCAGAATTGGTAGCGTGGATCTTGTCGGCGTTCCCTTGGAAAGTTTTTGAAGCGTTTTTAACAGTTTTTCAGAAGAAGTTGAAATCCGCATTTAATAGTCCGTTTAATGTTGTTATAAACTCAAGAATTTGTGCTGCGAACCAGCTAAAGATGTTACCGAATATGGCCCCACCAGACAAGAGATTTTGACTCAATTATGCTATAAAAATATATAAGACTAAGTATAATATTATTATATAATTATATATAGCACTGTGGACAATGTGTATAAGTTTAAAGACAGGGTTTGTAGGTGCTCTAAAAACAAATAATTTAAAACAACCATTAAAGCAAAGGATGATGTGGAAAAGTTATAAATATTGTGGAAAACGCCGACTAATTCACAGCGAAATATTTTATATTAGCATTTTTGATAACAACAAAACAGCTGTGAAAAAAAAGTGCAAAAAAATGGGGATATCTACCAGTCGTTGATCTGGATAAAGAATCTTTCTCGGGCGGCAACAATCCAATCGCCATACCAATTAGCGCGTTTATGATTTAAAGCCATATTTTCAATTTCCGGCCAATGCATGATCAGGTCAGGTCGACCGCCCTGGCGAAAGGCGTCCACCCAGAACAAATGATGCCCCTGTTCTGTACGCACCGGCAAGCTGCATACACCAATATCCAATAAACTGATAATTTGTGATATTTCTGGAATGGGAGAGTTGTTTGGATTTATCCAACCAAGGTCGCCCCCAATTTCTTTGGTTTGGACATCCTTGGAATGATCAGCTACGAGACGTTTAAACGTCTCCAAGGAAGAAGCAGAGTCCTTCAACGTTAATGCAAACCGATAAGACAAAGATTCGTCTTCTTCCGCTATTTCTGGAACAAGAAGTATGTGACGCACCTTGATTTTCTCTCCACGTTTTTCTTCCGTTTCAATAAGGTGATAACCAAACGGAGTTTCAACTATCTCACTAATAAAGCCAACGTCTTGTGAAAAAGCAACAGATTCAAAATCAGGAACGAGGGAACCGCGGCGCACATACCCTAAAGAACCTCCGTTTTGACGGCTGCCAGGATCTTGAGAATAAAGGGTTGCTAATTCGCTGAAAGATTCGCCATCAATTATTTTTTTTCTAATTTCAGAAATCTTATTGTAAGACAAATTTTGGCTCTCGGTGCCAGCCTTGATTAAAATGAGAAGATGTCTCATTTTAACCATAAAAGGAAAAATCGGCAAGCTGTCTTTATAGGTTGTAAAAAAACGCTCAACCTCATCACGGGTAACACTGATTTTGTTGATTAGCGTTTGTTGATATCTTTCAGTCGTAAGACGGTCTTTCATTTCATACCAGAACTCTCGTCGAAAAGTTTTCAGAGACTGCCCCAGCTGCTCTTCGGCCCTTTCTTCGCTGCCCGACTGAGCAACAAACATTTCAATTTGTTGTTCTAGCGCCCGCTCTATCTCTTTATCCTCAACCTCAATGGAGTCTACGGCAGCCATTTCCAACATAATTTTTTGATCAACAATTGAGCGCAAAACCTCGTTCTGCAAAAACAATAATTTTTCCACGTCAACAGCAGGGTTTAGGCGCTGTTGGGCGGCGGCAAAGTTTACAAGCTGAGCAACGTCGCTTTTTAATATAACGTGCTCTCCAACAATAGCCGCAACGCCATCCACAATAACCGAATTATCTTTGTCTTCACAAACAACAAATGAAAAAATTATTAAAACACAGATAAGGAGTTTTTTCATGAGATTAATTAATTAAATATGATGTATGATTTCTTAGGCTGTCAAGAATATGTAGAGATTTTAAAGAAAGTTTTTGCTGAAATATGCGTTGATAAATCTCATCGTAAACTTCTTCAAAGGTAACGGCAGAACCAGCATTAAATCTTTCCAAAATAAACAGCACATGGTAGCCGAGACTGCTTTTTATGGGACCAAGGAGCTGCTTTTTAGATTTTTTAGAAAATATAGCCTCCTCTAATTCATGAATAAGTGAACCGCTATTAACACTGGCAGGGCGAAGACCGTATTGTAAAAAAAGCTCGTTTTTTTTAGTCTTTTTACCCGCACCGCTTAAAGCATGTACGATCTTATTGGCCTCCGCTCTGCTTTCTACGAACAAATGGTATATTTTCGCCCCTTTTTTTGTTCTTTTAAAACCGTCAATTTCTTCATTATAATACGAGACAACCTCCTCGCTAGAGACTGTTATATTTTGGCCGGCGAGGTGTTGTAAGAAGCGTTGACCCGCAAGTCGGCGTAGAAACCGTTCAGACGAAGATTTCAGCATAGCGCCCTTAGTAAAACCAGCATCAGAAGCGTTTTCAAAAAGTATTTCTTCCGCAACCCACTGGCTAATTAACGCAGGCGTTTTTGATAAATCCCCCGGAAGAGAGCCTGGAATGTCTTTGCTTAAAAGTGTGGACTCGCCAACTTTTGCCAGAAAAGCCTCGTTTTTTGAGGCGCCCCCACAATTTTGGAAAACGAAAAATGAAATAAGTAATATTGTTCGTATAATAATCATCAAATTTAATCTGAAAGATCCGCGCGCATCAATCCGGCAAAATGTGCAGCAAAAGATAAAGCATCATTAAGAGAGTTCATATCAATAAAAGCAGCAAACCCCCCATTGTTATTAAATCGAAAAGCTCTTTTTGTAGAAGATAATAATTTTTGCAAGCTGGTAAGATTAAACGGGTCATTTTCTTTAGTTTCTGAAAAGTAAATTGCAGCAGATTTGTTATTTAATGATATTTTTTTTACACTACAGCCAACAAAAAGTTCGCGTATTTCTGCGACAGAAATCACATTTTCAGACTCAGCCGGCAAACGACCAAAGCGGTCTAAAATTTCATTCCGGACAGTAGTCACCCCAGGAAGACCGCGGGCAACAGAGAGACGCTGATAGTAATATACTCTGTCCTGAGCCAACGGTATATATGAAGCTGGAAAATATGCAGCGCCCTGAAAACTTATTAAAGGCCGTTTGGGCCGCGCGCGGCCTTTTGCTGCGCCCAGGCGCTCGTCCACACCGTCTTTAAGTATTTTGCAATACATATCATAGCCGATGCGATTGACGTGGCCGCTTTGTTCATACCCGAAGAGACTGCCGGCGCCCCTTATTTCTAAATCTTTTAAAGCTATTTGATATCCGGAACCCAGCGCCGAATAATGTTCAATAGCCTTCAATCGTCGGTATGCGCCATCATTAAGCGTTTTCTTTGGTATTAACAGCCAACAGTAGGCTTGTACGCTTCCGCGACCAACCCGACCGCGAACCTGGTATAGCTGAGCAAGGCCAAAACGGTGCGCGTTGTTTATAATAACAGTATTGGCGTTTGTTATATCTAAACCAGATTCGATGATTGTTGTGCAGACAAGAACATCAATGCCGCCATTGAAAAAGGATAAAATTGTATCTTCTAGTTTTTTGCTAGACATAGAACCATGAGCGCCAGCGATCATAAAGTTGGGAAAAAGCTTTTTAATTTTTTCTACCATAAAGGGTAAAGACCGAATATCATTATGTAAAAAATAAACCTGACCGCCCCGGCCAACCTCTCGGTGAATTTGGTGCTTAAGGGCCTTCCAAGAAAAATATTGAACAGTCGTTTTTATCGGCAATCTTTCTTTGGGAGGAGTATCAATCCGGCTTATGTCTCGAACACCCACAAGGGACTGTTGCAAAGTCCGGGGTATAGGCGTTGCTGTGAGCGTTAAAACGTCAACGTCTTTTTTCAAAAGTCGAATACGCTCCTTATCTTTAACGCCAAAACGGTGCTCTTCATCTATAATAAGCAAACCCAAGCCATCAGTAACAACATCGTCCGACAACAGCCGGTGTGTACCAATAACAAGGTCGGCGCGTTTGTGTTTTATTTTGTCAAGAACAGACAGCTGTTCCTTTTTGGATCTAAAGCGTGAGAGCAATTCTACTTTAACCCCAAGGTCGCCAAATCTGTTTTTTGCCGTAATAAAATGCTGATCAGTTAAAATAGTTGTTGGGGCCAGAAAAAACACCTGCTTTCCTCCGGCAATTACTTTTATTGCTCCCCGGAGGGCAATCTCTGTCTTGCCAAAACCAACATCGCCCAAGACAACACGATCCATTGGTGATATTTTATCCAAATCGGATAAAACATCTTTAATGGCGGCGCGTTGATCTGGCGTTTCATCAAAAGGAAAAGAGGCGGCTAACATATCCAAAAATTCGCTATCACCTACATATGAATAACCTCGCGGTTGCCGACGAGACGAATAAATTGTAATAAGGTCTTCAACAATGCTTTCAATTGATTTTTTTGTGCGCGCAAGCTGGTTTTGCCAGGCCGCGGATCCAAGCCGAGAAAGATTAACAGGGCCGCGCCCCAACGAAACGTGTTTGTGGATTTTATCAAAACGGTCAAGAGCAACATTCACGGTGCCGCCATTGGCAAATTCGATTGCAATACTATCTTGACGGTTGTCAGTACCGCCAACGAAAGAAAGGCCGCGATAAATACCAACCCCATAATCCTCATGAACGACATAATCTCCCCACTCAATATTTGCAAGGTTGAACCCGGCCGACGGATCGGGAACAGTTGTTAAGGCATCTGAAAAAATAGGCTTCAAAAAGTTTAGGTCACCATAGCCAAACACAGCAACGTTTAAATGTTTAGAGATAAAACCGCTTCGCAACGGTTTTTTTACAACAGAAAAATCCTTTAGTTTTTTCTTTAATTTTTTTTGATAAAAACGATTAAACCCAAAAACAATAACCCCTTGGTTCGAATCATTAACAAGTCCCTCAAGATTGCCCGGCACGCAATCAACATTTAACGCGGTCCCCCTATAATCAGCGTTGTTTGCTATTGTGTAGGATGTGGCGTTTTTCTTAAAATAATAAAACTGAGAAAGCGAACTTTTTAGAAGTTTTTCAAAAATAATTTTATCTTCCTTCCCATACCCTGAAGGAGCTAAGAGCTCAACCTCCTCTATGTTGGATATAGACAACTGAGATACGGGGTTAAACTGGCGGATTGATTCAATTTCATTACCATAAAGCTCAATTCTTACAGGAAACGAGGAGTACAAAGGGAATATATCCAATATTCCCCCACGAACAGAAAAAGACCTTGGTGTGGTCGTAGAATCAACAGAGTCGTAGCCCCAGCGCGCTAACGTATTAACAGTCCCCGCTAACGACATAACGCCTGTCTTTTTCAACAGCACACCCCCACTATTGTCTTCAGGGTTGCGCACAAGGCGAAGTAAAGCGCCTAAGGAAGTAATTATTATAGAGCGCTTATTAGAGACAACTGCAGCATAAGCAGACTCAAAGCTTTTTTCTTCTTCTGAAACAAAAAGTGCCGGCCGGTGGTCGTCCCGGTTTGTGTCGGGAGCAAAAAACACTGCTCCCGACACAAGATCGTTAATATCCATATAGATATTTTCTGCATCAGAATTGCGATCGGCTATTATTACAAAACCTTGCTTGTCTTGAAATATTTTAGCAGAAAAAAGCAATGATACAAACCCAGGCACACAACCTTTTAGAATAGAAGGTTTGTTATTATTAAAAATATGCTCGTAATAGGAGGAACCGCTAAGGAGCCCACAGATAGAGCCCCACGATGAAACTGTTTCACGTGAAACAGACATATTATCTAAATAAATAGACCGATAAAACAGAAGCATCTGCCGGAGAGACTCCGGAAACCCGATAAGCCTGTCCCAAAGTTTCGGGCCGTACAAAATCCAGTTTTTCTCGAGCTTCTTGCGACAGGCTTGAGAGCTGTAAATAATCAAAATCAGCTGGGATGGCCCGGTGCTCCTGTTTCTGCAGATTTTCTATTTGTTTAAGTTGGCGCTTTATATAGCCCTCATATTTAATGATAGCCTCTGCCTCCATTAGCATTTCCTCAAAGAAAAAAGCAGGACAATCGCTTGCATCGGTCAACGACAGAAAGTTATAAGGAATATGATGAATATTAACAGCCGGGCGTTTTAGGATTTCTTTGGCTGGGCAGCTTTGTTTTATGGGGCGCTCCCCAAGGGAAACCAGGGCCGGGTTAATTTCATCAGGGCGTAGAGAAGAGTTCAAGGCGCGGACAGTTTTTTTGGAAATATTAAAATAATTAGAGATTGTTTCAAACAATTCCGCTGAAATTAAATTGTGTTGAAGCGCTATTTCGGCTAACCGTTCACCTGCATTGGAATAGCGAATTAAAATTCTATATTCTGCCCTAGAGGTGAACATACGGTAAGGCTCTAAAGTGTCTTTAGTTACCAGATCGTCAATCAGTACGCCAATATAGGCTTCATTGCGGCCTAGCAACAGCGGTTTTCTATTCATTGTGTAATTTGCGGCATTGGCGCCGGCAATTAATCCCTGTGCGGCAGCCTCTTCATAGCCAGAGGTGCCGTTTATTTGACCCGCAAAGAAAAGACCTGCAATATGTTTTGTTTCTAGAGATGCTTTTAGTTGAGACGATGGAAAAAAATCATATTCTATGGCATACCCGGGCCGGTAAAACTCAACCTGTTCAAGTCCGCGCACACACCGCAGTGCTTTAATTTGCGTTTTCTCAGGAAGACTGGTTGAAAACCCGTTCGTATAAATTTGATTTGAATTTCGCCACTCAGGCTCAAGAAACAGAGTATGTGCTTCGCGATGGGCAAAACGATGAACTTTATCCTCAATAGAAGGACAGTAACGAGGACCAATGCCAGAGACGTCACCAGAAAACATTGGCGAGAGACTCAAGCTGCCCCGTATTAATTTATGGCACGAAGAATTCGTTTGTGTTGTGAAACAGGGAACGTTGGGAGGATAAAATTCTGTGGTGCGGTATGAAAAAGGTGTTGGATTTTTATCGCCCAACGCAATGTCTAGATGGTCCCAATTAATGGAGCTGGCCACAAGTCGGGGCGGAGTACCCGTTTTTAGGCGTCCGCCAGTGAAGCCCAAGGAAACCAAATGTTCGGTGATGCCCTCAGCTCCCTGCTCGCCCATGCGCCCAGCGCGAATTTTCCTTTCGCCAACGTGCACAAGGCCATTTAAAAAAGTACCACAGGTTAAAATAACGGAGCGGGCTAGAATTTTCTCTCCATCCCGCAACACAACTCCCGCTACGGTATTGTTTTTTAACAAAAGGCGCACAACCTCACCCTCAATGATTGTTATTCCGTCCTGCTCGTTTATATAATCGTTAATGTATTGCTCATACATGCGCTTATCTACCTGCGCCCGCGGCGACCAAACAGACTTGCCCTTAGAGCGGTTAAGCATTTTGAATTGTAAACCGGTATTATCTGCGGCAAGGCCCATTATACCTCCGAGGACATCAATTTCGCGGACCATTTGACCCTTTGCCAGGCCACCAATAGCCGGATTGCAGGACATTCTTCCAACCGCTTTCTTATCCATTGTTACCAAGCAACACTTTTTACCTATACGCGCTACGGCAAGGGTCGCCTCAATGCCGGCATGACCCCCGCCTACAACCAAAACGTCAATCTTGTTTTGTATATGTTTCACGTGAAACCTATTTGCCCACACAAAAATTACTAAAGATATTGTTTAAGATATCCTCGCTTGTTGTTTTTCCAAGAATTCTATCAACGGCATCGAGCGCCTCGCGGATTTCAATGGATAATAGTTCAAATCCCACCGGTTCTTTTTCCAAAAGTTTTAATGTTTGATTAAGGGCATTAATACAACTATTTGTAACGTCATACTGTCTTTGTGTAATTAAAAAAACGGTATCGGATATATTTTCGGTAACACACAAATTTTTATTGATGGCGTTTTTAAGATTTTCTATACCGTCGCCTGTTTTAGCCGAAATACAAACGCAGCCGTTAATTTCGTCCCGGGCTTTATTTATTTGTTGCTGATTGTATAAATCGCATTTGTTTAAAACAGGCAGAAACGAACCGTTTAAACCCTTTTTTGTATAAAGCTCGAACTCGTTTACATCAAACAGGCTTAGTACAACGTCAGCGTTTTTAATTTTTTCTGTTGCACGCCGAATTCCTTCCGATTCAATTTCTTCGTTGGAATTACGAATTCCGGCAGTATCGGTAAGCATGATGCTAATGCCCCCATAGACAACTGATGCGTCTACGACGTCTCTCGTGGTTCCTGGGACGGCGCTCACAATGGTCCTGTTTTCGTTCAACAGAGCATTGAACAGTGTAGACTTACCAACGTTTGGAGGGCCGGTGATTACAACGGAGGCGCCCCGATTTAATAGGCGACCCTCTCTAAAAGATTCTGCAAGGAGCGACATCTCGCTGAGCGCCAAGGAAATTATTTGTTTAACGCGCCGGACAGCATCGGGCACTAAATCATCTTCAGAAACATCAAGCTCAAACTCTACATAAGACAAGGCGTCAATTATAGATTTTTTAATAGATGTAATTTTTTTTGATAACTCCCCTGATAAAACACGATGGTTTAGCTGAATACTTTTTTCCCCCTGTCCACTAATTACAGCCGCCACCGATTCAGCCTGAACCAGATCAAGCTTGCCATTAATAAACGCCCTGTGAGTGAACTCGCCCGGCTCTGCCGTGCGCGCCCCCAGATTTATAGCCAACTCGATTATTTTTTCTACTATTGTAGGACTGCCATGACATGAAAACTCAACAATGTCATCCCCCGTGTAGGAATTGGGGTGTTTATAAAAAGTGACCACAGCGCCATCAAAAGGTTCTTTGTTAGAATCATAAAGGGTGACCATGGTTGCGTACCGATCTTTAAACATAGCAGTGCGCCGACAAATATTTTGTGTAATGCTCTCCGCCGCTCTGCCGCTTAAACGCACAACGGCAATTCCACCATAACCATACGGAGTTGCCGCAGCAACGATCGTATCGTCTAAA
>Ga0209445_1001016_pt1 | contig 15457 bp, 22 predicted proteins | sample MarorgKNORR_S2LV_4_FD_188223 | JGI IMG/M metagenome (GOLD analysis project Ga0209445, IMG submission 188223) | Marine microbial communities from the Southern Atlantic Ocean, analyzing organic carbon cycling - NADW_A/KNORR_S2/LV (SPAdes) (version 2) | ecosystem: Environmental > Aquatic > Marine >...
TCGAGTTCCAGATGCAGCGGTTTCTCGTTCGCGTAGATCACTTCGTCCACGGCTTGGGGTGCAGCGGTGAGGTCTACGCCGCTAAGGTAACCGGGGAGCTTTAATTCCATCCAGCTGGGGTATCGCAAAATGTCCTGAAACGGAGGGCGGCTACTACTCCCGCCAAAACCGGTCATCCGATGTTGTACGTAAGTAAAAAAGCTTTCCCGTGGCTGCTCTCCGTTATTTCCTATGTCTATCCCGACTTCAATTTGATTCTTAACGACGGTTTCTGTCGAAGAAACCACAGCGTCTTGAAGTTCTCGGTCATCAACTCGCTCTCCACGCGACAAAGCCACTTGGAGCTTTACGAGGAGATCATTCCGAGGCAGGCTTCCGGAATGAGTCGTAAGAAAACGGTCATTAGTTGTTTGCATTTACCGACTCCAGCACGTAGCTCGTTTTCGAATTTCTTACGCGTCTCGGTCGAGTTCTTCCGGTGGACGCACGAAAGGTTGCGGCACTTCCGCTTTCGACATGCCTGCGATTGCCGTGTATCCGTGGTGCTCTTCCTCGATATGTAAGGTACGTTCCGGGATATCGAATCTGGTACCCGCTACACATTCGTGTACCTTCCCTGTAGCCGGATCTTGAAAGCGAAATATGCCTTCGGTTATGTAAATGTGCATGCTTACGTCGTGCCAGTGTATTGGCGTACCGCCGGATGGCGTTGCGTCAAACTTGGAACCGTAATAGCCATCCTTCTGGATCTCGTCGAACGCTTGTTGGTCTTCGTCGAAGTAGCCGTGTTGGACCACAATCGCCATGGGTTACTCCATTTAAATAGTATTTATCGAAACTACGAGTCAGCTAGCCGGCTGTCAATTTCCTATGATGCCGCCTTCACCAAGGGCTCGGGGATTTGGTCGTCGGAATGCGGATAGTGCGCCGTTGTCACCGGTGCGGGAGGCAGAGTGGTCTCGTTGCTCCACTTGCGAAGAGAGCGTCGGTCGTCGTGCGTGATGAATAGCGTTGGGCCTTCAGATCGCTCGACTACACCTCGTGTCTGGACCCGTCTGCGGCCGCGTCTTGATGATCGCTAGGGTCAGCGACGCGGTGACCGATCCCGAAACGTCTGCTACTGTGCCAGGCTGTACAAACATCGTCTTGGACCCGCCAAATTGAGTAGCCGAAAGTGTTGAATAAAGATCCGTTGAGGGGGCCGTTAAGTCTCGAGCAAAAGTACCTATTTGATGCCTTCGGCTACCTGATCATTCCTAATGCACTAACGACGTCTCAGATCGATCGGTTAAAATCCACCCTGCGACGACCCGCGGAGCAATGGGATGCGCCCGCGGACAAGTCAGAAGGCCCTCTTCACTGGGACCGTATTTGGCGTGATCTGCTCGATCTACCGTCGCTCGCTCCGATTCTGGAAGCCTTGATCGGCGATCCCGGGTTGATGGACCGCAGAATCACTAACGCTGCCGCACGAGAACCTCTGCCCACCTATCGACTCGATCACATCAACATTCATACCGACCGCGGCAAAGATTTTTCGGGCGGTATGTTGCATGGTGGGCGTGGAACCAATGGCTCGTTCGGATATCGTGACGGGCATTTCCACAATGGACTTCTGGCCGTAACTTTCGAACTCTATGACACCCACCCAAACAATGGCGGATTCTGCTGTATTCCCGGAAGCCATAAATCCAACGTCAGCCTTCCCCATTCATGGCACGATCTGAGCAAAGGCGTCGTGGACGCCGTAAAGCGAATCGCGGCGGTTCCTGGCGATGCCATCATTTTTACTGAAGCGTTGACGCACGGCACCCTGCCATGGAACGTAGCCGCCAAACGGAACACCGTTTTCTACAAGTACTCACCTCACCACGCCAGTTGGACGGCGGATTACTTTGACCCTGACGATTTCAGACATTACGACGATATGAATGACAGAAAGTTATCGCTTCTGGAGCCACCGAATGCCCGCTATAAAGGACGTCAATCAAGGCCTCGGCGGACTGAGGAGGAACCCACCAAGGAAAACTGAGATAGGTAGAAATAAACCGAATCACCTATTGTTGGAATCGTAGATTCACGCTGGCGTGAGGCACGGTGAATTGGTGGAATTAAGACCCCATCTCACGATACAGGGAAGGTCTCAGTGGGTGGGACGAGTGCAATATAGAATTATGCTGGTTATGTCGTTCGCACGAAGAGGTGTCGGTGTAGCCGTACAACCCCAAAGGACAACAAGCAGTCCATCGGATTACTGAGAAATTTAAGACTTCGCAAACCGTTTTATGTACCTAACGCGACCGTTTATTTCTGCCTCGCTATTTAGCGTTGGTTTTCTATTACTTTACGTGTTGATTGGCACCTTGGGTTGGGGCCCAGATGAAGAATCACTTCGCTCAATAGGAGACGTTTCACGCTGGTGCGAAAGAGTGCATACCGGAATTTTTCGTGAACCGGTTAACGCCTTAAGCAATATAGCGTTCATGGTGGCAGGAATCTTGATGCTTTACGTGTTAACGCAAGATCCATCAAGCAAAGACAAAGACCATCGATTCCAAGGTCTTGATCCAATTTCCAATACGTACGCCTTCGCAGTTATCTGGCTTGGGGCGGGGTCCTTGTTGATGCATGGCACCCATACATACTGGGGCGGATGGGCGGACAACGTGGGTATGATCATGTACATCCTTTTGCCGTGGTTAATAAACGTCGGCGAAATGGGCCGTTGGTCGTCGCGGCAGGTCGTAGTCACTTATGCAGTCATCGTCGTGATTTATGCTATTGGACGCTGGGTTTTTGGCCGAGGGTTAGGCGTTCATCTAGACCTCTGGAGTTTATCTATCGCTCTATGGGCAATTTCCGAAAGCCTTTATAGATTTTGGTCTCCAGGGTTTAGATGGCTATCAGGGATTGTGGGCTTCATAGTCGCCGCAATCTTTGGAATCATGCCATCCGAGATGCTGGAACAGCCCGATCGATATTGGTGGGTTTTGTTGTTTTGGCTGCCAGCTTTATTGTCGTCCAAGAGCCCCGAACGTAAGCGCGTTTATTCGCCATGGTTCTTCTTAGGCACAACTGCCTTTGTCTTGGCTTTTGTTATCTGGCTTAGAGGACGTCCCGGAGACCCTTGGTGTGATCCAGACTCATTGGTTCAGATGCACGGCGTATGGCATCTGCTATGTGCCTTGGCGACTTGGTGCATTTTTAAGTTCTTGCGGACAAACGTTCCGATAACCGACTAGTTTTTGTAAGTGATATCGCGGTATTGATCAGCACTGAACCAATCTCAAGTAACGTGACGGCTCGCAGCGAGACGCGAAGGTAGTGGTTCGAAAGGAAGCTAATTACCACCTTGGGCTATCGATTATTTATGCAATCAACGGAATTGGCTCATCATTGTATAACCAGTTGTGGAGTTTGATAGATAAATTGACACGCCATTTAATAAAGTCCGCCAATGTAGATGCACGCCCGTACGATCGAATTGAGTTATAGATGCCAACGCCTATCTTAATTTTCCACTTAAGAAGTCTTTTCATCTTTCTACTTTGACCTTGCCTTATCAGTATTCATACTTGGATCTAACGCGGTTGATCGCTTAGAAAAGGCGTGACATCCAAATCAGAATGGTGGGCGTTGTGCCGCCTAGCATACTCCGCAAATACCGAACCAATGGAGAGACCTTCGGTTTCAAATACATGTTCTTCCAACTCATCCAAATGCCAGCAACCTAATTCGATTTCCCGCTTGAGGATCGACGAAAGCTGACGCGCCGATCCGACGTTATTACCGCAGCGCAGAAAGAAGGCATCGTCGAGAGGTGCAACTCGACCGGTAAACCGAATTGGTTTTTTACGTTCCTCGAACATTAGCCACGAGTCTTCGAATGATCAGCTTCGGACAGCGTTGATATTCACCTCAACATCAAAGGGCAGTTGATTCAGAGAATTCTGGAGCGCTTCCTCAATCTTCTCAGCAATTTCTGAAGGGTTTAGATTGGATTCATCAAGCCGCAGTTCGACGCGGACTTCAGTGGAATTCGTGGACGATTGTCGATTCGGTTGTTCTTCCGAGTGATCGGCAGCCACGTTCATTTCTTTCCTAATAACTAGTCGTCTGGGTTTTTCTTTAGTTTTGGCTTCACTGACAAGCCGCTCTAGACCGATACCTTCTTCCACTATCAAGCGCTTGCTAGACGATTTGGAATCGGAGAACAGAATCGCACCACCCACCAACACGCCAATAATCAATGCACCCAATATGGTTTCGTTGAAGACCATCCGAATTTCCTCAGATAATGAATCTTGAGCCTGAATCAACACTACTACCAACGGTTCATCGCAACAAACAACGAAGGAAATAACCAAAACCGCTCAGTCAACTACATCAACTAAGCCGTCCAGAACTTGAGTAAGTTTTGGATGTGAACCAAGCTCAAGAGCCATGATAGGTCTCGGCGAGAGTTGTAGCTATGCGTATAGCCACCACCCTCTTAGCTTTTTTACTATTTGGCTTAGAGGACGACTTGGAGCGCGAAATGGTCCTCGCTTTCGACTCTAGAATATTCCTAATCCGTTACTAAATCGGATGCAATCGCACCGGTACGTCTTTGATCCCGCGAATGAAGTTGTTGGGGAGGCGCGTGACCTCGTCTACCACTTCGATAGTGTGGAATCGTTTCACAATCTCCTCCCACAAAATTCGGAGCTGTAACTCAGCCAGGCGATTTCCCATGCATCGGTGGATGCCGAAACCGAACGCAACGTGGGCTCGTGCGTTGGGTCGGTCGATTATCAATTCGTCTGCATTTTCGAATACGTCCTCGTCGCGATTACCGGACAAGTACCACATAACGACCTTGTCACCTTCTCGAATGTGCTGACCGCCGAGCTCGAAATCTTGAAGGGCGGTCCTGCGCATATGTATCACCGGTGTCTGCCATCGAATGATTTCAGACACCATGTTGGGGATGAGTTTTGGATTGTCTCGCAGTTTGTTGTACTCATCCGGATGCTCGTTCAAGGCGACGACACCGCCGCTGATGCTGTTGCGTGTCGTGTCGTTTCCACCAACGATCAGCAACAGCAACGTGCCTAGGAAGAGCCCCGGGTCTTCGTTCATGGTCCGGGTAGCTTCTCCGTGCGCAAGCATGGAAATGAGATCAAACTTTGGTGGCGCGGCCGCACGCTCCCCCCATAGTTGGTAGAACGCACCCGCGGCTTGCATAAGTTCTTCATACCGTTTTTTCATGTCGATGGTGTCGTCACCAGTAACTTGCGGAACCGCGGTGGCAATATCCGACCAGTGAATGAGCTTGTGACGCTCCTCGTACGGAAAATCGAACAACGTGGCCAACATCCGACCAGTCAACTCAATGGACACTTCCTGCACCCAGTTGAATGTCTCGCCAATAGGCAAGTTCTCGAGGATATCGATCGCGCGCTCACGAATGAGCGGTTCAAGCTGAACAAGGTTCTTCGATGAAACTGCCGGTGCAACGCTCTGGCGCTGTGGGCCGTGTCGAGGTGGATCCAGTCCGATGAAGCTTTCGGCCTGCAATTCCTCTGTGTTGACCTCGTCGAGTTCCACTATCGCGATGCCACCAGCCTCGGAGGAAAATATCTCGTGGTTGGTATCCACGTCCTTGATGAGACGGTGGTTGGTGACGGACCAGAAAGGCCCGTTGACGCTGTCGGCGAGATAGTGCGCCGGTGCCTCGCTCCTCAGTCGCGCAAACCAGGGGCGCCACGCATCGTTCTGAAAAAGCTCAGGCCGACTCACGTCGATTTCCTCAAGGGGTACGGCGTCCACAGCCGCTTGCTGATCTGTCAACGTGTTCGTATCAATCTCCTTCTGTAAGGAATGGTTCATATCATGGTTAAAGCGACGGCAGCATTGTACTGCTGACGCTTGGCGCGTTCTTGGCTCTTATCGGTATCGTCTGAACGTCATCAAATCGGCGTTTAATCTTAAGTGCCTGTTATAAACTTCTTCATCACCTCAAACGCGCGTGGATCATCCCGATGCACTCCGTGACCACAGTCGGCAAAAACCTCAAGTCGTCTCATGGCGTCAGGAATGTATGAGGCCATCTCTTTTACCATTGCAATCGGTGTGATCGGATCAATCTCGCCTGCCGTCACGAGAGTAGGACACGCGATGGCCGCAAGTTTTTCCCGATAGTCGAAAGTCCAGTTCTCGCCGCCAGGCTTTGAAAAGTGTTCGATGACGTCTTGTGTCCATATAGATCTTTGTTCTGCGTCTCTGTCACGTTCAGTACGGGTATATAAAGGTAGACACTCCCGCATATAGGCAGCGGTATTCTCCGGACTGGGCCCATTCCAGAAATCCTCTGCTGCAATACGCGCACTGTCTCCACCAAACTGTCTAAACGCCTCAAAGACGCGTTGTGGAACCATCCGGGCGACGGTACTGGCTAATATTAATTTGTGCAGCCGGTCGGGGTGTCGAATAGCGTAGTTCTGGGCCACAAAACCGCCAAAGGAAAGTCCCAACACAATGGGTGTTTCAATGCCCAACGTATCAACTAACCCGCGCAGGTCGTCGGCCCATTGATCAAGATGCCAGTTGTCCGATTTGTCTGAATCACTGCGGCCTTGTCCACGATGATCGTAGTAAACAAGCTGAGCGACTTCCGCCAAGGGATTGAAATCGGGCTTCATCGTCGAATGGTCCGCGCCAGGACCCCCATGCAACACAAAAACAACCGGTCTCTCGACCATCTTCGGTCCCTCCGCTGTAAGACCAGATCCCACAACATCCACGTACAAACGACAGTCGTTCACCTGAATTCGCATAGTTAGATCCTTTCATTACAACGTTGCGGTCAACTAGTTCATCGTCAACGGCATAAAAAAGTCTACTCTGAAGCCTCTACCGCTTGAACAAACCTCACGAGCCTTCATGGGTACGTACGAGAACTAGCCCCCTAACAGCTACATAAACCAAAGCATCTGCAATTCTTATCAAGTTTCTCAGGAAGCGTTATAAGTGGGGCACCACGCCATGGGTCGCCACACCCTCTTTCTACAATTGGACGCAGATCCGCCCCGGTGACCAGTTCTAGCCGGCGGATCCACCATGACGTCTGTCGAAGTCAGCAATAGTGCTCGGTACAAGAGGTAGCGCTCGTACTGTTGATCATCCAGAACGGTGTGCATCTTCTTATCCATCTTGCGGGCATGTCGGCTTCGAGCTTGCTTAACCCGACGTGGGATATCGTCTTTCTGCTGTTTCATCATAGAAACATACTCGGTGGTCAGAGCATCTAGAAATCCCCCGACCGCTTCCCTGAAAACACCCTGCTGCGTCACCGTCATCTCGATTGCCATGGACGCTTCCAGCACCTCGGGTTGCAACCATGGCGGGCCAGCTCGTTCCCCCGTTTCTTCAGCAGTTAACGACCCAGCGCCCATAAACCAACAAGAAAGACACGCTAGTAACAGTCGGTGCATTGGCAAGCGCCACTCCTTCTGGCCATCATTATTTTGTCTCTTGGATAACGCCCAACCTATCACCAATCCGATACCAATTCCCACGGCTAGCTAGACAGGATTCTGAGTAGCGGCATACGACCCTGTAGCGATACCAACTCCGATTGTTAACCAAACACCTAAAGACATTGATCCGCTCTAGTCATCTGTCGTCATGATTGATTCATAATGCAACAAAGCACGAGAAGGCGGTTGGATACGGCAAAAGGAAGAGAAGTAATTCCGATTAGCGAGAACGTCACAAGCTCATGACCACTCAACCTGAGGAAAAGACAGCCGAAGAAACAACTATTGGTGTTGGTTGTGAAGAGGATGTTTGGACTGGCACACAACCACGCATCATTATCGAAACAGAAGACAACGCTGCTAATCTCTTCGTTCACACTTTCGTAAGCACACTCCATAAATGGATAGTTGGCGGCATTGTGCTGCTGATGGTTGGTGCTTTCTTGGCTCTTATGGGAGTCGTCTGATGAAAAATTGGGGGCTTTGGTAATCGGTGGTGTCGACGGAAGTATCACCGCCATTCAGTTCGGTGTGGGTAAGCAGATAGATACCAATACGATGCGAGACCCTATCATTGGCTTTACCTTCAAGAACAAAGGTTTGATGGGAGGAGTCTCCCTTGAAGCCTCTAAGTTCTGGAAAGATGGAGACCCCGTACCCAAGAAGCTCGCAGCGAATTAGTAGCGAAAGCCATAAAATAACCACACCTAAGATGGCTGAATCAAAGACAAGTCGTTGGCGACTTTTTTGCTATAGAAGTGTGCAAATACGCGCACTACAAACCGCGGCGTTGGTGGGTACGATTCTCGTAGCAATCAATCACCCAGAAATCGTACTGGAAGGTTATATAGACACATCAATCTTGCTGAAGAGTCTATTGACCTATTGCGTTCCGTACGCCGTATCGAGCTACTCCAGCGTATTAGCATTAAGCGAAAGAAACTAAATAACCACACAAAATTGATGCTCCAAAATCTTCGTGAGAGCATTAAATTGTGGGCGCACGGGGTCCCATTGCTCGAGATACCTGAACCACGCCGAGTAAAAACAGGAAGCCCCGCTTTCACACTGTTCTACGCCAGCCCGTACCCATCCCCACCTTTCTATTTAAGGGCACGTTAGGATGAGGCGGTGGCGCGAACGTTGCTATAGGCGACCGGTAGGCAATCTTCGTTCTCGAAATAAGCCTTGAGACGCGGGCGGTCCAGCATGCGCTCCGTCCATTCAGTGAACTTTGGCTGGCTGCGCATCATCTGGACTGCAGGTTCCCCCCAACAGTATGTGGCGAGCGTCACGATATTGAGTGCGAGATAGTCGACCCATGTCGGGGCATTGTTGCTAAAAAACCACACCTGATCGCCTTGGAAACTGCGTTCGATGATATCGAGCCAGCGCGGGAAACGGTCGGTCAAGAAATCCGCGCTACCGTCCCGGCGACCTTCGTATATCTCCCGCCAGATGTCTGCAAGGTTGTAGCCGAACTGGGCGGCGCGGATGGCCTCAGCCGGCGCCACCTCACACCCGTGTTTGCCGGCCAAGTATTCTACGATGACGCTCGTCTGCGAGAGGACGGTCTCCCCATCGATGAGCAGCGGACAGGCGAAAACCGGCTCTGTCTGACCTAGGGCTTCTATCCTTGCTGGAACGTCGGTATCGACCGTATAGGGCTCACCCACGTCTTCGAGTAGCAGGATGGCGGGCTCCGCGCGACCAGTGAAACCGGGCCAGTACACGATTTCGTATGCCATACGCGTTCTCCTCAGTTATTGAAGCCGAACTCTACCGAATACAACCAACCCGTGGAAAGCCATACAGTTTTGTCTGCTCTGAGAGCTACATAAACTAGAGCGTCTGCGATTGGAGTAAGTTTCGGATGTGAACCAAGCTCAGGAGCCATGACAGATCCCGGCGAGAAGCGTAGTTTGGAAGAGATGAAACCACGGCCATTCCTCGTCGCAGAGTTCCAGATTAGATTTCAGACGTTTTGGACCTCCTTTACATTAGAGTACATTCCAACGCTTCATCAGTTATGACCGTTTTCCTTCGAGTATCTGCATACATCTGTATTTGGTCTACGCCTTTTCAACTAGGGCTTTGCCTTTGGGCAATAGGTGTTGTGTTATCTAGTGATGCAACGATGCTTTCCCTAACAAACGATATTTTTTTTAGCGATTACCTTCCTTTCCTTTATGTATTGTTAAGGCCTTTTACTTACATTGTTCTTCCGGACGCCTTTGCAAACTTTATTTGGTCTCTACCTATAGCCATCCATCAGCTGTTCAAGGCTGGCGTAAGCACTGCGTTAGGCTTCTGGATTCTAAAGAAACTAAATCAGGGGCAACCGAATCCCGCTTCACCAACGAACCATGACGGGTCTCGGCGAGAAGCTTAGGTTTCACGATAAATCAGATATGTAAAGAATATTTTACATTATGTAATGAATTATATACATTAGGGGCTACTCCCTAAGTATGGATGTGTTGACGTGTCGACCACGGAAAAAAGCCTTCTCGCATCGCTGGTTATTACCTTGTTGGTCTTCGGCAACTTCTTTGTCGATACCTTAGAAGCTGTGCTTGCTGGCGAGCCGATGGCTAACATTGGTACCAGCCTCGTTGCCGCGGTGATCTCGGTCATTATTTTGGAGATCATCGTCCAGAGTTTGCTCGCCTCGTTAAGCGCTTCTCAGAAAGACGACGAGAGAGACCGCTTGATCGAACGTATGTCATTTCGCAATGGGTATATTTGCTTGTCGGTTGGCATGTGGATTTGGATTGCTCAAACCACCATACCCACTTGGTGGACTGACCTTCCATCCTCGCCTTTCATGGCCCGCCTTGCAGAGGAAACGGTTCGTGCGGCGGCAATCATGACAGGAGCCTTAGTCCCTATCTTATTACTGTTGCTCTTCGTTATCGCTGAAGTGACAGTGACGGTTACTCGGTTGTTTTATTACCGACACGGTCTATGACATGGCACCGACGTCGATTAAGAACAACATTCGACGACTACGTTTCGACACGAACGAGATGACCCAACAAGCTCTAGCGGAAGCCGTTGGCGTGACACGGCAAACCATCATCGCCATCGAGCATGGCAAATACTCACCGTCACTCGAAATTGCTTTCAGAATTGCCGCTGCGTTTGACGTAGCGATGGACGATGTGTTCATTTACGGTGAACTAGACCAATGACGAACCTCGTGAAGAAAACAAATTTCATTTACCCACTAATTCTTATATTTATGATGTGGTTGACGTGGAGTTTTCTCAATCCATGAAAAAAAGAGCTTTAAACCCAAATGTTGGGGCATGGGTCGGTATTGGTGCAGGAATAGGTGCAGCGCTATACGCAGCGACTCAGGAGCCAGTTTGGATAGCAGTAGGTGTTGCGTTAGGAGCTGCACTTGGAATTTCCAGCACAGATAAAAACGAAGAAGACTAGATGAAAAGAATTTCATTTACCCAGCAAAACTCTTTCAACCTCCTCATCTAATCCGTCTTTCCTACCAAGCTCTAGACCCATAGCGGGTTTCGGCGAGAGGTGTAACTCGGACCTCGGCTTTCTCATCCCTTAACGTAATATGAAGGCGATGGACGTTAACGCCACCTTATTATGTGGAACTCGGTGAATTCGCAAACGGCGCAACGACTTTCGACATCAAAGATCCCGCCGAGAATCTGGTAACGTTTGTAGAGGCTCGCTGACAATGTCGGTCGATGAACAACGGGTTCTGGAAATGGCGTGCGAGGCTGCTCAAGCCGGCGATATTGCTCGCTTGCTCGAAATCCTAGAAGCATCGCCAGAAGTCGTTACCTATAGAACCGCAACAGATGACACTTTACTCGGCCTAGCGTGCCGATCGGCGACTGGAGACGTCGCGATACCTCCGGTGCCAGGTACCAAGGCACAACATCAAGCCGTCGACTTGATCTTGGAAGCCGGTGCTGACGTAGACGCTGCGACCCGTGAAGCTTGGACCCCCCTACATACTGCAGCGATGGCGGGACATCTCGATCTCGCAAGGAGATTGCTGACGGCGGGCGCGTCTACGAGTGGTTCTCTTTATCAGTGTCAGGGAGGTTCGCCACTAGCATTGGCCTTGTTTTACGCAAAAACAGAAGTGGGACGACAGCTTGCGAAGCCTGCCGTGCCCGATAACTTGCGCCACGCGGCCGCTCTTGGTCGGGATCTAAACCGGTTCTTTTCGGGCGGCGAATTTACCGCTTCGGCTAAAGAAGGCTTGGACTTTTATCGACCACTTTTGGTTTTTCCCAAGTGGGATCGTGAATTTTCGCAGCAAGAGGTACTGGACGAAGCGCTTACTTGGGCAGCGCGGAATGGCCAGTGCAAAAGCATGGCTTGGCTCGTCCAGCGTGGCGCAGGGGTAGATTCCAACGCATATCGCGGTACGCCGCTGCTGTGGGCGATCTACAGTGGTGATGTTCGAGCGGTAACGTGGTTACTGGACCACGGTGCAGATCCCAATCTACGACACGATTTTGGTGGGCAAGACCATGGAGTTCGTGCTGTGGCGCTTCATCTAGCGGCTCAGCACGACTCGGTCGATTGCGTAGAATTGTTATTGAATCGTGGCGCCGATCCCCACATCGTAGACGGAGCTCATGGCGGCGATGCTCTCGGTTGGGCCGAATTTAGCGGTGCTACTCGTGCCGTCGAGGTACTTAAGAAATGGACTAGTACCTACCGGTAGCCAGATGACAGTGCCTTGAGTTGTTACCTAACTGGACATTAGGCAGAAAAAGGAGTTTAACGTAGGGGTGTTTTTATCACTTAACCGCATCAGATGGCCGAAAACCAAGTTGAGGAAATCTCATGAGTAAGGGAAAAAATAAACAGGGTCGAAACACCCAAAAAACGGCACAACTGACTCTCAAAGAGAAAAGAAAGCGAAAGAAAGAAAAAAAAGTGAGGTAGCAAAATCGAGTTGCGTCGCTCGACCATAACTGGACTAACTTGTCGCCTCTGCACCAAAACTCCTTCAGTCTCAATAGCTAATCCATCCTTTTGCACGGCTACTCCATCGCTTGAGAGCTTAATAAACTCGACGACCTGTTAACCCAACGAGTGGCGCCTTTCTCGATTGCACCGCATGTTCACGTGGCTGCTTGTTAGCCGTTGCTCCGTGTTTGGGCGAGAGCGTAGGTAGGCTCAAGGCCGGATACGGAAATCGCCCTACCGCTGCTAATATCGAGGGCGTAGATCGATTGGATTAGCGGGAGATATGAAATATTCAGTGGCGTTTGCATCCGAGGTGGACTCGTGGAAGTGGGTTAAGCGAGCCGAAGAGTTGGGTTTTCATGCAGCTTGGTTCTACGACACCCAGCTACTGAATCCGGACATCTTTGTCTGCATGGCGCTGGCCGCCCACGAAACATCTCGGATTCGTCTTGGTACCGGCGTTCTTATTCCTTCCAATCGCATTGAACCAGTAGCAGCCAATGCGCTGGCCTCTTTGAACAAGCTGGCGCCGGGACGTGTCGATTTTGGTATCGGTACAGGTTTTACCGCGCGCAGGACGATGGGACAGGGAGCAGTCCCACTTATGCGGACTAGACGATATATCGAAGTAGTACAAAGCATGCTAGCGGGTGAGATTGTTGAATGGAGCGATGTCGATGGGACGCACAAGGTCAAATTCCTGGATCCAGAACTAGGCCTGATCAATATTGCTGACGAGATACCCTTGTGGTTTTCGGCATTTGGACCGAAGTCGCAGCGGCTGACCGCGGAGCTGGGCGCGGGCTGGCTGAATTTCTTCGGACTTGCTGACACGACCGATGCCTTGAATGCGATGATTTCTGCCTGGCATCAAGCTGGGCGGGACGCATCGACCTTGCAGAGCAACCTATTCTTTCTAGGTGCCGTTCTAACGGGAAACCATGCTGCAGATGAAGCGCGCTTGATGTCTCAGGCTGGACCAGCCACTGCCGTGTTATTTCACAATCTCGCCGACGAGGTGGGGCCGATGGGAGGTTCGAATATGCAGGCAGGCCCGCTGTCTAACGTGCTTGCGGATTATCTAAGGGAGCACGATAAATATGAACCTGCCGATGCTCGCTACCTACAGAACCACAAAGGCCACTTAATGTATGTACGTCCCGAAGAAACGCACGTCACACCGGAATTAGTGAAAGCGGCTTCGTTTAGTGGCACTCATGATGAACTAGTTGAGCGTCTACGAGGAATCGATGAGGCTGGTTACACGCAGGTGACGGTGCAGGTAGTGCATGGCCATGAAGGTGCGCTAGAAGATTGGGCAGACGTGTTCGCCGCCGTTTAGCTTCGCTTGTGAGTCCACTCTCGATCGCGGGTCCTTCCTAGAGGGTCCGCGACGGATTATTCGCGCCCCGCGACCTGCCTAGCGCCAGCCCCATCGAAACGACGTTTATCGATTGGTACTGTGTCGACTAGAGCATCTGCAATTTGAGTAGGTTTTGGATGTGAACCACGCTCAAGAGGTATGACGGGATAGGGAACGATGGAGGTAACGTTAGATTGCGTTCGCAGTAGCGCAATCTATGCTCGAGCGACGATTGCTTTGGTACGATCACTAAATGACACGCAAACTTCTATTACAAGTTTCACTGATAAACCCTCCTTCTCGGTACGCGTTTTGCATACAAAAAGGCAAAGGGAACGACGCTAAAAGGTTGGGCTACCTCAGGTCAAATGGCAACGATCTTGCCTTCGAACTAGAGGTAGACGTGCGAGAAGGAAAAGTTCAAGGCTCCGCCAACTTTCTCGGCCCTTTCGTACAGGGGAGCGTTAAGGCACGTTTCTTTTACATTGTGGTCGGCTCGTGCAATGAGTTGAGAGAGCCAGAATGGTTTGGCCGCGTGAAAGTGCCACTCTCTTCCATCAGTTGGGTAACCGTCGAGGCATCTTCAGGTAAAAAACTTGAAGCATGCTACGAAGCAACAGGACCAAAGGGCACACCCGCTCTCGCCACCGTGCATCTAATAGACGGTTGGCGGATCACTTCCTGCGAGTAATACCAGATCTTTGCTCGTTGGAATTTGAGATCAAATCAACATCACGAAGCTCAAAGCGCTATTACATGTCTCGGCGAGAGGCGTAGGGATCGGCTCGGAATTAGGCGGATTACTTGATGGGTTCGTTCGTACCCGAGATGCCTTGCTTCCCCATCTCTTTTTTGACCATCTTTTCAATCATGCGCTCTTTGTATCTTGATCCAAAAACCCCAAAGGCATGAAAGAACAAACCGATACCCCAGAGTACGGCTACAGTGCTCGACAAAAGAAAAACATTCACAACTACGTAAACTGCCAAATGAGAGTAGAACCCAATTAGCTTTTCTACTTTTGCTCTGACTCTCTTGTAAACCTCATCCTTTTCCAAAGTACTTCCCATCTACATTAACGTAATCGGCGGCAACGACTCGTGCTCGCGCCTTTTAGATAGTGGCTGAGCTTGGCTTGCTTTCCAAGCCTGAACTCGGTCTTTTAAGGGACCAAGAAATGTCTACTATTTTGTCTACTGTACCTTTAACGGAAATATAAAAAGGTAATTATTTCAATAGCTTAGGATCGATTAGTGGAGAAGGATGGTGCCCGGGGCCGGAGTCGAACCGGCACAGGATTTCTCCCGAGGGATTTTAAGTCCCTTGTGTCTACCAGTTTCACCACCCGGGCAATGTCACACCAGAATATCCTTCAGTACGTCTAATTCCAATCAACGACGGTCATCATCTCGCTGACAGGCTCCAACTAGAGGTGTAGATTTTGAGACCATGAAGCGGATCCTGATTCTCGTCGGTTTGATACTCCTCTGCTCGTATTCTCTGACTACCACCTCAGGTACCGATTTCACGCGTGGCTCTAAAGATGCGACGCTGGAGGCGGTTGGTAATTTCATGGCCAACGGTCACAAGAATAAGATAGTCGTACATTCCA
>Ga0209445_1001017_pt1 | contig 15449 bp, 11 predicted proteins | sample MarorgKNORR_S2LV_4_FD_188223 | JGI IMG/M metagenome (GOLD analysis project Ga0209445, IMG submission 188223) | Marine microbial communities from the Southern Atlantic Ocean, analyzing organic carbon cycling - NADW_A/KNORR_S2/LV (SPAdes) (version 2) | ecosystem: Environmental > Aquatic > Marine >...
TGTGTTGGTCCTGGGCAGTGAAGCCCATGGTTTATCATCAGATAGTCTAGAAATGATCAACCAAAAAGTGGCTATTGAAAAAATGGGTTTTGGTGAATCACTGAATGTGGGGTCAGCTGCAGCGATTCTCATGTATCTATTGACGAATAAATAAAAAATTTATAGACACTCAACGTCTTTCTCTTTAGGTAAATTTAAGTTTTAAATCACCTTTTCGTATATTGGAATGATTATCGTAACTTTTGAAAATGGAACATCAGGAACCTGATCCTCATGAACAACACGTTCAGCATCCGAGCCGCATTCGGCATTGTTGTGGTGTCCATTCTGTCTGCATTTTTAGCTGGTGGATTGATCCTGTGGATTGGTCTATCCAATCCTGATTCACCCCAGAAGTTTTACACATTCATTTCATTTATTATTGGACAGGGATTTATGCTTGTCCCATTGGTCTGGTTCCTTATTTCGAGACAGGAACCTGTATTTAAAAGACTACGGCTCAATCCAATTTCTTCCTCTACCGCTGGTTTTACAGTGCTCCTTTCTCTGGGGCTTATTATTCTTTCCGATGAATTGGACAGAATGATCCAAATATTTATACCGGCGCCGGACTATATTATTGATCTTAACGGATTGTTGCGACCTGAAACCATTACTGGTTTTATTCTTTTATTCATTGCTGTAGCAATCATAGCACCCTTGGGCGAGGAATTACTGTTCCGTGGCTTTTTACAGCAGGTACTCGAAAAACACTGGAAGGATGTGACCCGGGCCATTCTTGTAACAGCACTATTCTTTGCCCTGATCCATATGAACCCCTACTGGTTTGCCCAGATTTATATTTTAGGAGTGATGCTGGGCTTCCTGTCATGGAAAACAGGATCAGTGCTGCCCTCATTGATCCTGCACGGATTAAATAATACTATGGCTATGATATTTTCCTTTTCTGAAGCCGGGGACGGCAATGTCTATATCTGGAATGGTCATGTGGCCCCTTGGATAATTATTATTGCTCTCGCCTGTGCGGTAACCGGATTCAAAGCAATCAACAGTCTGCGGGTTCAGGCATGAGGAAGGAAATGTTCAAACACGAGATTACAATACTCAAAGACACATTTGGCCGTCTGCTACGCAGGCATGCCCAGACGAACCTCATCAAACTCATCAATAAAACCCACCCGGCAGATCTGGCAATTGTATTCCGGTATTTTGATGATGATGAGCAGGCGCAGGTCTTCAGTCTGATGCAGGATAATGAGCATACAATAGAATTTTTGATTGAACTGGATGATACTCTCATAGAAAAACTGTTGAATGTTGAAAATCCAGATCGGATCGCAGGGTTGATACAGAATGCTTCAACTAATGATCAAAGTTACATTTTAGGAACATTGGAAGAAGAACAGGCTCAATTTGTTATTGATCTTTTAAAAACAGAAGAACAGGAAGTCCTTGAGGAAATCATGGGCTACCCGGACGATTCAGCCGGAACCATGATGGCCACTGATATATTTACCCTGTACCAGCATACATCGTGCGGCGACGCACTGCGCACACTGCAGGATCAAAAAGACGCTGAAATGGTCTTCTATCTCTACATAACCGATGAGGATGATTCCCTGGTGGGCGTAGCATCTCTTCGTGCTCTGGCAACAACGTCCCCAAATACACTTTTAAAAGATATAATGGTGAAACGGGTCCACTCTGTAAGACCTGAAACAGATCAGGAAGATGTAGCCCAGATCGTGGCTCAATACAATTACCTGGCAGTTCCCGTGGTTGATGCAGATAATCATCTGCTTGGGATTGTAACCGTTGATGATGTTGTAGATGTGATCCGGGAAGAAGCCACAGAAGACTTTTTACAAATGGCTGGAGCAGGGAAGGACCGGGAAATTCTTCTGAAATCCAGTTGGGAAAACGCCCAGGCCCGGCTGCCCTGGCTTTTTGCCAGTTGGATCGGTGGAATTATTGCTGTTTCTATCATTGGTGCGTTTGAACATATGCTTGAAAGTATCATTGCCCTGGCGGCCTTTATCCCTGTTATTATTGGTATGGGTGGAAATATTGGGACCCAGTCCTCTACCATTATTGTTCGCGGCATAGCTACGGGCAGGATTGAGATTGGTAATGAATTCAAAATTCTTTTTAAAGAACTCAGGGTTGGAGTAATTCTGGGTGGATTATACGGTTTAATGCTGGGGATTTTTGCAAATTTCCGTTTCATGGGTACAGACCCCATGCTTGGAGTTGTGGTTGGACTCAGCATATGTTGTTCCATGCTTCTTGCCGTAGCAGTAGGAACCTTTACACCCCTTATTTTAAGAAAACTGGATATTGATCCAGCGGTTGCTACTGGTCCGTTTGTGACAACAAGTATTGATATACTAGGAGTTTTATTGTACTTCGTAATTGCCGGTTTATTGCTGGCAGTTTAATTCATGTTTCTAATTCTCCTTATGTGTGCCGGGGTCTACCTGGCCTTTATACTATTCATCATTTCCGGTCTGTTTAAACACAGTATTCTGCCAATTTCATCTTCCAATGAGCTGCCCTCAATCTCTGTGGTGATCGCAGCGAGAAATGAAGAAAAACACCTTCCGGACCTGATTCAGGATCTTATGAACCAGGAATATCCCCTGGACAAACTTGAAGCTATTATTGTGGATGATCGTTCAACAGACCTTACCCCAGCAATCTTAAAAGAAGCAGCGGACAATTATGCATTTATTAAAACAATTAGGATCAAGGAACCATCACAGGAAATGACCCCTAAAAAACATGCAATGACCAAAGGTATAGAAGCTGCTAAAGGAGAAGTGATCGTATCCACAGACGCTGATTGTCGTGTTGGAAAACTGTGGGTATCCAGTATGGCCTATAGTGTCATAAATCACAATTGTATTTCAATAGGGTTTTCTAAAATTGCGGGGGATACATTTTTTGAGCAATACCAAGAGGTAGATTTTCTTGGTATTATCACAGCCAATGCGGGAGCGGGGGGCTGGAACCAATTCTGGTCCGGGACGGGACAAAATCTTGCCTATTATAAAAATGATTTCATTGCTATTGACGGATTTAAACCTGTAAAAAACAAAATTTCCGGGGATGATATGTACCTGGTCCAATCTATTTCAAAGCTTAAACGGGGATTTATCCATATTGACCCCAATTCCTTCACCACCACAGCTGGGGTGAATTCAGTAAAGGAATTTTTGAACCAGCGCATCCGCTGGTCATCCAACTCCAAAGCGAATGCTGGTCAAAATCCTTTATTCTTTGGATTCCTCATTACTGCTTTTTTGTACAATTCCTTTATTCTATTATCCATGATCTCAGGCAGCCCCTGGTTGGTGTCATTTGGAATTAAATTTATACTGGATGGGCTGGTCATATTGTTAGGATGTAAATTATTTGAAACCAAACCCAATCCCCTTGCATATTGCATCTGGGCCATGATTCAACCCCTGTACATTCCTGCAATGGGGATTCTGGGTTTGCAGGAAAAGTTTACCTGGAAGACATGAATCAAACTCTTATTTGTTTTTTTCTGACGGGAGTGGTTGCAAGTCAATCCTATTCAGTCACAATCCTGGGATTCCATGCCGCTGACGTAAACCAGACGATTCATGATTCTGGGAGGATAGAGTTCACGACCCAGAATCGTGGACTTATTGATCTGATCTGGCCTGCCAATAATTACTATGACACACAATTTGATCCAGCCAAATTCAGCCTTATAAGTTGGAGGAAAAAAATTCGCCAGGGAACCTATAAACCATCTCTATCAGCAACAATGGATTCAACAGGCGTTCTGGTTTATAATGAAAATCATAAAGTTAATCTATCTAAACCGGCACACACTATTTTTACAATGCTGGCCATGATACAATCACAAGGGCCGGAAACACTGGATACAAAGTGGTTTCAGTATGAACATGAAGGAAAAGTGGGAAAAGCACGATTTGTATGGGCAGATTCGTCCAAAGCCTGGAATGGGCAGGATTCTATTTTATGCGAACATTACAGGCTTGATATTAATATTATCGATTCGCTCACTAGCGTGAGTAAGCGTACCGATTATTTTATGGGACAGATTATTCTAAGTGAGGCGGTACGGGAAGTATGGGTATCACGTGTAAAACCAAAAAGGATCATTGCTGCAAAAGTAAAAACACCCTGGTTTTCTCTTTGGGCACATATAATTGAAACTAAAGAACACTGGTAATTTTCTATTATAATTGATTAAAATTCTTAAGGAAAAACAAGTGAAAATATTTCATATTTTAATATTGTTTATCTGCTGTTCGTTTCTGGAAGCACAAAACAATCATTCTGAGTTATTTGGAACCTGGGTGTTTGAGTCCATGACCACAATTACAAATGCTGCAAGAGAAGAAATAACCATTGTTTATAAAGATAAAAAAAATATAGAAACTTTATCATTTAATGAGTCCGGTGCTATTTATTATAATGTGATCAACGATGGTATACAGAATGACGGATCTGGTGTCTGGTTTGCGCAAGAAGGGTATTTAACTATTATTGTTGAGGCTGATACAACCTACGGCACCTACGAGATTGAAGATGATTTTTTGACCATTATAACCAGAGACGAAGAATCCGATGAGCATTTCGGATTTAGCACTATTTTAAAATATAAAGCATATTAGTATAGCTGCCCCAGGGATCATTCATATTGCACAGATTAATTTTAAGTATCCTTCGACAACACATAAGTATTGTATCATAACATAAACAGTGGCTGAGATGATGAGGCCATCTTTTTTAAAAGTATATCGTAAACAATTTCTGGGATGGATATTGGCTGCTGCAGTCATTTCCGGGGCACTGTATTATGGCATTGATAAAAAGATTATTGTTTTTGCTGCATTTGCGGTTAGCATTTTCACTGAAATTTTCGTCGGTATTGGGGTGTTGGTTGCCGCAATACCCTTTGTGGGGCCCCTAATTATAAAAATTGTTTCTATTCCCATATTCTGGGTCTTAAACGCCCTGGGCACTATTGTATCTGGTGTCGCCATAAAAAAAGGATATGCAACTGAACTGGCGAAAGGCAGGATTGTGACCCTGGGGCTTCTGATCGGAATGATCATTGGTTATATTTTAGGACATTTTATTCCTCTACAATGAATATTTTAATTTTACAGGGACCAAACCTGAATATGCTTGGTTTAAAATCTTCCAAAACAAAAGCAAACGTAACCCTGGATAAGATAAATAGAGCACTGAAGAAACATGTAAAGGGAAAAAATGTTAGCCTGAAGTTTTTACAGACACATAAACAATTCCAGGCTGTTAATTTTTTACAGAGAAACCGAAATTGGGCGGACGGAATTCTATTCATCCCAACTTCCTGGGCCAGAAACGAATTTACTATTCTAGAAACACTGGAGCTTATTAACCTTAAAACAGCTGTTGTGTATTTCAATGAACCGTTCTCCTTTGGCACAGATGAGCAGGAGTCAATCATAGTTGGAGATTATATTCAATCATTTTCTGGTGATCCTTTAGAAGTATCTGTTGCGGGATTGGAGCACCTTTTATCCTAAATGAAACTGCTAATATCTCTAACTTTTTTCGGATATGTGCTGCATTCACAGCCAGGAGAGCAGTCCAGGAATTCGCCCATATCTATTCTGTCTATAATTCAACAAAAACAGGAAGTTCTTGAAACACCTGAGCTGGATTTTGATCCTGAATGGGTGGATTCATTAAAACTGATTCTGCCCTGTGATGGTGTGTCAGTACCCAGGCGTACCATGCGCCTGCCAAATGCGCCTCGAGATTATAGGAGCGGAATTCATCGCGGGATTGATTTTTTTGCTACCTGGGGGACACCTGTAAAAGCAGTCGCAGATGGTGTAGTGATTCGGGCGGATCACTATTATGTAGAAGTACCGGCGGAGTTCAGAGAAAACTTGCTTTCTACCAGTGCCAGAATAGGTAATACACCATCCGATATTTTTAACAGTGTGCTGCTGGGAAAGGCTGTGTTTTTAGATCATGGTTTTGATTTGGTGACCGGGTTTAGAGTGATAACCATTTATGCACATTTATCTCATATAGAAAATAATGTAAATCCGGGGAATCTGATCAAGGGTGGCGACTTCGTGGGAAACTCCGGCAATACCGGCATGCGGGAGAGTACTCTGGGGTCTAGGGCAGGATCCCATTTACACTGGGAGATGATTTTACAAAAAGGGGAACAGGAAATTTATTTAGGGCACAACATTCCTAACCCAGAACTTTATAATATGCTGACTGCCATATTTAATTAGAAGCTGTTAGAAATAAAAAAGGGCAGGTATTACCTGCCCTTTTTTGGTATAGTTTAACGTTATTTAAAAACCCATCCGCATTGCCAGGACTTGGTTTGTTCCAAAATCCCCAGCAGGCATCATAGAAAAATCAACTGACATATTCATACCAATAAGACTTTGCAGGTTCAAAGATCCTCCAAAAGATAATCCATCCAATGGATTCACGTACCAATCAGAATTTACAGCATCCACCGCAGCAAGGCCCTTGCCCAATGGTCCCTGTTCCTTGGCAACAGTTGATGTCTGAAAGCCAACAGCAACCGATGCTAGAGTCCCAATGTCGTATGAAGCTCCTGCTTTTATTTCATCCGTGGCATAGTAATTACTGGTGAAGGTAAGGCCTAAATTAGCGCCAGCAATATTGTATGTAAGACCCATATCAAAAGTGAATGGAAGATCAAAAGAAGCAGCGTCTACCTTATAATATTCCACTGGCCGATCACCATCCTGTGCTGTAGCCAATATACCTAGGCCTTCCCCGCCATATTGCATGGGTTGGCCAAAGTTTTTCAGGGCGAATCCAACGTCCAAGTTCTCCATACCAAGGAGACCCTGATACTGGACCCCTAAGTCGAAAGCAGTTGCATTGGCGGATACCCGTCCAAAGCTCTCCCGAACATAGTTAACATTGATACCAACACTGGTATTATCAGATAAATTTCTTGATGCCGTTACACCTAAAATCGAAAAATTAGGTGTGAAGACCTGACCAGTACCATCGGGAAAGAAGGCTGTTGTTTCATCGATATCACCAATGTCAAACGTTCGAACGCTTACACCAGTTTTCATACCCAGAAAATCTACCGCTACTCCAAAGAAGTTGTTCTGAATATCAGCGATATACTGACGGTTTGAAAAAATAGCATCTACACTATTTTCAGTACGGGCCAGACCAGCTGGATTCCAGAAAACTGCATCCATGCCAACTGCGTTTGCCACAGCACCGCCACCTGCAAGATAGCGAGCACCCTGAACAATCTGCAATTGCGTAGCAGAAGCTGTTCCCATCCTGGATCCCTGCCCAAGAGCCAAAGAGCTGATCATCAGTACTGCAGTGACTGATAAAATGATTTTTTTCATTTTGTTCTCCATTAATTTGATTGATTAATAGTACTTGAGCACTTGTGTTTCCTGAACAAGTGCAAGCTTTAAGATTTTTTCACTGTCTCCGGAAGAGACCCGAACAATATAGAGTCCGCTTGCCACAGGATAACCATACTGGTTACGAAGATCCCATTCAGCAAACTGGCTACCATCATCTGTTTTGTCAATTGATTTAACAAACGTACCGCCCAATGTATAGATATCAATTGTTGCGGTCGTTGGTAAATGATTGAAAGAAACAAACTTGTTATTCCTGCTGGTTTCCAGCTCGTGGAAGCCATAGTAAGGATTTGGATAGACCTGCACATTGGCAACATCGTTGGAAGTTCCTGTTGAACCTTTTGTGGTAGACCAAGTGAACTCATCCTGGCCAATCTGAATTGGGTTTGCGTATTTGAATTTCACAGTATCACCAGCCATCCAATCTGTTTCCCACCATACTACATTCCAGGTGAGTGCATCTTCATCAAGTGCAGCTTCAGATTCAGCATGGGGTTTCATGATAAAGTGAGTATACATACGATCATAGGGATTGAATGCATACACTGTATCACCGGCGTCGTAGCTTTGAAGACGGTCGTAGATCGTGATATCGATCTGTCGTGGACCGCCTTCATCTTCCATATCCCATACTGAAAACGGAATTTGAATCCTGAAAGGCGAACCATCACCAGGGTTGTTCGGATCAGGATGTAGGGTAAAGTCCCCCACCCTAGAACCATCGATCCATGCAGATGAACCGCCAGAAACAATAGGTCGATAGATAATACCATTAACATCTTCGTAGTCTCCGTAAACACCGTCAAAAACACAGTGAACATCTCTCTGGAGATAATCTACAGCAGTTATACCAGATCCCCAGGTATCAACAGCCTTAGCCGATGCAGCCCAACCGGATGCCAGATAAGAATCAATATCGTAAGAGCCGCTCCCGACTGCTTCGCGATCATAAGCATCATTGGGTGAAGCATAGCCACCCACGACGTTTACGGTAAATCCTTCTACAGTTTCCGCAGCAGTTGTATTGTGGTGCAGCGCTGATGCATTCTCGGCAGAAGTTCCGTCCCAGATATCAGAACCGCCAACAAAGGTCTGCTTTTCAAGGAGTGCAACACCATCCGTTGTATTGTGAAGGTTCCAGTGTTTTTCTACCTGGACATAATAAGCGAGGGTTGATATTTCAGCTGTCCCTTCAGCGTTGATAGTTTCTGACAGGATCTCGCCATTACAATCTTCACCGATTCCATAACTTTCACAGGTTTCACAGTTTCCGCCACCGCCAACAGACGTATCAGCACACCACCACGTGGCCCAGCCGTCATCATAGATCACATAATCAACATTGATGGGGTTAGCAGGGAAATCCACTGGTGTATCAATATTTACATACAATACTTGGCCACCTGAGAAATAACCGTATGCGGATGGTGTAGAAGCACCAAACATCGCTTCATTATCTGAGAACATAGATGTGACTCCATCAGATGACTCATAGGCGTTATTGATCACGGTCCCTTCAGGGAAAACAAGCAGCACACCTTCAGCGTAGTTATAGTCAGGTGATTGAACATCCACATTGAATACAACATCAATGGTTCCAACATCATAAGATGTTTCAGCAACACCGGAGACGCTTGAGCCTGTCAGGTCAGTGGTTTTACCAGACCCTGAATCAGGATGTGTTGTGTGCCAGTTTCCATCAAGATCTAAGTAATAGGCCTGCTCAGAAAATGAAACTCTATACGAATCTCCTGTTAATGCATCAGGAGAAACAACATCTACGGATACAGACGCATTTGCAGTACCGGAATGAGTTACTGTGACAGCACTACCAAATGTATCGCCAGCAGTGTAACCCGGGTTGGGATCGTGAGGCACAACCGTGACCCTGGATTCTCCAGATTCTAATGTCTTAAACGGGCTGCCTTCATTATCCGACAGATAACTATAGGCTGTAACAGCAAAATAGTATTTAACCCCATTGGACATGGGTCGACCCCGTACTTCATCATAGTCTGTGTTGAAATAGCGTTGAACTCCTCCATCCGAACCGGTTTGCTTAACCACATTAACTACAAGGCCTGTCAATGGATCAACACTGGGATCAAGAATATTCTGGATCAGGTTTACTTTATCATAGGTAGCAACTTTCACACCTTCAGTCAATGGTGAACCTGCTCCCGGCAATTGATAAACATTATAGCCTTCAAATTCAAAACCAGCATTTACCGTTGCTTCCGTTGCAGTTACGGCTGCAGCATCACTTCCCCACTCTAGAGAAATATTCCCATCCATTGCAAGACCGCTGGCCGATGGAGCCGTAGGAGCACTGGGAAGAGAAAAATTCTGATCGTAGGCATACTGTGCGTATGTATCAACATATTTTGCAACTGAAACGGATGAAACAGCATCCAAGCCTGTACCTGCAGCAAGGGCAAGCACAACATCTGCTGTATCACCTTTAGTAATAGTGTAGGGTCCGCTGGCCATTACCAGGCGACGATCCCCAGGAGGAAGCTGCACACCATCGATCCAGCCTGATCCTGAGACAGGATCACCGGCTAGGGCAAAGTTTGTTACTTCACCTGTGGAAAGATCCGTCCAGGGAATCTGAACCGGATACTCCGGCCGAGGCAGATACCCTTCCATCAAATTATAAAACTGCAATGAACCGTTGTAGGAAGACAGGTCCGGGTCACTTATGGAAGAACCGGCCCCAAAGTATGTAAAGGCTGTCATAGGCAGGTATTCACTGAAATCACCGTCACCATCAATATCCAGATTGTCTACCGGTCCCTGGAGGAAGTCGTATCCGCCAGCAGGACAGGGCAGGTTATAGATACCGTTAAATACACCGTCTAAACGGTTACCATTATAAACATAACCAAATGAGAGATCAATATCACACCCTACATAGTCATCAGTATAGGTCCCCAGGTCTGGATCAGACCACTGCGTAAAATACACGGTATCTAATACTTCTGGGTCTAAATACTCAGAGCTTGCTTCAAATCCTGTGTAGACCATCCGGGCTTTCTTAAAATGAATATTGCCCAGCGGATCAGAAGCGCCATAAGCATAGGCCCACATGGTTAGCTGCAGCTCTACACCTACCGGATCAGCACCATACAGCTGAGGTGATGTATTGGAAGTGACACCTGTTGGGGTACCGTTCGCATCAACAATTGTAGGAAGATCATTGGCAATGGTCCACAGGGTCTGGTCTGCACCAGGATATCCTGGGATATCGCCATTGGTCCAGCTGGCGGAACCAGCATCCCACGAAGCAGGCTGATACCCGGCTGTACCATTGAGCTCTTCATAGGGAGCACCCCAGTCAGCAGGCCAGTTTTGCCAATCATAAGCATATTGGTCATAAATAGCCTGTATTTGATCAGCAGTAATATCAGCAGTGGTTACAGCATAAAAATTGGCCACATCCTTGCTTAAATCACCAGATTCGTAATCTGACCGGACACGCCAAGCATGATTGTTGGCCGGATCATCTGCACCGGCCACGGTGCCGTCTGCATTGTAAATAACGCGACCTGCTTTCATACCGTGGTAATAGGTGGATCCACCCACGCGCACTGGGGCTGCTGCGGGATATTCATTGGCCTTGACACCCCAAAGCATTCCATCCTCGTATATCAAACCACCGGTAAAGATGGGATAATCTACCTGCTCACCATTAGGACTACCTTCGGTTGTTCCGCCGCCATCTTTATAGACCCAGGAAGCCATGTTATTGATATTAAGTACAGATATGGTGGGATTCATGACATCCGCATCATCCAATGTCTCCATTGAGCGTGTTGCTGTAGTGGTGGCTACAGAACCACGGGCAAACATGGATGATGAGATGAGCAGTGCTCCAACCATAATAATTGTTAAATAAGGTTTTAGTTTCATGGTTTTTAGTACCCTTTTATTTAATCAAACTGTTAACGTTAAAAATTGACGCTGGCGCCAAATTTTACGATGCGGGGAGATCCCCAAAGATCCCGGCCAAAGTCACGGGCATAATGTTCACGATTTTCAAGGTTAACATTTCTGTAGAGGTCTACATACATGTCACCATTGGCAGCGACAATTTCACTGCTCAGGGCTGGATCAGTAAGGAAATTGTCATCATACGCATTCCCGGAACGGGAGTATACATTGATAACATTCCGATTGTTCATCAAATTTTCAACATAGGCAAAAACCTGTACGCCCACTCCACCAAGACTGAGAGTGTAGTCCACTTTCAAATTGACAAAAGACTGCCACGGAGTTGTGGATCCGCCTATAGGCTCCTGCGGTTCTCTTGAACGTGCATCCTGTAAGAGTGCACCTTCATTGGCTGCACGCTGACCCATGCCACCATCACTGAGGGTGAACGGATGTCCGCTGTTAAACTTGTACTGCAGGTTCATGCCTAATCCTGACAATAGATCCCCTTCGCCAAATCTGTAATCCATAGATACAGCACCGCGATGTTCGTTGGTGTAGTACAATGGGTTAATCATCATGGGAGGAGGTGTCAAGGCATTCTGGTCCAGGTTTCCAGCGTTGGAGTTGGGGTCCGAGTTCACACCCCGGGCATCAGACCAGGTGTATGACGCATAGGACATCAGGCGACTGATACGGCGTGTTCTTAAGGTGAATTCGAAACCATTCACTGTCGTGAAATCACCATTCTCATAGTAGTATGCATCTGAAGAAGCACCGTATGTATTATCGATACCTATCTGATTACCAAAACCAAGGACAACCTGACCGGTTGTATTTTTCGCGAATGCAGTTACATCAATAGCTGCATCGGGCAGGAACTGGTAGCTCATGCCCACTTCGTACTGAGTCGTTTCTACCGGATCCAAATCAAATCCCATGGGATCAGGAGTATAATTCTGTCCACCCCATACCAGGTGCATATAGCGCGGCGAAGCATAGGGTAAATCGAGCTCCGGCATCTGGGCAAACTTCCCATACTGGAGGTGAAATACAACTTCATCCGTCACCGGGAATGCCAGTCCTAAGCGCGGCTGTAGAATGCTTTTTGTATCGGAATCCAAAAACTCACCATCAATAATCCCTTGGTTGGTTTCATCCCAGCCCGGATTTTGTGGATCCTTCATTTTCCAATCGTCCAGGTTGAATTGATCCATACGAACACCAAAACTGACCACCAGGTCGCCGGCTTCGTATTTATCATTCACATAAAAAGACATGGATGAAGGTTCTCTTGGACCATCTCTACCGTCATCGGATTCATTACCGTAATCATCGTAGCCAATCTGGCCACCCCTGTTATTAAGTCGCAATTTTTCCGTCACATCAGCATTTTCGCCACCTGCAGCAGCATCCCGTGAGACTTCCCCAAAAGCTATCATACGGTTTATATTTTCCATGGCACCTGTGCTAAGGTAATATTTACGATAGGAATAATTTTTCATATCAAACCCGGCACGGATCTCATGATCACCACGCTGCCAGGTAAGCCCGGCATCAATACCCAGTGTGCTGCGATTGTTCTTGCTCCAGCCTGTGGTAACATCTCCTGTTCGAGCAAATGGGAACAGACCAACATAATAGCTGGTTGGATCAGTATAGGCTGTTTTAAAATTATCATATTCGGCGCCTTTAGCTGCAACAGATGCAGAATCATGCCATGTCAGGGCATCACCAAAATTACCTGGTTTGCCAAACAAACCATCGTACCCTTCATAGGTACGGTTCAAAGAGCTCACACCAACGGATACGAACATGTCTGAACTCAAGAAATAATTGGCCCGAGCTGAAATCAGATTCAGAGTGCGTTCGCTTTCCGGTTGTCGATCTGTATTAAACATATTATACACAGGCAGTGAATTACTTTCATAATTCGTGTTATCGACCACCCCCGAAAAACGAAAGTTTAGCGGACCAAAGTCCATGGTGGCAGTACCATTTACCTGCAGATTGTCCTGGGCACGGTGAGGAATGCTTGCTCCATCGTCCGTATTAAAATGTACCTGGATAGTATCACCATCAGGAGTAACCCCTGATTCATAGCTGGCAAGATTATCTGCGGTACCATCACCATCCATATCAATCATAAAGTCTTTATAAAAACTTGGGTCTCTGTCATCGGTGTGCGATTGACGCAGGGCTGCAAAAAGTTTAATCGGACCTGCCGGACCTCCGATTACTGCTGTGATATCCTGGTGTCCAAAATCACCTGTTTCAAAACGGACATTGCCGCTGTATGAATTGCCTCCGGTTCTCATTGTCTGGCGGACAACACCTGAGTTTGCGCCACCCACATGGGCACCATAACCACCGGCTTCTACAGCAATCTCTGCCAGTGCTTCAGGAATCGCAGAAATATCCCGTCCTGCATTGATCACATCCGTGATCTGGGCACCATCTAGTGTGTAGGCGACTTCAGAAGCACGGCCGCCGCGTATATGCAACTGACCATTGGTGATTGATACACCTGCCTGCAGATCAAGCATCCCTGTTACACTTCGGGAAGCTGCATTCTGGATTTCTTCTGCGTTCACACTGCGCACTGAGTTGGTTGCGCTGCGCTCAACCAGTCGTTTTTCACCAACGATCGTTACAGCTTCACCTGCAATTGCCGATGTTTCCAACGAAAAATCCTGTGGTGTGTTAAGATTTGTTTTTACTTCCACATTAGACGTGGTTGTGTTTTTATAACCGATATAGGATGCGGTCATTGAGTATTTTCCTGCGGGAACATTCAGTATGGTGTAATCACCATTTTCATCTGTAGCAGCACCCCTTGCTGTTCCATCAACCTGTACGTTCGCACCAGCAAGTCCAGCCCCATCAGATGAAGAGACGCTACCGCTGATTTTTCCAGTTGTCTGTTGTGCCATGAGAAATGATGTTAGGAATATCACTACTGACACGAAGGAGGTTTTTTTCATGTTTAAGCCCCTATGTTATGGATTGTTTATTAATGATTTATTTCAAAAATATTAATATTTCAGAGAGAGAATGCCCAAAATTTGACCATGGCCAGAAGCGTGTACTGCTCCTATCCCAAGATATAATTCACATTACCCCAAGAAATCAACCAAGAAACCTAAACGAGGTTTTTTGGCAAGTCAAGATAAAATATGATTTTCAAATTTGGGGCTAATCCAACGTTAATACACTAAAAACAACTAGATTATTCCATGCGCTATTATAAATTTCTATCACTGTGTAATGAATTATAGTCTGTTTCTTTTTAAAGATTCAAAACCTGGTTTGGTTTTTCCATGGATAGATGGATAAGTATATGATCTACGGAATCCTCCTCTTTTATTTTGTATTCATGATTGGCATCAGTGTTGCGATCTCTAAAAAAATTCAAAACAAAACGGATTTCTTTGTAGCGGGTCGTAAACTACCTCTCTGGCTCTGTACAGCAACATTAACCGCAACATGGTTTGGCGGAGGAACCGTTCTCGGTGCTGCAGGAGCTGCTTATACCCGTGGAGTAATAGGTGTCATCGCAGATCCATTAGGCGCAGCTCTATGCTTGCTGCTTGCAGGACTTTTTTATGTAAGAACCATCCGAAAAATGAAAATCCTGACTATCGTTGATTTTTTTGAAATACGGTATGGCAGGATATCTGCTCAATTTGCAGCCCTTGCTCAATTAATTTTATTTATTGGGTGGACAGGGTCCCTCCTCTTATCTATGGGAATAATCATCGAAAACGTAGCCGAAATACCACAACACTATTCTATGATACTTGGGACAGTAATTGTGTTAATATACACGGTCTTAGGTGGCATGTGGGCCGTGTCCATTACAGATTTCTTCCAAATCCTGATTGTGATGGTGGGTCTTGTTTTGATTGTTCCGGCGCTCAGTCAACAGGTTGGGGGCATTGGTGCTGTTTGGGACTCTATTCCAAAAGATAAATTAACATTTCTGCCACAGAACACAGGTACTAAGGTATGGCTTGAGTACATCCAGGCATGGGTTGTCATCGGCCTGGGCGGTATTGCAGGACAGGA
>Ga0209445_1001034_pt1 | contig 15292 bp, 20 predicted proteins | sample MarorgKNORR_S2LV_4_FD_188223 | JGI IMG/M metagenome (GOLD analysis project Ga0209445, IMG submission 188223) | Marine microbial communities from the Southern Atlantic Ocean, analyzing organic carbon cycling - NADW_A/KNORR_S2/LV (SPAdes) (version 2) | ecosystem: Environmental > Aquatic > Marine >...
ATGCATTTGTGACCAGGACGTCGGCAGTTCCAATCTGCCCGCCCCGACCAGATATAACTTAGGCGTGGCCTAGTGTCCGCTGTTTTCCCCGATATACCGGCAATTGCAGCAATCACCGCAGCAATCGGGTGAAATAGCCCCTCATTGGACTCTTGGTAACGGTCATAGATTCGCCACTTGGTCCCGCCGCACCGTAACCACCCTCTCGTCATCCAGAACCACGTGATAGCCAGCAGCGTAATCTCATCTCGCCACCGTAGACACCGGTTACACCCGGTGGCAATAGCAAGATGTCAGGCAGGGTAAACATCCCCACTGCACCCCTTAGCGGTTCCTGAGACACAAGTAATCCACCGCCACGAATTTAAGCCCCCAAAGGTCCTCTCACATCCATCACCGGTCCATAAGAATATCCTGCCGGAAACTGCTATCCTGGGGTAATCCCGAGGAACATTGGCCTCCAGGAGGCGTCGTCAGACTTGCTGATTTATGGTGACAGGATAGGTAAGCTGGGGAGATTGGTCCCCGCGTGTGACGCCGTCATATTCAACTCCACAGGGGAAAAGGTGTTGCTTACCCGCCGCACTGACAATGGCCAATGGTGTTTGCCCGGAGGAGCCATGGACCCCGGCGAAAGCGCTTCCGAGTGTTGTGCCCGGGAGGTCCTGGAGGAGACTGGATTAGTTGTCAGTGTCGGCAGGTTGATTGGTGTTTACTCCACTCCACACCGAATCTCTGAATACGCCGACGGGAATCGAAAACAAGCCCTCGACCTAGTCTTTGAAGCGGTGCGGATTAGCGGGGAGCTCAGTGTCTCTGATGAAACGACGGAACTCGGATACTTCTCACCAGAGCAGATGAAGTCCATGGATGTGATGGAATTGTTCCACGAGAGGGTCAATGACGCTTTCACAAGACAGGGGGCGGCGTTCCTACGCTGATTTGAGCATTATCAGAAGAGGGGCTTCAACATCGTGACTACGTATAAACCTACAATCGCCAGGTACTGGTGCGTTACCGACTTGGAATGCACCGGACTTGAACCCGAACGGCATGAAATAATACAGGTTGCCCGGGTGGTGATAGACACGGTGGACAAAATCATGGTTCCTGGCCTGACGATGTCTGAGTACATCCAACCCACCCGATGGGATCAGCGCGACAATGTGGCAATGAAAGTCAACGGACTGACCCTTGGGAAGCTTCAAGCCGAGGGAATCTCGGCAAAGCTGGCGTTGGAAGACTTTGGCCGTGGTGTGGACTGGAATGAAACCGTGCTGGCCGCTTGGGGCGCGGATTTCGAGACTAAGTTCCTCCAGGATGCATTCCGGCGGATCGACCGGGTCGTGCCGTTCAACTTTAAGGTGATCGACGTACGAAGCCTAGGACATTTTCCGAGAGCTAAGCTGGGTTTCACGGAATACCTGGGCCTGGGGGAATCTTGCGATCATTACGGCGTCCCCTTCGACAGCGGCAAGGCCCACGATGCCCTGTATGACGCCACCAAGACGGCGGAATTGGCCCTGGCGTTGCTGAAGTTGGACAAGTAATATTCCCTTGGCCCGGCCCAATCGGCTACGAAGAAGCCAGCAGTAGACAACCAAGGACGATAATCTTATGGTTCGGGATCAACAGTTGGCAATTCATGTCTGCCCGTACCGGCCAGATGAAACCTCTAGGTTTGGTTTGCCAGCGGCTCATCCTGTCCGTCTTTGGCCCACGACCGCAACTCATACGGGGCCGAAAATTTCCAAAGCTACTCCCACCGGTTGGCGGGTCGCGCTGGTACAAGGAAGAGCGCATCGGGAGTCGACGGGGCGTGCCGGAAATAGACTTAACCGGGCCGGGGCGTTAAACAACCACACACCAACAACCATGAGGAATTGCCATGACTACCAAGCGAAAGTCGTTCACCTATTCTTGGGGTAGCGGATACGTGGCCGAAGAAGCTAGGGTGGAAGGGGAGTATCACGTCCCCACGCTGCAACTACTGAAGTACACCGAAGGTGAGGCCGCCGGCAATTTGAGCGTTAGATTCTGCCACTACGGCCACGCCGGTAACTTCCGGCGGTCGCCGCTGATGATGTCACCTGACGAAATAGACATGATGCGGGAAGCACTGCACGAGACGCCGGAGCTGCGGGAGTTGCTACGGAGGTTGGTTGGGGATTAGGCGGAAATCCAGACGCAGGACACCCGGTTACCGGCGGTCCTAGGCTCCGGCCTAGCTTTCATCCCCCTCAATCCGAGCCGCAACAATTCCGTGGAAGTTTTACGATAGCAGTTACTGACCACCCGTCGATAACCTTGCGATCAATTGGCTAGGCCTCGCCATTTTCAAGCCCCTGCGCGGCTCCCGATACCCGTGGTCACGTTACGACCTCCCTCAGTCTTCCCCGGGACCCGCTCCGGTTACTTAGATTGCAGTGCAAAAATCTGCCACTGGGATGGCAGATATTGAGCTCTACTTCGGTTCCGTCCGTTGCGCCCTAAGCGAATAGAGGCTCAGCTGGATACCATTCGTTAGTCCAGAATGCATGTCCGCCGACAAAGCCCGAAATAAAGACTACCGCATCGAAGGGCCTCGTCTAAACCCCTCATCTTCTTGGCCTCCGGTAGGTATGGGCATGCAAGGTAGAACTGGCAAGCCATTCTCGGCCCTTGATTTCTTGGACGACAAGAACCGACTATCACAACGTGTCTTGATTGGACAAGCTGAATCGCCGAGCCCGATGGCCGACCTTCTTAGCTGAGTGGGTTCTAGTTTAAAATTGCTGCCATACTAGGTATGCACCTTCCTCCCATGCCCGCTGGACCGCCACGGTTAGAGCGCATCCTCTGAACACCTTCCCTGCTTAAATCTGATCGCCTGGGACAAACTTCATTGAAATAGAATTTACGCAATGGCGGGCGTTCTCCGAGGTAAGCCGTTCGCCAAAGAATACGTGTCCTAAATGTCCGCCGCAAGCACTGCACTCAATCTCCGTTCGATGACCGTCGGGGTCGGGTAGCTGATTGACGGCCCCCGGTATCTCTTTGTCGAAGGCTGGCCAGCCGCAATGAGCGTCGAACTTATTAACGGATCTGTACAGCTCCGCGTTGCAGCGGCGGCAGGTATAGGTACCCGTCTCGTAAAAGTCGTCATACTCTCCGGTGAATGGCCGCTCCGTTCCCTTGGATTCGATGATATACCGCTCTTCAGCCGAAAGCGGATTGTATTTTGAGGTATCCAACTTCCCTCCTTCCTAAGTCAACCGGCGGTTCAACAAGAAGTCCTTTTGGTGCTACGAATTCTACACCCACCCCAGTAACCGCGCACGGAGCTGGCTTTTTGGAGCGCCGGATTACCAATATTGTCTAAGACGATATGATTGGAGAAATCTACCCTCTCGACGTAACATTCTCTCAGTTAACTCCCGGGTACCTTCCACTTACTGACTAAAGTAGTAGTTGTACGGTGGTCTCTCGTCCTAAACACGACGTAGCCCATGTATTTGTTGGCCGCCAGTGGGAGATGGCCGAGCTGAGGGCGGCCCTTAATGATGCACCAACGGGTTACGGACGTCTAATCATGCTGGCCGTGGAACCAGGAATCGGGAAGACCCGCACCGCGCAAGAGTTTGCCGCGCTGGCCGAAGAACGAAGAGCACAGGTTCTATGGGGCCGGTGTTATGAGGAGGAAGAGGCGCTACCCCATTCGCCATGGGTACAGCCAATGCGGGACTATGTCCGACAGGCCGGTGCGGAGCAAATCACTGCGGAGATGGGACCCGGCGCCGCCAACATTACCGAGATCATAGTCGAGATAAGGGATGAATTGCCGGATCTGGAAACGCTTCCGTCGCTGGAACCCGAACAGGCGCGGTTTCGTTTGCTCGAGGAGGCCCTCACCTTATGCCGCAAGGCGGGATACCGGCCCGAGATGGCCTGGAGCTGCTGCGACTATGCCGATGCCCAAAGGCAGCGGGGCGCTGACGGAGACCCGGGCAAAGCCATGACATTGCTACATGAATCTCTGGCTATCTCAACCGGACTGGGTATGCCTCCCCTGATGGAGCGAGTAGCCGAGCAGTTGGAGTTGAGTCAGGCCCAGCCGGAAACGGCCCCGGCCTACCCCGGCGGCCTGACTCAACAGGAGGTTGAGGTACTGAGCCTAGTTGCAGCCGGCAAGAGCAACGCCGGCATCGCCGAAGAACTGGTGGTCAGCCCCAACACCGTAGTGCGCCACGTGAGCAACATCCTGGCCAAAACCGGCTCATCCAAGCGAACCGAAGCCGCACGGTACGCCGCTCAACACGGCCTGGCCGAGTGACCCCACCACCATCTCCAGGCCCTCCAGGCTCGGTTTCTCCAATTTTTCTCCCTTCGCCGCGCCTCAACTAATGGTTTATTGCTATATCCCCAAATTCTCCGCCGAATATGGGTTCCCAAAGATAATTGTTTCCTTCGATGTACCCCAGCTCTGCTGGGTCTAATCAGTTGACACAGTAAGTCACCGGCAGGGGAAAACGATGAAAGCGCAGAACGAGGACTTAGAACAGCAACTCCAGGAGACCCAGAAAACCAGACGCGGTGTTAGCTACGCTCGCACCCAGCAACAACCATGACGAAATTCGTCGAATACTAGCTACAAGTCTAGTCCCGCGGCTGTCAACCCGGATGATTAGGGAAATCAGAGAGAGCGGCCGGACGTTGTTCGGTCATCTAGAGCATCGGCGAGTTGGCCTAGGGCTTGGGACAGGTTACGGAGTGTGTCCGCCACAGCGGTTGAGCTAGGAGTTGAACTCTCCCCGTCTCCCCGTACTGATGAAAATTCAATTAGAATATTAGATACTTACTAGAAGTGGAATCCCCGCATTAGGATTAGTCAGCGCTTCCTGAATGGCTCATGGAATCCGTCCAGGTTCCTGGGATGGCTGCGCTATTTCTGGGCTACCCGGAATTGTATTACTGGAGGAAGGGCAATAGATAAGACGATTACCTCGGATGGATCTAGTTCTCAAACCGTGACCTTGTTGGCAATCCGGCCACACCCGGACGATGAAAGCACCTCGACCGGCGGCATGCTCGCCTATTACTGCGCGCGAGATGTGCGGACCGGGGTTGTGATCTGCACCGGCGGCGAGGAGGGTGAGATTCATGACCCAGACTTGGACCCAGTGGCAGATAGATCGAGGTTGCGGGAGTTCCGAACCCAAGAGGTGAAGAATGCCTGTGCGATCCTGGGTGTGGCTGAGCTCCGGATGCTCGGCTACCGGGATTCGGGGATGGCGGGTACGCCGGCCAATCAACACCCGGAAGCGTTCGTGAAAGCGGGACGACTTGAGGCAGCGGGCAGATTGGTCCGGATTATCCGCGAGCTTCGGCCAAGTGTCATCGTCACCGAGCCACCCGGGGGAATGTATCCTCACCCAGACCACGTAATGTGTTATGAGATTAGCGTTGATGCCTTTCATGCCGCTGGGGATGCTGACGCTTTTCCGGAGGCCGGGCCGCCGTGGCGGCCAAAAAAGTTGTATGGTGTCGCACAGATCGACGACGGGGCCTGGGAGAAACTGGTGCCCAAGTTCATCCATGCGGGATTTGATATGGACTGGATGGAGCGTACGCCGCGCCGTTCCCGGGGACCTGGCCCCGAGACGGCCACGGTGGCGCTGGATGTCCGGTCTTACAGTGGACAGCACCGCCAAGCTATGCTCGCCCATCGCACTCAAATCTCACCGGAGAGCTTTTTGGTCAACTTGCCCCCAGAGCTGCGCCGCCTTGCCTTTGCAACTGCTTACTTTATTAGACTTTCCCCTCCCTGGACCCTGGGGGAGCACGAACCGGATCTTCTTGACGGGCTGGACTAGACGCTCTGCGTGGTGTGAAGTTTGGGACCGTTTATGTAGCAGGTTGCCAATAAGAAATGGATATGGGTCAAATGGCAGATTCCGCACAGCGTTTTTGGACGAGGTTTGAAGCGAGCGTAAAAAATTCTTCGGACTAATTTACCTATCATGGTGACACTTACCAGGCAACCGGAGATAAAACTGTGCTTGCAAATAGTGAACAGCCGACTCTCCCCCGTCTCCCCGTCTAACGTAGCGGCAGAAGGTGACTTGGGCGGGGTTTAAGACTTCCCTTCTCATTCTACCCAGCCATTTAGCGGGATGATGTCAATGTAGAGGTATCCACGTTCAATCTTCTCTAGACTCATGCTCCCGTCGCGTTCACCACAGATCCTTCCTTCCCTAGGGGGAATCGCAACGATAAACGGCCCCGTTGATACCGGGGCCGTTTTCAATTCCATTGTTGATGGCAATCCAGAGCCTGTAATTACGGCTTGTTGCAACCCGCCGGCGGGATAAGCTCAGATGCTATTTACAGAATTGGCCGTCCAATTGGCAGGCCGTTTCATAGTCTGCCCTAGCTTTCAGATCCTGTCCGATCTTGGTATGGGCGTCCCCCCTTAGTGTAGTAGGCCATTGTGTGGTCAGGCTTTAGGCTGATCGCCGCATCGGGTCAAAGAAGTCCATATCGGATTGTGCACTTATACTGTATGCCTTACCGGGAAGGGCACGGAGGGTGGTGCTATTAGGGTCTAGACCGATGGCAGCGTTGTAATTCTCGATAGCCTCCTCCCTAAAGAAACAGCACACTCTTAGACATCAACAGGCAAAAAAATGGGAAGCCTCCCCACGATCCGCAAAGCTGAACTGCCGGACGCAGAAAGCATCAAAGCATGCGTTGTTGCTGCGTACCAACGTTACATACTCCGCATGGGCCAAGCGCCTGGCCCGATACTCGACGACTACTCACAAGTGGTAATCCGCCACCAAGTATTTGTGGTAGAGGAAAGCGGTCCAGTGATTGGCGTTGTTGTGCTGGTCTGCAACGAGGAAAAGATGCTGCTGGACAACATCGCGGTTCAACCCAATTGCCAAGGCTAAGGTTTGGCCCACCAACTAGTGGACTTTACGGAAAACGAAGCGTTGATACAAGGATATTCCAGTCTGGAACTGTACACCCATGAAAGCATGACAGAGAACATAGATCTGTATGAATCGTTGGGATACATCGAAACAAACCGGCGGACTGAAAGTGGGTACAGCCGAGTATACATTGGCAAAAACCTGCCGTGATGGTTTGGCCAGGTGAGCACGCAAGTCGGAGTTACACTTCAAGAACGGTGATCGCCGATACAGGAGAAACCCTAATGAGTGACCGGGATGGTTTACCCTTGCTCAGCGGAGTCCGAGTAACTCCACTTCAAATTTCAAAGTAGCGCCCGGAGGGATGACATTACCTGCGCCTCGGTCTCCGTAGCCCAGGTCGGCCGGGATTATTAGCTCTCGTTTCCCACCGACTTTCATCGTCCCGACACCTTCGTCCCAACCCTGAATCACTTGTCCACGGCCAAGAAGGAATTCGAAGGGCGTGCCACGATCCAACGAGCTGTCGAACTTGGTGCCGTCCAATAGCCAGCCAGTGTAGTGAACGATGGCGGTCGCCCCTGCGCGTGCTGCCTCGCCTTCTCCTACCAACAAGTCTTTATATTGCAACCCCGATTCCGTGGTAGTGGTATCACTAGATTCCATTTGAACCTCAACTGTTGGATTAGGAGCCGCGGACGGGGAACAAGCAACTCCCAAGATAGCCAGGAAGGCAACAATCAAATACCAACGCATAGTTCCAACCCTTGCCTCACTGTGTTGAGCGCACGATCACCGAGCGCCCAAATATAGTAGCACACCCTCCAGATTCGATATTGAGCTATCTGGGTGGAAGCGTCTCTTTACAAGCGTAGTAGACGATCGGCGTTGCCGCTGAGAATCTTTGTCTTGTCTTCAGCCGACAGGGGAATCGTGGGGATCCAGTCGATGGCCGGCTGGTTCAAAACGAAGGGATAGTCTACCGAAAACAGAATCCGGTCGACGCCCATTTCCATCACGCAGCACAGCAGTGCTGGATTGGAGAAGTTTCCGCTGGTGGTTATCCAGAAATGCTTGCTGAAGTAGTCTCGAAAGGAGAACGACGTGTTTCGGTTACCCTGCCTGGCAAGCGCTTGGTCTATCCTCCAGAGGGAAAAGGGCAGGGATTCCCCCAGGTGGCCTAGGATAATCTTCACATCTGGGTAGGCGTCGAACACCCCGGACAGCACCAACCTGATGCCTTGGGTAGCCGTCTCCACGGTGAATCCCCAGGCGGCGGTTAGCAATCCGGGAAATTCGTCCAGATAGTCTTTGTAATAGGCCTCCACCACTGCCGGATGGGGCACCGCCGGGTGCATGTACAGCGGCACGTCCAGCGCCTGGGCCCGCTCGAAGATGGGCCAGAACCGCTTGTCGTCAAAGAACAAGCCGTTGGTCAACCCGTGGACCATAGCGCCTTTGAATTCCAGCTTGGCAACACAGCGCTCCAGTTCGTCGGCGGCCGCTTTGGGATCAGGGGTGGGCAGCGCGGCGAATGCGGCGAATCGATCCGGATGGGCGCGAACAATCTCCCTGAGCCGGTCGTTGGCTCCCTCAGCCAGCTTTACCGAAGTCTCCGCGTCTCCCCTCTGGGTGGAGGGAGCGCCATGGGAGAGCACCTGCATATGGATGCCGGCCTCGTCCATTTCCTGGATTCGGGCTTCCCCATAGTCATACAGGCGGTCCACGGTATCGGATTGCCTCCGAAAGGCGTCTACCTCGCCGAAGGACGCCGCCACTTCCTTGTCCCAATAATGTTCCTCGATGGCGACTATCCGTGGATTGTTGGGAGTTACCATTACTAGCTCCTCATTTCGGGCCACCCGGTCTCATCGCCCCAATGGGAATGGTCTTGATCTGATTGGCTTGCCAGGATCAAACAAATTGCCGTTCTCGTCCGCCACGCCGAGTAATTATAGCCGGGGAACGGCGCTTTGGGTCAACGACACCCCCGATCCAGAAACAGGACCTGAACAAGCCTAACCACAATTCGGTTCGACGGAGCCAACGAATAATGAGATCGAAAGATCCAGGGCGTACCATCTCTCTGACTGACCGGTTGTAAAAGGGCAAAACATTAGTCCATGCCAAACTGCATGGACTAACAGAAGTCACCTGATTGATGTCTAGAAGTGCGCGGTTACCGGCGTATGAGTTTTTTGGGAAGCAAGACCCAAAGCGCGAATAGTCCGATGAATGCTCCGGCTGCCGCTACTATCTCCATTACGCCTCCACAACCAACTTTATGTACACATGATGCTAAAAGAATGTTACGGAGGATTTAAAAATATGTTAAATCTTTGTTACGCCTGAAATTAGCCCGTTCGGCAAAAGGACTAGTCCTTTTGTCACCTCAAAATCATGCCAAATGGGTGATGCCGCCGGTGGTTTGGCGGGATAACATACTTACATACCAAGTGAGAGAAGAGGCTGAAATGTTTCCAAGACAGGCCACAGCCACCATGAAACGCAACCTAGCGAAAGCACGGGAAGCGAGGGTCCTAGAGCAAGCAGCCACCGTGAGCAGGCTTAGGCGGGTCGGTTCTCAAATCACTCGCGTCCGTCCAGGAACCGTGGCGCTATTCAGCCCATTGCTGAGGTCTCGTATTTAGACAAGGACAGGGCCGTGGCCAAGTTAATCGGCCATGGTGGCGCCGTACAGAATCGAATGCACTGCCGTAACGCGGAAAAGGGCCGGACGCATCGGCCTTTTTTTGTTATGTGAGCGGCCCAACTTCAAGATTACCCATGCCGGGTGATTCGCCCGGTTCAGTCCTCTACAAAGAGCAAGCTAAGAGTGGACTGGAACGTTGGAGGGCTTTAGCAATTTGGAGGCCAGGCATCCGGTGCATTCAACCTGATGCGGGGCGTTATTGCTGTCTCTGAGGCAATTGTTACAGTCACAGATATAGACAAAGTTACGGCCACAGATGGGACACACCGTGTTTCGCCCAAGTGATTGGGCCAGCATATCACGCAGCGTCAAGACGCGGTTCCTCGGCGCTTGGTTGGCCGTCTTAGTTGCCCCTCTTATATGAAGCGTAAGTAAGACAACGGCGCAATTGGATTAGAACCAGTATAGACAATGGGCTTGGAGATGCATCTAGGGTAGGGAATGCTAGCTTTAGTCGAAATGTCGGATCGTAGGGGCAACTAATCTGTGACGGCGAGTCGGGAATCCCTATGGTCCAGAACTCCATGGCCATTGGTGTCGGGATTGCTGACCGGGTATGTCTGGGGAAAAGATTCATTGAAGAACCGGTCGGCGGCCGTCTCCAAGATTTTCGCGTCGCTCTGAATCTGAGCGCTCTGTCCGGTGGACTCCAGGCCGTTAACGGACCCGGCAAGAACTCCGATGATGGCGAATACGGCCAACAGTTCGACTAGAGTGAAGCCTCTTTTCCGTCGTGTAGGATGATTCAGCAGGTTCCGATACCGGGGCGATATTCGGCGATGGGGGAACCCCGATCTAGCATTAATGGCCTTGGCTGGATTGGGGATCATTCAAAGCAGTAATTGACGGGATGAAAAAAGATCTGACGTCTCCCGAGATTCGGCAGACTCGGTCAAGGCTAATTACTTCATCGAACATGCCTAAAGGTTTTACCCAAGATTTTTGGGCATGTCTCATCTAAACCCTCGGCCGGCCTGCCGGATAGGGTATAGCCCCTGCAATCGGTATTCAGTTACGTAAGAAGCAACAATGGACCTCAGCGCTCAATTTGTTGGCCCGCCGGAATGCAAAAAGCGGATCAAGGTTGTCGGCTACTGTAAAATCAAAGCCATCCAGCGGCTTGCCGCCCTCCCTCCTGTTGTGTAAAATGCCCGCACGACGCCGGACAACGGCGTAAGCCCAGGCGTTATTCGGACAGGAGGGCCGCACCATGGACTTTGGACTAAAAGGTAAGCACGCCCTGGTCACCGGTGGTAGCAAAGGCATCGGTAAGGCGATAGCCAAAGAGCTGGCCCGGGAAGGCGTAGACGTGGTGATCGTCTCCCGCACAATGTCGGACCTGGAAGCCTCCGCTAGAGAGATTGAAGACGAAACAGGCACGCGGGTCATTCCCATGGTTCTAGACGTTACTCAAACCGGCCGGGTGAACAGCGTCATCCCCGAAGCTGCCCAGCAACTGGGCGGCCTGCATATTCTGGTCAACAGCGGGTCCGCCCCCGGCGGGTCGGCTTCGGCCGTCGGACCGATAGAAACGGTCAACGAAGATGACTTGATGAGCGACTTCGACGTTAAATACGTGGGGGCGCTAAGGTGCGCCCGCGCCTCCATCCCTCTGATGAAAGAGCAAGGTTACGGACGCATCATAAATATCAGCGGCGGGAACGCCCGCAACGCCGGGAACCTGAGCGGCGGAGCGCGCAACGTGTCCATGGTGCATCTAACCAAGACCCTATCCACTCAGGTGGGCCGTTTCGGGATCACCGTCAACTGCATCCACCCTGGCACCACCCGCACCGAGCGCACGCCGGAGTTGATAGAGTCCAGGGCTGCTCAATTAGGCATCGACATCGACCAAGTGGAGGCTACAGACTTTGCTCCCGGCGCCGCCAGGGGTAACGCCATTTGCCGCATGGTCGACGCTGCGGAGATCGCCTACCTGACCGTATTCTTGGCCTCGGACAAAGCCTGGGCCGTCACCGGTGAGCTCATTGCCGCCAACGGCGGCGTTGGCAACGCCGTCTATTACTGAACGCGGCTAATCACGACGAACAGGAAGTTGACGCAGACGATGGCTGAATCGAACCGTATTTTATTCATGGGCCGGGAATGGGATTCCATGGACACGGTGACTCGTATCCTGGAGGCGGTGGGCTGCACCGTAACCGGGACGGTTAGCGACGCTGTAGCCGTTGACTTGGCCGGCTCTTCAGACTACGCCGCTTTGATAATCGATGATGAAGTGCCCCAGGCGGACGGTCGTTACGTCACACGGGAGGCTCGAAAATTGAAACCGTCCCTAGCGGTAATCACGGTCCGCAGTCCGGAGTCGATCCTGACCCAGCTTCAGCAGGCGGGCGTGAGGCTATAAACCGGTTCAGGCCCAATCGGGGCCGGAGCTTCCGTCCCAGATATCCGGTAATGCAATGCTAGAACATAAGGGAATGAGATGGGGCTACGTGTTTCTGCGGTCTGCCTCTTATCTAGGTGAAGAAGAAGCTAGAGAGATAATGGTGCAGGCCGTGGAAATGTTCCTGGTGGGTGAGGAAGAAAGGCACATAAAAGCCTCGGGTTTTGATGGCCGGCTGTATACCGAGATGCGGTACGAGATTATAGGTGAGCTGGGAGGCCAACGGTTCGACGCCGACCTGGAGACGCCCTACGGACGTGATAAAGCTTCTTTCCTGGTCAGCGAACAGACCAAGGGACTAGGCGGAGCGATATCAAGAAACTAACCCTAGGTAAGCCCGACGGGTTATCTGATTGGAGGATATCAAGATGAAACTGCTGGTTATCTCAGGAGGAAGACATCCCTACGAAGAATCCACCCCGGTTTTGGAGCGTTTTTTGAAAGGCGCCGGCCACGACATCACCGTCACCGAAGACCCCTCGGTACTAGCTAATGCGCCGGACCTGAATAGCTACGACGCCCTGGTGTTCAATACCCGCCGGGAGAACATACCGGACTTCGGCGAATGGGCTTTGTCGAGCAGCGAGCAGAACGGGATGAAAGACTTCATCAGCTCTGGCAAGGGGTTTGTCTGTCTCCACATCTCCACCTGCCTGCCCGGCGGTTGGCCGGAATACCACGACATCACCGGGGGCGGTTGGATCTCCGGAACCAGCTTCCATCCACCCTACGGCCGGTTCACCGTCAACATCAGCAACTCCGGCCATCCTGGAGTAAATGGGGTCGCCGAATTCGACACCGACGACGAGCTTTACATGGGCTTGGCAATCACCGAGGGAAACGACGTGTTCCTCACCGGCCATACGGAAAACGGGACACATCCTTGGGGTCCGGACCGGGCACCCAAAGACATGCCCGGCGGGACCTTCCCTCTAGGTTGGACACGCCGATATGGCCAGGGCAAGGTTTTCACCCTGTTGCTGGGCCACGATGGAAAGAGCTTCGAATCACCGGAGTTCCAGCAGATCGTCCTGAACGGCGTCAACTGGTCCACCGCGTCGTAAAGAGACAAAAGGGTCGCCGGACCTAGTATTTACCGCAGAGACGTAGAGAGCGCTGAGTTTTTAGGTTTTTCGAAACTATCAGCGTACTCTGCGTCTTTGCGGTGAAATGACAGTCTCTTAAGCAACCACTGCTGTTTCATAGGAATGTTCACGGGTGTCGGGGAAGAGCTTCCAAGATGCCATCCACCGGTGCGTATCGTCGAACATCTCCTTGGTGTACGGCTCAAACACTAACCGCTCGCCTGGCCCAAATCCCTGAATATCTACCAGGTCATGGAAGCGCTCCGGCAGCTCATTCAGGAAATAATGTTTGTATAGCGCCGGGTCACGGTCTATGTCACGCTGCGCCCGTTGCAAGGCTTTGAAGTAGGCCGCCACGTCATCGATGTTGGCATGAGCGGAGAATAAGAAGCCGATCATAAACGTGGTGTCCACCACTTTCCGGAATCCCTGCTGCTCCATGGTGTAAAGCTGCGCGCCGAAGACGTTAGCTACCGGAATTTCCCGTTCCAGCAGCAACGACAACCGGTCGTTGGGGCCGCCGACGAATCTCAGCCTGATATCGTCGGGGCTGAGAAATTTCTCCAGCGCCTGAAGTGTCGAGAAATGGCTGCCTGAGTGGTAGCCTACGCCCACCTCCACGCCTTTCAAGTCTGCAGCGGTCCGTATGCCGCTTTCCGGAGCAGTATACAGTCCCGAAGGGGTGATAGAGTAGGCGTGACCCCACATGAGGCCGTGCCCTTGCGCCGAAGCATGACTTACTGCCCAGTGACAGGCGGCGCTGACGTCGCAGGCCCGTCCGGCTTCCATGCTTTCAAAAGCGCCGCTTTTCACCTCCACCGGTCCACCAGGCAGACCACCCACGGGCACGGGGGAGGTTTCGCCGGGGCCAAGCAGGCGTCCGTGGACGAACTCGTAATCCAATCCCTCATCTGTGAAATACCCTTTTTCCTCGGCCACCCATTCTTGCAATCGGCTGTGGGGTTGAATGCGAAACTTACTCATGTAGCCGCACCTCTTACGCCTTTAAACAGACGTTGCTATCGCCAGGTGATTGTACCATGTCACGGCCATTACGCCTGTTAGACTAGCCCAGGATCCTCATGAACTTGTTTTGCAGACGCTGGGCCGCCCTCGCCAATAGCATCACTTGGAGACGCGCTTCTCTGATCATGGGCACGAATTAAGTTGGAACGAGTAGTAATCATCGGCCCCAGTTGCTCGGGCAAGACCACCATGGCCCGGCGTGTGGCCGCCATATTACGGGCCCCACACATCGACCTGGACGCCATACACTGGCTTCCGGGCTAGCAAGAACGGGATGATGATGAATTCAGGGAGCTCACCCAAGCAGCGGTGGCGGCGGGCCGGTGGGTGGTAGATGGCAATTATGCCATGGTACGGGACATCGTCTGACCACGGGCCACCACGGTGGTATGGCTGAATTATTCTTTCCCAGTGGTCCTTTGGCGGGCGTTTCGCCGAACCTTGATCCGTAGTGTCGGCCGCCAGACAATATTCTCGGAAAACAAGGAAACAATAAGACGGTCTTTTTTCAGCCGGGAACCAATATTTTTAGGGGCATTCATGACCTATCGCCTTCGCCGGAATCAATTTCGGGCCATCTTCGATGACAGAGATTACCCTGAGGTGGAGTTCATTGAGTTGCGCAATCAAAGGGACGCCGACCAGTTCTTAACTTCCCGGCGGGACATCTGATAGCCGGGTGAGCAATTGGCCCAACCCGGTTGCGGCGCCTGCAGGTATCGGCCATAATATTCATGTCCGCATATTCGCGGATATTTTGTTGATTTTTCGCCGGAGGTAGCCGGTCTATTTATGGTCCAAAACGATGGGAATACACCGGTGTCCGGCAACGCCCAAAGAATGTTCGGTCCCCAGGCCGGGGTCTACGCAACCAGTCAGGTGCATGTCCGCGACGATAGTTTGGACGTATTACAAAGGTTGGCCGCACGGTCCGACAATGAGGCGTACGGTTGGGCCGCGGACTTGGGGACGGGAGCTGGGTTCACCGCTTTCGCCATGGCCCAATTCTCTAACCGCGTGGTGGCCACCGACCCAACACGGCCCATGTTGGAGCAGACCAGGCGACTGGGCCGGGAACGCGGGTTGGAGAATCTACGCTTGAGCCGGAACGTCGCCGAGTCATTGCCATTTGCCGGTGACAGCCTGG
>Ga0209445_1001035_pt1 | contig 15288 bp, 10 predicted proteins | sample MarorgKNORR_S2LV_4_FD_188223 | JGI IMG/M metagenome (GOLD analysis project Ga0209445, IMG submission 188223) | Marine microbial communities from the Southern Atlantic Ocean, analyzing organic carbon cycling - NADW_A/KNORR_S2/LV (SPAdes) (version 2) | ecosystem: Environmental > Aquatic > Marine >...
CCTGGGCTGGTTGCCTGGGCGGAGCGATGGAGGAAGGACCGTATCTAGGTCTAATACAGGCAACCGGGTTCGGCGATATGGAGATCATCGCACGCCACGTCCTCAGCCCTGAGGAACTCCAAGGGATGGCGCAGTGCCCGGGAAGCGACTTTACGCCCTCCCCTTTGCCGGAAGATCTGGCCGCCGTGGTTGGCAAAGTCCTGAGCATCAAGTTCAGGGCCACCAGGTGATAGGCTAGGGTTTCAGTTTGCCAAGGTGCAGGCACCTGAACCTATCTCATACCAAGGCCCGCTATTTGAGTGAGATGCCCTATTTTTTATACGTTACAAACTAAAGCCGATCTAGCATTACGACAATCGGAAAAATGTTTTGGAATTTGGGTGTACGGTATCGTTCGACTCTCCCCCATCTCCCCGTCCACTAGGCTACCTCGGCCAACTTACGTAACCATGATTCGATTCCGGAAACACTGATACCGGAAGGTAACAAAAGTAGGGTATCGGGAGATGGACTAGAGTCGAACTCGGCCTGAAACACGGGTTGGTCGTGTTGGTGTTGATGCGGTTGTCGGTTGCCGGGTCATCGAAGAATAAATAGTAGACTGGAGCCTGCCATTCCAGTTAAATGCAGAATCGGGACAACCGGCATGAGATCGTGTTCAGCCTGTATCATGGCTAGTGAATCAGCGTCATGCCCCAAAATATTACTCCGTATTACCAGGCTCGTAATTTCCCGCAGTGATCAACCCTCTCCGGCTTAAGGGATTTTTCCAGCAAGAATTGTTCGATTTCGATTCAAATTCCAGTACCCGGTAGGTTTAATTAACGGCGTCAGGTTGGTGATTGATGACGATCAAAGATAATCTCAATTACATATTGCAAATCACCGACTCAGTTACGACACGAACGTGCGCTGTTCGCCTGAAACCTGAAGACGTATCCCTACCATGGGAACTATTACTCGAGCGCTACCTTAAATCCCCTCCGATTGATGAGTTGCTCGAAAATCAGCGTATCACTCCTGAATCCGCCCGAAGTTTGTCCGCGATTCAAGACTTGGCGTACGTCAGCGATGACGATGGACGGCTCCATGACCTATTCCCCGGCACGAACGTCAAACAAGGCGACCAAACCTTAGCAACCGGGATGCCTCCTGAAGTGGGGTTCGGGCGTGCCGGCGAGATTGAGGTTGATGTGATCGACCTAACGCTGGACCGTTGGAATGTCGGTTATAGCCGCAATTTAGTAGGTTTCAAAAAAAGGAGGTGGGTTAAGGATGAGCCCGCCTATCTGGAATTTATCAGGTCATCAGTCGAACGCGACCACGGCGTATCAGACACTGACGCTATCCTTGAACTAGAATCTGCGAAAGACAGGCTTACTCTGCTTCGGTCCGTCTCTGAACGAATCTGGGAAGCCGACTTTGAGAGCTATTCGCGGTTCACCGGCCAAAAACTCATCTTCAAAACAGGAGATGAAACTGTTCTAAATATCATCGCAGGGGGCGGTGGCATCTGCTCGGAAAAAGTCCAAGCGCTGAAATTCCTCACAGACAACTTGGGGTACGAGTCGGAGTATCTTCTAGCCGGTCCCAATGCCGAAAAACCGCTCCCCGAAGAAAAATTGAGGGAACTCCTCACAACCTTCGAATTCGATTTTTCAAAACGGTACATGCGCTATTGGGAGCACCTGGCGTTGCTGTATCACCTTGACGGCTCCGACATCGTCGTTGACGCTACGAATGGGAACATACCCTTCATATTCTTAGCCGGGCCCGATGTAGACAAGATGTTAAATTGCCGAGACAAAGTTCCGGTATCGGTGAGGATGTCACTGAACACGGAGTCTTTCTATTATCATCGGGTGCCTCAAGACATTCCAGAAAACCTACTCTACGCGCTAGAGGGTTGGATCCCCGAGGCCGACTTGATAGAGGTGTTTGAAAACGAACTAGGCTTGTACATCTCGGAGAGATTTTTCGTCATGCCGCTCGTTTATAAAAACCGGAAAGAGTTCCTGGACTTGGAACGGCAATATAAGATTGCTTGCGGAAAAGTTGGCCTGGACTGCGCGATTGAAGAGGAATGGCATCTCAATTCTGAGATTGGGCAGCGGTTTGCCAATGAGCACCCCTTCGCCAGTCGGCAAATCATCGCGAGCGAGGAGCACTTACTGTTCCGATACAATGAGAGCGAAGGCCAAGACCACAAAGCCGGCGTCGTGGTAGTAGATCTGAAGAGTTGACACTCTGGATCATTCTGACACCGATTATTAAAGCTAGACGGTATTCAATTTGACTGGCAAAGACCACTGAGCTTATTGCAGCATGATAGAACTGATCTTAGAAAATTTTTACCGCGCCCGGCGGAGGAAAAGACTTGGCGGCGCCGTAGTGGTGTTCGCTCTTCTCCTCAGCATCGTCGGGAATGCGATGACATTCTATCTATTTGAAAGAGGGATACGCCCGGAATTATCCGTTGGAGATAGCTTTTGGTACAGTATGATATCGATTACCACCATCGGATACGGTGACCTTTCTGCTACAACCATTGGAGCCAGGATCGGAACGATCCTTTTTATCACAATATTGGGTCTAACTGCGTTCACAGCTTCGGCGGGCATGATAATCAACTGGCTGATCGAGTTGCAGAATAGGGAGCGTTCCGGCGTGGGGAGGCTATATCTGAAAAACCACATCTTGATAATCAACTACCCCAATGAGTCTCGAGTACGCAACATCATCGACGAATTCACATCGGACTCGGGTCATGAAAATTACGATATTACCCTGGTAACGGACCGGCTGGAATCGATGCCGTTCCAACGCCACAACGTCCATTTCCTTCGCGGTTCGCCCCTGGAGACGGAGACCTATAGCAGGGCGGCGGTCGCTGAGGCCCAGAAAGCAATCATATTAAGTACCGGTTACGACGACCCAAACAGTGACAGCATCGTAGCCTCTGCGGTCTCAGTGCTGCACCGTTCAAATCCTAATATCATGGCCACGGTGGAATGTATAAATCCCAGACACGCGGTGCTGTTTGAGGGTATGGATAATACTTCCCTAGTTTTCCCGCTACAGATGGCCAACAATCTTCTGGTGCAGGAGTCTCAAGATCCAGGCGTAAGCCTGCTGACCCAGGTCATAACTAGCAACAAATTGGAGGGCACCCTGCTGAGCCTTCGCCTAGAGGACATACCGGATCACCAAGTCTCGTATCCGGAGCTCGCAAAAAACATGTTGGACCGCGATGTGAACATGGTGGGAGTCGTACGGGACGGGACCGTGCATCTCAGGTTCACAGATCTTTTTCCTTTGAAAGACGACGTGCTTGTGTATATAGCGTCCTCTCGGCTGGAGTGGAAATCAGTTGAAGACACGCTGGCCTCGGTGACCGGCGAGGTCAGCCGGGGGACGTAGGTAGGTCGGAATTGAACCGAACGATATGCGGTGAAAAAAATGGCTAAGTCCCAAGTCGTAGATTGGCTCGAGGGCTTTTCGCGTTCCGTTAGCGGTACAGACGGGTCTTCTAACCGATTGGAAAGAACCCGTCTGAATCAGATTCGGCGCCGCGACTTTACCTGTTTTTCCGACGCTCAATTGCGGGAAACGATGACTTTTCTTGCACGGAAAACCGGCGGGGATTCGGGTGAGGATGCTTTGCCTGAAGTGTTCGCCATCGTCAATGAGGCCATCAGTAGGCGTGAAGGAGCATGGCGATTTTTCGACTCGACGATCAAGGATCAAAAACTCCAAGCCATCCACGAACTGGCGTTCAGCGTTTCCCAAAGCATTGATTACCACAACTCTGTGAGCGAATTGGCGCCCATCGACAGCTATTGCTGGGAGAGCTTCAACAACACCGTGGCTCCGGTTTTAGTCCGTCAAGGATTGGAATCCTGGGAGCAGATTTTGGTCGGCGCGGTCCTGTATGTGAACCAACGGAGCCAGGTCGAATACGGGGCGGAAATCCATCTGCCTGCCTGCTTCTATCGGACCCTCCGTATTCATGACAAGGAAAGCGAATTTGTATTTGAGGTTACCGACGAGCAGATTCTGGCCGGCCTCTTGATGTACCAGGGGAACATCGTGGAGATGAACGCCGGTGAGGGCAAGACAATTGCCGCGGCATTCCCCGTCGTGCTTCACGCGGTTCAAGGAAGAACGGTGCACGTGATTACTGCCAACGATTATCTGGCCGGTAGAGATGCCGAGTTTTTGGCGCCGGTTTTCGAGTCTCTCGGACTGAGTGTGAGCGCCGTTATGGAGGTAATGGAAGAATCGGAGCGGCGAATTGCGTATGGGAAATCGATCGTGTACGGCGCGCTTAGGGAATTTGGGTTCGACTTCATGCGGGACAACCTGAAATTATCATCCGTTGAAGTGGTTCAAAGAAAATTGGATGTTGCCGTCATAGACGAGGCGGATCACGCGTTGATCGATGAAGCTAATATCCCTTTGATCATCGCCGGTGGCGCCGGTGAAATCCCTAAGATACCTGCCAAGCTCCGGACGACAATCGAACACTTGGTTGAGCAACAGCGGTCCGCGGTCTCCGCACTAGAGAAAGAGATGGGAAGCCTTGAACCTCGCTCACACGCCGGGCTGATAATCTTAGCTAAACTCTACCTTGCTGATCCTGACAGCACTGTGCTGCGGCAAGAATTGTCGTCTGATCCCAAGGGGTTGAAGCGGGTGCTCCGGATTATCTCTGAGTATCGCGTCGACGAAGAATATGAGTACCTGACCAGCAATCTTTATTATTGGATCGACAACGACGGCAGGTCACTGTGCTTGACCGAGAAAGGTCAGGATTTTGTCGAGTCGTGTTTGGGTCCCATGTTCGAAGATTCGGCTGTGTTAGACCGGCTAAGTACTTCCTATTCCAATAACGGTCTTTCATTAGCGTCACGAAGAAAAGAGATCAACGAGCTTGATCGGCGACTCGCTCGGAAGCAGAACCGGATGCACCAGATTCTGCGAATGATCTGGGGATACGCCCTACTCAAAAAGGACGTGGATTACCTGGTAAGAGATGATCAGGTGGTACTGATTGACAAGTACACGGGCAGAGGGAGACCCGATACCCGTTACCATTTCGGACTACAGGCCGCTCTGGAAATAAAAGAGGGCGTTCCGGTGCAGCCGGAACACGAAGTCCTAGGACAGATTTCCGTGCGGGGCTTCATCTCTCAATACTCCACTGTGTGCGGAATGACCGGTACCGCTATGTCTTCCAAGAGGGAGTTTCAGAGCACTTACGGCCTGGATGTTATTTCCGTGGCTCCCAACAAACACGTCAAACGGACGGACTTCGAGCCCAGGATGTACTTTAGTCAGCGAAACAAATTAGAGGCCATGTTGGACGAAGTCCGATTCTGCCAACTGATCGGTAGGCCAGTCCTGATCGGCACGCATTCCATTGATGAATGCGACGCCATCTCCCAACTATTGACCAGCGATGGAATAGACCACAATCTACTCAACGCCGCCAACGACCTCGAAGAGGACCGAATCATCCACGAGGCGGGCCTTTTAGGTTCGGTAACAGTGGCAACCGACATGGCAGGTAGGGGTACAGACATCATCCTGGAAGTGGGATTGGACTGCCAAATCACAAGCAACTACATCAGATTGGTTGGCCATTTGCTGGACGACGGGGTTGGCGTAGTAACGCTCAAATGTCCCACCAGCGAAGCCGCAGAGATTCTGTTATCGGCCGTCAGCGCCAGTGACCTGGGATATGGAGTTGTCACTACCAACAAGAAACATGGAATCGAAGTCGTGCTGCAGGCTCGTGATGTGTCTACGCATGGGCGTGTGATCAACATGGACTTTGGTCTAGGCCTATTTGTGATCGGCGCAGAAGCCAGTGATAACGCGAGGGTCGACCGTCAGCTCATGGGGCGGAGCGGGAGGCAAGGAGCTTTTGGAACCTCACAGTTCTTCTTGTCTGCAGAAGATTGCCTCCTCAAGGACGCCGGTCCAGCTTCGTCGGCATTGGCGGATACCGGTATAGACTCAGCTGGCCGGACTTTCCTGGAAGGCGCGCCACTGAATCGCCATCTAGAAAAACTCAGGGAAAATGCCGAGAAGGATGCTGAGTCGCGCCGTGCAAGAATCGAAGAGTACACCAGGGTTTTCGAGGCCCAGTCTTTTGCCTACTACCGCAGCCGAATGGACATCCTTGGTATGGAAGACTTCGAACCATTCCTTGATGACCTGATGGCCGCAAAGGCGGCCCAACTCTCACAGATGTACTTCCCGGGATTGCTGGTCGATGACTACGCACGGCAGTTCGCAGACCTGAGCGACGAGATATACCTGGATTACAACATCTCAGCTTCTAGCCTACGCGGTGTAGACCTTAACTTGATCGAAGACGGGATCACCGAATTGCTCAATGAGCGGCTGGATAAGACAAGAGAGAGGTTTACCAGCAGGGAGTTCAATGAGTTGAGTACTCTGCTGTATCTGCAAACAAGTGATGAGCTATGGAAAGAACATATCTCCTACGTCCAAAGCCTGATCTTAAGCACCCAGTTGTGTGGCGCTCACGGAAGAGGCGACATGGCTGCTTTCACACTGACAAGCTTTGAGTCATATGAGCTTTTTCAAACCCGCATCGTGGATTCATTCTTGCCAAGATTAGCCGGATTCTCTAGCCCGCCGACCAACGGTCCGCGGCCACCAAGGGTAGAGCTTTTCCACGATGTGATGCAGATTTTGGCATGATCACCGTTAGGACCTTCGACCCAGACGGATCTTTATGAAAAGGGGCATGAGACATGGTTAAACGAAAAAGAATGGGAATGTCGCTTATCCTCGGCTCTTCCATGATGGTGGCCGGCCCTGTAATAGCCGGTTGTTCCACCGGAGTGAGTGCGGATGAATGGGCCACCACCGAGGGCGCTATCGGCAGGATCAACATGGAGGCGGTACAAGAAGCTTTTGAGAAATCCCAGAGTGTTGAGGAATTCGAAAAGCGCCTGAACGAGATCTACGAAGGCGACGGTATCGTGTTGATTCGGGCCAAAGAAGAAGGCGGAAAACGCATCATCGAAGCCTTTGAGGACCTGGATAAAAATGGCGACCTAGAGCCAGGGAAAGACGACCTATTATTCGCCATCACAAATGAAAATGGTTCTAACGAGTTGCGAGGAAGGGGAGCGAACAGACATTACAGCGCGTTCGGGGGCGGCGGGAGTTTTCTCTTTACCTACCTGATCTTCTCGTCTATGACACGGGGTGGTTACGGTTACTACACACCTCGTTCCCGGGTGCCACAGATGGAGACCAATCGGACTAGCTATCGTAATTCAACGAATTATTCGGGCGGGCAAGGCGGAGGGCAGGTCGGGAAAAACTCCCAATATTACAGCAAACAAAGCTCGGCCAATCGAAGCTCCTACGCCAACGCTGGCCGCCAATTGAGCCCGGCCAGGCAGAGCTATATTGGAAACCAAAAGTCCACCGGAGCATTTAAAAGCAGCAAGACCGGAGTCAGAAGCAGCTTTGGAAAGTCCGGATGGAGAAGTGGGGGAGCGAAGGGGGCCGGTGGCGGGCAGGTGATAATTGGTAACTTAAGGTAGTCGCTCACCTGCCTTAGAGAGTGTCAAATAATGGCTGTACAACATTTCAAATATCAGAAAGCCTTAGCGGGTTTTTCAATAGACTACGATCCCGCAAAGGCCTTTTACGTTAAACATCTTCCGTTCATTTTCCAGGTTTCACTGGGGGAAATGAACCTTGAAGACGCATTTTGGGTGGAGCTGGGGCCCGAATACGTTAACTTCCGCCTCGGAGACTTCCTAGACATAGCTTTCCCTCGGAACAAACGGCAACAATCGAAAATCCGATCGATGCTGGACGTGAAAGAAAATCCGGACCTTCCGGATATGTATATTGCGTTGCTGGAGATATTCGCAGAGTGGCGTGACGGTAAATGCTCTCTTAATTTCTTTATCAACCAGGGACCAGAAATCAAATCAACCGACCGGCTGGACGACCATCTCAGTCTGATGCAATCGCCGGAGCATCGGATCGCAGAGACCGCCGTGTTCGACCTGGTGATTGACCAGAACCTTGACGTTTTGGAATACCTGACCACCGCTGGCTACATCAAGAACAAACAAACATCGATAGAGTTCATGCAGGCCAATATGCTGATGTACTTTCTCGAAAAACATAACTACAAACTTTCGGTAGCGCCGATAGATGACATCGACAAACAGCTAACTCCCATCGCCAGGAAGCTTCAATCCGTGAACCTGATAACACCATCCGACCCGGAGCCCATCTTTGAGATATCGGAAGAAGGCAGACAAGCGATCGGGCGAACTATCGCTGAGACGGAAAACTATATCAATCAATACGACGTGTTTAAGGACGTGTACTACGATACCGCAAGCGGGGCGCTTGAGTTTGATACTGGCCGCGGACAGGACCTCAGGGTTCAGATCTATGAGTTCGAAGATCTGGATCCGGCACGGGTCGTATTCTTGCTCCGCCTCTACGACGGGTCTTTTGACGAGGGCTTGGCAACCTGGCGCGAATCCATCCACTCGGAGAGGTTCTTCGGAGAGGTATTAAGCCCGATAACCAACGGTGTGCGTATCGATGAGGACATGATTGAATTGGTCATCGAAGCGGGATACAACTTCGCTGAGGTACGATTCGATACGGCTGCCGAGATAGAATCGCAAGAAGAATTGCTCAGGCGAATCGAGAAATAGTAAAAGAACTCCGACCTCGTCAGATGGCTATGAATAGTATCAATGCAGAACTGATAACCACTGCGCTCTCTATGAAAGCCACCCCCAGATTGCGGTCGACCGCGATGGCCTTCGACGCAGAAACCGTGGGCAGCAGCATCTTGTCCAGCAGTAATCTCATCACGTAAAGTAGCGCGAAGCCAATCACTCCAAAGGTGATAAAAGCCGCGACTCCCTCGTTCCACCCATCAAAATCCCCGAACACCGCCTTGAATATCACTAAGCCGATAGCGATCAGGTTTCCTCCCAACGCGATACCCACGGCCGTATTCTTGCCCTCAATCTCGGAATGCATATCAAATGAAGTGGTCAATTGGTAAAACAAAGCGAATACAACCAGAAGCACCAACCCCATTCCAAAGAACGCCGCAGCCGTATCCGGCCCACCCCCTTCTCCAGCCACGGAGCCGGCGATCAATAATCCGGTGGCGATGTACATGCCGAACTCAGCGGCCCCGCTGCCGACATTTTGGCCTTCGACCACCTCTTTTTCGATATCGAACCGGAAGAGTATTAACCGGTTCATGAATATCCTCACCAGGTTAAGAGCGGCGATGCCCGCTAGGGAATAGAGAAACACTCTTAGAATGTCCTCGGCATACTCACGGTCGAATCCCAAACCATCCACTGCTATCGACGAAATCGGCTGGTACAAAGCGCCAAGAAATACGAAAATGACCCCCATGAAGTAGCCGCTAAGCCGCACTGCGACCGCCAGATTATTCTTGCCGATGATTTCTTCATCGATCTTGTAGGGGGTGATGATATCTCTCGCCAACTTGGCGATCACCAATACGACCAACCCCAGCCCGACAAACACTAATCCACGGGGAATAATTTCCAGTGTATCGATAAATGCGTCAATCATTGCTCTACCACTTGAACTCCATTCCTTCTACATTTCGAATCATAGTCGATGTGTCGGTAAATATCAGACATTATCCGACCAAATAATGAAAGATATCGACCTATCTCGCGGATTTTGGTATTGTAGTGGGCACGCTAGAGCAGGTCAAACAATCCCCTCGTGAATTTGGTTAGATTAATGGAGATTCGCTTGAATAAATCCTCGGTTCAATGTAAACGAGAGCGGGTAGCTTACAGAGTAGTCTCCCGACGCAAATGTGGTTTGAATTTAATCGCTGTTGGGGCAAGTGTGGACCCGGCGAAGCTCGCCGTCCGTGGTTACTCCATTCCATTGGAAATAGTTCGATTTTGAGCACCAATCCCAATCAAACGACAATTGACGAATTAGCCGAACTTGCAGTGGTGTTTGCGGACGCCGCAGATTCGATCGCGACGCCAGCGTTCGTCTACGAAGATGCATTCATCGAGTCCCGGTGTCAACACCTCAAGAAGATCTCTGACCAAGCGAACTGCAAACTACTCTACTCGATCAAGGCGTTGACTCTGCCCTGGGTATTGGACCTGATTGAACCCTATGTCCATGGGTTTTCCGCGAGTTCCCTGTTCGAAGCAACCACCGCAAGAAATGTCCTTCCGGCAGAAGGTATTGTTCATCTAACGACTCCGGGTCTGAGGCCGGATCAAATCAGCAAAATATCTGAGAATTGCGATTACATCTCCTTCAATACGGTGTCCCAATGGTTGCGCCACAAGGATGACGTGGCGAAAGACCTGGAGATCGGGCTACGAGTGAACCCGGAAGTTTCATTTCTTGACGATCCTCGATACGACCCGTGCCGGGCCTACTCAAAACTTGGAATATCCGCCTACGCCATCAAAGAGGCATTGGGTCGACGTTCCCCGGCGTCCCACGGCATCAGCGGATTGCTTTTTCACAACAACTGCAACTCTCCAGATCTTCAAGAGGTTTTGGTGTCGGTCCAAAAATTGGAAAGGGAAATCGATCAGGTGCTGGCAGGTCTGAGGTGGATCAATCTTGGTGGCGGTTACCTGTTCGACAAAGACAGCACGAATCATGATGCATTTTACGAAGCCGTCGCCTCTCTGCAGACGAAATATGGTCTCGACGTCTATATCGAGCCAGGTTCGGCGTTCGTGCGGGACGCGGGCTTTCTGGTTTCCAAAGTACTTGACCTGATCAAGAGCGAGGACAGGTCCATCGCGGTTTTAGACACGACTGTGAACCATCTGCCCGAATCTTTCGAATATGAATGGCGCCCTGACGTCTTGTTGGACGTCGAAGGCGGACGATTCCCCTATATCATCGCCGGGTCTACATGCTTGGCGGGTGATGTATTCGGCGAATATGCGTTTGCCGAGCCACTGGAGATTGGGTCCACCGTTGTGATGTATGGCGTCGGGGCATACAACCTGGTAAAGGCCCATACGTTCAACGGACTCCCACTGCCCTCGATCTATTCACTTGGCGCCAATGGTGAAGTCACTTTGATGAAAGAATTCACCTTGGAAGAGCAATCTGCAAGATGGGGGTTTGAAGCCATTGCGCGTTTCGGAAATTGATTTTCAGCTACCTCGCCCTCCCGTTGACGGCAGCGCTCTTAAATGGCTGGCCGATCAAACCAAAGAGAAACTTCCTGCAGGGGAGGAGTTGGTCCGACTAGTGATCACTGAGTCGAACCAGGACTTTTACAATTGCGAGGCGACTACCTACCAAGCTGGCGACGACGCCCATCTGATTTCGTCTGGCATGGCGCTGGAATTTCGCAAGCGCCAGTCGGAGAACACCGGTCGATTCAACGTGGCTATGTTGATCCCAACCGGAATCGGCGCCGCCATCGGAGGACATGCCGGTGACGCAACCCCAGTGGCCCAATTACTGGCCTCCGTGTGCGACAGCCTGATCATTCATCCCAACGTGGTGAACGCATCTGACATCAACGAGATGCCGGCAAATGCTCATTATGTAGAAGGTAGTGTTTTGTGCCGGCTGATCATGGGGACGGTTGGAATACAACCGGTCCGGGGAAATCGAGTGTTGGTGCTGCTACATCCACACCCCGACCGGATATTCACGGACCTGGCGGTGAATGCGGTAAACGCGGCACGGTCCTCATACGGGCTGAATTGCCCGAGAGTGATAGAGATGGACCGTCCGTTGGTGATGAGTCCCGACTACACCGAATCCGAAAGAGCTGCCGGCAGCGTCGAAGGTTTTGAGAACCTTTTTTATCTCCTTGATAAATACCGCGGAGAATATGACGCCGTCGCAATTGCATCTGTTATCTCGACACCGCTGCACTATTACAGCGACTACTTCTGCAGTGACGGCGACATGGTAAACCCATGGGGAGGGGTTGAATCTATGCTCACTCATACGATTTCAAGCCTGTATGACCTACCGTCGGCGCACGCTCCGATGCTGGAATCGCAGGCTGTTTTGGATATAGAAACCGGTGTTGTCGACCCTCGAATGGCTGCGGAGGTCATCTCGGTCAGTTTCTTGCAATGTGTCCTGAAGGGCCTTCAAAGAAGCCCGAAAATAATTAGAGATCCTGAGGCCATGCGGGATCTTGGCGTATTGACGGCACGGGATATTTCGTGCCTGGTGATACCTGATGGTTGCCTCGGACTACCGACGTTCGCGGCCTTGGAACAAGGGATTCCGGTCATCGCTGTCCGAGAAAACCTGAACCTTATGAAGAACGATCTAGAAGCGCTTCCCTGGGCGAGTGGACAGTTGCATATCGTCGAGAATTATTGGGAGGCCGCGGGGGTTTTGAGCGCTATCAGGACCGGTTTGGATCCGTCCGCCGTCCGCCGGCCTCTTCGATCTATCCCGCTTGAACAAACCCCAACATCCCTGCCGATGCCGGAACAACTCCATTGACGATAGCAACAAGAGAAGAGATTCGAGAACGAGTATTGAACGACGACGTTCACTATTTGCTTGCCCAGTTCGTCGATCTGCACGGCTCCCCCAAGGTGAAATTGGTTCCAACCGACCAATTTGACAGAATGATCGATGATGGAGTTCCGTTCGCTGGATCCGCTATTCCCGGTCTGGGACAGGCCCCAAATTCACATGACATGGCGGCTCGGATCGACCTGGACTCCTACACGCTGGTCCCGTGGACCGATGGCGTCGCTCGCTTCGCGAGTGACCTGTTCGTTGACGGGAAACCGCTTCTCTTTTGTCCTCGACAAAACTTGAAACGCATCCTGTCGCAAGTGCGCAGTAGCGGATTCACCTTCAACGTAGGGCTCGAGCCAGAGCACCACCTGGTCACCAAGAAAGAGAACGGATCGATTGACGTTTGGGACCCCAACCAAGTGGATAATCTTCGATACCCTTGCTACGACTTCAAGGGGACTTCAGTCGCTGTCGGCTACCTTCGCCGAATGATGGATGCGATGAGCCGTCTAGGTTGGGAGCCTTACCAGTCCGACCACGAAGACGGCAATGGTCAATATGAAATCAACTTCGCATACTCGAACGCATTGACAACGGCTGACCGCTACACGTTCTTCAAGATGATGGCGAGCGAGTTCGCCCATGAGATAGGCGCCATCGCTACCCACATGGCCCAGCCTTTCACCGGCCGGGTCGGAAATGGAGGCCATATCCACTACCACTTGGCGGACGCTGTCACCAATGAGAACCTTTTTCTTGATGACGAAGACCCACGAGGGTTGGGCTTGTCGCCGCTCGCCTATCAATTTATCGGCGGAATTTTTGCCCACGCGCCTGCGTTATGCTCGGTCATGTCACCGACAATAAATTGCTATAAACGGCTGCAGGTGGAACCTGGCATAACGTTTACCAATTTTGATTTCCTGTGGACGCCTGCGAACATATCGTATGGAGACAACAACAGGACCCAGATGATCCGAACCCCCGGACCTGGCCAGCTTGAAGAGCGCAGTATGTCGTCGGCAGCAAACCCATATCTAGCCCTCAGCGCCTACGTCATGGCTGGATTGGATGGAGTACGAAGAAATTTAGATCCCGGAGAACCTAATCTGGGGAATTTATACAGTCTAAGCCTAGAGGAGATCCGGCTTCGGGGAATTCGAATATTGCCTCAGACCTTGGACGAATCGTTGGCGGAGTTGAAGAAAGACGAAGTAGTCCAAGAATCGTTGGGGGTCATCTACAAAGAATTTGTAGCCCTAAAAGAAGCCGAATTGCGGGAATTCCGGCGCCAAGTAACACCATGGGAAATCGACCGATACTTGACACTCTTCTAGCGAGTATTCGTCAAGGATTGCAAGGGTGTTATTTCGGTAAACAACCGTTGAACCCGGATCATCGCAACCTCAGACAGCTACTGACTCCGCAGGGCAGTTACGGATTCTATTGTGTCGTCTTGCTAAACTCTTAGTAACATTATTTCCTACAAACGACCAATAGGCAGTACCCTAGCCTAGCCTCGCCCGGCCAGGATCTTCACCACCTCGTACCTGCCTATACATTAAGGCATGAAAGGTGTATTCAGGGATTCTAATAATCGGTCTATCATTGCCGGCCACGTTGACCAGGCTGGCAGCAGTTAGGACAATATGCCGGGCCAGTCAGCAAAACTCGCTGTCCAAGGAGCAAGTCGTCGTTTTGTCAGCGTTGGCGTTGCTAGTCTGGCCTAAGGCTCGGTAAGAGAGCCCCCGAGTGTAGTAGGAGCGGGCATCGTAATTACCGCCAATCTGTAAAGCCTTAGTGTTGTCGGCGATGGATAGTTCGTATTGTCCGAGCACGTTATAATTTGTACCCGGGCTGATATAGGCATTGGCATTATCATGGTCGAGCTGGATGGCCGCCATCATCGGCACCATGGTGATCGATGCGGTAAACGACATCAGGAAACTATAGAAAAGAAAGATGTGCCACAGTTCGCTCACGAACCCAAGGGCAACCATACCCACGCCGTACATCACGGCGCCAACGAACATCATGGGCCGGGCGCCAAACCTGTCGCCTAGATGGCCGGTGATGGGAGGGAAAATGGCGCTAAAGACTATATAGAGGCCGAATAGAGGCCGATGGCCATGCTGAGCTCGCTGATACCCCAACGGAAACCGCCTTCAGGGTCTGTCAGCGGGGGCACCATTACGCCGGCAATCATGAAAACGGAACTGCCGAATACCTGCACGATCGCCAGCACCGCAACGATCACCAACTGTAGTGGATACCGAAGGGCATCTTAGAAGCCGAATATCCGAACTTGGTTTTATCTATCAGGGCCAATTACGCAACCAGCCTATTATTCGTGTGAATAGCCAACTGATTGAGTAATGCAATTGGTAGACTATATCGAATCGGTATCATTTGATACGCTTGCCTTGGGAAGTCGTTTTGCGTTATAAGGTTGGGGTATTAACGAATGTAGCATCACCTGAGCGGACCTTAGAAAGCGATCTACAGACCTATCTGTCTTGGACTTAGGAGGCTGGGCATGGTTCGTGGCGCAGCGATCGGCTTCGTAGTAAGCATACTGTTAACTACAGTAGCGGCTTGGTTAATGTCGACCGGGGTAGTCCATGCCCAGCAGGGGCCCCAACACGTCTTCTCGGGCTACGTCAGCAACCATCGCCAACCCCTAAACGAGGGCTTTGTTAGGGTCTTCATTGGGCA